>OMBL01001061.1_pt1 | contig 10602 bp, 9 predicted proteins | sample 1644871 | NCBI WGS metagenome assembly OMBL01 (sample SAMEA103958115, study PRJEB25191) | human gut metagenome | biome: human-associated habitat [ENVO:00009003]; feature: intestine environment [ENVO:2100002]; material: feces | place: Germany | collected 2013/2015
CCCTGCCATAAAAATAACCGTCCACGCCACCGGCTAGGGAGACTGGACGGTTATTGTTCTATTTCATCTGTGCAAGACGCTCTTTGACCTGAGCCATCATCTGCTCATAGCCTGCAAGCTTTTCTTTCTCTTCCTGCACTTTTGCTTCCGGAGCTTTGCTTAAGAACTTCTCATTGGAAAGCATTCCCTTAGAACGCGCGAGTTCTTTCTCCAGACGTGCCTGTTCTTTTAACAGACGTTCTTTTTCTTTTTCAAAGTCTACTAAATCTTCCAGTGGAAGGTAAAGTGTTGCTCCAGGAATTACAACGGAAACAGCATCCTCCTCGATTCCTGTCTTATCTGCCTGTACTGCGATCTCACTTGCACCTGCAAGGTTTACATAAACTTCTTTGTTTGATTCAAAGGTGTCTCTGATTTTTGCATCATCAGACACAATGAAAATCTTTGCTTTTCTTGATGGTGGAACATCCATCTCAGTACGGAGGTTACGAACACCTTTTACAAGGTCTTTGCAGTGCTCAACCATTTCTTCTTCAGCCGGGAAGTTCCATTCTGCTTTGTATTCCGGCCATTTTGCGAGCATAATGGTGTCTTCTTCCGGGTGAAGCGTACAGAAGATTTCCTCTGTGATAAACGGCATAAATGGATGTAACAGCTTTAATGCCTCTGTCAGTACCGTCTTTAAGGTCCAGAATGCTGCATTTGCAGATGCCGGATCATTCTCTTTATTATAGGTACGGACTTTTGTGATCTCGATGTACCAGTCACAGAATTCATCCCAGATAAAGTCATAAACTTTCTGTACGGCGATACCCATCTCGAATTTATCCATGTTCTCTGTCACATCTTTTGCAAGTGTGTTCACTCTGGATAAAATCCATTTGTCGGCTGCCTTTAATTCATCGAGAGCAGGGGTTTTGATCTCTGCGCCCTCTAAGTTCATCATGATGAAACGGGAAGCATTCCATACTTTATTGGCAAAGTTTCTGGAAGACTCTACTCTCTCCCAGTAGAAACGCATATCGTTACCAGGTGCATTGCCTGTGATCAGTGTCAGACGAAGTGCGTCAGCACCGTATTTGTCAATAACCTCTAACGGATCGATACCATTTCCAAGAGACTTACTCATCTTACGTCCCTGGGAGTCACGTACCAGACCGTGGAATAATACGGTATGGAACGGTGCCTTGCCCATCTGCTCGTAACCGGAGAAGATCATACGGATTACCCAGAAGAAGATAATATCATATCCGGTTACTAAAACATCATTTGGATAGAAGTAATCTAAGTCTTCTGTTTTTTCCGGCCAGCCAAGTGTTGAGAATGGCCATAAAGCAGAGGAGAACCAGGTATCTAAGGTATCCGGGTCCTGTGTCATATGGGTGCATCCACATTTCGGACACTTATGAGGTGCTTCTTTGGCAACTACCATCTCGCCACACTCATCACAGTAGTATGCCGGGATTCTGTGTCCCCACCATAACTGTCTGGAAATACACCAGTCACGGATATTGTCTGTCCAGTTGAAGTATGTCTTCTCCATACGTTTTGGAAGTAACTGGATATCACCATTTTTTACGCCTTCAACTGCCGGTTTGATCATCTCGTCCATTTTCACGAACCACTGCTGTTTGATCATTGGTTCAACGGTTGTGCCGCAGCGGTCATGTGTACCTACGTTGTGGGAATGTGGAACAACTTTTACTAAAAGTCCTGCTTCCTCTAAATCTTTTACTAATGCTTTTCTGCACTCGTAGCGGTCCATTCCCTCATATTTTCCTGCTAACTTGTTCATGGTTGCATCGTCATTGATGACAACGATTTCTTCCAGGTTGTGGCGTTTTCCAACCTCAAAGTCGTTCGGGTCATGGGCTGGTGTGATCTTCACACATCCTGTTCCAAACTCTTTGTCTACATATGGATCAGCGATCACCGGAATCTCACGGTCTGTCATCGGAAGTTTTAACATTTTTCCAACGATGTCTTTGTATCTCTCATCATCCGGGTTTACAGCAACAGCGGTATCTCCGAATAAAGTCTCCGGTCTTGTCGTCGCAATCTCAACGAATCTTCCTTCCTCGCCAACTACCGGGTAGTTGATATGCCAGAAGAATCCGTCCTGCTCCTCATGCTCTACCTCTGCATCGGAAATGGATGTCTTACAAACCGGACACCAGTTTACGATACGGGAACCCTTGTAGATATATCCTTTTTCATATAATTTAATAAAAATCCATGGTAAAACGTTCTCTATGCCAGTCAGCAGAAGATCCGAGTTTCTTTAACTGGTTGATGATACGGTTACCGTATTCCTCTCTCCACTCCCAGCATTTCTCTAAGAAACCTTCTCTTCCAAGATCTGCCTTGTCGATTCCTTTTTCTTTTAAGGACTGGATGACTTTTACTTCGGTTGCAATGGAAGCGTGGTCTGTTCCAGGCTGCCATAATGCATTGTAACCCTGCATTCTCTTGTAGCGGATCAAAATATCCTGCATGGTATTGTCTAATGCGTGTCCCATGTGAAGCTGTCCGGTAATGTTTGGTGGAGGCATCACAATCGTGAATGGTTTCTTGCTGCGGTCTACTTCTGCATGGAAGTAACCGTTGTCTTCCCATTTTTTATAAAGGCGTTCTTCAATGCCCTTTGGGTCATAGGTCTTTGCTAATTCCTTCATTTGTCTTTTTCCTTTCTTAAAAAAATAAAAGCCCTTCACATCCATACGGATGCAAAGGGCGTGTCAACGCGGTACCACCTTTGTTATGTTGTAAAAACAACATATCTCTGCCGGCTCATTCCTAAGCCACTGTCCGGTAACGGGGACAACTCGTTCTCGCTTACTTCTGACTGCTTCTGGCGATATACGAAAATTTTCTCCGCATGATCAACTTGCAAGTTCTGCCACTTATCTGCAACAGACAGGTTCTGCGCGACGGTTCAAAAGCTACCTTCCACACAACATGTTCTGGTGACATCTCTCAGCCGGTGAATGTCATTCTCTTTCAGGTGTCTGTGTGTACTCCTCTTTCTCATCACCTTTTTATATCTTTTTTCATCATAAAAGCTAAAGTGGCATTTGTCAACTGATTTTTTACACGTGATCTTTGATCAGTTTTTACATGTGATCTTTGATCAGTGAAACAATTCCTACAATTGCAAGTACGATCAGCGCTGCATATGCCAGACCACTCACAAATAATCCAATAATGACTAATGGCAAAAATACAATATTAACAATAATCTTGGTAATGCTCCATGTTGCCTTGATTGCAAAAACAAGCAGTTTTCCAAAAACGCCCAGCATTAGCACGATAAATAAAAATGTTAACATATTCATTCCTTCTTCCTATCCTAATAATTTCAACAGATTCTGATAGACATATTCTCTCAGAAAATCTGCCTCCAGGTCAAGCTCGATTTTTTTCTCTGCTGCGATGCGGTACATAAAATAGACAGAAAGCTGGGTTTCGACTGCGGCTCTCCGTAGAAAAACATTCTCCTCCCGGATCAAGCCTTCGCGGACACCCTCCTCCACAATGCTGTCAATAATCTCGTTTTTCCCCTTATCGCAGCACTGGTGTTTCATGCGCTCATACTCGTCTTGCAGATTCTTTGGTATCTCATAGGATTCCAGCACCATTTTGATCAGGAAAAAGACTCCCTGCTTTTCTTTTACATGCTCATCAATAAAATCCATGACCTCGTTAATTTTCTGCTGAAATGTTCTTCCACCTGTAGATATTACCTGAAGTTTTTCAAAACAGACTTTCACATAATATAAAATTGCAGAAGAGATTATCTCTTCCTTTGAAGAAAAATATTCGTATGCCGTTCCTTTTCCAATGCCTGCCCGGCCTGTGATATCAGCTACTTTTAAAGTATTGATATCACAGCCTTCATTAATGAACTCAATGACTGCCTGATACATGGCAAGCACTTTCTGTGATGGATCCTGTATCAGTTTCTGCTCGTCCATTATAAGTCCTCCTCGACCATGCTCTTATTACGGTTAAATGCATCATAAATACATGGAACAACGATCAGAGTTAACAGTGTACCATATAACAAACCGCCAACCGTTACGATCGCCATTGGCTGCATCATTTCTGAACCTTCTCCAAGTCCGACTGCCATCGTGGACATGGACAGGATCGTGGTGAGTGCGGTCATAAGGATCGGACGGAGTCTCGTTTTTCCGGATTCGATAATGGCGTCTTTTTTCTCCATTCCGCCACGGCGGAGCTGGTTGATAAAGTCTACCATAACGATACCGTTATTTACGATAATTCCGGCAAGCATGACAAATCCGATCATTGCCACAACGCTGACTTCGTTGCCGGTAAAGTAAAGTGCGAACAGACCGCCTGTAAATGCCAGCGGGATTGTAAACATAATGATAAACGGCGACAACAGTGACTGGAACTGTGCTACCATGACAAGGTAAATGAAGATAACTGCCAAAAGAAGCATCAGATACAACTGATTCATCGCATCTGCGATCATCTCGTCCTCACCTGCCATCTCAATGGAGTATCCTTCCGGCAGATCGATCTTATCTAACTCTTTCTGGATCTCATTACTTAACAGACTGACATTATGGTCATCATCCACTCCTGCGGTCACACTGATATATCTGGTCTGCGCATCACGGTTGATCGTTCCTAAGGTGTAACCTTCCTCAAACTGTGCAATATCAGAAAGTGCTGTTTCTGTCTCGTTTCCTTCTCTGTCTGTATAAGTGAAGGTCAGGTTTTTGATATCAGCCAATGTAACATCGGACTGTTCCTCGCTCTGTACGTAAACCTGATACTCATTTACATCGGTAGAGATCGTTGTTGCGGAGGTTGACGATGTCATCTCCCCATAAACAAGCTGGAATACCTGTGCAACGGTCATGCCATATTTCGCAGCTTTTTCTTTATCTACAGAAATGGTGAAAGACGGTGTTGTGTTATCAAGTCCATCATCCACATCTACGGTTCCCTCGGTGTTCTCTACTACCTTTGCAACATCGCCTGCAAGTTCCTGCAGTTTATCGAGATCATTTCCTTTTACATTGATCGTCAGTCCACTTCCCATTAACGCTGTCATATCGGAAGCTGAAGTATCCGTTGTCACCTCACAGTCCATATCTTTGGTCAGTTCATCCAACTGTGTGATCACATCTGCGCTGCTCACATCAGATTCTTCATCCAAAATCATATACATGGAAATACTGTCTGTAGAACTGCTTCCCATCATGGAAAGAGCACTTCCGCCTGCCATGGCACCAATGGTCTCAATACCATCAATCGTCAATGCTTTTTCCACGACTTCGTCTGCCATTTCTGTCAGTTCATCAAAAGTAAGCGTCTCATCCTCTTTTGCTGAAATCGTCGCACTGATCTGGTTCGTCTCCATATTCATATCCATGAAAGAATATCCTCTGGAGAATGCTGCCACAACACTTGTTCCAAGCAATACGATCACCGCGATAAATACGATTGGCTTAAAACGCAGACATACTGCTAAAATTTTTCCATAAACCTCTTTTACTTTGTCAAAGAATTTATGCCTGATCTCTTTTGTATTTTTTAATAATCCTGCTGCCATCATCGGCACGAAAGTCAATGCCACAAGAAGACTGGCTGCAAGCGTAAATGCAATTGTCAGCGCAATATCCACAAATAACTGTCTTGTGATACCCTCTGTAAAAATAATCGGTGCAAATACACAGACGGTTGTAAGTGTGGAAGCTGTAATCGCTCCTGTCACCTGTGAAGCACCTTCCACGGCTGCTTTCCGGATGGAATATCCCTCTCCCCGCAATCGATAGATGTTCTCGATCACGACAATGGAGTTATCCACCAACATACCAATTCCGAGTGCCAGACCCGACAGCGAAATGATGTTTAACGTAATATGCGTAAAGTACATCAGTACCACTGCAAAAACAACACTGAGCGGGATCGAACATGCTATTACAAATGTAGGTTTGATGTCTTTTAAGAATAATAACAATACAATAATTGCAAGGATGGCTCCCACGATTATGTTTTCTACGACTGATTTCACGATCATGTCAATGTAAATTCCCTGATTCATGAGAACGCTCAAATGTAACGCTGTATTTTCTTTTTCCAGACTGTCAAATTTGTCCAATAACCGGTCTGTCACATCTCCGGTGGAATAGCCGGTCTGCTTTTCAATCGAAAGCATCACCGCCGGATTTCCATTTACTTTGGAATAGGAATCTCCGGAATTGTCAATGTATTCGATATCTGCCACATCTGACAGTTTGATCGGCTCGATACCATCCATACCAAGATCCATCAGAACAAGATTTTCAAGATCAGCTTTGGATGTCACCTCATCTCCGACTCGCACCAGATACTGCTCGTTCCCCTCTGTCACATAACCTGCCGGCATGGAGAAGTTCTGCGCTGTCAAAAGATTTTTTAAGGTATCCATTGTGAGGATCGTGTTCAGATCCGCTGAATCTTTTGCCTGTTCTTTTGCATCATCTAACTGGCTCTGTCCCTCTTCGATCTTATTTGCTGCAACAGCAAGATCCGCATATCCCCTGCTCATCTCCATGATACCGGATATCTGGGATTCATTTAAAGTCACTAATGCGTCATCTAAAGACGTTTTACCGTCTGCCACCTGTGTCTGGGCGGACTCGATTGTCGCGATTCCCGTCGCAATCTGCGTCTTGCTCTCACTTAATTTTGAGATTGCAGCAGGAATATCTTTGTAAGAAGTCAACGTCACGCCTGCATCTGCAAAAGAGGATGCCTGACTCGTCAGCATCACATTGATATCATCCAGTTTGGACTGTAAGGTCACGATCTGGCTGGCAATGTCACTCTCACTTGTATAGGAAGTCCCTGCCTGTGCATTGATCTGGGCAATGGCTGTGGATTCCATGTATGCGACGAAATCGGATTCACTGGCCGCATTTTTATATGCTTCTAACATTTTAGGATCTGCCTGTAAAGTTGAAATCACTGTTTTCAACTGATTCGCCTGTTCCTGTGTCATCTGACCATATTGAACCGCTGCTGCAAGCGCTTCCTCCACTGTCATGTCTGCACCTGTCATTGGATTTTTTGCTGTTAAAATTGCCATTACACCATCGTGCGCCTGATATAACTGCTTTGCCCCACTCTTCGCCTGGCTGACACCGTCTTTTGCTTTCTGTAAACCGTCAATCGCGCTCTGTAACTGTGTTGCTCCATCATAAGCTGACTGTAACGACTTGATTGCACCATCCATGGACGACTGTGATTTCTGAAGATCTGATAATTGTGTGGTCAGATCTGCTTCGGTGTTAAACAGTTGGATTTTATTATTAATGATCTCATTTTCACCTGCTCCAAGCTGGCTTCCCATCTCTTTTTCACCATCGGAAAGCTTCTTTTTCCCACTGTCGATCTGGGAAGATGCCTTATCTAACTCTGCCTGTGCATCTGTAAACTGGGCATCTATTTTGCTTAAAATCTGTTCGTTTAAAGCATCTATTTTTTCCTGATTCATGGTTACCTGAAGGTCCGTATCCAGCACACCTGTTGCCGTCACAGATGCCACACCCTCGATACTCTCAAGCAGTGGTAATAATTCATTATCCACATAATCAGATACCTCTGCCTGATCCATTCCATCCACATCTGCGGATGCGATCATAACCGGCATCATATCCGGATCGATCTGCATAATGATTGGTGTGCCCACTGAATCCGGAAATTGTCCGGTCAACTGATCCAGCTGCTGCTGGATCTCAATCATGGCAGAATCCATGTTTGTGCTCTGTTCATACTCCAAAACAACCATAGAATAGTTATCATAGGACATGGAACTTACATTATTAATATTGGAAGTCGTCGCCATTGCCGCTTCGATCGGCGATGTCACATCTTTTTCCACTTCCTCCGGACTTGCCCCTACATCCGTCGTGACAACGATCACATATGGCAGATTCATTGCCGGCAGCAGATCTGTTGTCATCCTCGTCAGCGAAACAACTCCTAAAACGATCACCAGTACAACAGCCACTAACACTGTGTATGGACGTTTTACACTATACTTCGGGATCATTCTCGTTCCTCCTGAAAAATTATATGTCTGATTGGCTATTGCATTCCCGCAAGCCAAAACCGACCGGTCGGTCGGCAAAAATCAGTTTACTCCTCTCTCATCAAAATGCAAGGAAAATCGGACAGAATTTAGAATTATTTTAGAAATGGAACAAAATTTCCTATTTACGCAAAAATGGAGTACCTATCGGTACTCCATCCCACGAGACTGTATCTTTCCAATATATAATAACAGAGGCTTTACTCTTTTTTGTTTATGACTGTTGTTCTACCAATTTCTGTATTGCCTGCTGCTCTGCTTCCGGCATCAGCTTTGATACCTCGATCAGAACGATCAGTTCTTTTGCATAGGAAGCAACCTCATCAAAACAATTTTCTACTGCTTTCATAATGACTGGCATGGAAATAACCTTCTCATCCGGGACATCAATAATCTCATCCACGTTTCCAACCTCAAGCCCAATCTTTGTACCATTCATGGATGCAACGATGATATTGTTGATTTCCTGTTCCGGATAATGAAACTGTTCTGCCAGACTGTACACTGCAATAACTTCTCCGTGCAGATTCATGATCCCATGAACCTGTGGCAGTGAATTTGGAATATTCACCACATTCATTCTTGTTTCAATGGATTCCACATCATTGACAGGAATACCAAACTTCACTCCATTTAACAAAAATGTAAGTAACTGCATTATAATCTCTGTCTCCTTTCTTATGATTCGATCTCGGGACATTTCGCAGTATCCATAAGACCTGCAAAAAGGGGACTGGCACAAAAGTACCGCCCCACTATTCTGTTCTCACCCTATTCTATTCATCTTCACCGTCTTCATCATCAACGATCGCTGCTGCCGCACCTGCCACAGATGAAACAACCGCTATCACAACAACGATGACTACCAAAAGTAATAAAATTCCCATGAAAACTAAAAAACCGCCTTCTGTCATGTCTTCCTCCGTTCTGAAAGGATTGTGCAGATTCACTTCTCAACCATTTCTTTTTTTCCAAAATCTGTGCTTATTATAGCACATTAGCAACTGGAAAAAAAGAGCCTATGTTTGATTATTTCAGACAATTTTTCTGATGTTTTTTAATATTGTAATCTTTTCCTGCTACATCAAAGGAGAACCGCCGTGATATGGGGAATCACGGCGGTTCTCAGGGAAGGTTTTTTCATTTGTAGCTATATTCTAATTTATCCTTTTACACTGCCGAGGGCAACACCCTGTACGATGTGTCTGGATAAGATCAGATAAATGATAATAACTGGGAAGATAGAAAATGCGATCATCACATAAACCTGACCCATATCAAACTTCAGCCAGTCAGCTGCACGAAGCTGTGCGATTAAGATTGGCAGTGTCTTTTTCTTGTCATTGTGTAAGATCAAAGCCGGTACAAAATAATTATTCCAACTGCTTACAAATGTAAAGATTGCCTGTACTGCAATGGCAGGTTTCATTAATGGAAGTACAATATTGTTAAATGTATGGAACTCACCGGAACCATCAATTCTGGCTGCCTCGATCAGAGATACCGGCAATGTACTTTCCATGTACTGTTTCATGTAAAAGAATGTGACCGGTGCAGCGATCGTTGGGACGATCAAAGGGATAAATGTATCTTCCATTTTTAATGTACCGACTAATTTTACAAATCCAAGTGCAGTTACCTGTGTAGGGATCATCATAACTGCTAAGATAAATGCATAGATGTATTTTTTCAGTTTAAAATCATATGCATGGATCGCATAAGCTGTCATGGTTGAAAAATAAGTACATAACGCTGCTGACAGTACCGATACGATCAGACTGTTTATCATACCCTGCCATACCGGAAGTGTTCCGTGTACCAGATTGTTCCAGTTTTCCAGCAGATGTGTGCTTGGCAGTGGTGTAAATCCGGCCTGCAGTTCACCGTTCGATCTGGTCGCGTTAATGAACAGCACATAGAACCAGAACAGGCAGGCAAATGTAACAAGAATCAGGACTATATAAGCGATAAATCTTCTTGCATGGATTCCAAGCCCTTTTTTCAGATTTTTATTTTCGTTCATAATAACACCTCACCTTTCTATTCTACTCATGCTTTTCTCTTATCGTTTCCAGTTACCTTAAAGACAATAAGACTTAAAATTGCGGTGATGATGAACAGGATTACGGATACTGCACCAGCCATTCCGTAGTTCTTGCTGTACAGATGTTTATTTAAGAACATGATCAATGTCATGGTCGATCTCATTGGATCACCGGTACCATTGGTCAAAATCTGTGGTACATCAAATAACTGTAATCCACCGATCAGCGATGTGATCACAACATATACTAAAATCGGCCGGAGCAGCGGTAATGTAATTTTGTAGAATACCTGTGTGGAAGTTGCTCCATCCACTTCTGCCGCTTCAAATAGGGAAGTATCGATACCCATCATGCCTGCCATTAAAAGAATAGTCGTATTACCAAACCACATCAGGAAGTTCATGAATGCAACAAGTCCTCTTGCGCTCCATTTGTGTGATAAGA
>OMBL01001066.1_pt1 | contig 10586 bp, 10 predicted proteins | sample 1644871 | NCBI WGS metagenome assembly OMBL01 (sample SAMEA103958115, study PRJEB25191) | human gut metagenome | biome: human-associated habitat [ENVO:00009003]; feature: intestine environment [ENVO:2100002]; material: feces | place: Germany | collected 2013/2015
CATCAATTTTCCGCGCGAAGCGCGTATTAATGATAATTAATGGGTCATTAATGAACATTGATGTTTAAGAAAAAACACGAGCGCGAAGCGCGATGTAAATATTAATCTTTGCGAAAGTTCAGCTTTTTCAAGCCCTTATCGCAGCAGGTTCTTCTCTGCCTCGTCCACACGGCTGAAGGTAAACTGTGCGAGGGTGTCGTCCATGAGCTGTGCTATGCGGTCGTTGCACAGGTTGCCGATGGAGCCTTCGTGGGTGTGGTGAATGTCGTGAGAGGCGCGGAAGGTGCCGGCCTCGATCTCCAGACCCACGGTCTTGTAGGCATCGCGGAAGGGCATGCCGTTGGCCGCGAGGCGGTTAACCTCCTCCACCGAGAACATGGGGTCATACATGGGGTTGTCGAGGATATGCTCGTTCACCGACATCTTGTTTATGATGTAGGCAGCCATCTGCAAGCAGTCTTTCAGCTCGTCGAACGCAGGGAGGAACACCTCCTTGATGATCTGCAGGTCGCGGAAATAGCCCACGGGCAGGTTGTTCATGATGAGCATGATCTGCTGCGGCAGGCTCTGAAGCTTGTTGCTCTTGGCCCTGATGAGCTCAAACACGTCGGGGTTCTTCTTGTGGGGCATTATCGACGAGCCGGTGGTACACTCCTTGGGCAGCTTCACGAAGGCGAAGTTCTGACTGTTGAACAGGCATGCGTCAAACGCCATCTTTGCCAACGTTCCGGCCACGGTGGCGAGGGCAAACGCCACGTTGCGCTCCATCTTGCCACGTCCCATCTGGGCATAGACCACGTTATAGTCCATCGAGTCGAAGCCCAGCAGCTCGGTGGTCATCGTGCGGTTCAGTGGGAACGACGAGCCATAGCCGGCGGCAGAGCCGAGGGGGTTGCGGTTGGTCATGCGCCAGGCGGCGAGGAGGTAGAGCATGTCGTCGGCAAGCGATTCGGCATAGGCGCCAAACCACAGTCCGAAGCTGCTGGGCATAGCCACCTGCAGGTGTGTGTAGCCCGGCATGAGCACGTTCTTATATTGTTCGCTCTTCTGCAACAGCTCGTCAAACAAGATTTTCACGCTGTCGACCACCTCGCGCAGCTCATGGCGTGTGAAGAGCTTCAGGTCAACGAGCACCTGGTCGTTGCGCGAGCGGCCCGAATGGATCTTCTTGCCCATGTCGCCGAGGCGCTGCGTGAGCATCAGCTCCACCTGCGAGTGCACATCCTCCACGCCGTCCTCAATAACAAACTGTCCGCTGTCGGCCACGTCATAGATGCGCTTCAACTCGGCAAGGAGCTGTTGCAGCTCATCTTTCTCAAGCAGCCCGATGCTCTCAAGCATGGTTATGTGGGCCATGGAGCCCAGCACGTCATATTTGGCGAGGTAGAGGTCGAGCTCGCGGTCACGTCCCACGGTGAAACGCTCTATCTCCTTGTTCACTTCAAAGTTTTTTTCCCAAAGTTTGTGTGCCATATAGTCATTGTTTTTTTGTTGTGAGAGAGATGATGGGGGAGGGGCATCTCCTGTTTTTTCTTGTCAGTCTTTATACGGAATCATGGCGAGCATGTCGGCCACCTTTTCCACACCCTCCTGCAGGGGCTTGCTCACCATGGCCTTAAGCATGAAGGGGATGTCGCCTTTGACGGTGAGCTTCATCTTGCACGAGGTGTCGGTGACGGGCAGGAGCTGTATCCACATGTTGAGGGTTATGGGGCTGTTTTCTGTCTCAAACTTGATGGTCTTCGGCTCCTCGCGCTCAACGATGCGTAGCTTTATCTCGCCCACCATGGGTGCCTGTATGGAGAGGCTGTCGGTGTCGAAGGTGAGGTCCTTGAGCTTGTCTATGTGCTCAAGGGCTTCCTTTGGCAAGCGGTCACGGTTCTGCTCCACGCCGTCCTTGAGGGCCTGGAGGTTACTGAGGTCACTGAGCGTGGCATAAACCGCCTGCTGTGTGTGGGGTATCTGCTTAATGTTGCTTTCGAATGTAGACATGTTTTAAAGGTAAAAAGGTAAAAAGGTAAAAAGGTAAAAAACATTCTTGCTCGTTTCTTTTTTACCGCAAGCTATTCTTGGGTTTCTTCGCTGCTTTTAACCGCAAGCTATCCTTGGGCTGCTTTTAACCGCAAGCTGTCCTTGGGCTGCTTTTAACCGCAAGCTTCCCTGGGCTTCTTTTAACCGCAAGCTTCCCTGGGCTTCTTTTAACCGCAAGCTTCCTTGGGGTTCTTTTAACCGCAAGCTGTACTTGGGGTTCTTTTAACCGCAAGCTTCCTTGGGCTGCTTTTAACCGCAAGCTGTCCTTGGGCTGTCTTTTAACCGCAAGCTGTCCTTGAGGGCTTTGCTGTTTTTGAACCGCCAGCTATTTTGTTTTTAACCTTTTGGCCTTATACCTTGATTTATAAAAATTTGACTGGTTAAAGAAAAAAAAGTAAAAAGGTAAAGAGGTAAAAAAACTCAAAAACAAGTCCATAACCCGATGGTCTTAAAGAGTTCTCAACGGCGTCAGCTTTTTTGCCTTTAAAAGAGTCTATCGAATTCTTCACTCTTCGTTCTTCACTCTTCACTTCCAAAGGCGTCAGCCTTTTTGCCTTTAAAAGAGTCTATCGAATTCTTCACTCTTCGTTCTTCACTCTTCCCTTCCAAAGGCGTCAGCCTTTTTTACCTTTTTACTTTTTTACCTTTATTTAAAGTTTGCCGGGTCCTTACGCCACTCGTGCAGCAGCTCCACGTCGCTCTCGGCGATGTAGCCGGTAGCGAGAGCCTGCTCTACGACGTGCTCATAGTCGGTAAGGGTCTGCAGCTCAACGCCAGCATCGGCAAAAGCCTTTGCAGCCACGGGGAAGCCATAGGTGTAGCTTGCCACCATGCCCACAACCTCGTAGCCAGCCTGGCGCAGAGCCTCAACAGCCTTCAGGCTACTGCCGCCTGTAGAGATGAGGTCCTCGATGACCACCACCTTTGAGCCAGCAGGCAGCTCACCCTCAATGAGGTTACCCATGCCGTGGTCCTTAGCCTTTGAGCGCACATAGACGAACGGCAAGTTAAGCTCGTCGGCAACGAGCGCACCCTGAGCGATGGCACCTGTAGCCACGCCAGCCACGGCTGTGGCCTGTGGGAAGTGCTCCATTACGGCATGCACGAGCTGCAGCTTCACGAAGTTGCGCAGTTCGGGGAACGAGAGAGTCTTGCGGTTGTCGCAGTAGAACGGCGATTTCCAACCCGAAGCCCATGTGAACAGGTCGTTGGGCTGAAGCTTTATTGCCTTGATGTCAAGCAGTTTTTTTGCAAATACTTTCTTAAGTGTGTCCATATTGTTGTCGTTTAAAATTTATTTTTTGCAAAGTTACTCAAAAGTTTTGGTTTTGTGACGATTAAAAGACAAAAGAATTCTTCACTCTTCACTCTTCACTTTATTTTAAATCACCTTCCGATGCCCCGCTCAGCCCAGTCGCCACAGTCGAGCATGCGGTAGCCGATGGCCTCGGCCAGATGGTGAACCTCGACACGCTCCGATCCGTCGAGGTCGGCAATGGTGCGTGCAACCTTCAAGATGCGGCTTTATTCTTCAAAAAGCAGCAATTTTTTTTGATAAAAAATTTGCAAATGCGAAATATTATCATTAACTTTGCTGCATCAAAATACGAGACGAATGGAAAGTACGGAGATTATAAAGAACGCAGGCCTAAAAATCACTCCGCAACGTAAAGTGGTTTATCAGGTTATGATGGAATTGCGTCATGCTGCCATTGATGAAATAATCAAGTGTGTGCAATCCAAAGATAATGAGATAACCATCTCAACCATCTATCGCATTCTTGATTCGTTTTGCAAGGCTAATCTGTTATCACTTGTGTTCCATCCCGAAGTGGGGAAAAGCTATTATGACATTACCGTGAGAGAGCATCACCACATATTCGAGGGAGAGAGAATCTTGGATTATATGGATGAAGGGCTTACGGAATTGATACGACAGTATTTGAAAGAAAAGAATTTTGCATCGGTTGGCATTAGCCGAATACAGGTGCAGATAACCATAAATAATCCAAAGTTAAACCCTAAAAAGTAAGAAGTATGAGAAGTATCACGACTTTCGATTTGCAGTATGCACATCGGTTCTATGGCTTCCAAGGCGAAGCCCAGTATCTTCACGGTCACACTGGCACACTGACCATTGAGGTGGAAGATACGATTGAAGAAGGTGTAAACATGGTGTACCCTTGTAATGAAATCCAAAAGGTGGCATGGAGCCTGTTGAAGAATTTTGACCATGCCTTGGTGCTCCGCGAAGATGACCCTTTGCTTCCTGCCATTCTTGATGTGTATGAAAAGCAAGGCATCAAAAACGGCCATCCGCAAAACAAAATGAAAGGAGAGGCCTTCAAGACCGAATTGGCAACGGCTTACCCCGATGCCCGTCTGGTTGTTACCAAAGAAACCATGACAGTGGAAGGTATGATTAAGATTGTATATGACTTGTTGAAAGACAAACTGAACATCGCTAAGATCACTTTCACAAGCGGTGTGAATGCCGCGTCTGCCGAGTTTACCACAAAGAATAACATCGACCGTTGTCCTCTTTGCGGTGTCGCCCTCAATGCGGATGGAGTATGCCCAAAATGTGGTTATCGTAAAAAATAATCCATGTAAAGCTGCATATAAAATAAAGCGATGATGAAAATATGGGGCTGTGTCGTAATTAAGGTTTACGGCGCAGCCCCATTTTTTACAAGTTAGAAAAATAATTTGAAATTCGGCTAATGGCTTCAACCTTTGTTTCCATAACCACATCGGCATACACCTGTGTTGAATTTATGCTCGTATGTCCGAGCAACTTGCCTACTGTGTACAAGTCACTTCCGGCAGCCAGTGTCAGCACGGCAAATGTGTGACGGCTCGTATGGAAACTGACATTTTTCGTAATCTCTGCATCCGCAGTCATTTTTTTAAGTTACCTGTTACATACTCCCAATATAGTCAGTTCAAACACCTTTTGGCTCGGCTTGCATCCGTTTCGCTCAGGTAACCAATGCAAAGCCGATGGGTTTAGAGGGATTATTACCTGTCTGCCTACTATCAGTACTTTTGCGGTCTTGAGGCTTTCAGTATATCTGCACCTTACGCCTCATCCGAGCTTGTACATTTCCGTCACCGTATCGGAGAGGAGGGCGTGGAGCTTATCCTCAAGGAAAGCATCCACATCAATCTTGCCATGGAGGACAAGAAGAAGGAGGATGACAGGAATAAGGGAAAGGACGGTCGTGGACGCAAGAGCGACCATCGTCTGGGACGGAACTTCTACAAGGGTCTTTTCGGAGACTCTATAAATGTCATGCTCGCTGCTGCCGCATATAACCTCAAAAGAGCCATGAGGCTCTTTTTGTGCCTTTTCAAATGGGTCATTAGGAGGCTCATGACAGAGGGACAATGGTCGGTTATCACATATAATGCATTCACATGCGCGCATGTGCGAAGTTTTTAAGGCTCGACTAATTATAGAGAGGCTATCATTCTCGTTTAATTTGTAAATTTTACTGTTTTATAGTGATTATTCTTTATCCTTGCTAAGGGAAGCATCGTGGCATCACCAAGTTTTTTTTGGGGGGGTATGCACGTTCGTGAGGTCCTTAAGGTTCGGCTGACTACCTCTCCGCCCAGTCACCACGGTCGAGGTTGCGGTAGCCTATGGCCTCGGCGATGTGCTGTGCCGAGACACTGGGAGAGGCGTCAAGGTCGGCGATGGTGCGGGCGACCTTTAGTATGCGTGAGTATGCGCGGGCTGATAGCGAGAGGCGCTCCATGGCGTTGCTGAGGAGGCGAAACCCAGCCTCGTCAGGCACGGCGTACTTGTGAATCATGCTCTCTGTCATCTGTGCGTTGCAGTGTATTTCCTTGAAGTCCTTGTACCGCTCCTCCTGTATAGCGCGTGCTGCTATGACGCGGCGGCGTATCTCGCTGCTCGGCTCGCCCGGCTTCGTCGTGGATATGTCGCTGAACGGGACGGGCTGTATCTCACACTGTATGTCTATTCGGTCGAGCAACGGCCCGGAAATCTTGTTCATGTAACGCTGAATCTGCCCGGGAGAGCACACACAGTGGTGAGTGCGGTCGCCATAATAGCCACAAGGACAGGGGTTCATAGACGCCACAAACATGAAGGAACACGGAAACTCAAGGGTGTACTTGTTGCGCGAGATGGTTATACGGCGGTCTTCAAGAGGCTGACGCAGCACCTCAAGGGTGGTCTTGCTAAACTCTGGCAACTCGTCGGCAAAGAGCACACCGTTGTGGGCCAACGAGATCTCGCCGGGCTGCGGGTTCAAGCCGCCGCCCACCAGCGCCACCTCCGATATGGTGTGGTGGGGCGCACGGAACGGTCGCTGCGCTATGAGCGACAGGCCGCGCGGCATCTTTCCCGCCACACTGTGTATCTGCGTTGTCTCCAGGCTCTCGGCAAGGGTCAGAGGCGGCAGGATGGAAGGCAAGCGCTTTGCCATCATCGACTTGCCGCTGCCCGGCGGGCCCACCATGATCAGGTTGTGGCCGCCAGCCGCCGCCACCTCAAGCGCACGCTTCACCTGCTGCTGTCCGCGCACGTCGGCATAGTCGAGCTCGGTGCTATACTGCTGGTCATAAAACTCCTTGCGTGTGTCCACGCTCACAGGCTGGAACCGCTCCTGACCGGTGATCATGCTTATCACCTCCTTCATCTGCGACATGCCGTAGACCCTGATGCCCTCAACCACAGCTGCCTCGCGCACGTTCTGCTGCGGCACGACAAGGGCCACGAAGCCATCGGCCTTGGCACGCATGGCTATGGGCAGTGCTCCTTTGACTGGCTGCAACGCCCCGTCAAGACCCAGCTCCCCGACAAGCATTATGCGGTCAAGACCCACAGGCTCAATCTGTTTCGATGCCGCGAGCACACCGATGGCGAGCGACAGGTCGAAGCCGCTGCCTTCCTTGCGCAGGTCGGCAGGCGCCATGTTTACCGTTATGTCGGCGTTGGGAAAGAGATAGCCGTTGTTTACAAGTGCTGCTGCCATGCGGTCTCTGCCCTCGCGCACAGCCGTGTCGCCAAGACCTGTCATGCGGAACATGACACCCTTGGTGAGGCTTACCTCTATGGTGACGGTCGTTACGTCAAGGCCGTTGACGGCGGCACAATAGGTCTTTACAAGCATAAAAAAGCGGTTTTTAGGAGTTCGTCTTTGTCAAATAACCGATAGCTGTTCTATCATAAATGCAAAGGTAACAGAAAAATTTTAATGGTAAAAAATTTAGCAATAAAAAGGTATGTTTTGCACACGTTGTAGCCGTTTTGAAGAAAATAAATGCGCCTAATTATTTGCTTATATGAAATAATAATTTAAATTTGCATTTAAAATCTAAACAACGAAGATTATGGCACTTAAGTTATATCCATTAGGCATACAGACTTTCGAGCGCATCAGAAAAGAAGACAAGCTCTATATAGACAAGACGGAATATGTTTACCGCCTGACCCACACCAGCGGTACCTATTTCTTCTTGGGACGTCCACGCCTTTTTGGAAAATCTTTGCTTCTAACCACCCTCCAGAGCTATTTTGAAGGCAAGAAAGACCTGTTCCGAGGGCTTGCCATCGAGCAGATGGAAAAAGAGTGGACAGAACATCCTGTGCTCCACTTCGACCTCAGCGGCGGCAAACACATGGACAAGGAGCAGCTGGAGAGATATCTCGCCTTCATTTTGGAGACAGAAGAGAAGAAATGGGGGATCACCCAACCGCAAATAGATGCCAACAACCGATTGACAGAACTTATAAACACAGCCTACGAGAAATCGGGCAAGCAGGTCGTTGTGCTTGTTGACGAATATGATGCGCCAATGCTCGATGTGGCTCATGAACAAGAACAGTTAGATTCCTTGCGCAACATCATGCGCAACTTCTATAGTGCTCTAAAATATAGCAAAGCAAAGCTGCGCTTTGTCTTCCTTACGGGCATCACCCGGTTCTCGCAGGTGAGCATCTTCAGTGAGCTTAACAACATCACCAACATATCCATGAATGACGATTATGCCGGCATCTGTGGCATAACCAAAGACGAACTGCTGACGCAAATGTCGGAAGACATCGAAGCTCTTGCCATGAGACGAAACATAACGAAGGAGCAAGTGGTCGACAGGCTGAAAGAGAATTATGACGGATATCATTTCACCAGATTCTCACCCGACATCTTCAACCCCTACAGCCTGTTGAATTGCTTTGCGGAAAACAAGTTCGGCTCCTATTGGTTTTCATCTGGCACACCAACTTACCTCATCAACATGATGCGCAAATATGAGGTCGTTCCTACAGACGTCATCACACGGGTGGAGGCCGATGCCAGCGAGTTTGACGCTCCTACGGAGAACATGCCAACCATCATGCCCCTGCTTTACCAGAGCGGATACATCACCATCAAAGAATATAATGAAGACTACAACTATTATGTTCTCGATGTTCCAAACAAGGAGGTGAAGATTGGGCTGACCAAGGCGTTGATTCCGTCATACGTCACCCAGAACACGCTTGCAACAACCAACACCGCGCGCCGCATAGCGCAAGCATTGGACAGGCAGAACATGGATAAAGCTTTAACCTTGCTCCAAACGTTCCTGGGAACAGTTCCTTACTGCAACAACACCAATTACGAGGGACATTACCAGCAGATGCTGTTCGTCATTTTCTCTCTGCTTACTGACTATCTGGTGGATGTTGAAGTTCATACCCCCAACGGCAGAGTTGACATCGTATTGCTCACCCATACAGACCTTTTCCTGTTGGAAATAAAGATGAACAAGAGCGCACAATCTGCCATGCAGCAGATAAACCTAAAGAATTATCCCAACCGCTTTGCGCTTAGCGGCAAGCCGATAACCAAGGTTGCAATAAACTTTGACAGCAATAAAGGGAACATTGAAAACTGGGTGATAGAAAAAGCATAGAAACAAGAAGGTCAAGCAAAGAACCTTTTAAAGACAAACACTATTATCTTCTAAACTTGTTGAAATTCAACAATATATATAATGTTTGTCTTCTGAAAAAAAATCTGTTAGTCATCGTACCTCGGTCGGGGTACGCATGTACCTCGGTCGGGGTACGCATGTATCTCGGTCGGGGTACGCATGTATCTCGGTCGGGGTACGATGACAATAGAGCGTTTTTGATGAAATAACATTCACTTCTTGATGCAAGGAATAGCAGGATAAAAAAAACAAAGACAATGGTTTTATGGTTATAAAGAAACTGACATTCATCTTTCTTTGGGTCTTGTCACCACAAAGGAAGATGAATGCCAGCATGTTACAGGTACAAAAGTTTTTAGCGTTTGCTTGCCTTTCTCTTTTTCAGCTTATTTTTGTTTCTCCTTGATAAACTCGGTGAGCTGGTTGTCGGTGAGGTGGGCAGCGGCTATGCGGCCGTTCTTTATCACGATGTTGTCGGGAACGCCGGTCAGACCGAGACGGGTGAAGAAGGGGCTTTCCACCATCTTGCCGTCGCAGACAACATAACAGGTAGAGCTGCTGCGGCTGCTTGAAGAACCTTGGGCATCGGCTGAGGCTGAGGCAGATGATGAACCAGATGATGAGCCAGAGGCTGAACCAGATGAAGAGCCAGAGGATGGACCAAAGGCTAAGCCAGAGGCTGAGTCAGAGATGCCTATCTGTGAGGCGAGCTGTGAGCGCACAAGAGAGGGCGAGGCATCGATGCTCACACCCACAACGGCCACCCGTCCTTGCTGCGAGGCGGCATAGGCGGCGAGACGGCGGAACTGGCTCATGCTCTCATACTTCCATGTGGCAAGGGCGCACACCACGGTGACGGGGGCTTTGGTGAGCTGCACACGGCCTATGGTCTTGCCGTCGACGGTGGTTCCCAAGACGTTGGGAATGTCGGCACCTTTGGTTGCCACGAAAGAGGCGGTGAGCTGACGCTTTTGTCGTTTGAGATAACCGTTTTCGGGCTGCTTTTCTATCATGAGGTCAACCAGGCGCACGGCAGTCTTGGTGTCGGGATTTGCGTCATGTATGAAATAGCGGTCGACGAGATAAGCACCTACACGCGACTCAGGATGATCCTGCACAAACAGCTGTGCACACTTCTTCATCTCTGGCGGCGCAGCGTTGTGTATCATCTCGCGAAACTTGTTCATCAGTTCGTTGTCTTTCGTTCCCTTCACGGTCATCTCCTTAAGGTGTGAGGCATCGCCCTTGAGGTCCACGCTCTTTCCCGGCTGCGCAAAGACAGGCTGCTCGGTGAAGTTGGGGAACACGATCATGAGGGTCATGGGGCGGTCGCACGCCACCTCATAGCTGAAGCGTCCTGCCTGCACCTTTATGGTGTCGAGACCGTTTATTGTGCCATCCGGGCTGTAGACGTAGAACTCGCCTTGGTTGAGGTGCAGCAGTCGTCCGTCAATGCGGAAATGTCGGCTGTCGGTGCCGCAGGAGGTGCAGACGAGGGTCGCCACGAGGGTAAAGACGACTGCCATGAGGGGTACAACAGACTGATGTAAAGCTCTTTTCATCATCGTAGGATAATTTTATAATTGTTGAAATATAGCCAG
>OMBL01001071.1_pt1 | contig 10552 bp, 7 predicted proteins | sample 1644871 | NCBI WGS metagenome assembly OMBL01 (sample SAMEA103958115, study PRJEB25191) | human gut metagenome | biome: human-associated habitat [ENVO:00009003]; feature: intestine environment [ENVO:2100002]; material: feces | place: Germany | collected 2013/2015
GCTTGCTTGAGATAAAATTCCGTATTATAAATGCGAAAGTTTAGTAACAAGCTCCTCCTTTACATTGTGATGTCAGGAATGCCTGATGTTCCCTCGCCACATGTCACGACCTTAGAGATCATGCTCTCGGCGTTCAGACCCCTGGTGAGAGCCGTCACGAAGTAGTTGCCGTTCTCGGGCACCTCAACCTCGGTATCGTAGGTAATCTTCACAAGCGTAGCCACGTTGCCGTCGCCGTTGTTGCGATAAACGGCATAATAACAGTCGGGCACAGCGTCCCACGAGAGCATCTTGCCATCGGCCTTGACGTTCTCTGGCGCTGCTGGCTGCACCATCGTCTCAACACCGAGATAAGGGGGCAGCTCCAGCTTGTCAAACTGCTCCTTGATAACCTTGTTTGTGTTGACGGGATCGCTCAGCATCCATTTGGCGCTGAAGAATATTGCACCCTTCACCTTCTTGTTGGCGTAGGCAATGCCAAGCTGCTTCTTAAAGTCGGCATTGGTCTGGTAATAAGGATCGGAAGACTGACCATCAAAACGGTAGAGACCGTAGCCCACCATAAAATTAGACTTGGTGCAGAAGTCAGCGAACTGCTTCAGACGAGGTTCAAAATATGTCTGGGTGCTCCAATAGATCTGCGGTATGAGCACGTCGATCATTCCGTTCTGCGACCATTTCTTCACGTCACAATACATCGAGTTATAGTCGTTGTCGTAGTTGCCCTGTGGCGACACAGAGAACAGACAGTTGGGGCGCACGGCATGTATGGTCTCCCTCACTTTGTTAATCATGGCGTCTACATTGGCGCGACGGAAGTTGGCAATTCCCTGACCGCTGCCATATTTCTGATATTCTGCGTTATCGTTCATCGACTCACCAGAGGTGAGCGACGGGTAGAAGTAGTCGTCAAAGTGTATGCCGTCGACATCAAATTTCTGCAACAGGTCTGCCACGATGTCGGCAATGCGTTGGCGCACCTCTGGCAGGGCAGGGTTATAGATGCGCACCTTGTTATAGTCTTTCACCCATTCTGCAGGGATGGTCTCTTCCAGTTCAGGGAACTCGCTCGAAGCGCTTGAGCGTGTGGCAATGCGGTAAGGGTTCATCCAAGCATGAAACTGCATGCCACGCTTATGTGTCTCGCTGATGAGCCATGGCAGCGGGTCATACAACGGCTTCTTTCCACGGCGACCTGTGATATACTTCGACCACGGCTCATAGGGTGAGTCGTAGAAAGCATCGGCCATGGGGCGCACCTGAAACATCACGGCGTTAATATTGAGAGCTTGCAGAGAGTCAAGGTAACGCAGATAATATTTTTTCTGATTTTCTGCCACTCTAGAAGTGCTGCCCATGCTGTTTGGCCAGTCAATGTGATCGACGGTAGCCATCCATACCGCACGAAAATCTTTCTCGGGCAGAACGGGGGTAACGTTCTCACCGGGTGTGGGGTTCTTCGACACAGAAGGGGGAGGTGTGACGGTTGAATCGGTCAACGTGTCATCGTCACCGCTACAGGCAGCCAACAGCACTATTCCTACAATGGCGGCTAAAAACTTCAGCAGTTTTACAGGTCTTTTTTGCATAAGGATTATAAATATTTAGGTTGAATATTAGCAAGAATTTCTTTTTCTAACTTTGGTCAGAAGTCATTCAGCGAGCAAAGGTACAAAAAACATTTAATAACATATCTAAAAAGCCACAAATTAACAAATCTTAAGTCTTGCCTTTCTCATCACCGCTCCCGTAACACGGCATCGTTACGAGAGTTTGAGAAATGCGCTTCTGCACAGTTTTATTAAAATTCATTAATTTTTACAAACAAAATTTGCGTTCATGTCTTATTTTATTTACTTTTGTGGACAATCTAAAAAAAAATCTTTTACTATTACTTTTTCTCACACAATTTAAACAATTCCACTATGAGAAAACCTTTATTTATGCTTGCCATGTTCCTACCACTCTCCGTGATGGCGCAAGTGTTTAGCGTTCAGAGTGTGGAGCAAGTCACATTGCCTGACGGCTGTGAGATGGTTGCCGACATCAGTCCCGACGGCAACCGCCTGTTGCTGACAACAGGAGCCCACGAAGGACTGAAGAGTTTTGAACCGTCTTCTGGCAAGACCGTTGTGCTGACCAACAGCGAGGGCGCGGGCTATGAGGCCCGTTTCTCTGCCGACGGCAACACGGTGCTGTATCGTGAAACGACCTTCACGCCGAAGCGCCTGCGCATGACATCGCTCAACACCGTTGACCTGAACACGGGCAGCAAGCTCGTGCTTCAAGACGCTACGCGCGACCTTCAGGGTGTGCGTCTGAGCGGCAGCAACGCGATGATCGTGAACAAGGGCAAGCTCAAAGCAAAGTCGTTCAACGGCAAAAAGGCAGAGAAGCAGCCCGTGCTGAGCATCAACAACCGCCAGCTCATGCTCACCAAGAACGGCAAGACAGCGGTGTTCTCGCCCAACGGCACAGACCACAGCTACATCTGGCCGTCGCTCTCACCCGACGGACAGAAGGTGCTTTATTATGTTTGCGGCGTAGGAGCCTTTGTGTGCGACCTTAACGGCAAGAACATCAAAAGCCTCGGCACGTTGCGTGCTCCCAAATGGTACGACGACAACATCGTTATAGGCATGAACGACCAGGACAACGGCGAAGTGGTGGTGTCGTCTGCAATCGTTGCAACAACGCTCGACGGCACACAGCAAACGCTCACCGACAACTCTGTGATAGCCCAATATCCCAAGCCCGCGCCTAAGGCAGGAAAGATCGCGTTCACCACGCCCGCAGGCCAAGCTTACATCATTAACGTTTCTAAATAGCCATTACCATGAAAAGATTGTTACTCTTGTGTGCGGCAATGGCTGCAACAGTAATGACAGCCAGCGTGTCGCTGGCTCAGAGCAAGAAGACAGCTGAAGAGCTGCGTGTCTACATCAACCCCGGTCACGGCTCATGGGGTCCCAACGACCGACCCATGGCAACCATACCATACCCTGCTCTCGAAACGGGACGTCCCGACACCTGCGGCTTCTACGAGTCGAACACGAACCTGTGGAAGTGTCTCGAGCTGGGGCGCACGCTCGAACGCATGGGCGTCAAGCATAAGAACATCCTCTTCTCGCGCACGCTGAACGGCCCGTACCCCTATGTCAAGGGAGCAGCCGACGAAGAAAAATATAACCGCAGTCTGTCTGAGATCTGCGAGGAGGTGGATGCCAACAACATGGATATGTTTATCTCTATCCACTCTAACGCAGCCTCTGATGGCTCTAACACCAACTATCCCGTCTACATCTATCGTGGCACCGATACTGAAGACTATGCTCCTGGTAGCAAAGCGATGGCCACAACCAACTGGAAACATCACTGGGAAAGTGTGCTCGACCCACAGAGCTACTACTCTATAGACAATTCCAACGTTCGTGGCGACATATCGTTCTACGGTAGTTCAAGCACGCGCTACGGCACCTACGGCAACTATACAGGCTATCTGGGCGTATTGAAACATGGCGTGCCAGGCTTCTTGCTCGAGGGCTTCTTCCACACCTATCAGCCAGCACGTCACCGTGCGCTCAACAAAGACTGGTGCGGACAGGAGGGTGTGCGCGTGGCTCGCGGCGTGTGCGACTATTACGGCCTCACACCCGAGACCACTGGCTACATCATGGGTACCGTGAAAGACCTGCACGAGAAGATTGTGAATAACCTCTACCATTACGCTCCCAACACCGACGACCAGTGGTTGCCGATCAACGGCGCGAAGGTGAACCTCATGCAGAACGGTGCCGTGGTGAAGACCTATCAGGTCGATGACAACTATAACGGCGTGTTCGTGTTCAGCGGACTGAAGCCCGGCAAATACACCTTCCAGGTGGAGAAAGAGGGCTACAAGCCCCTGTTTGGCGACGACGACATCACCGTTGAGGTGAAAGCCAACGAGACCTCTTATGCCAAGCTGCATGTAGAGGCTACCAACTATGAGCCGCCTGTGGTGCTCTACCCCAACTACATGGAGCCTACCCTCGACGGCATGACGCTCGCACCCACACAGCTCGAGTTTGCACAGGCTTCAAGCGAACTCATGCTCGAAGGTACCGTGAAGCGCATGCTCGTGCGTGGCGACTCGACTGTTGTGCTCACCAACGATGCAAAGACACCGCACCTCTACCTTATTAATAACAAGAAGCGCGTAATAGAGAAAGAGCTGTCTGTAGAAGGACTGGTTGAAGGCAGCGCCGACGACTTGGGCTTCTACTCAAGCCTCAACGACATCGCCTTCACTGCCGACGGCAAGCTGATTGGCGTAAACAGCGTGCGCACACAGTTTGACGCCACAAAGGTTGAAGATGGCTACAAGCGCGGACAGCTGAACGTGTATATATGGAACTCGTTCGACGAGGCACCCAAGACATGGTTCACCACAGAACACTCGTGCAACTTCTACCGTGCCGACATGGGACGTGGTCTGACCGTGAACGGCGACTCTGACGAGTGTCAGGTGGTCACAACAGGCACAACGTCTGGTTCAAGCAAGGCCCTGCGCTACCTCATCATGACCGTGGTTGAAGGCAAGCTCTCTACCACCAGTTTCCGTGGCTCTTCAAAGGGCGCTACGTTTGGCGAGAAGTGTCAAGGCAGCGCCATGCAGCTGACCGTTTCTCCACGCACCGACGACAACTTCGTCATTGACGGCGAGGCAGGTCTGCCTATTGAGTTTAGCATGACAGAGGGAGCACAAGCTACCGATGCCAACGTTGTAAGCAAGTGTGCCGCCGATGCTGTCGATGCAGCAGCTCACGGCATACAGTTCTTCAAGTATGCCGGCCACCAGTTTATGGTGACACCGTTCCTGCAGGACGAGAAGGTGGGTGGCGTGCATCTGTTCGACATCACTGATGGTCTCGACAAAGCCACACTGGTCAAATCGGAGACTACAAGTCTGGCTGAAGCCGACGCCACAACAACCATGGCTGCTGGCGCAAAGGCCAACGCCGACGGCATAACGCTCAGTCTCCTCCACGGCAAGACGCTCACCACCTTCACAACAGAGGGTATGGCTCAGCCCGTCGTGAAGAACATCTACGCTTACGACCTGCGCAGCGTGCGCGAAAGCGATGGCTCTTACACCCTTACCTTCAAGGCCAACGACAACGCTACCGACGCAGCCATCGTATTCACTGATGCCGAGGGTAACGAGAAGGGCAGCAAGACCGTCGACGTGAAAGAAGGCGAAAACAAGGTTAGCATCTCTCAAGACGAACTGCCGGGCACCGTGGGCACAACGCTCAACTGGGCTGTACGTCTACGTGGCGAGGCTGTGACAAAGATAACAAAAGTATATGCCGACAAAGATGCATACAGCGGTTCCTTAAGCGGAAACGCTGTCATCACAACACCCGAGTCGCCTTACTTTGGCTACATCTACATCAACAACCGCGTAGGCAAAGGCAATGCCGCCAACGGCATCTATGCTTATGACCAGACCTTCAACCGCGTAAACAATACGCCCTACCGTGGCTACAACGCACCGTCAAGCAACTATCGCATGGCTGCCGACCCCGAGGGTAAGGTTTGGATGACCGAATGGTCTGACGGCCCTTCAGGCGTTTACATCGCCGATCCCGCCAAGATGGCCGACGAGGGTTACCAGTATCAGCAGTTCTTCATAGGCACACGCCAGAGCGACGGCTTGTTCACCAACGACGGTGCCAACGTGGGCTCTTCGGCCGTGGGCATCGCCTTCGGCGGAACAGGTGCCGACACCAAGGTATATGTTGCCAACGAAGACTGGACTCCTGAAAACGAGGTTTGTGTTTACAACATCGGTCAGGAAGACGGCACACTGCTGAACGAGTGGAACAAGGCACCTTCTTACACCTTAGGCGTGGGCGGATACATGATCAATGGAAACATACACATCGTGGCTGGTCGCGACGGCGGTGCATGGGTATCGCAGATTCGTGGCAGCGGCAACAACAGCAAAGGCGTGCCATCATTGGTTTATGTTACACGCGAAGGAAAGATCACCTTCAATAGCGGCGAGGGCGACAACGTCGAACTGTTCGACGCTACTGGCGGCGCGGGCTTCGCTGTAAGCAACGACGGAAAGATGCTGGTTGTCAACGACGCGAAGGGTGTGCTTCAGTTCTTCGACGTGACATGGAAGTCGGAAACCGAGCCCGTGCTCAAGCACCGTGGCTCGTTCAAGTCGGGCGTCACCAACACCAATAGTTACATCTATCAGATGCACTTCGACTATGCCGGCAACCTCGTATGCACAGGCAACCGCCTCGGCGTGCTTGCCATACCGACAACAAACAACGAGACCATCACTCCTGCTGCAAAAGCGCTCACCATCGTCAAGGACATCGAGACAGGCATCGGCAGCGTAGAGGCTGAGGAAGACAATCTTCAGATCCGTTTCGAGGGTGACAAGCTCGTTATCGACGCTCCCGAGGCTGTGACCGACGTCAAGGTGTTTGCCGTCAACGGCTCTCTCGTGACACGCGCCCATGCTGCTGTGGTTGATGCCTCACAGCTTGGTAGCGGCGTCTACCTCGTCAAGGTCAATAAGCTTAACGCCAAGAAGGTGATGAAGCAATAAGCATGGCAAAACGTAACGCTGACGTTAACGTTATAACATTTTAAAACACGCCTCCTCTGCCTTGTGCAGGGGAGGCGTTTTTTGTTTTCTCTCAATATATAAAGAAAAGAGAATTATTATAAAATATTAACTCAAAGATATTGGAAAATCTAAAGATATTTACTACCTTTGTGGAATTAAAAACCATTTCTTAATTATTATCTAAAACTAACTTAAATTTATGAAGAAATTTTTACTTCTTACAGCCTTAATGGCTGGAGCAATGACAGTTAATGCTCAAAGTGATTTCCAGGTAAAGGAACTCGCTAAACTGCCCGTAACAAAGATCACCAACTACGACAAAAAGTTTTGCCGTTCTGGCTTTGGCTTTGGCAACAAGTTTTTCATGACAGACCGCACAGCACAGCAGCTACGCGTTTTCGACCTCGCAACAGGCAAAGAAATTGCCCAGAAAGAGATTCAAAAAGAAGTGCAGACTTTAGGTCACGATGAAGTAGGTAACATTATTCTTGGCAACTGGATGTTCTCTACAACCAAACAACCAGAGAAGACAACATTCACCCTCATCAGCGCCGACCTCACAAAAGAGGTTACAACCAACGAGGTTGGAACAATCAGTGGCCGTGGCGACTTTTTAGGCAAAGCCAAAGGTAACGTGTTTGGTGACGAAGGTGCTACACTGCTTGCAAGTGGTGGCGAGCAAGACCTCGAAAACAAAGGTATCGTCTGCTATACCTTCACAGGTGGAGAAAATCCAACAGTACAGTTTAGCAATGTATTCGACCCTGACCACAAGTGCGTCAACAGCACATGGGCCACTTACAACTATTATAAAGATGTTGATGGAACCGACCGTTTCGTATATGTAAACCGCAGTACCCCGATTACAGACTTTACTTTCTCTGAAGGCGAAATATTTACTGACGAAACACGCGAGTACAGCCCTGCAGACCGTCTTTGCAACAAGGGCGTTTGCAACGGTGGCGAAATCTTCGTTCTTGGCAGCCGCAAATTTATTGTTTATGGCAACTGGAGAGAGGGTGTAAATACCTATCTCGACGGCTTTACCATTGCTGAGATTGGCGCCGACAACAAGACACTGACCACTGTTTACACCAAAGAGCCCGACACATCTATGGCAAGAGAAATGACCACACAGGGTAACTGGCTGAACGTAGAGGTTCTCAACGACAAGCAGGCTAAGCTCTATCAGTATTTCCTCGGTGGTTATGCAGCTGAGTATGGAATCACCATTGATGGTGCTGACATGCCTACAGGTATCACAGGCGTAGAGAACGCTGCTGCCAAGGCTGTTTCTACAACTTACTACACTCCCGCTGGCGTAGCAAGCAAGACTGCTGTCAAGGGCCTCAACATCGTTGTTACAAAGTATGCTGACGGTTCACAGAAGGTTGTGAAGGTTATCAAGTAAAAGACGATCAACGCTCACACCATAGGTGTGAAAGCGATATAAAAACAAGACAGGAGGTAGATTCGATCGCAGGAATTTACCTCCTGTCTTTTTATGCTTAACAAGCGCAAGAAGGAGCGAAAAGGAAGAGCCGTTTTTTGCATATTTATTCATTTTTGCCCCTGTTTTTAGCGGCATTTTAAAAGGGCCCAACTTACGATTTGAAAGTGCCCAAATGACGTCCTCAAAGAGGCTCTTTGAGGAGCTCATTAAGGCCCTTTGACGAGCTCAAAGAGGCCCTTTGACAAAACCACCCTTGTTTTAAGAGTTGTTAACAAAAACAATAAGTTAAACCAGCTATATTTTTCAAAACAGAAAGCAAAAGGCCTATTTTTGCTTACAACCGCTGTTTTGGATATTTATTCACTTTAAGTCCCCGTTTTGCATAAATATGCAAAACATCAACCTTTATGCAGTATCCATTTTTCAACCTTTTCACGCGGTTTCCGACTAAGACAAGAAACATGTTTTTTGCTTGCGGTTGTTTTAAAGACAATAGAGACAATAGGGACAATTTTTTAATTTGCTATAAGCTCACGCTATAAAACATGCTAAAAAAATAAGCAAAAAATAATGCAATAATATCACGCGAAAAAATGAATTGTCCCTATTGTCTCTATTGTCTTTAAAACAACCGCAAGCAAAGATTCAAAATGCGAAAAAGAATTGTCCCTATTGTCTCTATTGTCTTTAAAACAACCGCAAGCAAAGATTTCTTTTGTCGTAAAAAACAACCGTAAGCAAGAAACAGATATATTGCTTTAAAAACAAAAAAGCGTCCTCAAAAAGAGCATACAAACCAAGCATGGTTGTAAACCCTCTTTGAGGACGCAAGCTATAAAACAGTGATTAAATCACCACACGTTAATCGTCGTCTTCCTTAGCAGCGGGGAACTTCATGATAGCGAAGCCAGTCTCTGTACGTCCCACATACAGCCACAGCACGCTGTCGTTGCCGTTGGCATCCTTCTCAACATAATAGTTGGTATTGATGCCCGGAGAGATCAAACCGCTACCGCCAATGAGAAGGCTATATGCAGCAGCATGGCTTTCAGCATCGTTGAAGAGTTGGAACGCCTCCTGTGTGTTGCCGCCCTTTGTCAGGTCATAGACATGCATGCCAGGAGTAGCCGAACTTGTACTACCGAATTGAACAGGAGCTGTGAGCAGATAACGAGCGCCGTTGAACGTGAAGAGGCGAGCGTCGTCGCTCTCTGCAGCCACGGTGTTGGTGTTAAGACGAATCTTAGAGTTCAGACCCTCGTCGCAGAGAGCGAGGTTCATGCCGCTAAGCTTGCCTGTGCTGCCCAAGAGGTTTACACGAGCACCGCTAAGGATGTAATCGTCTGTGCCCTCAATGCGGTTGATGTGCATACACAGACCGGCCTTGTTGTCGCTCTGAAGCTCAATAGAGGCAGGTGTGCCCACATTCTTGAAGTTGGAGATAGGTATGCGCAGTGTCTCAGAATAGTCGTTGGCAGGGAAGAACACGAAGCCGTTACCATCCTTGTCGAGGTTCAGCGACATAACGTCGCCGTGACGGTTGGCAGCACCGGCAATCTGGCTCACGTCGATGTCGGCGATGCACTCGGGCTGTGAAGAAGGATCCTCATAATAGTAGATCTTCAGAGGCGATGCAGGAGCGCCAGAGAGGCTTGCGAGGTAGATATGTCCACCAGCCAGTGCGCCAGCGTTGTAGGGGAAGGTACCACCGCTCACGCCCTCGAGCGAGAGGCTGATAGGATTGACCGTGCCCTGCTCCAGGTCAGACACCTTAAGGAGGTGTGCGCCGGGTGCTGACGGATCATCGGCTGTGGGGTTGCGGTAGCAGATGAGCACATACTTGCCATCGAAGGCTGTGCAACGTGTCTGTGCGCTCGCGATATACTTGTAGATGCTTCTGCCTGTGAAGTTGCAGATCTCGGTGCCTTGCTCGAAGTTGGCTCCAAACACTGGCACGCGCTTGCGAACAGTCATGAAATAGTCTTTATAGCGGTTATGGTTCTTGACGCGCAAGAGCTTTGTGACCTGTGTGGTCGCTTCGTCCATAGAGAAGTCGAGCACATCGGTTGCGGGATCAAGAGAGGCACCGTCTGACATAGTGGCACTGATCTTCAGATTGGCGAAATCAGACTCCTTGTCGAGTTTCGGAAACTTGATGGTCTTGGCATCTTCATCGATGGTACCTTCCACCTCGATGTTGCCCTCAGCACCAGAATTCAGAATTTTGATGCTTAACAGATCGTTGGCATAAGGATTCTCCGTTGCCGATGGATAGTCGTCGGAGCAGCCAGCGAGCATGCATCCGGCAGCGAGGGCCGTCAGCATGAATAAGTGATTTATCTTTAGCATAATATCATTCTTTTATTTACAGAACTATCTCAAATTTACAACATACGCGGAGCGTTTTGTGTTAAACATTCTTGCGCTCCATAGGTGCTCAGGCGCTTCGCGGAGTTATTTCCATT
>OMBL01001073.1_pt1 | contig 10526 bp, 8 predicted proteins | sample 1644871 | NCBI WGS metagenome assembly OMBL01 (sample SAMEA103958115, study PRJEB25191) | human gut metagenome | biome: human-associated habitat [ENVO:00009003]; feature: intestine environment [ENVO:2100002]; material: feces | place: Germany | collected 2013/2015
CTGTGCCATCGCCGTTTCGATGGCGCGCTTCTTGTCGGCGTTGGGCGCGGTGGGCGCCGCCTTAGTCACTTTCTCTGCTGCCATTGGTTCATCCTCCTGTTTCTGCTTCTGTATCTTAAAATTTTTTGTCAGATCTCTTTGCAAAGCCGTCCGTAGACCACGCGGGGGGTACCGTGCAGGTCCTTGACGATCTGGATATCGCCGAAGCCGTTCGCGCGCATGATGCGCAGCACCTCGTCCGCCTGCCCGATGCCGACCTCGAAGGCCATGAGTCCGTTCGGCAAGAGAGCGTCGCGCCATTTATCCGCGATGACGCGGTAGAAATCCAATCCGTCCGCGCCGCCGTCAAGCGCAAGGCGCGGCTCGTGCTCGCGCACGGAAGCGTCGAGCGTGTCGATGTCCGCGCTCGGGATGTACGGCGGGTTGCTGACCAAAAACTGAAATTCCCCCAGCGTGCGCGCGGGCTTTTCCCGCGCGTCGATCTTCAGGCTTGCCACCCGCGCCGTCAAGCGGTTGCGGCGGATGTTCTGGCGGCAGATACGCAGTGCCCCCTCGTCCAGCTCGCCCAACACCACATGGCTCTCCGGCGCGTTTTTGGCCAGGGCCAGACCGATACAGCCCGAGCCTGCACACAGGTCCAGCACCCGGGGCTCGGCCACGGTCTTCAGGTACGTCAGCGCCCGATCCACCAATACCTCGGTGTCCGGCCGGGGGATCAGCACGCTCTCAGAGATATCCAGCGGCAGGCCGTAGAACTCCCACTCGCCGATCAGGTACGCCACCGGCTCGCCGGCCAGATGGCGCTCCGCCAGGCGGCGCACCTGCTGTTCCACCGACTCCGGCACGTACAGCCGGCCATCCCGGCTCAACGCCTCCCGGGTCTTCCCGGAGGCGCAGCATACCAACTCCCGGGACTCCAGCGTGGGATCGGGCAGTCCTGCCCGCAGGAATTGCTGCCGCACGTCCAAATACAAATTGTTATATGTGATCGCCATAATACGTACCGTTTTCACTTTCTTCGGTATTTTTCGGCGCTCTCCGCTGTTTTGCGCCCCGCCGCGCGACCCCGGCTTACCAGGTGTCGGTACCCTTCTCCTCCGGGATGACCAGCTTCATGGCCTCGATCGCCACCTCGATCATGCTGTCGTCCGGCTCGTGGGTCGTAAAGTTCTGCAGCCACATACCGGGGGCGGAGAGAACGCGCGTCAGCGCATTGTCGTGCGCCCCCACCAGGCGGTTGAACTCATAGGTGATGCCCACCACGGGCACCAGCAGCAGCAGCTTCACACCCACACGGACCCACACGCTCTGCCAGTTGATGTAGGGGAACACCAGGCTGGAGACAATGATGGACACGATGATGACCACAAACAGGAAGCTGGTACCGCAGCGGGGGTGGTGCCGGGGCTGGACACGAACGTTCTCCACCGTCAGCGGCAATCCCGCCTCATAGCAGAAAATGGTCTTGTGCTCCGCACCGTGGTAGCAGAACACCCGGTATACGTCCTTCTGTCTGGAGCAGAGGATCATGTACGCCAGCAGCACCAGGATCTTGACCACGCCCTCGATCAGGTTATGGAGTGCAGGGGTCGTGGCATGAAACAGCCCCGCCAGAAACGTAGGCAGCAGCATGAACAACACCAGCATGAGACCGATGCTCAGCACCACTGAAAAGCCCACCAGCAGCGATTGCAGTTTCTCCGCCGGCACGTGCTTGTTGAGCCATTCCTCCAGCTTGTCCGGCTTGGCATTCTCGTCCTCCGGGAAGTAATCCGCCGAGAACATCAGCGCCTTGACGCCGGTGATCATGGAGCCGATGAACGTCACCGCGCCCCGCAGAATAGGCACGCCCAGAATGGGGTAGTTGGCCTTGACGAATTTGCGCTGGGTGACCTTGGTGACCAGGCCCTCCGGTGAACGGACCACAATTGCATCCTTCTCCGGGCCACGCATAAGTATTCCCTCGATCAGCGCCTGTCCGCCAATACTGGTACGGAAAGCGCCCTTTTTCTTTTCCATAGGTCTGCTGAATTCCTTTCTGACGCAAGCATAGCACAGCTCACAATAAAATGCAACACTTGTTCGAGTTTTTTCTGTTTTTTTACAATTCCTGTTCAGCCTGCTTTTTCAGCGGCAAATACACCGTAACTACGGTGCCGCCGCCCTCGGCGTTGGCGATGTCCAGTCGTCCGCCGTGGCGCTGGACGATCTCGTCGCAGACCGCCAGACCGATGCCGCTGCCCCGAGCCTTGGATGAGCCCTTGTAGAACTTCTGCTTCACATAGGGCAGCTCCGCCTCCGGTATGCCGGGGCCGAAGTCCCGGATGGTGATCACATACTCCCCTTCCTGCTGGCTCAGATGCACAGCGATGCGCTTGCCGCTGCCGCCGTGCTTGGCCGCATTGTCCAGCAGATTGCAGAATACCTGCTTCAGGCGTTCCGGGTCGCCGGAGATGACCTCGCCATACTCCGCCCGATCACTGGAATACTCCAGCGCAATGCCGTCCTGGCGAAACAGCTCCCGATAGCTGTACACCGCGTCCTCCAGTTCCGCCTGCAGATCGGTGTCCTCCACCTGCAGGGTGAAGCGCCCATCCTCCAGGCGGGAAAATTGCAGCAGTTCCTCCACCATATTGGTCAGACGGCGGGACTCCTTCACCATGATCTGCACGCCGCGCTTGATCTGCTGCACGTCGTTGGACTCATCGGCCAGCAGCGTTTCGCCCCAGCCGTTGATCGCCGTCAGTGGTGTCCGCAGCTCATGGGACACCGAGGAGATGAACTCGGACTTCATTCGTTCGCTCTCGCCGATCTTGCGGGACATATCGTTGATGTTGTCCACCAACTCGCCCATTTCGTCGGAGTACTTGTTGGGTATCTGCACGCCGTAGCTGCCGCCGGAGATACGCTTGGCCGCCTCTGACACGGCGGACACGGGGGCCACCACATTGTTGATGAAGATCATGCTGGACATGACGATCAGCCCTACCACCGCCAGCATGACGCCGGCCACCAGCAGGACCGTCAGCAGCACCTGCCGGTCGATATTCCCAATAGCGGTAACGTAGCGCATAACGCCCACCACCTGGCCGTTGAACTTCAGCAGGCCGGACACCGCCAGGATGCGCTCCCCGGTGACGCTGTCACGGCCGATGTAGTCCTGCACCGTGCCGCTTTCCAGCGCCCGCAGTATTTCCGGCGTGCTGGGGTAGGTGCCGGTGGTGACGCCCCGGGTCGTGACCTCCACGCGGCCGGAGCTGTTAAGGAACTGCAGCTCGATCTTGTCGCTGTCGTCAAAGGCAGCAGCGTAGATCGTAGCGCTGCGGTAATACTCCCGATAGCTAGTCATCACATAGGTGTTGAAATAGTCCGCGCCCGCCGCGGCCTTGGCTCGCAGGGTAGAGCGCGCGCTGTTGTAGTAATTGCTGGCAAAACCCACGGAGATGAGCACACCCACCAGCAGCAATATGACCAGCACCGGCCCCATGCTGCCGGTGAGCCACCGGCGGCGCAGGCCCTGCACTTTATGCTTCTTTCCTGCCAAGGCGTTCATCTCCTTTCATCGCAAAATAAGGCATAGCGCACCCACGGGCGCGGCGTAAAATCTGACAGCGAGAGACTTTTTTCCCAAGACGAGCCACAGCGGCGCAGGCGTACTGTGTGTACGTCAAGCCGCTGCAACGAAGTACTGGCGGAAAAGATCCGCTGTCACAGCCCCCATTTGTAGCCGAAACCCCAGATCGTCGTAATATAGGTCGGGTTCGTGGCGTTGTCCTCGATCTTCAGTCGCAGGCGCCGGATATTCACGTCTACGATCTTGAGCTCACCGAAATAGTCGTGGCCCCAGACCAAGTCCAGGATCTCCTCGCGGGAGAGCGCCTTGCCGGGGTTCTCCATAAACATCTTCATGATGGCGTACTCCACCTGGGTGAGCTTGATCCGCTGACCGTTCTTCTCCAGAGTACGGTTGCGGGTGTTCAGCAGGAAGGGCGGCTGGTCGATCTCACCGGCGTCCACGACACCGCCGCCGGATCGGCGCATCAGCGCGTCCACGCGAGCGGTCAGTTCCGCCGGGGAGAAGGGCTTTGTCACATAGTCGTCGGCACCGGTCATCAGCCCCGTCACCTTGTCCATTTCCTGGGACCGTGCGGTAAGCATAATGATGCCGATGGCAGCGTTGGTGGCGCGGATACGGCGGCAAACCTCAAACCCATCGATACCGGGCAGCATAATGTCCAGCAACGCCACTCGGACATCACTGTGGATCTTCAGCTTTTCCAGTGCCTCCTCGCCTGTTTCCGCCTCCACCACCTCGTAGCCGGCGCGGCGGAGATTGATAACGATAAAGCTGCGGATGCTGGACTCGTCCTCCAGTACCAGTACCTTTTTCATGGCAGTCCCTCCTTGTCAGTTGCTCCAGCTGCCTACGATGAGGCTGAAGCTGCGGCGCAGCAGATCCTCATCCATGCCGTAATAGGCCGCCGCGTCATTCAGCTCGCCGGCGTAGATGGTGGCTGTCTGGCGGCGCAGCAGCACCCTCTTCCCCATGCGGCCGCGGTTCTCCCGATTCTCACCGGTGATGGTGTACAGGCTCAGCACCGGATCCCCGTTGATCGCCAGGCTGAACTGATTTTCATTGCTGATGCTGGTGGTGGCAGTCTCCACGCTCCAGTCCCACCAGCTCTCCGGTATGGTGAAATACCACCCGCAGGACAGGCTGTGGTACGTCTTGGCCACGGTGGACAACTGCCCGTCGCCGTTGCAGCAAAGCCAACTGACCAGACCGTCCGTCTGCTCCGCTGTCCAACTGGTATCCGGACTGGGCAGCTCGATGATCCCGTCGCCGTTGATATCCTGGGGCAGCAGCTGACGATAGGGAAACACGGCGTTGGACACGCCGGTGCTGCTGCCGCTGAGTGCCAGATTCACCAGTCCCAGATCCTGGCGGAACACCAGAATATCCGTGGCGGCCATACCCTGCTCGTCCACACCGGTGATATACAGCGCCGGCGTGTCGGCATCCAGCCGACCGCTGACCAGGCTGGTGCTGGACAGCACGCAGCGGTAGGCCACGCCCATCTGCTCATCCTGCCAGCCGTAGAACTCCGCCACCGGCTGGCTGTCCGCGTCGGTGCGAAGCACCAGCAGGCTGGGGATACCGTCACCATTCAGATCCTGTATGGTAAAGCGCGTGTAGCCGCTGGACATCAGCGCCACTGGCTCCCGCGCCACGGTGTACACCGCCACGGTCTGCACCTCGGCACTGATACGCCAGCCCACGATCAGCTCACGCCGGCCGTCGCCGTTCAGGTCCTGATAGTATACGCTGTCGATGGCGGTGCCGCTGCTCTCGATAGTGCAGTAGCGGGCATAGCTGTCGCCCTCGATCTTAAATACAAATATTTTCAGCGGCTTTTCGTCGCTGCTCATGCGGAAAAAGGCCAGGGCCTCCTGCTGTCCGTCGCCGTCCAGGTCAGCCATCTGCACCGACTGGATATTCCGCCCGCCGGTAGGCGAGGCGTACTCATAACCCTGTGTGATCAGTGCCTCCAGCTCTTGGGTCAGGCCGGTGTACTCCTCCGCCATTCGCGGCAGGGTAAACAGTTCCTCCACCGAATCGTCAGAGAAACCGCAGCCGGTCAATGCCGCTGCCAGCAGCGCCAGCAGCCCGACCAGGCAGATATACCGTTTCAAACGCCGCATACAGCAGCACCTCCCTCCGGGTCATAATCTTACTTAAATATCATACCACATCTTGCACCGCTTTGGTAGAGGGAAAATCGTAAATAAACAGCAAATTAATGCCGGACGCAGAGAGCACCCCTTTCGGGGTGCTCTCTGTATTCCCCTGCCGGTGCAGGGTGGAAGACATCAGCCGTGGGAGGGATATCCTCTTAGGCATCGCGGCGGCCACGCCTCCCGCACAGCTTTACCGCGCCGGCCAGCGACAGGGCGGCGACCTCAGCGTATACGGCAATTCCCGCGTCAAAGGTCGTGGGGCTGACCGTCCTTTTCACAGGTGCAGGGGGCTCGCTGTAGTAATAGGCGGCCGCCGTGTAGGACACGGAGGGCTTGGGGAACTCCAGAGCCTCACCCTGCTCACCGTCTGTGGCTACCGGTGTCAAGATCGCGCTCTCATTGGTATAAAGCGCCTTTGACACGTCTACGTGTGTGGTGGTGTCATCCACATAACCGTCCCCATTCAGATCCATCACACCGTGGGTGCCGGCGGCGGGCGTACCGGCGAGCTTTACAGTGTAGGAAAGCTTGACCGGGGCAAAGTTGGAGACCGGTTCGTTTATTTTCCATGTGAAGCTGTCGGCGGCACCGTCGTACTCTATCTTGAAGCGGTAATGACTCTCATTCTGGTCGCCGCCGAAGTAGGTCACATTTCCATCCTGCTTATATTGCAGTTCTTGCCCGCCAACGGTGAGACAAAACGTGCCGGGAACGAGATCGAAGCTCTTGCCGACAGTATCCGCCACAGCGGAACCCTTATCAACAGCGTAGAGGACTTTATGTTGGATTGAGTCAAAATCGACTGCTCTCCCTCCCGCCAGTCTGTTCATAAAGGCGGTACCCCACTGCCGTGTTTCCCTTGCCAACACGGCATGGCACTGATAGCCCCTCTCCTGCATCGCTTTGTAGGTACTCTCTGTCAGGTGCAGGGCTTTCTCCACATTTGAAACGTTTGCCTTGTTCTGCAGCAGTTTGCTATTATCGGTCGGAGCCCGCCCAGTATATTGATAGTCCCAATTCTCGTTGTCTTTGTCTGTCCCCATTCTTCCGGCAATATCGCTCATCCAGTTATCGATGCTGCCCTTGGGAATAAACGTTCCTGCCTCTTCGTCACTGTACCCGTACTGCACGTTCAACTCACTTAGCGTACCGCACTGGTTAACACCATTCGAGATTAGGCTGCCATCAAAGCTGCGCGTATACGGGGTAGTATGATCATCCTCCTTGCAGAACTGATAGGTAACGCCGTCACTGACAAATATCAGATGCTTGCGGTGCGGCTCGACCGCCGTATCGCCATCGAGCATTTTCTTGCCCGCAAGAAGTCCCGCATGCGTATTGCTGCCGCTGGATATAGTTTTCCTTATCGCAGCCGCAATGGTAGCATAGTTTCCCTCTGTAAGCTCCGTAAGCGGGAACGCAACATTTGCCTCCCGATTGAAAATAACAACGCCGACCTTGACCATCACACCGCGTTCCCTCACCTCTTCCTTCAGATCGGCAAGAAGCGCTAACGCCTTATTCTCCAATTCTGCGCTTGTAGATTTGTCCAGCACAAAGACCACATCGCTGGCCAGTTTTTCCTCTGCGCTGGGAAGCGACAACGTAACGGTGGACTGATAGTCCTTATCCAGTACGGTGGCTGTCTTGGATCGAGACACATTCACCAAACCCGGAGTCACCTCCCCATCAGTCGGCACTGTCCCCCACGCAACAACGGCCGTTGTCAGCAGCAGGGTAAGCATTAGTAAAAAACAGCTTATCCTCCTCATTTTCTCCTCCTTTCCCATTGTACAGACCTCTTTGTTTCAATTGTGCATTGAAACAAAGCGCAGCGGTACCGCTGCTGGTTCGTGTATCTATTATATATTTTTATGACGAAATGTCAAGCAGTTGTTGATATATTGGTAATTTTTGCCAAATTCGTATATACCCTTCTATCAGCGGAAAAAAAAGAGACATCCTCACGGATGTCTCTTTTTTGGTGCCGGTGACCGGACTCGAACCGGTACGCTGTCGCCAGCGGTGGATTTTGAGTCCACTACGTCTACCAATTCCATCACACCGGCAGATATTACCCGCACATTATACCGTAAATGGCCGGCGATTGCAAGACAAATTTACCCGCCGAAAGCACTGACGCCCAACAGGCTCAAGCCGCCCATGATGGCACCGGCCAGGAGGACGCCGGCGGCGCAGGCGAGGGTGCTTTTTTTGAAGTCCATATCGAGCAGGCTGGCGGCCAGAGTGCCCGTCCAGGCGCCGGTGCCCGGCAGGGGAATGCCCACAAACAGCAGCAGCGCCCAGTACAGTCCGCGGCCGGCTTTGGCCTGGAGCTTACGCCCGGCTTTCTCCCCTTTTTCCAGGCAAAAAGTGAAAAATTTTCCGATATACCTCTTATCTTTCCCCCATACAAGCACTTTTCGTGCAAAAAAATAAATGATGGGAACCGGCAGCATATTGCCCGCGATAGCGATCAGATACGTCAACCACAGGGGCAGATTGAAAGCCACGCCGTAGGGGATCGCGCCCCGCAGCTCGATCAACGGCACCATGGAGACGAAAAAAACGATGACACAATGCTTAAACATATACGTTCCTTCACTTTACTTCATTGTATACCTTATTGTATCCTTACTGTGCTTTTTTTGTAACTGTCATTATACCCGAAGTTTCCCTCTTTGACAAGGCGCACAAGGGCGGTTTAAGAAATACCTAAATTTTCTACCGACTTTTTTTCAGTTTCAGTCGACAAATACCACCTGTACCTGTTATACTACCTATAAGAAGATTTTATCATGGGAGGAAATGGGCCATGAGCGTTGCAGACGTCATATCGCTGCTGGGCGGTATCGCACTGTTTTTGTTCGGTATGTCCCTGATGGGCGAGGGCCTGAAAAAGGTCGCCGGCAGCCGCCTGGAGCTGGTGCTCTATAAGCTGAGCAGCACACCGCTGAAGGGCGTGCTGCTGGGCACCGGCGTCACTGCTGTGATCCAGTCCTCCTCCGCCACCTCTGTGATGGTGGTGGGCTTCGTCAACTCCGGCATGATGAAGGTCAAGCAGGCCATCGGCGTGATCATGGGCGCCATACTGGGCACCAGCGTCACCGGGTGGATCCTGTGCCTGTCTTCCCTGGAGGGCGGCAGCGGCGTGGTGCAGCTGCTGAGCACCGAGGTGCTCACCGGCATCGTGGCCGTGGTCGGTATCATCCTGCGGATGTTCACCGGCAAGACCAGCAACCGCTATGTGGGCGAGATCCTGCTGGGCTTCGCGGTGCTGATGTACGGTATGTCCGCCATGTCCGGCGCGGTGTCCCCCCTGCGGGAGAGCGAGGCCTTTATCCGCATCCTGACCAGCTTCTCCAATCCCATTTTAGGTATTCTGGTGGGTCTGGCGTTCACCAGCGTTTTGCAGAGCGCCTCCGCCGCGGTGGGTATTTTGCAGGCGCTGGCCATTACCGGCGCTGTCACCTTTGAGGTGGCTCTGCCCATCGTCATGGGCATCGCCATCGGCGCGGCGGTGCCTGTGCTGCTGTCCGCCCTGGGCGCCAACCTCAACGGCAAGCGCACCGCCTTTATCTATCTGCTGATCGACGTGCTGGGCGTGCTGATCTGGGCGCTGCTGTTCTACGGCGCCAACGCCATTATCCACTTCACCTTTTTGGACGCGGTCATGTCCTCTGTGTCCATCGCACTGATGAACACCCTGTTCCGCCTGGCCACCGTGATCGTGCTGCTGCCCTGCATCGGGCTGATGGAACACATGGTGGAGCTGCTGTTCCCCGACGACGGCTCCGCCGCCGAGGAACAGGAGATGGACCGGCTGGAGGAGCGCTTTTTGCAGCACCCGGCGCTGTCCATCGAGCAGAGCCGGCTGGTGACCAACTCCATGGCCGAACGGGCCGAGGGCAACCTGCTGATGGCCGTTGGCCTGCGGAACCGCTGGTCCGACAAGGATTTCCGCATGGTGGGTGAAACGGAGTCCGTTATCGACCGCTACGAGGACAAGCTGGGCACCTATCTGATGAAGATCACCAGCAAGTCCCTGTCTCAATCCCAGAGCGAGGAGGTCAGCAAATACCTGCACACCATCTCCGACTTTGAGCGTATCTCCGACCACGCACTGAACATTTCGGAGGCCGCCAAGGAGATACACGACAAGGATCTGCAATTCTCCCCTGAGGCCTGTCATGAGCTGGACGTGATAGAGTCCGCCGTCCGGGAGATATTGTCCATCGCCGTGGGCGCCTTTGTGGAAAACGATCCCCAGCGGGCCGCCCGGGTGGAGCCGCTGGAGGAGATCATCGACGGCCTGTGCGACGAGATGAAGTCCCACCACGTGGACCGATTGCAGTCCGGCAGCTGCACGCTGAACCAGGGGTTCGTGTTCAACGACCTGCTGACCAACTACGAGCGCGTGGCGGACCACTGCTCCAACATCGCCGTGGCCATTATCGAGCTGGAGTCCGACTCCTTCGACACCCACGAGTATCTGAACAGTGTCCGGGCCATGAAGTCCAGTTCCTTCGCGCGGTACTATGAGGAGTACAAGCAGGAATATCATCTGTGAAAAACAGCCCTTCGGCGGTGGCCGGAGGGCTGTTTTTTTGTGTGCCGGGATGGGGAGTTTCGTGCCCCCTGGCGCGAGTAGCTTTCTTTCATCGTTGAAAGAAAGCTACCAAAGAAAGCCGCTTGAAGCTACGTTTCAAGACTTTCTTGCGCGGGAATGTGCAGGTGTTGCGCCTGCGGGCGCAAGCCTCCGGCGGCCACATTTCTTTCTGCGAAGA
>OMBL01001074.1_pt1 | contig 10518 bp, 7 predicted proteins | sample 1644871 | NCBI WGS metagenome assembly OMBL01 (sample SAMEA103958115, study PRJEB25191) | human gut metagenome | biome: human-associated habitat [ENVO:00009003]; feature: intestine environment [ENVO:2100002]; material: feces | place: Germany | collected 2013/2015
AATTGGAAAAAAGAATAAAAAAATATCCAAAAGGAAAACTTATTTGCTGCAAATCAGATGATCATGTGAAGTGGTATTTGAGCGAAAACGGTAAAAGACAATATATTCCGAAAAAGAAACGGAAGTTTGCAGAGCAACTGGCACTCAAAAGATATGAAAAGTTAAAACTTCAGGAAATGATGAGTGAAAGAATGGCAATTGATTTTTATTTGAGGCATCATTCAGATAATACAGCAGAGAAAGAATTATTGGCGAAAAGCGGTTTTCAGGAATTGCTAGAACCATATTTTAAAAATGCTGTGCAGGAATTCGAAGAATGGATGCATCGAAATTACGAGACAAATACATTTCATCAGGAACAGCTTATTCATAAAACATGTTCTGGCATTTATGTACGTTCGAAATCGGAAGCAATGATTCTTATGCTGTTAGAGCAGAGGCATATACCATACCGGTACGAAAGTGAATTGCATTTAGGTAATCGTGATATATATCCTGATTTTACATTAATACATCCCAAAACAGGTAAAATGCTATATTGGGAGCATTTTGGAATGATGGATGATGCAAAATATTACCGGGACGCCTGTGCAAAACTGGAATTCTATTTATCAAATCAAATATATCCATTAGATCAATTAATAGTAACATTTGAGACAAAAGAAAACCCATTAACTACAGAAAAAATTGAAAAAACAATTCAACTATATTTTGGATGATGCGAAGCTAAATGGCGGATTGATAAGATTTTTTGGTTGACAAATACAAACGTGTTAGTGTATTCTAACCTGGCTAACGGTTAGATAAAACTAATCAAAAGCAAAAAGATTACATAGAAAGAGAGCACGATATGAAAAAAATAATTCGCGCAATTTATTTAGTACTGGCATTTTTATTCCTTGGAATTGGTATTGCAGGGATTGTTCTTCCGATTCTTCCAACGACGCCGTTTTTCCTGGATTCTCGGATTAACATGACGAGGTTGGTGCCTCAACTCCGAGTGCTTCATAAATCTCAGCCTGCTTGACAAGCATTTCACCAATTCTTAGCGAATGATTTGCATCCTCAAAGCATTCCAAGACGTCAAGTTTATCAAGCAGTGACTGCATTGTGTAATTATTATATAAACCTGATTCCTTCATCTTGTGGTCAAGATGAGAGATTAGAATTAATGCCACAAATTCGGTGAAAATTTTACCATCAAGTCCCTTTTCGCTTGATACTAAGAGTCGTCTCATGTTTAAGCGCTCTTTGATGTTTCCAAATGCTTTTTCTACCACGTCCTTCATTCTGTAAAGATGAAGTGCTGTGAAAGCATCCATGGTCTCATTTGTTATAAGCGCAAAGTATCCCAGATATTTTCTGGCTTCCTTTATTGCATCTTCTTTGTAATAAACCTGACGGCCACGCTTTGGCGTAGTCTTCACTTCGAAGAACTGTTCATAGGCTTTCCTGTGGCTTTCCACAGGCTTGTCTTCTAACAGCTCTCTACACAGACCGGCGATACGTTTATCAAAGGCCTGTTCATCTTCAGCGCCTTTTTCGATGCTGTAGTAATAGTGGATGTAGATCCTTCGTTTATCTTTGATCACATCACCTTTGTACGGTCGCTCCTGAGTATAATCCCATTCAGTTTGAACCGTATAACCATAGGTTTCGATGCTTTCATCATAATTGGTAAACATACGGATATCATCATATATCGCATCAAGATTACTCTTGATGAACTTTAGTGAAAGCTTTACACCTACTAAGAATTTCACATGTTCACGATAAAGACCATTGATGTTATCTTCAGAGTAGAAGCCTCTGTCCATAACAAACTTGGTCTTACCGAAGCCAAGTATATCAAGATCTTCCAAAAGATGTTTAACTGTTTTGGAATCCGGTATGTTGCCGGCAAGTTTACGGTAATAGAAAGGGAGCCCTGATTCTTCTCCGAAAACCAGCAACAGGTTAAGTTGTGGGAGCTTATCATCTTCCTTGTTCTTACCATACTGTACCTGGGCAAGGGTTTCTGAATAACTTGATATACTGGTACTGTCATATGCCCAGTATTCATCGTCAACGCGCCTTTTGCCCTGCAGCCTGAAGAACTTATTTATCTGTTCATCCGTAATGGATGAGAAGAACTCACTGCTTCTGGGCGAACTGATATCGGCACCATAAGGGTGTTTATGAGTAAAGTTCCATTTTTCAAAACGATACAGTGGATTGTTATCCTCAAGTATCAGATAGTAAGCAATTGATAAAAGTTTTTTATAGGAATCTGGAAAGCATACCTTTAAATCAGCTGTAAGTCCAAGTTCATCGGCCAACTTATCAAACATATATGTTGCGCCATAGTAGAGGTGTTTTGTCTCACAAATGGGTTTAGGACCGCGTTTTGAAACCGGATAATCTGTGGGTTCTTCTTTTTTTCTGGATCTGCCACGGGTAGGAATAATCTCTTTTGTTGCAGGATCAACCTTTCCGACACATACACGCTTGGCACGTGACTGTTGCTTTTCTTTATCCCAGTAATACTGGGTCTCATATGCATATGTGATACCGGTTCTTTTATCAGTTTGAGTAACAATTGCCATAATTCACCTCGTCATGTTTGTGTTAATATTATAAAACATGACGATGAAAACGTCAAGTAAAAAGTGGCAAAAAATCAGAAAAATCAAGGGTTTGCGGCAATTCGTGACGTGGTATCCTCGTCACGTTTCCGAGAATCCAGGGTTTTTGCTTTTGACGGCAGCGTTATTCGCAAAAAGTTCGGAGAGGTTTCATAAATGGTTTGTCTCGACTAAGTTATACGATAAATACATTGATCAGGCATTGAATCGAAAAGCAATGACAAAAGAGACAAAGCGTAAGGCGATGGCAACACTTGGAATTATATTCTTGGCAGGTTTTTTTTTTTCGCCGGTATGGTATGCAAAAGCAATCATCGTGGTGATCGCAGCAGGACATTTGTATTATTTCTTGGCTAAGATCAAGACAGTGGAAGAGTCTGAGGAAGAAAGCCAGAACGAGAGACTTATTCCAGAAGAATAAATTACAAAATACATGAAAAGCAAATGACGAAAATGTAACAAAAGGATAAGAAAGACTATGACATCAGAATAAAAACGGGAGCATGAAAAAAAGGCGGTAGATCTGATGATCCGGATATACTGTCATGGAAATCATCATACAAAAGGAAAGTCATTGTGCAAAGACTGTGAAGAACTGACCAGTTACTGCAATCTGCGCACAGACAAATGTCCTTTTATGGAAACAAAAACTTTTTGCAGTGCCTGTAAAGTGCATTGCTATTCAAAAGAAAACAAAGAAAAAATCCGGAAAGTGATGCGGTATGCAGGTCCGCGTATGCTGTTATATCACCCTGTGCTTGCGATTAAGCACGCAGTCATTACATTAAAACAGAAACAAGAGCTGAAAAAGCAACAGGACCGGTCATTCATATAAAATAAATCAATAAGAAACGGAGTAAAACATGTTCCACAAAAGACTCTTAAAAGAATTTAAAGAAAATCAAAAATTAGTAGCAGGCATGGTCATGACACAGTGGATCACACTGTTGGCAAATGTTGTGCTTGTTTTTGCGTTAGCCCTCTTTGTCAGCAATTTGCTGCAGGGACAGACACAGGGAAAGCTGCTTTGGATACTGCCGGTGACGCTGATCGCAGTCATGCTGGTACGCGGCATTGCAAACACAGTCAACCAGAAATTATCATTTCAGGCATCTTCGAATGTGAAACGCAGACTGCGTGAACTGACGTATGAAAAACTGATGCGGTTAGGCACAAAATACCATGAGAATATTGCTACTTCGGAGGCAGTTCAGATCAGCACAGAGGGCGTTGACCAGTTGGAGATCTATTTTGGAAAATATGTGCCGCAGTTTTTTTACAGTTTATTGGCACCACTCACGTTATTTGTGATCGTTGGTACGATGAGCATGAAAGTAGCAGCAGTGCTGTTACTGTGTGTGCCGTTAATTCCAATCTCAATCGTGGCAGTACAGAAGTTTGCCAAGAAAATGCTGCAAAAATACTGGGGTACTTACACAGAGCTTGGTGATTCTTTTCTGGAAAATCTGCAGGGACTGACCACGTTGAAAATTTATCAGGCAGACGAACGCTATGAGAAGAAAATGGACGAGGAAGCAGAAAAATTCCGAAAAGTCACGATGCGTGTTTTGATCATGCAGTTGAACTCTATCAGTGTCATGGATATCGTTGCTTACGGTGGAGCAGCTATCGGCATGATCTTAAGTGTTCTGGAACTAAGAGCCGGTGCAATTTCGCTGGCACAGTGTTTCTTTATCATTATGGTGTCGGCAGAATTTTTCCTGCCACTGCGTATGCTCGGTTCTTTTTTTCATATTGCAATGAACGGAAATGAGGCGGCAAACAAGATTTTTGCCCTGTCAGACAGTGCAGAAAAAGAAAAAGGAACGAAGACTTCCTGTGATGGAGATACGATTTGTTTTTCACACGTGACATTCGGTTATGAGGAACATCAGCAGGTGTTAAAGGATGTTTCATTTACGATTCCGGAAAAAAGCTTTACGGCAATTGTCGGAGTTTCCGGCTGCGGAAAGAGCACGACCGCATCGCTTTTAATGGGAGATCTGGGTGAGAACAGCGGAGAGATCACCATTGGTGGTGTGCAGGTAAAGGAGCTGGAAGAAGCCTTTTTACATAAGAAAATAACCCGTGTCCGGCATGATAGTTATCTGTTTGCAGGAACATTAAGGGATAATCTTGCTATGGCGATGAAGTCGCCGGATGAAGATAAAATGTATGCGGCTTTAAAACAGGTGGAACTCTATGACACCGTTATGGAAAAGGGCGGTCTTTCTATGGAGATCACAGAGAAGGCAGCAAATCTTTCCGGTGGTCAGAAACAGAGGGTGGCATTAGCGAGAGCCATGCTGCATGACAGCGATATTTATATTTTTGATGAGGCAGCTTCGAATGTGGATGTGGAGAGTGAAAACAAGATTATGGAAGTAATCACAGTGCTTGCAAAGGAGAAGACGGTCATTCTGATCTCACACCGTCTGGCAAACGTTGTGAATGCAGACCAGGTGCTTGTGATGAAAGACGGCATTGTGGAAGAAAGCGGCACGCATGAGAAGCTTATGGAGAAGCACGGATATTACAGAGAACTTTTCCTTGCCCAGAAGGAACTTGAAAATTTCGCAAAATAAGGAGACAAAAATCCTCTCCTCACAAGAGTTCGGATTTTGCTTCGCAAAACAAGGAGGCTTTATGAACAGGAATCGAAGTGGCTTTGCGGTTATGGCAGGGCTGATTGGAATGATAAAACCAATGCTTGGCATCATGCTTTTAGCGGTGCTCATGGCATTGGCAATCTCATGGCAACATTTATTACGGTACTTGGCGGTTATGGTCTTTTAATCGTGACAGGATATTATGGAAAAATGTCACTGGCACTCATTATAACGCTCATGGCAGTGTTTGCCATTTTGCGCGGCATACTGCGCTATGCGGAGCAGGCGTGCAATCATTTTATTGCGTTTAAACTGCTGGCACGCATCCGGCATCAGGTGTTTGCAACACTTCGAAAGCTTGCACCAGCAAAACTTGACGGAAGCGAGAAGGGAAATCTGATCTCGATCATTACAAGTGATATTGAACTTCTGGAAGTGTTTTATGCACACACGATCTCACCGATCGCAATCGCTGTGATCACATCGGTTGTGATGTGTGTTTATCTGGGAAGCATGTCTGCGTGGTTTGCGGTGATCGCAGCATGTTTTTACGTGCTGGTCGGCGTTGTGATCCCACTGTGGAATGGAAAAAGAGGAAGCGCCTATGGAAAAAATTACCGGGATTCTTTTGGAAAATTAAATACCACGGTGCTGGATAACCTTTACGGTCTCGAAGAAACCATTCAGTATGAGAGACAGGGGGAGCGCATGAAGGTTATGTCGGAGCAGACCGATGCGTTGGAGCGGGTGAACCGGACCCTTAAAAATCAGGAAAAGACACAGCGTATCTTAACGGACTGGGTGATTCTCGCCTCCGGCGTGGTTATGGCGTGTGCAGGTTCTTATCTCACGGAACGTGGAGCCATTGCAGGGTATCAGGCGGTGACCGCCGTCATTGCGATGATGAGCTCCTTCGGACCGACAGCGGCACTTTCCGCGCTGTCGAACAACTTGAATCAGACACTTGCATGTGGAAACCGTGTGTTGAATCTGTTGGAGGAAGAGCCGGCAGTCTGCGATGTCGAGGTAGGAACGGAATTTGTTTCCGGGGATATCACCTGCGAGCAGGTGGACTTTTCCTATGGAAAAGAACCGATTTTATCTGATTTTACACAGGTGTTTGCAAAAAACAAAATTCACGGAATTCTCGGAAAGAGCGGTTGTGGCAAATCTACGTTATTAAAGCTTCTCATGCGTTTTTACGAGACGGACGGTGGAAACATCCGTTATGGAGTGGACAATGTCAATGCGATCAACACGGAATCTCTGCGGAAACATATCGCTTACGTGACGCAGGAGACATTTTTATTCCACGATACGATCGAAAACAATATCAAAGTTGCAAAGGCAGACGCAACGCGCGAGGAAGTGATCGGGGCGGCAAAAAAAGCGTCTGTCCACGAGTTTATCTGCTCCCTGCCAAATGGATATGAGACAAATGTAGCAGAACTTGGAAGCTCTTTATCCGGCGGGGAGAGACAGCGTATCGGAATTGCGAGGGCATTCCTGCATGACTGTGAAGTGATCTTATTAGATGAGCCGACGAGCAATATCGACAGTCTGAATGAGGGCATGATCTTAAAGAGTTTACAGGCAGAAAAAGAGGAGAAAACGATTCTTCTCGTGTCCCACCGGAGATCGACGATGGGAATCGCGGATGAGATGACGGTATTTGAATAGGGGGACGGATTGCTTTAGATAGTCACTGAACTAATTACACAAAAAAGTGCAGGGAAAATTGTTACTTTGCACAAAAAGCTTATGTATTACAATAAAAACATCAGAGGTACTTGTAATTCCATACATTTTCGATATAATGTCTTAGATGGTTAAAAAATTAACGAACAAAAACGAGTGAGGTATTTACAATGTACGCTGATGAAAATGTGATCAAAATTAAACACGATGTACTTTATGAAGTGGCAAAACTTGCATTTGCAGGTGAGCTTGAGGAGAAGAAAGACTACATTGCAAACCAATTAATCCCAGGACCAGCAGCACATTTCCGCTGCTGCATCTATAAAGAGCGAGAGATTATCAGACAGAGAGTCAGACTGGCAGAAGGAAAAGCTCCTGGACCAGTAGATGACGGTAATGTGATCCAGGTGATCAGTTCTGCCTGTGAAGATTGTCCGATTTCCAGTTATACAGTGACAGAAAACTGCCAGAACTGTCTTGGAAAGGCATGTATCAATGCATGTAAATTTGGTGCGATCGAGCCGGGAAGACTTCGTTCCCACATTGATCCACAGAAATGTAAAGAGTGTGGCAAATGTGCTCAGGCCTGTCCGTACAATGCGATCGCACATTTAAAGAGGCCATGTAAATTCAGCTGTCCGGTCAATGCGATTACATATGACGAGTACGGAATCTCTGTTATTGACGAGAAGAAATGTATCCGCTGCGGAAAATGTATCCACAGCTGTCCATTCGGTGCGATCGGATCTAAGACCTATATTGTAAATGTAATTGAAGCATTAAAATCTAATAAAAAAGTTTATGCAATGGCAGCTCCTGCAACAGAGGGACAGTTCGGTGATGATATCACGATGAATAGCTGGAAGAAAGCAATGGAGGCAGTTGGTTTTGATGGTTTCTTTGAAGTCGGTCTCGGCGGAGATATGACAGCTGCTTATGAGGCAGAAGAGTGGGCAGAAGCTTACAAAGAAGGCAAGAAGAAAGTAACTTCCTGTTGTCCTGCATTTGTCAATATGGTAAGACGTCATTTTCCGGAGCTTGCAGACAATATTTCTACCACGATTTCTCCGATGGCAGCAGTATCCCGCCTGATCAAAGCAAAAGATCCGGAGGCAGTTACCGTATTTATCGGACCATGTATCGCTAAGAAATCCGAGGTGGTAGACCAGAAGATCGAAGGCAATGCAGATTATGTATTAACTTATTCTGAGATCCGTGCCATCATGAAAGCGAAGAGTGTGGCATTAGAACCGGATGAGAACAGCTATCAGGAATCTTCTGTATACGGTAAGAGATTTGCCAATGCAGGCGGTGTGACTGCAGCAGTTCTTCAGAGCTTAAAAGAATCTGAAGATGAGATTGATGCAAAGGTATGCAAGTGTAATGGTGCAGCAGAGTGTAAGAAAGCGCTGTTATTAATGAAAGCCGGAAGATTGCCGGAAGACTTCATTGAAGGTATGGTATGTGAAGGCGGATGTGTCGGCGGACCAAGTGCATTCAACGATCAGATCTCTTCCAAGAAGAACAGGGATGCATTGATCAGCAATGCGGATGGACGCGGAATCCACGAAAACTTAAAGAATTATGATATGGACAGTTTCTCTATGCATCGTGAATAATGTTGATTTTACAGGGCTCGCAGCAGTTGCTGCGGGCTCTTGAATTGTACGATTTGTTTCAATTTAATATTTTTTATAAAAAATTTGAAAAATAGTGAAAAAAAGGGTTGCAATATCCATATCCATGTGTTATATTAAATGAGTACTTGGTTCGTTGGTCAAGCGGTTAAGACGCCGCCCTCTCACGGCGGAATCAGGGGTTCGATTCCCCTACGAACTGCTATAGTCATGCGAGGAAGCATATTTATATGCTTCCTTTTTTAGTGTACAAAAAGGCGATTTGTACTTTGCAAATCGGTGGAAGAGTGCTATACTAGGGAAAATAAGCAGTTTTGAAAAAAGTTTTGTGAAAACTGGGGAAGAACAAAGGAGAACATGGGGTTTGAAAAGTATCAGAACAAGATTAACATTATTTTTTCTGTTGATATGTGTGGGATGTCTGGCAATTGCAATGGCAGTGTCTTCCATTTTCAGCAGGTCTGCTTTGACAGATACAAACGACAGACTGCATGAGCAGCAGGCAGAGTATTATGCGTCTATGATCGACAGCTGGCTTCAGGAAAATACAAGTGATGTGGATGCGGCATGTACCTTTTTGGAGGCAAAGAGCCTGATCGATGAGGTGACGATCCGTCCGGTTATGGAGCAGTACACAAATAATAACGTGAATGCGATGAACGTCAATGTAGGTTTTGAAAATAAGATGTTTATTGACGGTACTGGCTGGAAACCGGAAGCAGGATGGGACTGTACGGGAAGACCGTGGTATACGGATGCAAAAGCGGCAGGCGGAGAAAAGTATTTTGGCGATCCTTATGTGGATGCAGTCACTGGAGAATTGATCATCAGTGTGTCTAAGATGTTCCATACAGGCTCCGGCATGGAAGGTGTAGTCAATATGGATCTGAAGCTGAGCACATTGTTTGATATGATGAACGAGATCACCGATACTTCGGATGGCAGTTACAGTTTTATTTATAATCAAAATGGCGCCATTTTAATGCATCCGAACAGTGAGTTTATATCAACTGGTGAGAATGTAGTGAATGTAAGCGATCTGATCGGCGGAGCATACGAGAAGGCAATGACGTCCCAGAGAGCATTTACGGACTATGACGGCAAAGCCAAATACCTGAAGGCTGCCACAGTTGCAGGAAGCGGATGGAAAGCGGCTTTGGTCACACCTGTTGCCTCCTATAACAGTGCTGTGAACGAAATGCTTATGGTTCTCGTTGTAGTTACTGTTTTGTCAGCAGCTATCGCAGCGGTACTTGTGATTTTATATGCCGGAAGCATAACAAAACCGATTTTGAAAATCCAGAAGCAGATCAATCATTTGCAGGAACTGAATTTAAAGGAAATTGACATCAAGGAAAACAGGCAGAAGGATGAGCTTGGAAGAATGAACCATGATGTGCTGGAACTGCAGAAGACACTCGGACATATTATACAGCAGATGGGCGACTCCTCCACGAATTTATCAGAGCAGTATGATATTGTGAATTCTTCCGTTTCTACTCTGCTGGATAATAATGTTTATGTCAAGAACCTGATCGATGAGGTGCTGTCAGCAGTCGGTGAGGAGGCAGACCAGATCCAGACAGCCAATATGTCGTTGAATGATTTTGCGAAAGAGATCGACGAGATCACATTGCACACAGCCAATCTGAATAAAAGTGCGACGAGGACAATGGCACAGAGCGAGACAGGTGTCAAGGCAATCGAACTGCTGGGAGAGCAGTTTGAAAAGACGAGAAAGCTTCAGGATGAAGCATACAGCACGGTGGCCGATCTGGAAGAACGCTCGCGCACGATCGATGATATTTCGCAGACAATCAACAGTATTGCAGAGCAGACGTCCTTATTGGCACTGAATGCAAGTATTGAGGCTGCAAGAGCCGGAGAAGCCGGAAAGGGATTTGCTGTTGTTGCAGAAGAAATCGGTAAGCTTGCACGTGCGACCAGTGA
>OMBL01001076.1_pt1 | contig 10507 bp, 10 predicted proteins | sample 1644871 | NCBI WGS metagenome assembly OMBL01 (sample SAMEA103958115, study PRJEB25191) | human gut metagenome | biome: human-associated habitat [ENVO:00009003]; feature: intestine environment [ENVO:2100002]; material: feces | place: Germany | collected 2013/2015
ATGCCCGAAGGCTGAAGGATAGAAGTCAGATGTCTGGCGTCTGATATCTGATGTCTCCTAGTCTCCCAGTCTCCTAGTCTAATCCCTGCTTTCAAACTTCAAGGCGCGCCCCACGACCTGACCACATTGCCCCTAGCATTCATCGCCCAATAATGATACCATAGGGACATATCTCTAAAGGGAAGGAAGCACTATGAAACGACCGCAGAAAGTGACCCCGGAAAGCCGGCTGAACCAGTACGCCCGTAAAATGTACGGCAAAGAAAAATTCGAAAAGCAGTGGGACGAAGACTACGAGACAGAAAGCCTCACCGGCAAAAAAGGCGACAAGAAAAAGATCCGCACCGCCCTGAACCGCAAGCTCCGCCACAGCAGAAAGCAAGACATCGCTGACGGCGGCGCCTATAAAAAAGAAACCTCGTGGGAAGAATAGAAACCCGGTGATCGCGCCTTTTAGACCGCGTGCGCGCAGCACGCCCCATTCCTGCCCCCGCCGCGCATCCCATAATTATCAATGAAAGCGTCTTACTATGATCAAGAAAGAAGACATCCTCGTCCTGGACACCGAGACCACCGGCTTCGGCCCATCAGCCGAGATCCTGCAGCTCTCCATCGTAAATGGACTGGGCGAGATCGTGATGAACGAATATTTCCGCCCTGCACGCGCCACCTGCTGGCCCGGCGCCGAAGCGGTGAATCACATCTCCCCTGCCATGGTCGCAGGCAAGCCCCTCATCAGCGAGAGGAAATTGGGCATCGAGAAGATCCTTCACGCCGCCAAGATCATCTCCGGCTACAACCTCCCCTACGACCAGAAGATGCTCATTCAAAACGGCATCTACATCCCGAGCCGTTCCAAAGTCCGCTATCTGGACCTCATGAAGCCTTTCGCCAAGACCTATGGCGAGCCGAGTACCCGCTATCCGGGAAAATATAAATACCAGAAACTCATCACCTGCGCGAAATACTACGGCTACTCCGAGGAAGGCTGGCACGACAGCCTCGCTGATACGAAAGCCACCCTCTACTGTTTCTGGAAAATGGTCGAAGACGGCAGCATCTGCATAGAATAAGAGATCATCGAGCGGCGCCCCTTCACAGAGCGCCGCATTTTCATGAAACGGAAAAGGGCGCGGCACACCTCCCCTTGCCCCCGCTCTCCATTTCCCCGAAAGGAACCCCATGCCCAAGAAATACTACGTCGTCAAGCGCGGACACCATGCGGGCGTCTACTACAGCTGGAGCGACTGCCAGAAAGAAGTCACCGGATTTCCCGGAGCCATCTACAAAGGCTTCGCCACCCAAGCAGAAGCCGAAGCCTGGTACGGCAAGCCCATCGCCCCTCCGCCGAAGGCCCATGCAGCCATCCCCAGAAAGCCCGCGCCAACGATCGAAACACTCGAGAAGAAATACCCCGCCTACGCCGAACCCACGGACATCAGCTGCATCTCCTACGACGGCAAGACCGAGCGCATCATCCTTCCCGAGACACTCATCATCTACACCGACGGCTCCTGCCTCGTGAACCCCAATGGGCCCGGCGGATTTGCTGCCGTCTTCCTCACTGCCGAGGGCAGCGAGCTCCTCACCCTCTCCGGCGGCGAGCCCGCCTCTACGAACAACCGCATGGAGCTACGCGCCGCCTACGAAGCACTGAAGCTCCTGGATGACGGCATCCGCCGCACCATCACCTTCCACACCGACAGCAAGTACCTCCAGAAAGCCATCACCAACCGATGGCTCTACAACTGGAAACGCAACGGCTGGCTCACCGCCGCCAAGACCCCCGTCTCCAATCAGGATCTTTGGAAAGCCTTGGACCGCGTCATGACCCCCCACCGCCTCACCTTCGAATGGGTCAAAGGACATGTCGGGACAAAGTACAACGAAATGTGCGACACCCTCGCGAAAGGCGAAGCGATGAAGTTTAAGAAATGGTGACTGGGGATGAGTGGCTAGGGATTAGACTAGGAGACTAGGAGACATCAGATATCAGACGCCAGACATCTGACTTCTATCCTCCAGCCTTCGGGCATCGCCCCGTTTCGTCATCCTGAGCGGCGAGAAACGTCGTATGTGAGATAACGAATGCCAGAACAGCTGCGACCTGAGTCGAAGGATCTCGGCGAAGCCGCCACCTGAACCCTGAATCCTTAATCATTAAAATTTCATTTCCCTTTTCTGCATGAATGCTGTATAATACATACAGCATTTTTATATTGAATCAAAGAAGGTCTTTCAAAAAATCTTTGAAAGTGAAAAGAGAAGACGGTGCAAATCCGTCACGGTCCCGCCGCTGTAAGGCTGAGCCTTCCTCACGATGTCACTGGGAAACCGGGAAGACGAGGACAGGCGAGGACGCCGAGCCAGAAGAACTGCCCTCTTTGATGAAGACAACTGATCCGCTGCGGATGGTGCGATGTATACCGGAAGCAGATGGCGCAGGTTGTTTTCAAGTTTCCGTCCATACGGGATAAAGGAGGAAGTAAAATGAATCAGAAAATTTTGACAGCGTCTTTGGCAGCTCTTGTGCTTACCACAGGCGCTTTTAGCGTGCAGGCAGCGGATAGCGTGCCGATGTATTCACTGGATGCGGTCGTCGTCACAGCGAACAGAGCACCAGAGAAGAAGATTGACACCAATGCGGATGTAGCAATCGTGACTGCAGATGAGATCGCACAGAAACATTATAGCGATGTTTCTCAGGCAGTTAGTACCGTCCCCGGCGTTTTCCTCAGCAATCACGGCGGGAACGCACAAGTATACCAGACAAACTCCATTTATATCAATGGCTCGTCCAACGTTGTTGTACTCGTTGATGGCGTCAGGAGAAACATCAACGGCATTACAGGGACTGCCGCTAATCTTGGCGAAATGATCAATATGGACTCCATTGATCACATCGAAGTGCTGAAAGGCTCTGCCTCCACCCTGTATGGTTCAGATGCACAAGGCGGCGTTATCAATGTAATCACTAAAAAACCGGCCGAAAATGCCGTCCATACCACACTGAAAACCTCCTTCGGCAACAACAGCACAGAAAACTACAGCTTCTACAACGAAGGCAAAGAAGGCAAAGTATTCTGGACAGCCGAAGCCGGCAAAGAGCTGATGGGAGACTATAAAGATGGCTGGGGGCGCAAAGTCATCAATCACTTCAATTCTGAGCACTACAAAGTCAAACTCGGTTATGATCTTGGCAATGATTCTGACATTTCCTTAAACTATGAAAAATATAAATCCGACTACACCCGCCCTGACTATGGCAGTAATGATACCAAGAGAGATAAAGGCAAGAAGGACAACGACTACATCAATCTCCAGTATAAAGCCAAAATCAACGACCGCTTATCCAACCAATTCTCTGTCTATCGCACAAAAGTCGATTTCCAAGATAACTACAACAAATCCGGGAATGGATTCGGACAGGCATGGACAATGGGAATGAAGACGATCGGCGTTTCCGATCAGCTGACATATACGACTGAGAAACAAACAATCACTGGCGGCGTGGATTGGTATAGAGATGAAATCACAAAATACCACAATGATCCTTTCTATAATGCTTCGACAGAACAGGTCCCCGATGGTATTCACATCAACAATACCGCTTTCTATCTGCAGGATAAAATTGATCTGACAGAGAAATGGAATGTCACTCCGGGGATCCGCTTTGACCACAACTCCGAATTTGGAAGTCATACCTCCCCAAGCCTGACGTTAGGCTACAAACAGAATGAAAACACCAATTATTATTTCAGCTATAAGCAGTTCTTTGTAGCGCCAAACCTCTATCAGTTATATTCCGCTGATTACGGCAATCCAAATCTTGATCCAGAAGAAGGCTATACCTTTGAATGGGGCGTAAACCATAAATTCAGCGACAGTCTTTCCAGCTCCTTCAGCATTTTCCGCCAACATGCCAAAAATCAGATTGTTTGGGTCATGACCGATCCAATTACCTATGCCGGCGAATATAACAATATGGGAAAAACAGATTCCACAGGATTTAATATTTCCTTGAACAAGCAATTCAATGAACACTGGAGCACCAGCCTCGGTTATTCTTATCTCCACATCAACCGTGCAAAAGATAACCTCAACATCAATCTGGATGGACAACTTCCAGAAAGCACATTGGATATCGGTATCAATTATCAATCCGACAAACTCACAGCCTCCCTCTATGGCAGAGGTGTCATGAACCGTTACGGCAGCGCCAGCAAGACAGCTATGAGAGACTATGCCAATTACTGGGTTTGGAACTTGGCTGCCAACTATCAGATTCGCCCTGACATCACCGTATTCGGCCGCTTGAATAACATATTCGACCAGTTCTACACTGATGTCGGCACCTGCAAAGATCCATATAGCAGCTCTTGGTACTCCGCTCCCGGCCGCAACTTCGAGATCGGTCTTCAGTTCCAGTTCTAAGGAGCAAGCATTAGCCATCACTGCATGATGCACAATAAAAGCGATGAGACAAAAATCTCATCGCTTTTATTGTGCATCGTTGCGCCGCAACCGCTGCCCTACGCAAACACCTCATCCAGCCCATGAGGATAGAGGAGGAAGTCAAAGACACTCATAATGAGGATCCCGTCATCACCGCGGCGCGGGCGCATGACATCCTTGACGAGGATGATCTTCTTGAACCCATCTGAAAGGGCGAGGAGAGAGGCCTTCTCCTGACGAATCTTCTCCTCATCCGGCAAGTGGAAGGCGGACTGGATGTAGTATCGCTTATTTCCCAGACTCGCGATGAAGTCCACTTCGAGCTGACGGCTCAGCATCCGCCCACTCTCTTCATCGAGTATTCTCCGATTCACTACGCCAACGTCCACCAGGTAGCCGCGGCAACGCAGTTCATTGTAAATGATATTCTCCATCAGGTGCGTTTCCTCTACCTGTCGGAAATCAAGCCGCGCATTTCGGAGTCCCACATCCTCGAAGTAGTACTTCACTGGCGTGTCAATATATTTCCTGCCCTTCACATCGTAGCGGACGGCCTTCTGTATCAGAAAGGCTTCTTCAAGGAAATTGATGTACTGGCGAATGGTATTCAGGCTGAGTTTCGAATGGAAGCGGCTCTGGAAGGTCGCCAGGATCTTGGTCGGATTCATCAGCGTACCGATAGAGGAGGCGAGCACATTCACCAGGTCTTCCATCCCCTCCGGATATTTGAGCTTATGCCGTTCCAGGATGTCCTTCAGATACGTTTCCTTGAAGAGGCTCTGCAGGTAGGTGATCTTTTGCTGCTCTGTCTTCATAGACGCGACCTGCGGAAGACCGCCATAGGTCGCGTAGTCAGCCCAACCGTGGTACATATCCCCGTCGTACTGCTCCATGAATTCCGAAAAGGCCAGCGGGTAGACATGGATCTCGTCCCCGCGCCCGCGGAAGGCGGTCAGTATGTCGTTGGAGAGAAATTTCGAATTGCTCCCTGTCACGTACACGTCCACATGTGACTCATACAGGAGGGAATTCAGCACTTCCTCAAAGTGATCGAGAAACTGTACTTCATCGAGAAGGATATAGTAGTCCCCTTCATCCGTCATGCGCTCGTGAATCCAAGAGAGGAGCATGTCGGGATCTCGGTAGCGCCGCATATCCCATCGGTCGAGCTGCATGGTGAGGATATGATCCATCGCCGTTCCCTGCTGCATCAGGTAACGGGCAAAGAGATTGAAGAGAAGATAAGACTTCCCACTTCTGCGAATCCCGGTCACCACTTTGATCATGCCATTGTGCATGCGCTCCACCAGCGCATCCATGTATTTCTGTCGTTTGAACTCCATCGTGACACTCCTCTTTACTGAAAATTAAACGCAATATTACGTCTAATTTTCAGTGCATCTATCTTTTGAAATCACCCATTATGAAATGTATAATCATGTTTTTATCCTGTATGTATCGGCTCTTTCATGATTATTATACCACGCACGCATGACTCTGTATATGAATCATGGGCTGAAAAATAAACGCAATATTGCGTCTACTTTTCAGTCCATGAATTTCTCTCCTGACGCTCCACTTGCTTTTCTTTCGCAAAAAGAATAAAATATGACAGGTAAAAATTCACAATCAGGCAAAGGAAGGAGGCTCTTTCGTTTCACGAAAGCCTCCTTTTTTCCGGGACTTGCAATGCGCCCGCTTCCACCCTTTCCGATCCTCCAAGGAGGAATCGAAATGCGGGAAGCCAAGAGCCCCCCGCCTGATGTCTGATCTCCCCACTTTCCTGTCACTATTAAAAAGGAGAATCTTATGAGCAAAAGAATCATCGAGATCGAGGAGCGGCTCCCGCTCCTCCCCACCATCCCCCTCTCGCTGCAGCACCTCTTCGCCATGTTTGGCTCCACGGTGCTGGTGCCCTTCCTCTTGAATGTAGACCCCGCGACCTGCCTTTTCATGAACGGCATCGGGACGCTCCTCTACCTCACCATCTGCAAATGGAAGCTCCCTGCCTACCTCGGCTCGTCCTTCGCCTTCATCTCGCCAGTGCTGGCGGTGACGGCGACGGCTGGCATGACGTATGCGGATGCCCAGGGCGGCTTCATCGCCTTCGGTCTCTGCTTCATGATCATCGCGCTTCTCGTGAAGAAGATCGGCGTCGGCTGGATCGATGTCCTCTTCCCGCCGGCTGCCATGGGCGCGATCGTCGCGATCATCGGGCTCGAGCTGGCACCGCTCGCCATGACCATGTCCGGCTTCATCGGTGAGCCGCAGGGCATGAGCGCAGCGACTTCCATCACGATCTCCATGTTCACCTTGATCGTCACCATCCTTGCGACCGTTCTTGGGCGCGGATTCATCTCCATCATCCCGATCCTCATCGGTGTCATCGCCGGTTATATTCTCTCCGTCTTCATGGGTGTCGTAGACTTCACACATGTAGAAGAGATGCCATGGTTCGCCCTGCCGACCTTCTATGCACCGCATTTCAATCTCTCTGCCATCATGATGATCCTTCCGGCGCTCTTCGTGGTCCTCGCCGAACATATCGGCCATCTCTTCGTCACGAGCGATATCGTCGGACGCGACCTCATCAAAGACCCGGGACTTCACCGCTCGCTCTTTGCAGACGGCCTGTCGAATATGATCTCCGGCTTCGTCGGCTCTACGCCGAATACCACGTATGGGGAAAACATGGGCGTCATGGCGATGACGGGCGTCTACAGCACCTGCTTTGCCATCCTCTTCTCCTTCATCGGAAAGATCGCCGCGCTCATCCACGGCATCCCGACTCCGGTCATGGGCGGCGTCTGCATCCTCCTCTTCGGCTTCATTGCGGCTTCCGGTATCCGCATGCTGATCGAAAAGCATGTGGACTATACGAAGTCCAGAAATCTGATCCTGACCGCAGTCACGATGATCTCCGGCCTCTCCGGCGCGACCATCGTCCTTGGGCCGGTGCAGCTGAAGGGCATGGGCCTGGCGACCGTCGTAGCGATCATCACTTCGCTCGCCTTCCTCGCCTTCGATAAGATGCATATCTCGAATGAACAGTGAGAAATGAGGGGAAAGGGTTAGTCCCAGGGACGTGCTGTCCCTTTGATTGGGGATGAAATCCTCGCTTGCATGAGAAATTAGAAATGAGAAATGAGAAATGGTGGTGCGGCGCATAAAAATAAGGAAACGCCGCGGAGTATAAATAAGGCAATGCCCAATTCAGTCACTAGGCACTAGTCTCTAGTCACCAGCCAAAGAACGTGCTATACTACAGTTGACATCGTGATTGACCGCAAAAGGCCGCCCTGCTTACGGGGCGGCCTTTTGCGATGAGGTCTACTTTTCAAAATGCACGGGTGGCACGGGGCTCGGGTAGAGCTGCTGGGCTTCCGCGATACAGATCTTCAGGATCTCCTGATTCTTCCGCTTCACCATGCCGGAGATGCGGAAAAGGTCGATGATCCACCAGATAATGCCGATGAAGCAGCCGCAGAGGATCCAGAGAAGGATATTCTTCACCGGATGTCCGAGGTAGAAATAGTACACGCCAAAGACCACCCATAGGATGTAAGCGGTCGATGCCTTCTTCTCACGGTTCGCATACAGGGTCAACGCATAGTCCTTCTGCTTCTCCGTGAGCAGATTCAAGAGAGCGATGGATGTCGGATCGAGATGGGTGTCCATGATGGTTCTCCTTTGCCATGGTTTTTCTTAAAACAGCCGTTCCTTCAGCTTGATGGCCTTCCACTTGGCGAGTGCCTGCTTGGCTTCTTCACTCGCATGTGCGGTGAGGCGTACATGGCCGTCGAGACGCTCCTTCATCGTGACGGCGGGGTCGATGTAGGGCTCGAAGGTCTTATACAGATTGTTCTTTGTGATTTGTTCTGATAGATTCATGATGGGCTCCTTTTGTGAGGGACTGATGATTAGGGATTAGGGACTAAAGCCCAGTCAACGATTGACCTTCACTTGAAATTCTTCTGCGTCCAGACGAAAGATCGCCGCCCTTTCAGCCATGGCATCGCTGATATCCCAGTCATGCGGCGAGTAGTGTTTCATAAAAAGAGTGAGAGCCTTCTTCGCCTCTTCCCTTTCTCGGATCATGGATACACGCCCGCTTCCGATGATTGACTTGTAGTGTGTGGTGAAGCGGCCCGCGTCTTTTTCATCGGGGATCACCATCTGATCACCGTCGATGCAGAAGCCGACGTCCGGCTTTTCTTGCAGGATATCGTACTTCAGTCCTGCTTTGGCGCCATGGAAATAGAGAGCCAGATGCCCATCTTCATAGGTGAAGGCATAATTCACCGGCACCACGTAGATCCGATCGCTGTCAGAAAGTCCGAGATGGAGGACCTCCTGATTCATCAGGAGGAAACGGATGGCATCTTCGTCCGTCACCTTTCGGTCTTTTCTTCGCATGGGTGTGTTCTTGGGCATGGTTTTGACTCCTTCGTTGCACTTACCCTTATTATACGTTTTTTCCTACATTTTTGTGAAGTCCCTTCTTGCCATTCCCCATCGCACCGCGTACAATGGGAACGAAATCATTAACAGGTTCTGAAGTTTCAACTTAAGGAAACGCTGATTAAATCGCAGAGTCAGCTTCTACAAGAATTTTTATGCATAGCTTCGTCATAGCCTTCCTTAAATAGCTCGCTATTCGCGTCAGGTTATTCCTTGCTATGCATAAAAATTCAAGAGTAAAATCTGACAACGATTGAAGCAGTGTTTCCTTAAAACTCTACGGCGCTTTATGATGATGCGCCGCCCCTCTGCGGAACCTTCAGAACCTGTAGAATCTGCTGAACCTTTTTATGAAAGAAGATCTTACTATGTACAAAATCCAAGTCTATATCCCCTTAGAATCTGTCGATACCATCCGCGAAGTCATTACCCAAGCCGGCGGCGGACGGATCGGAAATTATGCAGGCTGCATGTCCTGGTGGCAGGTACACTCCTCCTGGACCAGCCTCCCCGGCGCACACCCTTACGACGGCGCCGTCGGAGAAACGACGGAAACGGATGAATACATCCTCCAGTGCCGCGTCGATGATGCCCACCTCTCTGCTGTCCTTTCCGCGATCCGTGAAGCCCATCCCTACGAAGAACCTGTCATCGATGTGGTGAAGCTTTGGAAATGAGAGCTAGGGACTGGTGACTAGTGACTAGGGATTAGGGATTAGGAAACCGGAAGACTGAGAGACCGGAAGACATCTGACGTCTCAAACGGGCATCGCCTTTCTTTATACTACGGCGAAGCCGCCACTACCATTTCCATTTTTCATTGTAAGAAGGATTTCCCATGCGTATTACCATCATTGGAGCCAGCCACCTCGGGCTGACCATCGCGAAGCTGCTCGCGAATGAATCTTATGACGTGATCTTGGTCGATGAGAACGAAGCCATTCTCGAATCCATCCGAGATGAGCTCGACATCCTGACCATCCATGCCGACGGCACAAGTCCGTCTCTCATGCGGGACCCCGACATCCGGAAGAGTGATTTCCTGGTCGCCGCGACAGCCTCTGACGAAAGCAATATCATTGCCTCCATACTTGCGAGGCAGAACGGCATCCCTCACACCATCGCGCGCATCCGCGAGATGAAGTATTTATCCGAGCCGGCGTCCTACCTGCATGAAAATTTCGACATCGACCTCATCCTCTCGCCGGAGCTCATCACGGCGCGTGAAATTTTCCAGCTGCTCCGGACACCGCACGCGCTGAACATCGAGGACTTTGCCGGCGGCCGGGTGCGCCTGCTCGAGACGAAGCTCTCCACCACTTCGCCGCTGATCCATATCCCGCTTCATGCTCTCTCCCTCCCGCCTTCGCTTCTGATCGCCATGGTGCAGCGGGACCATGACATCCTGATCCCGCACGGCGACGACTGCCTGCTCCCGATGGACAATGTATATTTCCTCGGGACACCGGCATCCCTTTCTGAAATGGAATCCCGTGCGAACCTTCGCGTGCAGCGAAAGGCGAAGAAGGTCGTCATCATCGGCGCGGGCCGCATCGGGCAGGCGCTCGCCCCCATGCTCGAGGCGCAGGGG
>OMBL01001086.1_pt1 | contig 10421 bp, 8 predicted proteins | sample 1644871 | NCBI WGS metagenome assembly OMBL01 (sample SAMEA103958115, study PRJEB25191) | human gut metagenome | biome: human-associated habitat [ENVO:00009003]; feature: intestine environment [ENVO:2100002]; material: feces | place: Germany | collected 2013/2015
TATGATATCCAGCGCACTCCGCTTGTCGAATCCATGGATAACGACAGCGACGGCACGGTGGACACCATGTACGCCTCTGCCGGCGCGACCGTTGCTCTGAGAGGGGAGACCCTCGGTGACGGATATAAGCAGAAGGTCGATTGCGGCCATAATCATCTCTCGCCCGACGGCGTTGTTGATGCGTCGGTCGGTCTGCTTCCCGACTATACCTTCTATTTCAAGGGACAGGATCACGAAAAGACCGGCTCGAACGATGTTATAATGAAGCTTGCAACCGAGCTGCTGACTAATCGCGAGTTTAAGGATGTCTATTCCATGCCCGACAGGTTCCCACAGTTCAATATCGGCAGGAATACGAAAGATTTAGTGAACAATCTGATGAAACCGGCGCAGGAGATAGACAGGAGCACGCTCTCGCCCGAGGATGCGGCGGAGCTTGACGCGGCGCTCGAAGAGTGCAATGCGATGCTCGACAACACCGTAGTCGACCCTGCGGCGACCGAGCACGCGCAGCAGAGACTCGAAAATATATTGATAAAAATCGGCGAGCGCGAGGCTCCGAACGAGAATAAAGAGAAGCTGAGCGCAGTCGGCGAGGCGATAAGCAAATTTATAAGCGATGCGCTCTATGAGTGCGTCGGCGCTCAGGGGTATTACGATGCGTTCCAACAGCTGCAGGAGCTTATCAAGAAATACTTCCCTCAGCCCGCATAAACAGCAAAAAAATAACAGCAGACCGGGGAGACTCGGTCTGCTGTTGTACTTGTAGGGTGCGACGACTCGACACACCGGGCATGATGTAAGGTTGCAAAAATCTTACGGTGCGGTCGGTTTGTGCCGTATGAAATAAAAGCTTGAATCAGCGGCACAAAAGCAAAACAGCCGGAGAGAGAAACTCCGGCTGTTGATTTATTTTTTACATTCCGCGTCTTGTCACGCAGTTTTCAAGGTTTATTGCATCGTACACGCCCTCGTCGAAAAGCGGGCAGATGCTTTTATATTCGTCTATCGGCAGTTCCTCGAGCGTCGTGCCTTTTTTGATGCAAAGTGCAACGAGCTCGCCCGTCGCTTTATAGGCATCGCGGAATGGCAGCCCCTTTGAAACGAGGAAGTCGGCGCAGTCTGTAGCATTTATGAAGCCGCCGGCGGCAGCCTTTCTCATGTTCTCGGGAATCATCTTCATCGTCGCTATCATCGGAGTCAGCGCCGTCAGGCACATCTTGACCGTGTCCATGCCGTCAAAAATTGCGTCCTTGTCCTCCTGCATATCTTTGTTATATGCAAGCGGCAGACCTTTCATCGTCGTGAGCAGTCCGCAAAGGTCGCCTATAACGCGCCCCGCCTTGCCGCGCGCGAGCTCCGCGAGATCGGGGTTCTTCTTCTGCGGCATGATGCTCGAACCGGTCGAAAAAGCGTCGTCAAGCTCGGCAAATTTGAACTCCCACGAGCACCACATGATTATCTCTTCGCACAGGCGCGAGATGTGAACCATGAGTATCGAGCACGCGCTGAGCAGCTCGAGGCAGAAGTCTCTGTCCGATACGCCGTCAAGGGTGTTGGGCATATAACCGTCGAACCCGAGTGCCTTTGCGGTCATGGCGCGGTCAATGGGATATGTCGTTCCCGCGAGCGCACCCGAGCCGAGCGGGGAGTAGTTCATCCTGCCCGCGGCGTCCTCAAAGCGTCCGAGGTCGCGGCGGAGCATCTCGATATATGCGCCGATGTGCGCCGCAAAGGTTATCGGCTGAGCGCGCTGAAGATGCGTGTAGCCCGGCATGATGCAGTGGGCGTATTCTTTAGCCTTGCCGTCGAGAGCGTCAATAAGTCCGTTTATGAGCCCCGTGACCTGCGGCACATCCTTTTTGAGATAGAGCCTTATGTCAACGGCAACCTGGTCGTTTCTGCTGCGCCCGGTGTGGAGCCTCTTGCCCGCGTCGCCGATTCTCGAGGTAAGCTCGCCTTCGATAAAGGTGTGGATATCCTCGGCGTCGGGGTCTATCATCAGTTCTCCCGAGATAATGTCGTTTCGGATGTCCGAGAGTCCCGCAAGAATTTTCTTGCAGTCCTCCTCGGAGATTATCCCTTTTGCGGCGAGCATCGATGCGTGGGCGATGCTGCCGTCGATATCCTCGTTGAACATGCGGCTGTCCGTTTTTATCGAGGAGTTGAAATCGTTGGTCTTTTTATCGGCTTCTTTGCTGAAGCGTCCCGCCCAGAGCTTCATGCCTTTGCCTCTCTCTCGGCGTCGAGAATGGCCTTGACCTTTATCGGCAGACCGAAGAGGTTGATGAAGCCTGCGGAGTCCTTCTGATCGTAGACATCGTCCTCGTCAAAGGTCGCGAAAGCTTCGCTGTAGAGCGAATAGGGCGAGGTGGTGCCCGCGTTTATTATGTTGCCCTTGTAGAGCTTGAGCTTGACGTCGCCGGTGACGCGCTCCTGAGTCTTGTCAACGAAAGCGGCGAGCGCCTCCCTGAGGGGAGTGAACCACTGGCCGAAGTAGACAAGCTCGGCGTAGCGCAGAGCGACCTGCTCTTTGTAGTGCATGGTGTCCCTGTCGAGGGTCAGAGTCTCAAGGACTTCGTGAGCCCTGTAGAGAATTGAGCCTGCGGGATTCTCATAAACGCCCCTTGACTTCATGCCGACAAGGCGGTTCTCGACGATATCCGCAAGTCCGACGCCGTTTTCGCCGCCGATCTTGTTGAGCTTCTCGATCATGGTAACGCCGTCCATCTTCTCGCCGTCAACGGCAACGGGAACGCCCTTTTCAAAGCTTATTGTGATATAGGTCGGCTTGTCGGGAGCCTGCTCGGGTGACTGACCGATCTCAAGGAAGCCGGGCTTGTTGTACTGCGGCTCGTTTGCGGGATCTTCAAGGTCGAGACCCTCGTGCGAAAGGTGCCAGAGGTTCTTGTCCTTTGAATAGTTCGTCTCACGGTTTATCTTGAGCGGGATATTGTGAGCCTCGGCGTATTCTATCTCCTCCTCACGGGATTTGATGTTCCAGATACGCCAGGGAGCGATTATCTGCATATCGGGCGCGAAAGCCTTTATCGCGAGCTCGAAACGCACCTGATCGTTGCCCTTGCCCGTGCAGCCGTGGCAGATAGCGTCTGCGCCCTCGGCCTTGGCTATCTCAACGAGTCTCTTCGCGATTATCGGGCGGGCAAACGAGGTGCCGAGAAGATAGTCGCGCTCGTATACGGCGCCGGCTTTCAGTGTCGGGAAGATGTAGTCCTCAACGAACTCCTTTTTAAGATCCTCAATATAGAGCTTGGAAGCGCCGGTCTTGAGAGCCTTCTCCTCGAGTCCGTCGAGCTCCGTGCCCTGGCCGACGTCGGCTGAAACGGCAACGACCTCGCAGTTGTTGTAGTTCTCTTTGAGCCACGGAATTATTATCGATGTGTCAAGTCCGCCGGAATAGGCGAGCACAACTTTTTTGATCTCTTTCATGTTAAATACCTCCGTATTCATCGTATGCACATATTATACAACGATTATTCAGAAAATCAAGAGTTATATTCAAAAAATATGCAACTTCTTGGAAAGTAACAAAAGAAGCGCCCCGAAGGACGCTCTTTTTGGTGGAATTTGTTTACTTGAGCAGAAAACCGACCTTTTTCATGACCTTGTTGAGCGTGCGCTCGGAGATGCGCTGCGCAGTCTCGGCGCCCTTTGCCATGCATTCGCTGAGATATGCCTTGTCGTTTACGATGCGGTTGAAGTTCTCGCGCACGGGGGTGAGCTCTTCTATAACGGCTTCGCCGACTTTTGTTTTGAAATCGCCGTAGCCCTTGCCCTCGAACTCGCGCTCGATCTCGTCGAACGAAGCTCCGGTGCAGCAGGAATAAATAGCCATCAGGTTGTTGATGCCGTCCTTGCCCTCGCCGTATCTGACAACAGCTTCGGAGTCCGTGACCGCGCTCTTGAACTTCTTCATAATAACCGAGGGCTCGTCAAGAATGGAGACGGAAGCCTTCGGGTTCGGGTCGGATTTCGACATTTTCTGATTCGGATTCTGCAGCGACATTATTCTCGCGCCGACCTTGCCGATAAACGGCTCGGGAATGGTGAATGTGTTGCCGTATATGCCATTGAAGCGCTCGGCTATGTTGCGGGTTATCTCAAGATGCTGCTTCTGATCCTCGCCGATGGGCACATAGTTTGCCTGATAGAGCAGAATATCCGCAGCCATGAGCACGGGGTAGGCGAAGAGGCCGACATTGACATTGTCCGCGTGCTTCTGTGATTTGTCCTTGAACTGGGTCATTCTCGAAGCCTCGCCGAACTGGGTGTAGCAGTCGAGAATCCACGCGAGCTGGGCGTGGGTGTTGACATGGCTCTGGACGAACACGACGTTCTTATCCGGGTCGAGTCCTATCGAGAGCAGGAGCGCAAAAGCCTCCATGGTCTGGCGCCTGAGAGTCGCGGGATCCTGTCTGACGGTTATCGCGTGCAGGTCGGCAACGGCGTAGACGCAGTCATAATCGTCGCTCATCGCTTTCCAGTTGCGCAGAGCACCGAGATAGTTGCCGAGGGTCGGAATCGCAGTCGGCTGAATTGCGCTGAGAACGCGCTGGCGGCGTTCGGGAGTCTGATTTTCCATATATGTTATTCTCCTCTCATTTCTTTGAGCACCCTGCCGAGGATCTTCATGCCCTCGACAATTTTATCGTCCGCTGGGGTCGAGAAATTGAATCTGACGGCGTTGCTCTTTCCGTTGACATCGGTCAAAAATGCAGTGCCGGGGACGAGCGCGACCATGTTCTCGGCGGATTTTTTGACGAACTCAAGCGCGTCAACATCCTCGGGCAGCTCGCACCAGATGAACAGACCGCCCTCGGGACGGACATAGCTGACTGCGTCGCCAAGCTCGCTGTCTATCATATCGCACATGAGATTGAGCTTTCTGCGGTATATCTTTCTTATCTTCTCGATGTGCTCGTCAACATCGTATCTCTTCATCCACTCGGCGACTATCATCTGCATCAGCTGGGTCGTGTGAACATCGACCGCCTGCTTGCCGACGGTCATCTTCGCGACTACAGGCGCGGGAGCGACCGTGAAGCCGATACGGATGCCGGGCGCAAGAATCTTCGAGAACGAGCCTGAATAAATGACGATTCCGTCCTCGTCGAAGCTCTTTATATTCGGAACATCTTCGCCCGCAACGCGCAGATCGCCGTAGGGGTTGTCCTCAAGAATCATAACATTGTGCGCTTTCGCGAGCTCATAGAGCCTGTGGCGCTTCTCGAGCGACATCGTAACGCCTGCGGGATTCTGGAAGTTCGGAATAGTATATATCATTTTGGCGTTCGGGTTCTCGTCAAGAGCCTTTTCGAGAGCCTCGATATTCATGCCGTCCGCATCGACGGGCACGCCGACGAGCTTCGCGTTATATGAGCGGAAGCAGTTGAGCGAGCCGATGAACGACGGGCTCTCGCAGATAACGACATCGCCCTCGTTGCAGAGGACTTTGGTCGAAAGATCCATGACCTGCTGCGCGCCGCTCGTGATTATAATCGAATCAAAGTCGCGGCCAATGCCGTATTTTGATTTCATTCTTGTTTTTATAAGGCTGATAAGCTCGGGGTAGCCCTCAGTCACGCCGTACTGGAGCGCGTCTATCGGGCGGTTCTTGAGTATATCTGCGGCTATCTCCTGAACCTCGGCGACGGGGAATGCGTCGGGAGCGGGGTTGCCTGCGGCGAACGGGATCATGCCCGGCACGCTTGTTGCCTTGAGCACCTCTCTGATAGCGGAGGGCTTGAGCGACGCTATTTTATCGGAAAAACGGTATTCCATATTTTTTTCTACTTCCTTTCCGGAGACGGATTATAAGTATATATAACCTTTATAACTTAAAATTATATCACACGCTAACTCGGTTGTAAATCAAAATGTTTTATGTTATCATAGCTCTATCAAACCGAAAGAGGTAGAACCATGTTCCGTTATGCAATTTTTGATTTTGACGGCACGCTTGCCGATACAGGCGCGGGCGTGTTTGCCTCCGTGCAGTATGCCCTGCGCAGCATGGGCGAGCCGGAGCTTGACAGCGAGACGCTGAAATATTTTATAGGCCCTCCGCTCGAGACGAGCTTTTCCGTCAAGTGCGGACTCGACAGCGAACGCTGTCACGAGGCGGTCGAAAAATACCGCGAATACTATTCGACAAAGGGCATATATGAACTTGAATTCTTCACGAGCACGCTTCAGACCTTGCGTGAATTGAAGGCGGCGGGAGTGAAAACGGCTGTCGGCTCTTCAAAGCCGGAGCTTTTTATAAATCGTATTCTCGAGCATTTCGGGATATCTGACCTGTTCGACTTCGTCTCCGGCGCAACATTCGGCGAGCCGCACGCGGACAAGACTGTTATAATCAATCGCGCTGTCAACGGACTCGGAGTGGATAATCTCGCGGATGCCGTTATGGTCGGTGACAGGAGCTTTGATATCGACGGCGCGCACGGCGTCGGACTCAAATGCATCGGCGTGCTCGAGGGCGGCTACGGTGACGAGAATGAATTCAAAACGGCAGGAGCCGACTGGATAGTCGATACTCTTGCCGATGTGAAAGATATAATATTAAAATGATTCAAAGACCGAGCAGTCTTTCGGCGTTCTTGCCGAGGATGAGCTCGGTTTCTTCTTCTGACAAACCGAGCGAGCGGACGAAGGCGAGCTCGCGCCCGGTCGCGCTCCAGGGATTGTCCGAGCCGAATAGAACATGATCCGCGCCGAACGCCGCAATGCTCTCCTTTGCCCACGGCGGCGGCACCGAACCGGACGAAAACGCGGTGTCGATATATATTCCCGTTCCGCCGAGCAGCTCCGCCGCCTCACGCCAGAGTAGGAATCCGCCCATGTGCGCGGCTATGACGGGCGCGCCGCCGAAGCGCGGAAGTATCTTTTTGAGCATCTGCGGAGTGCAGTGAACGGGGTCGGGGACTCCGATATCGACTCCGGCGTGAAATACCGTTATCATGCCGAGCGAGCCTATCTTTTCATATATCGGGAACATCCTCTCATCGTCCGCGAAGAAGCCCTGATAGTCGGGGTGCAGCTTGATTCCCTTTATGCCCGCGTCATGCAGTCTGTCGAGCTCGTTCAGCGCGTCCGGGCTTTCGAAATGGACGCTGCCGAACGGAATGAGAACATCGTCGCCGAGCAGCGAGATGGCGAAGTCGTTGACCTTCGTCTGCTGATGCGCGTTTGTCGCAATGTTGAGCCGCTGCCCTGTCGGCGCCGCCGGAAATGACGCTCTCTCTGAGCCCCGACACTGTGCCGTCGAATGCCGGATAGGGGTTGCCCGAGCGTAGGGCAAGCATCGGCATAGCCTTTTTCGCGAGCGGGTCGGGGAAGCAGTGGGTATGCATATCTATAATCATAGCTGAAGCCTCCTTGCTGGCTTTATATTATATTATAGCACTCCGGCGCGCCTTGACAATAGTAAAAAAGCTGATATAATGAAAATTAGCTGCGGTACCTGCCGCAACATTAAAATGCCCGAAAGGCGGTCGCTTATGAAATACACAAAGGAAGATATATTGAGAATAGCGGACGAAGAAAATGTCAGCTTTATTCGCCTGCAGTTTACCGATATTCTCGGCTCGCTCAAGAATGTCGCGATAACCCGCAGCCAGCTCGAAAAAGCACTCAACAACAAGTGCATGTTTGACGGCTCTTCGATTGAGGGCTTCGTGCGTATAGAGGAATCGGACATGTATCTGCATCCCGATCTCGATACCTTTGTTATCTTCCCGTGGCGCACCTCTGAGGATCACAAGGTCGCGCGCCTTATCTGCGACGTCTATTGCTCGGACGGCACTCCCTTTGAGGGCGACCCGCGCTATGTCCTGCGCCGCGCGATAAAGAAAGCGGCAGACATGGGCTATTCGTGCAACGTCGGCCCGGAGTGCGAATTCTTCCTGTTCCATATCGACGAAAACGGCAAGCCCACCACTCAGACCCACGATCAGGGCGGCTATTTCGACCTCGGCCCCGTTGACCGCGGCGAGAACTGCCGCCGCGATATCTGCCTCGCACTCGAAGAGATGGGCTTTGAAATAGAAGCGTCCCACCATGAGGTCGCCGAGGCTCAGCATGAGATAGATTTCAAATACGACGAGGTTCTGACCGCCGCGGACAATGTCATGACTTTCAAATATGTCGTCAAGAGCATCGCCCAGTCGCACGGACTTCATGCGACGTTCATGCCCAAACCCATTTACGGCATCAGCGGCTCTGGCATGCACACCAACATCTCGCTGTTCAAGGCGGGCGAAAACGCTTTCTGCGACGAGAGCGACAGCCTCAATCTCAGCAAGACCGCATATAGCTTCATCGCCGGTGTGCTCGAGCATATCCGCCCGATGACCCTCGTGCTCAATCCCCTTGTCAATTCGTATAAACGCCTCGTGCCCGGCTATGAGGCTCCCGTATATGTCGCCTGGTCGGCTCAGAACCGCAGCCCGCTTATAAGAATTCCTTCGGCACGCGGCTTCGGCACCCGTATTGAGATACGCAGCCCCGACCCGGCGTGCAACCCCTATCTTGAGATGGCTTCCTGCCTCGCCGCCGGTCTTGACGGCATCGAGCGCGACCTGCCTGTTCCTGCACCTACCGACGCCAATGTCTATGACATGACTGCGGATGAGCGCGCCGCGGCGGGAATACACTCCCTGCCCAAGTCCCTCGAAGAGGCGACAAAGCTCTTCGCCGCAAGCCCGTTCATGAGAGAAGTGCTCGGCGACCATGTTTTCAACAAATATCTTGAAGCCAAGCGCGAGGAGTGGAGAAGCTACCGAGCAAGAGTCTCTCAGTGGGAGATCGACAGATACCTTGTCAAATATTGATCCGCGTTTATGCAAAGCGTAAATATTTGAAAAAAGCCTTGATATTGCGGGGCTTATGTGTTAGAATATTTATTGTAGGAATGTAAACTTGACGAAAGAGTGGGGTGACCCGCTCTTTCCTTTATGTTAGGGACTTTTTGAAAAAGGAGATGTGTCTGTGGCAGGCAAAGGCAAGGGCGGCAACACCGTAGCCGCCGTGTGGGAGATAGCTGCTCCCGTCGCTGAACAGCTGGGGCTTTCAATCTGGGATATCCGATTCCAGAAAGAGGGAGTTTCCTGGTATCTCAGAATATATATAGACAAGGAGGGCGGCGTCGGTATAACCGACTGCGAGAATTTCAGCCGCGCCGTTGACGGCCCTCTCGACGACGCCGACCCGATAGAGCAGAGCTATTATCTCGAGGTCTCGTCCCCCGGAGTCGAGCGCCAGCTCACCCGCGACGAGCATTTCAAAAAATATATCGGTTCGCCCGTTATGGTTCGCCTCATCCGTCCCCGCGACGGCGAGCGCGATTTCAAAGGCACTCTCGAAAGCTACGACAACGGCATGATAACCGTCACCCGCGAAGACGGCAGCGGAATATGCTTCGAAAAGAAGGAAGTCAGTTCGGTAAAACTCGACGACTTCTATGCCGATGACGAGTAATTTTGCGCGATACTGCGTTGCATGAACCTGTGAATTCAGTCACGTACAAGAGTACGCTCCTTCATTCACAGAACCGTGCGCCTTGTCTCACACAAAATTCTTTCGTCATCTACCCTGATTAAATTTGATGACGAGTAAAATCGCGCATAGCTGCGTTGTGAGAACCGTGCCCGTTCGGTGACCGCTGTAGGGCGGATATCATCCGCCCGCGAATCAGATGTGGCTGACTGTTACAGTCGGTTTGCTATCCCCGGCGCGCCGTGCGCCGTTTGAAATAAAAAATTCACTTAAAAGGATTGATTTGGAAAATGAATAAAAAAGAAAGAAACGAGGAAAGCAAGAAGAACAAGGAGTTCTTCGAAGCCGTGAAACTGCTCAGCAAGGACACCGGCGTCACCGTTGACGCGATGTGCGAGAGCATCCAGAATGTCCTCATCGGCGCGCTGAAAAAGGAATATAACAACAAGGACATCGTCTTCTGCGATGTCGACGCCGACAAGGGCGAGTTCCGCGTTTATCTGCGCAAGACCGTAGTGTCCGAGATATCCGATCCCGACACTGATCTGCTCGTCGAGCAGGCTCAGCAGTATAAGAAGGGCGCAATGCCCGGCGATATCGTTGAGATTCCCGTCGAGACCGCAAAGGTCAGCAGAATAACCGCCGAAAAGGGCAAACATATGCTTCGCCAGGCTATCCGCGAGGCAGAGCAGGGTCAGCTTCGCAGCGAGCTTGAGAGCCACAATCAGGAGATCATCACCGTCACCGTCCAGCGCGTTATCCCCGAGTCGGGCGATGCGGTTGTCAGCCTCGGCAAGACCGAAGCCGTGCTCTACAAGAGCGAGCAGCTCCCCGACGAGGTGCTTCAGCCCAATGATATTATCAAAGTCTATGTCGCCGGCGTTCGCAGCACAGACAAGAAC
>OMBL01001089.1_pt1 | contig 10405 bp, 18 predicted proteins | sample 1644871 | NCBI WGS metagenome assembly OMBL01 (sample SAMEA103958115, study PRJEB25191) | human gut metagenome | biome: human-associated habitat [ENVO:00009003]; feature: intestine environment [ENVO:2100002]; material: feces | place: Germany | collected 2013/2015
TTTCACCTTTTAACCTTTCTTATTTGCTTAATACTAATTTTAACAACTCAAACGCCTGAACCTCATTGAACCCGGCTTTTACATAGGAATCATAGATTTTCTTTGCAGCAGTTGCATCATCTTCCGGCGATACATCCTGTTTAGGTGCTACCGGGTGCGGGTTCTTCATTGAACGGTTGTTTGCCGTGTTCATTCCTTCCGTGATTGCTGATGCAAGAATTGCACCAAACAGTTCATCAGGTAAACCAAAAGGATTGTTCATGTTCTAATACCTCACTTTCTTAGCGTGTTTTTCTTACTCTGCGGGTTCTGCCAGTCGGCTGTTCATCTACTGCCGGGATTTCATCCGCTGTTGTATCTGCATCAGGCTTTGCCTGTTCTGCACTTCTTCTTGTACGTCTGCCCTTTTCCGGCGAGTTCATTGCCCCGTCAATAGGGTTTTCCGGCTTAGGATTGTCTGCCTGTGCCAAACGCTTCACACCTTCACCAAATTCTTCCTTGCTGATGACCTTCATAACCTCAACACCGTTAACAATCAGGTCAACCGTATCACCCTTGTGCTTCATCACATAGTTATCATCAGCCGGAACATAGAAGTATGTGTCTGCATCCAGTGTGACAGATTCAGAATCAGTATTTATTGTACCGTCCTGAACAGGTTCAGACTGTTCTGCTGCCTTTCTTTCCTTGCGTGTTCTTCTCGGTGGTGTTTCAAGTTCCGGCTGCGGTACTGAATCAGCAGCTTCACACGCTTCATCAAACGGGATTTCTTCACGACCATCAGCAACCGCATCAATAGCCTTGTCACGTTCTGCCATATAATCAGCCCTTTTCTGATTATTTTCTTCCACAACTTCATCATGTGTCTTGCGGGTGGTTCTTCCCTTCTTAGGTTCTGAATCCTCTGTTGTAGGTGGTGTTGCTGTGGTTGTGGTCTTGGCTGCCTTACTACCTCTTGCCCGTCTACCGTTTGCATCCGGCTTTTCAAGATCGGATGCAGCCTGTGCATCAGCCTGACTCATTTCTGCATCTGTCTTATACTCACCGACTTCATAGAAGTTGCGGATTTTATCAGCTACATAATTCAGATCATTGTCAATGGCGTATGCCGGGAACATCCCCATAGGTGATTTCACGGTATCCTTGCCACTGTTCTGTGTGTAGAAGTAATATTTTCCTTCATTCACACCTGTTCTAAGTACAATGGTGAAAAGTCCTTCAATGGTGATCTTCTCACGAAGTAACTTTCCGATCAGCTTAATAGTAGTAACACCATTTTCAAGGGTTTCTGTGTGGGTCATATAAGCAACCACCACATCATCAGGAAGTTCCTTGCATACCTCAATGATTTCAAAGTAATTTGCACCAAAATCATTCCACTTATCCCAACCGTTTTCCTTAATGCGGTTCATGTACGGAACTGAAAGAATATACTGGAAGTCATCAACTACCAATAACTTCTTTCCGGCTGCTGACTGTTCCTTCATAAACTTGCAAATCTTGCGTGATTCAACCTCACTGTTCAGCATTGTGAACTTACCTTTGAACGGTAACGGTTTACCAACCGGGTTCACAACTGCTGTTGTTGCCGGGTCACAATTTCTCATACTGGTACTTTTTCCTGTACCTGATTCACCCATAATCAAAAGCATCTGTGCCATACTATTTCACCTGTCCTTTCATATAATCAGATATATTATCATCTACATACTGCTGTAAAACAGAAAATCCTTTTGGTTTGTCAAATCCTTTTCTATTCAGTTCTGCCACAATCGTATCAATTTCTTCTTTTACACCCTGTAAGGCTATAATTGCCCCGTTCTTCATTTCTTCTGTCATTTATTCATCACCACCTTCATCAGTGCTACCTTCTGTGATACGGCTTGACCATAAATCAGCATAGTGCAGAATCAAGTACAGTGCTGTTTCGTTGCCTTTTACCCCATAATTTGCTGATTCATACAGACCATCATGGTATCTGATAGCAAATTCTTCTTCTTCCGTCAGGTCAATGAAAAGGGTTGCTAACTTAATACTGCGGGTTGCGTGGTCAAGTGGAAGAAGTGCCGGGTTACGCTTGAAAGGCTTGCTTTCAGACTGTTTATATTTCTGTTCCGGCTCTGCCTTGGTGGGTCTGCCGTCCTTAATTATGTTAGGCACATACATCTGCTTACCAAAGTCACCGCACTTACCAAGATCATGTAACGCTGCTGCAATGATGACTGAATCACGGATTTCTTCATACTTGACCTTGCCAAGAAGTGCATAACCAATGTTTTCTGCTGCCATCATTACATTTCTGCTGTGATGAACAAGACCGAACTGACAAGCAAGGTGATTTCCACCACTGCAAGGTGCTTCAAAGAATCCGATCTGTTCCATGTAATCAATCAGATCTTCCATTCCTTCACGCTTGGTTGAAAGTAAGTGGTCAACCACAAACTTCTTGTTGTCAAGTTCCTTCTTGTTGTCCTCTGTCATCTGTTCAATATCTTCCTGAACGCTTTCCTGTGTTACTTCTGCGGTATTCTCAACCGCTGCATCTGCTTTCTTTTTTGCTGCCATGCTCTTTCACTCCTTTAATTATTTTTATGTTGATTCCATTCTGTCAGGAATGGATAAACACCGTATAAGTTGACTGGTAATTCACCCAGTTCAATGTGTTCAATAAATTGCTTGAACGATTCATAGTCCTTTGGATATAACAGGATGCCGATACCGCCCGCCTTTTCAATTTCTCTAAGGTTGTATAACTGTAAGTCTGACGGTCTGCCGTTTGGTGCTTTCAGTTCTATTCCTAAAAACCAACCGTTGAAACATACTAACAGGTCAGGAATACCGCTTTTTGTATAAGCAGCACCACCCCAGTATTTCAGCACCCAAGCACCCTTGTCCTTCAGGAACTTCTTGACCTTGTTTTCAAAATTCTTTTCTGCTGCCATTGTTAATTACTCCTGAAATCATTTCTTCCTTTGCTCTTGTATAAAATGTTCTGTCAATCTCAAAACCGAATGAATTTCTATTCAATTCCGCTGCTGCTCTTAGCGTTGAACCACTTCCACAACACGGGTCAATTACAACATCACCTTCATCAGTAAATATTTCAATTAACTGTTTTAATACAGCAACAGGTTTTTGTGCCGGATGAATTTTAGGTATATCTTTACTGTCTTTCTCCCAATTAAACCAGTTAAAAACCATGTGTCCCGTACCCCTGATTGTTTTTCCGTTTTCATCAAACTTTGCACCGTTTCTGAATTTTGGTAATTTATCACGATATAACACAAGGGCATATTCAGTAGCACCTACCACACGCATATTTGCTTTTAATACCTGTGGACTGTAATTTTTTACAAATACAAGTGGTATGTAATGAATAAATCCATGTTTTTTGGCTGCTGCAATAAGTGTCTGCGTTTGTTCAAAAGAACAAAATACAATCATACAAGGACTGTTGCTACTTCTTCCACGAATTACATTTTTTTTGTCTTCTTTTTTCAACATTTTTGAACAAAAATGAAAATATTCGTAAAGGTTGAAATTAAAATCAGAATTGAAAGCTGCTTTTCCGGCAAGTTTACTTTCACCATTCTTGTTATCTCCACCCTTGTACCACATTGGATTACTACCGTAAAAGTTATTACCTACGTTATATGGAACATCCGCAATAATTAACTGTGCGGATGGTATTGCATATTTTTTGTAATTCTGCATAGAATCACGATATATTTCACATTTTAATTTCTGCACTTTTTAATTACTCCCTTCCAACTGTTCATTGAACTGTGTCTGATAGTTCAGTATTTTTTCTGTGTAGTCGGTTGAATAGATGCCTTTTTCCCATAACCGGGTAGCACCATCTTCACCCATGTTGTACGCCATCAAGACCATGTTGGTATCTTGATACCGTTCAAACAATTTTCTAAGTACGAACACACCCGCTCTGATATTCTGATAAGGGTCTGCGAAATCCGTAACACCAATGGTATCAGTCAACCACTGATGATTCATTTCATTGATCTGCATATAACCATAATCATGTGTTGCACTGACAACTGACGGGTCAAAACTGCTTTCATTTTGTATCAGTGCCATGACAAGGGTAAAATCAAGGTTGTACCCGGTACAAAGGTAATATGTAAATTCCTGTTGTTCTTCCGGCATCTTGCAGTCAAGCGGTGTGAAGTCCAAGTCACCCGCACCCCAGTCAAGGGAAATTTCCTGTGTGAAAGTTCTGTTATCATACGCCCCATATACAAGGGTTTCTGTGCTTGACCGTTCAAGTCTGCGTTCCGTTGATTTCTCCTTGTCCTTGGCTGTTATATGAGTTTTCAGGGTATATCCTGACACACTACCAATCACCAAACCAATACCAAATGCAGCACCAATCAGAATCAAGACCCTTTTGACCATTGCCGACTTTCTCATGCTCTTTGAATAGTTCAATTTTCATCACCCCTTTCAGTAATTTTCAAATAAATGATTCCGGGAATTATCAGAATCGCACCAAAGATGTATTCTTTCATGTGTGCGGTAAGTGGTTCATATATTCCCATTTCAACCACATAATCAGATGCACCAACTGCACCAATAATCAGGAACACACCAATGAACGCCATGATTCCAAATATCCAGTTAAGTATCTTTGAAAAGTTCATCTGTCAATTCCTTCCCTTCTTTTAATGCTGCAAGATTCTTTTCTTCAACTGTACCTTTCACCAGTAAGTAATAGTAAAAGCACGGTTTGGCTTGTCCTATGCGGTGAATACGCTTCTTTGACTGCTCCCACAAATCACATGACCCTTTGCCAAGTGGCAGTGTGTAATATATGATTTTGTTTGCTTTCTGATAGTTACCACCCATTGCACCCGCCTGATACTGAATGAATGTGATTGAATCATCTGCATTTTCGTATGCTGTCAGGTCTTTCTTCTGACCGTTTACAATGGAATAAGGTCTGTTCAGATCATTCAGCACCCGTTGCATTGCATCCAGTTCAGCGGTGAAGTTGTAAAACACAATCAGTCTATCTTCTGTTGATTCAACCAAGTCCCGCAAGCCTTGTAATTTTTCTTTGTGGTATTGCCCGCATAACTGCCGGGCATATAACATTTTTGTCAGGCTGTTATCACCGACCAGTTCAATACACGGGTTTTCATTCTCACTGTCTGAATTATCAAACTTGCACATATTCAAGGTATCAAGCATGATGTAACTATTTTTAATAAAATACTTGTACGCCTGTGTTGCCTTAAAGAATATCTTCTGTTCAGTCTGTTTAGGCAGTTCAATCACTTCTTCTGTTTTCATAAAGATACACCCGTGATCTGCAAGTTTCTTTTTCAGGTGTTCCGTGTGCTTGTACCCGGTTATCACTTCACGCCTGAAACCGTCCCCGTTCTCAACCCATTCAGTTTGAACGTATGATGACCAAAACGCCTTTTTTGTGATCTTCCACCCAAGCAACTGAACCTGTGACCACAACCGTTCATACTTCCCGGCTGTCGGTGTTCCTGATAACAAAATCACGCTTTCAGGTTTCATTTTCAGAATGAATTTTGACCGCTTGGCGGTTTCATTGGTGATAAGGCTTGATTCATCAAGCATCAGGGTAAACCCCTGTAATTTCAGTAACCAATCACGCCTGAACGCTGTTTCATAATTGATGACACCAACAATCTGAATATCCGTTTTGTATAATTCCTTAGTGTCAACAAGTGTCCTGAAATTGATTGCTTCACTTTTCTTGGTCAGATTCATCACACGGTCACTTGGGTAATATTCTTTGAAGTGCTGAACCCAGTCATCTATCTTGGATTTCTGACAGATGACCACATTCACCGCATTGTTCAGCAGATACATTTTTTCAGCACCCACAAAGGTCTTACCCAGTCCCATATCAAGATAATAAGCACAACGGTTGAACTGTTCAGTTCTGTTCAGTGCATCTTCCTGATGGGGCATAAGGTGCAGATCATTCATCTACCCTGACACCCGTACACTGGAAGAATATTTCAGCATCAAAGTTTGGTATTGTCTTGATGATTTCCTTTCTGCGGTCTGACAGGCTGCCCCACCACAACTGACCACATTCAGATTCATCAAGCACTTTGAGATAACCGCCTGTTGTTTCATAGGTTGGATGTGCTGCCTTTTCTTCATCAGTCATATCTTCTTCATACACCCATTTAACAACATTCTTTGGTATCTGATTCAGTAAATATCTTGCATCTGAATCCATCCACTCACGATATGTCATATCTGACGGCTTATTGAACAGCATGATCTTCTGTTCTTCTGTATTAAAACAACCAGTATTGAAAGACGATTTGTTCCAGTCCCCGGTGTTCCAGTTCCCGGTGTTCCTGTTCCCGGTGTTGCAGTTCCCGGTGTTGCAGTCCCCGGTGTTCCTGTTCCCGGTGTTGCAGTCCCCGGTGTTGCAGCGACCCGTGCAATTCTTTCCAAGGTTGACGATCCGCAAGACTTCATCCCACGGGATTTCACGCACGATTTCCAGTTTGTCAGTGCAAGACTTGTCACCTTCTGTCAGCACTTCACCATAGGCAATGACTTCTGCAACCTTGTTGTTGCTGTCAAAATCATAATAATTGAAGCAGTCAGCAGCGGTCTGACAGAAGTGCATCCCGTGACCACAAACATCAAGTTTCCCTTCTTCCTCAAACTTTCCGGGACAAGTGTACTGTTTTGTGTTACCACCCGGCGAACAAGTCCAATCAGGTCTGAACACTTTGAATCCATGAACCACACTCTGAACGGTATTATTCTCCATCTTTCTGCACCTCACCTTTCTGTTCCGTCAATGACTTATATTCATCAAGTAATACTTTCATTTCAGGATCTTTTTCCGAAAACATTTCAAGCACCGCCATACGCTGCAATTTATTGATTCTTACGTCCATAGCTGTCTTTAATTCTGACACACGTTTTCTTGCCGCAACACGATTTTCGTATGTACCCATATCAACCTTTGTGACAATCTCACGACCACTTGCAACCCTTGAAACAGTATCATCAATACTTGCAATCTTTGCGACCGCCAAACCGTGATGCCCTGTTTTAACTACCACTACATCACCAACTTCATAGTTGTCATACATCGCATACTTTGACATACACACCTGTCCTCTTTCATTGTCATTTATGAAAGATACCTGTACGGTTTTATAATCTCCAAACATTTCTTCATCCTCACTTTCTTCAATTCCAAATAAAATGATCTGATCCTTTCTTAACCAGTAACAACCGTATTGACTGTTATGGTTTTTATGACCTTCAACCATTACGCCGAAAATACCTTTGTATTCCCTTGTGATTACACCACTTAACCCTTCAAGTCTGCTGCTTCTGTAAGAAATGATCTTTACTTTGTCACCTATCTGCATAAAATCACCGCCTTATACGGCAATTCCTTCAATTTCTGCAAAACGCTTTGCATTGATGAAGTAAGACCAACGGTGTTCAGAAGTATGAATTGCATACCCCCAAGGGAAAACGCCCTGTTGTAACCCAAGTGCTATTGTATTGGTGTGCTTGTGCATCAACTTAGCAACTTCATGTACCGTCAAGGTTGGGATGCCATCTTCACACTTGGAAGGTTTGAAGGTCACCGGGGTTTCTTCCTGTTCAAAATAGTCAGGGTTAAGTCCAAGTGATACTGCAATATCACTTTGAACCTGTTCTGACGGTGTGGTCTTGGCATTCAGATACATACTGATTGACCCCTTACTTTTCCCGGTCAATCCAACAACCTGTGCCTGATTGATTCCTAACTGCTGCATAGCCTGTTTCAACTTTTCGCTGAATTTCATTTATATCATCTCCTTTTAATTACTTGGGAAAAATATTGTTGTTATACTGCTTTTTAATATGCAGTGTGACTTTCCCTGAATCATCCTGATTCTGTTCAACAACTGAAAATTTCTGTTTCTTCTGCTCTAAATCATTGATGTATCCCATATATTCAAGTTTTGAATCAAACTGTAATATCTGTTCAATCCATGCAGATAAGATTTTCTTCATACAAGTTCACCTTCTTTCATTGCCTGATTCAGTAACAGTGATGCTTTACTTGCCTTTTCCGTAACAAAAGGTATAACTGTATCAACCGGACAACTGGTTGTTGTCAACTGTTTCACAATTTCTTCAACCAATGCACACGCATCAAAGACTTTTGATTCATCCATCAGCATTTTTCTATCCATATCAACCACCCAACCTTTTCACACTTGCCTGATAGATAATGAAATCATCATAAGTAGGTGATTTGTGACCTTTCCCTTTTGGTTGTGCATAGATGAAATCAATCATCTGCATCACATCCGTCATAGTAGTTTCCTTAGGTTTGATAAAACACTGTGGAAGATTGACACCGAACTGTTCACAAATTTCCTTGACCGCCTTTGCAATGTCGATTGGTGAAGCATCCTGTTCCTTCATGGTCTGTCTTGTGATCTTAATAAGATTGACCACTTCACCAATACTGGTTGCTTTAGGTGCATATCCCGGTGCTTCATAATGTCCCGTTTTTCGTATCGCCGGAAGGACCTCACTTGTCACCCAACGCTTGAACTTTTTCGCATTCGGTAACTTACTGGAAAGAATCAAACTGTAAAGACCTGATTCGTTGATGATTATTAAATTCTGTTTACCACCGGGGGTCATCATTTCAGTGACCCCCTTATCTTCATTATCAACATGGGTTGCAACTGCGTTATTTAATGACTTACCCCTTCCATAACCAAGTGCTTCTGCTATGTCCTTGCCTACGAACCAAGGTTCACCGTCTATTGTGACGGTTCGAATGTTTCCGAACTCTGAATTGCTGAATATCTGCAAATTATTCATCTTTTTTCTCACCTTCTTTCAATAATTCATCCACCGTCACATGAAAATAGTCCGCAACAGCCTTAACCTTTACAATGCTTGGAACATTCACACTCCATTTACATAATGACCCACGTGAAAAGCCTAATTCATTTTCCAGTTCACTAACTGAAACATTATGTTTTTTACAAAGTTCCTTAATTTTTGTGTACAATGTTTTCACCTCTCTTTCTTCTGAATTTATTCAGTATTATATTGACAAAGTGCTGAAAATTTTCTATAATATGAATTGCAACAAACATATATAGAAAAAAAACAGGCAATTATTTTTGATTGCTGAATTTGTTCAGCACCTTTAATATCATTATACTGAACTTTTTCAGAATGTCAATACTTTTGCTGAATTTTTTCTGCATTTTTTCAAGGAGGTACACATGACATTCATTGAAAGACTGGATGCTTTATGTGTAGAGCATAAAATATCCAAAAGAACACTGGAAAAAGAAGCTGGACTTAGTAGTGGATCAACTTCAAAATGGAAAGACAAGCTACCAGGACAACAGTCATTAGTAAAATTATCAAGATACTTTAATGTGTCGGTTGATTATCTTACCGGTGAATCAGACTATAAGACAAAAACAGAAGAAGTATTGAAACACTATGACAATATTACTGATCTACCAGCCTTAAGGTCACAGATCAAAGAAGCAAGAGTTGGAACAAATCAAATACCCGTTCTTGGTCAAGTTGCCGCAGGTATTCCAATTTTTGCAGAGGAAAATTACATCGGTTATGAGTGTATTTCCGAACAGCAGGCGTCTACAGGTAATTATTTTGCTTTAAAAATAAAAGGGGATTCCATGTCACCAAGAATATCAGAGGGTGACACGGTAATTGTACGCCAGCAAGATGATGCTGAATCAGGTGATGTTGTGATTGTCTTAATCAATGGTGATTCTGCAACATGTAAAAGATTGATGAAATATGCAGATGGAATCAGCCTGATTTCATTTAATTCAGCATATGAGCCGATGCAATTCAGCAATAGGGAATGCGAGGAAAAACCTGTCAAGATCATTGGTAAGGTTGTAGAAAATAGACAAAGCTGGTGATATCGTGACAATATTTCAACAACGCTTTCTACAAGCCAAGGAAAAAAGCAATTTAAAGTGGATTGATATAGCAAATCGGTCAGGACTTGACAAAGCAAGTATCAGCCAATACAAAAACGGTGTTCACACACCTGAACCTGATGCACTCTATCACTTAGCAGTTGCATTGAATGTCAGTATGGAATGGCTGACTGGTGCTGAAATATCAGTCAGTGATTCTGATATACTGAACCAATACAACCAGTTGAATGATCTTGGAAAATCAGAACTTATACAATTTCTTGATGATTTATCATCAAATCCAAAGTACAAAAGTAACGGTTAGTTACGGTTGGTTACGCTTTGGGTTACGGTTCTAAAGCGTTGATTTTGCGATAAAGTTACGGTTGTTACGCTTTCACATAACTTTTCTTATATAGAATAATTAGTAATACATAAATTATAAAATA
>OMBL01001105.1_pt1 | contig 10331 bp, 8 predicted proteins | sample 1644871 | NCBI WGS metagenome assembly OMBL01 (sample SAMEA103958115, study PRJEB25191) | human gut metagenome | biome: human-associated habitat [ENVO:00009003]; feature: intestine environment [ENVO:2100002]; material: feces | place: Germany | collected 2013/2015
GGGGGTCTGCTGTGCTGAGGAGATTTCAGGAATTTGCAAAGCATTGCGCAGACTGTGTGCAGGCACAGCCCCGCAGATGAGGATGATCAGGCAAAGAAGGAGATGACCAGTGCCACCAGGAAGCCGACGCCGCCCACCAGAGTTTCCATGATGGTCCAGGTCTTGAGGGTGGTCTTTTCGTCCATGCCCACCAGGCTCTTCACCAGCCAGAAGCCGGAGTCGTTGAAGTGAGAGCACACGGTGGAGCCGCCGGCGATGGCAGCGGTGACGCAGGCCAGATACAGCGGGCTCAGCTCGCTGAGGCCGGGCATGGCGGAGATGATGCCGGCTGCCATGGTCATAGCCACGGTAGAGGAACCAACAGAGATGCGCACCAGAGCAGCCACGATGAAGGCCACCAGAACCAGCGGCAGGCTTGCGTTTGCCACGGCGTTGCCGATGACATCGCCCAGACCGGAGTTCTGCAGCATGTAGCGCAGCACGCCGCCGCAGGCGGTGACCAGCAGGATCATGCCGGTGGGCTCCAGAGACTTGGTCATGATCTTTTCCAGCTGGGCGTTAGTGTAGCCGTGGCGGGTGCCCAGCAGATACATGGCAGCGATGGTAGCCAGCAGCAGAGCCATGAAGGGCTCGCCGAGGAAGGCCAGAACGGGCTGGATGCCAGCCAGAGCGGGCACCACCTTTGCCACGGAGTTTGCGATGATGAGGACCAGCGGGATCAGGATGATGCCCACGATGGTGCCAAACTTGGGCAGCTTGCTCTCGTCGATGTCTGCCTGCTGTGCAACGTGCTCGGGCACCTCGATCATATACTTCTTGCCGCAGATGGAGCCCCAGATGGGACCGGCAGCGATCATGGCGAAGATGCCGCAGAAGATGCCGATGAGGATGACCCAGCCCAGATCAACGCCCAGCATGCTGGCCACCAGAACGGGGCCCGGCGTGGGAGGGATGAAGGCGTGGCCGACAGCCAGGCCTGCCAGCAGAGGGATGACATAGTACAGGACCGAGCGCTTGGTGCGCTTTGCCAGAGAGAAGGCCAGCGGGATCAGGATGATCAGACCGGCGTCAAAGAACACCGGCATAGCCACCACCAGACCCGTGATGCCCAGCGCCCATGCGGCTTTCTCGTCGCCGAACTTGCGCACCATGGTCACGGCCAGCGTCTGTGCGCCGCCGGATTCTTCCAGAATGGCACCGAACATGGAGCCAAGGCCCACCAGAAGGGCGATACCCTTTAAGGTGTTGCCGATGCCTTCGTTGACCGAGCCGATGATGTCAGACAGGGGCATACCGGCCATCAGGCCGATGCCCACCGCACCGATCAGGATGGAGATCATGGCATGCACTTTGAACTTGATGATAAGGATGAGCAAAAGGATCAGGCCCGCCACTGCGGCGAACACAAGCCGCGCGGCGTCCGGGGTTGCAACAGCTGTCATAAACATATCCTCCATTTTTGATGTTATGTTTGCTTTGGGTCTTATTTCAGCGCCGTCCCCGCAGACGGACGCCGGATTCCGATGGATTTTTATAGACGAAGCAATATCCGCTTTTTTATTTTTGGCGTAACTTTCACCAGACCGTTCAGCAAAGCATCGCTGAGCAGTTGATTTTTGAGTTTGTGTCCAGCCTCCGCAGGAGCGTTTCTTACTCCATGTAGGCGCCCTTCATGGGGCTGACGGCGTGCTGAGAGTAGAGCTTCAGCAGGCCCTTGGTGTATTTGGGAGCCTTGGGCTTCCAGTTGGCACGGCGCTGGGCAAGGATGGCCTCCATCTCTTCGGGGGTCTTTTCCTCACCGTTCACGCCCACGATGGCCAGCTGACGGTTCGGCACATCGATGCGGATGAGATCGCCCTCTTCCACCAGAGCGATGGGGCCGCCCACTGCAGCCTCCGGGCTGACATGGCCGATGACCGGGCCGCGGCTTGCGCCGGAGAAGCGGCCGTCGGTGATGAGGGCTACGCTGGAAGCCAGCTTGGGGTCGGCGCAGATGGCCTCACCGGTGTAGAACATCTCGGGCATGCCGCTGCCGCGGGGGCCTTCGTAACGGATGAAGATGGCGTCGCCGGGCTGGACCTGCTTGTTCAGAACAGCGCTGATGCACTCTTCCTCGCTGTCAAAGGGCTTTGCGCGCAGGGTGGCGTGGAACATGTTCTTGGGGCAGGCGGTGTGCTTGATGACACTGCCCTCCGGGGCCAGATTGCCCTTCAGGATGGCGATGCTGCCGTCGGTGCCCTTGGCGTTGTCAAAGCTGTGGATGATGTCCTCGCGGGTGACCTTGATGCCCAGACCCTTGGTCTTTTCCTGCAGGATCTCGTCGCAGTGCTCGTAGAAGCCGTTCTTCTTCAGGTCTTCCAGGTTTTCGCCCAGCGTCTTGCCGGTGACGGTCATCACGTCCAGATGCAGCATGGACTTGATCTCTTCCATCACGCGGGGCACGCCGCCTGCATAGTAGAAGTACTGTGCGGGCCAGTCGCCGGAGGGACGGATGTTCAGCAGGTAGTGTGCGCCGCGGTGCATCCGGTCAAAGGTGTCGGCGTCGATCTCAAAGCCGAACTCGTGGGCAATGGCGGGCAGGTGCATGGTGGCATTGGTGGAGCCGGAGATGGCGGCGTGCACCATGATGGCGTTTTCAAAGCTCTTCATGGTAACGATGTCCTTGGCCTTGATGCCCTCGGCCACCAGCTTCATCACCTGAACGCCGGCATCGTAGGCTGCCTGCTTCAGCTCCGGGGCGGTGGCAGGCATCAGGGCGGTGCCGGGCAGCATCAGGCCCAGTGCTTCGGCCATGATCTGCATGGTGGAAGCGGTGCCCATGAAGGAGCAGGCACCGCAGCTGGGGCAGGCGTTGTGCTTGTAGTAGTCCAGCTGTTCGTTGGGGATGACGCCGGTCTTTTCCCATGCGTCGAACTTGCCGATCTGTTCCAGCGTCAGCAGGTCGTTGATGGCGCAGGCGGGGTCGTTGACCACGTACTTCTTGGGCAGGGTGTGGGCCTCCATCACGCCGCCGGTGACCACGATGGCGCTCATATCCTTCAGGCGGCCAATGCTCATCAGCATGGCGGGCACGGACTTGTCGCAGCTGGCGATGAACACACCGCCGTCGTACACGGTGGCGTTAGCCTGAGCCTCCACCAGATTCACGATGGCGTCGCGGTGGGGCAGCGAGTAGTTGATGCCGTCGTGGCCCTGTGCGATGCCGTCGCACATATCGGTTGCAAAATAGCGTGCAGCCTTGCCGCCGTGGGTGTTGACTGCCTGTACAGCCTCCTTCACGAACTGATCCAGATGGGCGCTGCCGGGGTGACTGTCGCCAAAGGTGCTCTCCACCATGATCTGGGGCTTTGCAAGGTCGTCCACCTTCCAGCCCATGCCGATCTTCAACGGATCATTTTCCGGTGCCAGTTTACGCACTGCCTGAGAACGCAGTTCCATGATCATACCTCCAAAATGCTCTTTTTCTGCTTTGCAAATCGTCCTTTTGACTGTCGGACATCTTACATGTTCATTTTAACCGACTCCCGCCTCGTTTGCAAGTTGTCGCAGTCAGAACCCACTTTATGACAATAACCAGCCCAGTTTTTCGTGCATACTGCTCTGAAATCTTGGATACATCATACAATTCAAACCATTTTCCGACTTTTCTGTGTCATTCGTCTTGGAAAGTCATCAGACAACTTCAGGCATAAAAAGTCCCCGCACAGACCTTGCGCTGTGCGGGGACGTAAAATGCAGCGGCGTCAGGTTTCCCATTCGCCGTCGTAAAGCTTTCGGATGCAGTTGCGGTTGAAGTTCAGGTGCATCACCATGGCAGACCGGGCGCCAATGGGGTCATGCCGGGCAATGGCTTCGGTGATCATGCGGTGGGTCAGGATGGTCTCCTCCGTCAGCTTTTTGTGGGTGACGTTCACGAACATCATGACCGCCGTATCGATAATGGGGATCAGCTGCTCCACCACCATGTTCTTGCTGCTCTCTGCAATGCAGGTATGGAATGCGATGTCGTCCTCAATGTACAGATCGCCGCTGTGGATCTTGTTCTCCACCCGGTCGCACAGGCGCTGGATGCGCTCGATGTCCTCGTCGGAGGCATTCAGTGCTGCCATCTCGGCCATGCCCGGCTCCAGCAGCAGGCGCACATTCACCAGATCCAGCGCCAGCGCGTTCTTGTCCTGCACGCTGCGCAGGTTCAGCGGGTCCGAAAGGCCCTTGGCGGTCGTGACCACATAGGTGCCGGAGCCCCGCCGCACCTCCACGATGCCCTTGCTGGACAGCAGCTTCACCGCTTCGCGCACGGTGCTGCGGCCCACGCCGAACTTTTCGCCCAGTTCAAATTCATTGGGCAGCTTGGTGCCCGGTTCCAGCGGCGTGTCCAGAATATAATGGTAGATCTCATCCTCCACCTGCTCGGCCAGAAGCTTGTTTTTCAGATGGGAAAATTCGCTCATGGGTGCTCCCTCCCCTTTTTTGAGCTTATTATAAGGCAGCCGTGCAGGCAAAAGCAAGGGCCGTCCGCTTTTTTGTTCCTGCGCAGCAGGCCCGGCAGGCAGAAACACCACTGCCCCCGCCCGCCGGGGGATAGGAGAAGTCCGGCAGACGAGGGCAGCAGTGCTGTATCAGGATAGAGAGATCGCTTAGTTTTTGCCCTTGGGCAGCAGACCGGCGCGTTCCAGAGCCGGACGCAGGGCAAGGTACAGGATCACCACGCACACGGTGGAAGCCACGCTGTTCACAAAGGTGATGCCGCCTGCAATTTTGGTCAGCGCCTGTGCCACAGTGTATTCCTGACCAAAGATGTACACATTGCGGAAGTAGCCAAGGAAGGGGTCGGTCAGCACGTTCAGCAGCAGGCCGGAACCGGCAGAGACGATCACCTTGACGAGATAGCCGGAGCTGTGTCTGTCCAGCTCGCGCAGCTTGAAGACCTTGTGCGCCACAGCACCGCAGGTGATGCCGATGATGAACTTCAGCACAAAGGTGGTGACGGCGTAGCCCGGGTCACCGGCCAGGATATCGGCCAGCGCCAGACCAATGGCACCGGCCAGACCGCCGGATACACCGTCCAGCAGCAGGGCGGTCAGGGCGGTGAAGGTGTTGCCCAGATGGAACGACGAGCCGCCGTAGAACGGCACACGGAAGAACAGATAGGCCACAAGGCTCAAAGCGGCCATGACGCCGGTGAGGGCCAGCTCCTCGGTAGTGAAGGTGCGCTTGTACAGCACACTGCCAATGACGATGGCGATGACAACGACTGCCAGCAGCAGCCACATTGCAGTAGTAGACATGATTTACTTTCCCTCCAATTTTCCGTTCCCGCGGAGCCAAAGCCCTGCGAACTTGTCAGGGCGAAGCCCTTCCATCTTGCCTGCGGCAAGACCGTTCGGTCACTTAAAGTCCCCACTGGGGACTTTATTGTTCTGCTTCGCTTCACAAACGCGAACTTGTCAGGGCGAGGCCCTTCCATCTTGCCTGCGGCAAGACCGTTCGCCGCTTCAAAGCCCCACTGGGGCTTTGATTGCTTCGCAACCGCTTACCCACAATCCTACTTGACATTTGGGTGTCCAGCGGGTATGCTCCTATTATACGCAGAACTGACACCATGAAAATACCCAGAACAAAGTTTTTTTATGGTATCAGTTTGGGGCAATGCCCAAACAGGAGGGATGATTTATGGTCCATCTGACCACAGCGCTGGACCCGTCTTCCAGCGTGCCGCTGTACGAACAGCTGTACCACAGCCTTGCCGGAGAGATGCGCAGCGGTACGCTTTCGGCAGGCGTCCGGATGCCCGGCAAGCGGCGTCTGGCGGCAGAGCTGTCCGTCTCGGTGAACACGGTGGACGCCGCCTATCAGATGCTGGCGGCGGAAGGATATCTGGAGTCCCGGGAGCGCAGCGGCTTTTATGTACAGGAGTATCTGGCCCTGCCCTCCCGCCCGGCCGGTCTGCCCCAGCCGCCTGCGCCGCCGGTGCCGCCCCCCGCGCCGCCGGTGCGGTACGACCTTTCCACCCGGGGCGTGGACCCGGGGCTGTTCCCCTTCCGCACATGGGCGCGGCTGCAGAAGGAGCTGCTGTACTCTTCGCCGGAGCTGCTCACCCACGGCGATGCGCAGGGCGACCCGGCCCTGCGGCGGGCACTGGCCGAATATCTTTCCGAATACCGGGGCGTGCAGTGCGGGCCGCATCAGATCGTGGTGGGAGCCGGTCTGGAATACCTGCTGAGCCTGCTGGCCCCGCTGCTGCCGGGCATGGCCGCAGTGGAAACGCCGGGCTACCCCCGCGCAAAGCAGGTGCTGGAAAACAGCGGCGTGCACTGCTGCTGCCTGCCGGTGGACGGCGACGGCCTCTCGGTGGAGGCGCTGAACCAGTCGGATGCGGCGGTGTGCTACGTCACGCCCAGCCACCAGTTCCCCACCGGCGTCACCATGCCGGCGGGACGCAGAGCCGAGCTTCTGCACTGGGCAGCCCGCAGGCCGGGCGGCCGGTACATCATAGAGGACGACTACGACTCCGAGTTCCGTTTTGACACCCGTCCCCTGCCCAGCCTGCAGGGCATGGCGGGTGCAGACGGCCCGGTGGTGTACCTCTCCACCTGCTCCCGCAGTCTGGCCCCCAGCATCCGCATTGCCTATATGGTGCTGCCGGAGCACCTTCTGCCCGCATGGAGAGAGAAGTACCGGCTCTATTCCGGCACCGTGAGCCGCTTTGAGCAGCAGACGCTGGCCCGGTTCATCACAGAAGGCTATTTCACCCGGCATCTGGCCCGGGAGCGGGTGGCCTACAAGGCCCGGCGGGACGCACTGGCTGCAGCGCTGACGGCAGCCTTCGGGCCGGAGGAGCTGACCCTTGCGGGCCTGCACACCGGTCTGCATCTGCTGGCAAAGCTCAGGGACCCGCCGCCGGACAACGCCCTGCGCCGCGCCGCCGAAGCCGAAGGCGTACAGCTGAGCCTGCTGAGCGATTATGACCTGACCGGCAAAGCCCCCTCGGCGGCGGGCACGCTGGTGCTGGGCTACGGCTCCTTGAAGGACGAGGCCTGTGCCTCGGTGGGCGAAACATTGAAAAAGGTCTGCACGGCGGCGCGGGAAGCATCCGTGACCGTGTAGGTACCGCTGGCGGCATTCCACCGGCCGGGCAGAGCCTGCGCTTCCACGGCGGCGCCGTTGTTGGCCAGAAATTCCAGCGTGCGGCCCAGCGCGTCGTAGTCCAGCGCGGTCAGGTCGGTGAGCAGCAAAGAGCTGACGCCCCGCAGCGCGTCCGGCAGGGTGGTGGGCAGCAGCTCTGCATTCTGCCGGAAAAAGGCGTCCCATGCGGCTGCACGGGCCGCTGCGGTGCGCTGAGGCGGAAGCGCAGTGTCTGCCTGCAGCTGGCACAGAAACGCATGGGCATCCCCGGCAGAAATGCCCTGAACCGCCCGGCTGCGGCCGTAGCGGGCAAGCTCGTCTTCGGTCAGTGCGCCGGAAAAGCCGATCCGGACCGGGCCGTAGCGGCTGGCAATGCGCTCCAGTACATCGGGAGAGAAGGCCAGATACCGGGTATCCTCCGGCAGAGCAAGCACCTGCATCAGTGCTTCCCGGCAGCGGGCCGGGCCTGCAGCGGCATAGCACTGCGCAAGGGCCGCCTGCTCATCGGCAAAGGGCACTGTGAGCACGGCGGGCACGCCGAGCAGGTGCACGCAGTTCTGGCTGGCGTTCAGGTAGGCCAGCACGAAGCCAGGCTGTTCGCCGGAGACGCACAACAGCACCGTGAGCTGATCGGTCGTCCGGGGCAGCTGAACGGGCACGCCGCTCTCGCTGCGGGCCGCCTGCCGCAGCTGGGCACGCAGCTGCTGGCGGGATAGCAGCACCGTGCCGCCCACCAGCGGGACCAGAACCAGCAGCGACGCCAGCAGCGATGTCCAGAAGGGTCTCCAACCTCCACTGCGCATGGTACATACCGCCTTTCGGTTTTTGCATAAAGCTTTGGCCCATAGGCAAGACTTTATGCAGAAAAGGAGGCGTTTGCAGATGAAAAACAACAAAGAGACCGCACCATCCACAGAAAAAGAGCGGGAGGACTTCTGGCTGGAGATCGGCCCGGCCAGTGCCTATTACGGCACAGATTCCTATGAAACAGCCAGAGAAAACGGCGATGCCAGCCCGGACGGGAAGCGGCTTGGCTTTGACGGTGCAGAGCCGGGCACCGGCCCCCGTGGAACTGCGCCGGATAGCCCCGCACTGGAACCTTGGGATGATCTGCCGCCCATCGACCGGCCCTGAAAAGTCACACCAAAATAAAATTCATCTGTCTGCATAACAGATGAAAAAGCAGCATATGATATACAAAATGTCTTGCGCACAAGGACAGAATATGGTATAGTCTTTCTATCGCGCACAGCTGTGCGCCGGAAGAACTGAAAAAGACGTGTACGGCAGGCAGTGTCCGTGCACTCTGGAGAAGCCCGCGTTTCAGAGCGGCGGGTGCCGAAGGTGTAAGGCCGCAGGGAAAGGCGGCTGTATCTCTCAGGCAAAAGGACAGAGCCATCGTCTTTGCGCAATGGGGCGCAGCCGGGAATGCGGCGCGCCCCGGCTGCAGAAAATGAGAGCGCTCCGAATTTTGCGGACAGAGCCTTTGGCGGGTTCTGTCCGCTTTTGTTTTGTGTATAGGGGGAAAAGAGAGAATGGTCGAGATGATCACACAGGTGAACAACGCCGTCAACGGTGTGGTGTGGGGGCCCTTTGGTCTGGCGCTGCTGTTCTGCACCGGCTTCTGGATGAGCGCCCGCACGGGCTTTTTCCAGTTCCGCAAAATGGGCTACTGGCTCCGGCACACCATCGGTGCGATCTTCACCAACAAGGACATCACCGCGCACACCAGCAAGGAGGACATGGCCATCAGCCAGTTCCAGAGCATGTGCACGGCGCTGGCGGGCACCATCGGCACCGGCAACATCGTGGGTGTGGCAACGGCCATCGTCTCCGGCGGCCCGGGTGCCATCTTCTGGATGTGGGTCATGGCATTGCTTGGCATGATGACCAGCTTTTCCGAGAATGTGCTGGGCGTCTACTTCCGCCGCAAAAACGAAAAGGGCGAGTGGTCGGGCGGTGCCATGTACTACCTCACCGACGGTCTGGGCGCGAAAAAGGGCTGCCGGCAGATCGGCAGAGTGCTGGCGGTGCTGTTTGCCTGCTTCTGCATCCTTGCATCCTTCGGCATCGGCAACATGAGCCAGATCAATTCCATTTCCGGTAATATGAACGCCGCCTTCGGCGTGCCGACCCTCGTCACCGGCCTGTGCCTGATGGCGGTCACAGCCCTCATCGTCATTGGCGGACTGAAGCGGGTGGCCGCTGTCACCGAGAAGCTGGTGCCGCTGATGGCGCTGTTCTACATTGCAGGCGCACTTATGATCGTGGTGCTCCACGCGGGCAATATCCCGGCAGCATTTGCCGCCATCTTCAGGGGTGCCTTCAACCTGAACGCCGCAGGCGGCGGTGCGCTGGGCTACGGCATCAGCCAGACCATCACATGGGGCTTCAAGCGCGGTGCCTTCTCCAACGAAGCCGGTCTCGGCTCTGCCGTCATGGTCAACTCGGCCTCCAACGTCAAGGAGCCGGTGCATCAGGGCATGTGGGGCGTGTTTGAGGTGTTTGCGGATACCATCGTGGTCTGCACGCTCACCGCGCTGGTCATTCTGACCACCGGCGTTGTGGATTTGCAGAGCGGTGCGGTGCTGGTCGGCGTGCAGGACAACGCGCTGGTGGGTCAGGCGTTCACCGCAGCCTTTGGCAGCTTCGGCCCCAAGTTTATTGCCATCTCCATCCTGCTGTTCGCCTACTCCACCACGCTGGGCTGGAGCCACTACGGCACCAAGGCTGTGGAGTACCTGTTCGGCGCCACCGGAAGCCGCATCTACAAGGTGGTGTTCGTGTGCATGACTGTGGTGGGCGCTACCATGAAGCTGGGTCTTGCGTGGGACCTCTCCGATACCTTCAACGGCCTGATGATGATCCCGAACCTCATCGGTGTGCTGGCCCTGTCCGGCACCGTGGTGGCCATTACCAGAAACTACTTTGACCGCAGGGTGAAGGGCAAGGACATCGAGCCCATGTGGTCGGCCTTCCCGGAATACCAGAAACAGGAAGAAGCGGAAGCCGCTGCAGAGGAAGCAGAGCTGGAAAAGGCCGCGAACAAATAAAAAAGAGACGCAGGGGCCGTCCACAAATCGTGGACGGCCCCTGCGTTTTATCATCATTCTTTTTCCAGCAGCAGGAACCGGAACGAGATCTCAGTCTCCAGCTCCGGCAGGGCGGCAAGACGTTCTGCACCGCCGCGGGGCGTTTTCCAGTAG
>OMBL01001112.1_pt1 | contig 10293 bp, 6 predicted proteins | sample 1644871 | NCBI WGS metagenome assembly OMBL01 (sample SAMEA103958115, study PRJEB25191) | human gut metagenome | biome: human-associated habitat [ENVO:00009003]; feature: intestine environment [ENVO:2100002]; material: feces | place: Germany | collected 2013/2015
GCAATGAGGAAAAACGTGAAAAAACAGCTTGCCTTGCGGGTGCTGTCCACGGCGGTTCTGATGGCCATGGTCTCGTCCATCGCCACAGCGGCGTTTGCGGATACCTACGACCTGAACACGGGCAGTGTGACGGTAGAGACCAAAGATGACGGCTATACCTATGTGACGCAGACGGACACAAAGACGGGCGACTTCGCCCAAAATAGCAAGGGCGATACTTTGGACGGTTATAAGGACACGGACCCGAAAGGCGTTACCATCACCAGCGGCGGCGAGAAGACTTCAAATACCATCACGGTGGAGACGGCAAAAGATCAGACTACCAATGTGACCCTGGATAAGGTGGACATTGAAGTTGACACTGCTAAAACCAAGTCCGGTGCGATCGAAATAAAGGGCGACGGCAATACCAACCTTGAGCTGAACGGCGATAATACCGTTCTGGTTAAGAACCATTGGTTTGAAGACGAACACGCCGCCATCGAAAAAGCGGACAAATACGGCAACGGCACCCTGACCATCAAGGACGATGTGAACGATGATGGCAAGCTGCTGGCAGGCGGCTACAAAGATACCTCTGCCATCGGCGGCGGTGGTACGGCAGACCTTTGTGATACATCCAACATTACCATCACCGGCGGTGAGATCAAAGCCATTGCCGGATATGATGGCGGCGCCGGCATTGGCGGCGGCTACGGCGGTACCGGCAAAAACATCTGCATTAAGGGTAACGCCCATGTTACTGCCGTTTCCAGCGCTGGTGCTGCGATCGGCGGTGGTATCGGCAGTGGAAACAGCGTCACCATTACGGACGATGCCGTTGTTGATGCTTATTCTGCTTTTGCCGCTGCGATTGGAAATGGCGATCAAGTCGGCCGCTCCAACGAGCCTACTACTATTACGATCTCCGGAAATGCCACCGTACATGCAGAAACCAGTGAAGGCAGCTGCGCCATTGGTACTAGTCGGGATGGCAGCCTTTCTGATCTCACGATCAATATTGAAAAAAATGCCAATGTTACAGCTATTGCTTCCATTGATCGTCCTGCGATTGGAAATGCTGGCTGTCACGGTGATACCACAACAACCATCAACATTACCGGCGGCACTGTAAATGCGATCAACTCCTATGGTTCTGATTATCCTTCCTACCCAAATGATGGAACCGGTAACTACAGCCCTGCGATTGGTGGCAAGATTCACAGCTCGAATGTCGATGGCGACCATACCGCCACCTGTAACGTCAACATCAATAGCAGCACCGGTGATACCATTGTCAACGCATACATTTATGGAAAAGGCTCCGGCCCTGCGGTCGGTTCCGCAACTGAAACTACTAGCTATAACCCATACAACGTCGAATATCAGTATGTCCCTGCCGACAGCGCCAGCTACAAGGCAGACGGTTCCTCCCACTTTGGCGAACGCAACTCTGCCATCGTCAATTGCTATAATAATGGTACTGTCAAAAAAGAAAACCTTAAAGAAAAACTTGACCTGCCGGACACACTGGATTCTAATGCCCTGAATTCTATCCACAATCACCACGAAATCACCGGCGGCACTCTCACCAAGGTCGTCCACAACCGCAAGTACATGGAAAAGCACCCCGAAATTGTTGATGACTTCAACAAGCTGGAAAACAGCGACCTGCATGACTGGCAGCTGAAGGGCGAGGTCGTGGAGCCCACGCTGGAAAAGGACGGCTATGCAGACTACGTCTGCCGCATTGACAAGTGCGGCCAGACCAAGCGTGTGGTGCTGCCCAAACTGACCCCGGAGGAATCCGGCAGTGTTGAAACGCGCGAGGTCGGCGTGATCTTCTGGGATGCCGCCGCACAGGCTGCCCCGGCAGCCCTGCAGGGCAAGGTGCTCTCGGCAGATGAGCAAACCACGACGGCAGAAAAAGCACAGGTCGAGTCTCTGCTGGCAGACAAGGCAAACTGGAAGCTGGCGGAGGACGTGGGCGATTTGATGATCCACCCTGCTGCAGACGCTGCGGGCACGGTCTATGAGCAGGCCGTGAAGGCGAGCGGCTGCCAATATTACGTCATCGCCAACGTGACGGCACAGTAAACACTGCCTCCTCTGCCGTGCTGGCCGCAAGAACCGCCGCATGAACTGAGGAACCATTTTTAAAAGCCATCTCCTCCTGCTGTGCATTCCGCAAGCTGCACGGCAGGTTCCCCAAACAAAGGGGGCTGCTGCACACATCCATGCGTGCAGCAGCCCCTGTTTTTATTTGATCTCTGCTTCCCGCAGAGCTTTCTTCACGTTCAAAAGGTTCTGCGGGCTCACCGAGAAGCTGCGCAGGCCCAGCTGCAGATACTGCACCGTGTTGGCCGGGTTGCCCACCGCAAGGCCGCAGATGGTCACCGGCACGTCCCGCTCTCTGGCGGCGTCCATCACCATGGTGATGAGCTTTTTCATGGCGCTGCTGGCCGGGCGGTAGTAGTGCTCCGCGCTGGCAAGCTCACGGTCGGCGGCGTGGGTGTACTGGGTCAGGTCGTTGGTGCCGACCACAAGAAAATCGACCCCGTGCGCCACGAACTCCTCCGCCGTCAGGCAGGCGGCAGGCACACTGAGCATCACGCCGAACTTGGTATCCTCCTTGAAGGGCACGCCCCGCTCCCGCAGATGCTCCCGGCAGCGCTCCACCACGCGCATGGCGGCGTCCCAGTCCTCCACCGTCGTCACCATGGGGAACATCACCTGCAGCGGGCCACGGGCGGCGGCGCGCATCAGTGCACAGAGCTGCGTCTCGAACTGGCGGGGCTGGCGCAGGCTGTTGCGGATGCCCCGCAGCCCCAGCTTGGAGGACTGCAGGCCCTGATAGGCGTCGGAAATGGTGCGGTCTGAGCCAAAGTCGAAGGTGCGCACGGTCACCTGCCGGCCCTGCGCCGCCGCCAGACAGGAGCAGTAGAAGAAATACTGCTCCTGCTCGTCCAGAATGCGGCCCGGCAGCATCATGTAGCCGGTGCGCAGCAGGCCCACGCCCTGCGCGCCGGACTGCATGGCCGTGTCGATGTCCTCCGGCCCAAAGCAGTTGGCCAGCAGCTCAAAGGGCTGGCCGTCCTTTGTCCTGTTGGGCAGAGCATGCAGCTGCCCCATCTCTTCGTTCTCCCGCTGCAGCTCACAGATGCGGGTCTCGGCCTGCTGGCGGGCGGCAGCGTCCGGGTCCAGCGTGCACTGGCCCCCGGTGGCGTCCAAGATCACGGTGCGGCCGTCGCAGTCGTCCAGAAAATCCCGGCCCACCTGCACGATGCCCGGGATATTCATTGCCCGGGCAATGATGGCCGCGTGGCTCTGGCCGCTGCCCTCTGCCGTGATGATGCCTAAAATCATGCCGGAGGGCACGCTGAACAGGTCGGTGGGCATCAGCCGCTCTGCGGCAAGGATCACCGGGTGGTCCAGCGCCAGCCACATGCGGGGCCGGTTGGTGATGATGTTGATGACCCGCCGGGTGGCGTCCAGAATATCCACGCTGCGCAGCTGCATGTAGGGGTTATCCTTCATGTTGGCCAGCTGGTCGGCGTAGCGCTGGCCCACCTGATTCATAGCCGCAGCGGCGCCAACGCCCGCATTGATGCAGAAACGCACCTCGTTCATCATGCCCTCATCGTCCAGCATCATGCTCTGGAACTGGAAGATGGCCTGCTCGCTGGGCGCAGCGCGGTCTGCCATGGATTCCAGCTCGTCCTGCGCGGTGCGGATGGCATCGGTGAGCAGCTGCAGCTCCCGGGACGGTTTAAAGGGGCCAACGGTCGTGGTCTCCACATGATGCTCCAACCGGCTCACCTGACCCAGCACAAGGCCCGGCGAGGCACAGAAACCTTTATAGATCTTCATTCTGGTTCACCTCCGGCAAAAGTTCCGCTTCCGGCGCGGTCAGGGTGTGCCAGACCAGCGCCTGCAGAAAGGTATTGGGCAGCAATGCCGCCAGCGCAGCCCGCGCCGCATCGGCGCTGCCCTCAAACAGCGGTGCAAAGCTCTGCATCCGTGCCTGATCGCACTTTGCAAGGAACGCATCGCACAGGGTGTGGGTGGTATAGTAGCCGGTAGGGCTCACGCCCACATCCTCGGCGGCAGCTTCCAGCGGGGCAAGGTCCGCATCCTTCATGTTGGCCAGCAGCAGGGCGGCGTCCGCTGTCAGGGTGACGGGGTATTTCTCCCGCACCTGCTTTTGCACCCGCTCAAATTTTGCATGGAAAGCAGCAGCGTCCGCGCAGCTCTGGGCGTCACAGGAGACCGCATAGGCGCACCCCCGCAGATATCCCATAGCGCGGCGGGTGTCGTAGTAGCCCAGCTCGATGTTGCGGCGGGCGGTGTCCGGGTCAAAGTGCAGGATGTCGCCCAGCTCCCAGTAGCTGCGCACCATGATGGTGGGCAGGCCGGTGAGGTTCGGGCGGGTGATGCCCACCCCCTCAAGGTCCACGCACACCAGCTCCTCTGCGCCCATTTTTTTGGCAAGGCCGGTGGGCATGTTGTCGCTGTAGCCGCCATCCAGAAACTTGACCCCGTCGATCTCCCGCGCCCGCAGGGCAGGAAAGCAGGCGGCGGAGGCCATCAGGTAGTCCTTGACCTTTCCTGCCGGGATCTCGTCCAGCGTCAGCTCCCGGGCCTTGAGGCCCCGCTGCTCCACCGTGACAAGGCCAAAGCGAGTGGGCGCGGCGCGCAGGGCATCCTCGTCCAGCACCCGCTCCACGATCTCCTCCAGCGGGGTCACGTCCATGCCGCCGGCCTTCACCACACTGCGCAGGAACTGGTGCAGGGCCGAGAGGTCGGCATCCTCTTCCGGCAGCTCCATCACATCCTTGCTGCGGATGCTCAGCCACATGTCCCGCGCCGTTTCGTACTGGTCCAGCACGAACATGGCACCGTTCAGGCTGCCCACACTGGTGCCGGTGATGATCTGCGGGTGCCAGTCCAGCTCCATCAGCGCGCGCCACACACCCACCTGATAGCTGCCGCGGGCACCGCCGCCGGCCAGCACCAGAGCCCTGCACGGGACACTGCGTTCTTCCATTGCCTCCGCCTCCTTTGATTGGTTCCGGTTTTGTTCAGATTATAGCATATTTCCGGAGAAATTTCTTCCTTTTTTTGTAAATTGAAGGCTTTCTCCCGGCTAAGAAACATGGTATACTTGTCAGGATACTTTAAAGGAGGCATTCTCATGCACTGCAGCCAATGGATCTTTGATATGGACGGCACCCTGACCGACAGCATGACCGTGGTATGGGAGGGTGCGCCGGACGCCCTGCTGCGCCGCTATGGCCGCACGCCCCGGGCCGACCTGCGTGCCACCCTGCTGAACATGGGGATGCAGGAAGGCGCACGGTACCTGATCCGGGAATACGATCTGCCGCTGACCGAGGAGAGCTACTTTGCCGTGATGCGGGAGGTGATCGCCGAGCTGTACGAGACCGTGGAGCTCAAGCCCGGCGTGCGCACGATGCTGGCAAAGCTGCAGGCCGAGGGTGCCCGCATGTGCATCTGCTCCAACACCTGGGCCGACCAGTGCCGCACCGTGCTCACCCGGCTGGGCATTGCCGGGTATTTTTCCTTCATCGTGGAGGCGCAGGGCGCGCTGCACAAGAGCCGCCCGGAGGTGTTCTTTGAATGCATGAGCCGTCTGGGCGGTGCAGACCCCGCCCGGTGTGCGGTGTGCGAGGATGCAGTGTACGCTGCTTCCACGGCGCACGGGGCCGGATTTTACGTCGTGGGCATCGCAGACCCCACCTCTGCCGCCGACGAGCCGGAGATGCGCCGCGTCTGCAGCCAGTTCCTCCCCCGGTGGGATGCGCTGGACTGGACCGCCGTGTAATAAAAAAGGGCCGCAGAGTGCGGTTCTTTTTCATATTAAAGGGGTATTACTCTTGCTTTTTGCCGTCAAGAAGAGTATGATATTATAAACAGGACTGTCCCAAGGGGGCAGTGCCCTCATTTCCCTGTTTTTGTAAGATATGTGAGAATACACCGTTTGATTTTCAAAATATAAAGGTATAATATCCGTAAAGAGGAGACCTTCCGTCATGAACAACCCACTCGTCAGCATTATCGTGCCAGTGTACAATGTGCAGAATAGTGTTGCCCGCTGCCTGGAGAGCATCTGTGCGCAGACGTGGAAGAATATCGAGATCATTTTGGTCAACGACGGTTCCAGAGATGAAAGCTTTTCGGTCTGTGAGCAGTTCCGCGAAAAAGACCCGCGTATCGTTTTGGTGGACAAGTCCAATTCCGGCGTGTCGGACACCCGCAACTGCGGCATGACCCTTGCATCCGGCAAGTACGTACAGTTTGTGGACAGCGACGATTATATCGAGCCTGATTTTACCGAGCGGCTGGTAACGGCCGCCGAGACCAACAATGCCGATCTGGTGATCGCCCCCTATTGGATGGTGATCCCGGCAAACTCCTGCAAGGCCGGTCAGGCTCTGGAAAGCCTGCAGGAGAACCTTGGCATTGAGGAAAAGCGTCCCGATGATGTGCGCGAATACGGTTTTCTGCCCGAGGGCATCTATGACCGCGACACCTTTGCCCTGCGCCTGATGGAAAAGCCCGCATCCTTCTTCTACAGCGTCCTGTGGAACAAGCTCTACCGCCGCGACATCCTTGTGGACAACCATCTGCAGTTCACCAGCGAGGTGCGCTGGGCCGAGGATCTGGTATTCAATCTGGAGTACATCCTGTACGCCAACGTATTCGTTTCCATTCCCAAGGCAGGCTACCACTATGTGCAGAACCCCCAGAGCATCTGCCACACCCAGATCAATCTGGCTTCCATCGTGCAGAACAAGCTGCAGGTGTTCCGCTACTACAAAGATCTTTACACAAAGCTGGGTCTGTACGACAAGGTGCAGCCGCAGCTGTACAAATTCCTGACCGCATTCTCGGAGAATGCCTATCCCGCCGGTTCGCCCCAGAAGATCATCATGGACATGGCCAACCGCTGGGGCTTTGGTGTTCTGGATGCTTCCGACAAGGAAAAGAAACGCCACGCCAAATCAGAAGCCTGAACTTCCGTACATGAGAAAGAGCTGCACAAGGCAGCTCTTTTTTGTTTGCCATTTTACCGGTCGGTCCAGCTGCGGACAGCCTCGCGCACCATGCCCTCCCGCCCGCGGGGGATGGGGATGCGCGCACCGCTGCTCATCTGCAGCTCGCCCGCCGTCAGCAGCCGGGCCGCCGCCAGATTGACCACATAGGAGCGGTGCGGCTGCAAAAAGCGGCCGTCCGCCAAAAGCGGCCTTGCCACCTCGGCAAAGGATACCCGCAGCGAAAGGGACATCACATCCTCCCCGCTGAGCAGGTGGAAACGCACCACATGGTGGGTGCACTCCAGATACTCGAGCTGGGCATAGGGCAGCAGCCGCAGGCCCTCGGCTGTGGCCACAGTGAGGGCCGGGCCATACTCCGGCTCGGTGGCGCGGGCCAGCAGGGCCGAAAGCTCCTGCTGATGCACCGGCAGCAGCAGATACTGCATGGCGTCCACCCGGAAGGCACTGTAGGCGTGGGCCGCCGTGCGGGCCGCAAAGGCCAGCGGAGCCCTGCGGCCCCGGCGGCGCAGCTCCGCAGCCGCCGAAAGCCCGGCCGGAGCCGCCACCGCTGCCAGCTCTATGAGATACAGGTCGAACCGCTCGCCCTCGGCGTCACGGCGCAGAAGTGCATCTGCGTCCGGCAGCTGCTGCACGATGCACGCATCCTGCCGCCGGGCAAAATATTCCATGCACTGGCGTTCCAGCCCGCTGCGCAGGGCCGCATCCGTGCTGCATACCGCAATGTGAAAGACCATCCGACATTCCCCTCTCCGCCAGCCGCCCGCCTTGATTTTTGCGCAGGGCTGGAGTATGATAAATGAAACCTCGCTGCACCGAAAAAACAGAAATGGAGACCATTGCCATGCCGGAACCCCTTGTCAGCATCATTGTGCCCGCCTATAACGCCGCAGGCTGCATTGCCCGCTGTGTGGAGAGCATCGTCTCCCAGAGCTATCAGGAGCTTGAGATCCTTCTGCTGAACGACGGCTCCAGGGATGACACCCTTGCCATCTGCCGGAAGCTGGCCGAAGCCGACTCCCGCATCCGGGTGATCGACAAACCGAACACCGGCGCAGCCGACACCCGCAGCTGCGGCCTTGCGCTGGCCAGAGGCGAGTACATCCAGTTCGCGGACAGCGACGACTATCTGCTGCCGGGCTGCACGGCAAACCTTGTGGCAGCTGCCCGGCGCAGCCGTGCCGACCTTGTGCTGGCCCCCTACCGGATGATGGTGCCCCGCAGAGACGGCGGCTATGACACCCGGGAATACAGCCTGCTGCCCGCAGGGGAGTACAGCAAGGTGGATTACCTGTGGCAGCTCACCGGCCACGCCGCCGCCTTTTACTACGGCGTGCTGTGGAACAAGCTCTACCGCCGCGACCTGATCCGGATGGCGCAGATCCGGTTTGAAAATGTCGTTTTCGCCGAGGACCAGCTGTTCAACACCCGGTATCTGCAGGCGGCGCAGCGGTTCGCCGCCATCGACGAGGCCGTTTACTGCTACATCCAGAACCCGCAGAGCGTCTGTCACACGCAGGTGAGGGTGGCAGACATGCTGCGCCACCGTGACCGGATGTACCGCGCCTACCGGCAGATGTGCATTCAGCTGGGCGTGTACGACCGGTTCCGTCTGCGGCTGCGGGGCATCTACCTGAGCCTGTTTGAAAGCCCCCTGCCCAACGGCCCGGTGCAGCGGCTCTCCGACGCCGCTGCCCGCACCCACAGCCGCATCTGAGAAAAGGAGACGCTATGGAATTTCCCCTTGTCAGTATCATCGTGCCCATGTACAACGCCGCAGGCTGCATTGCCCGCTGTGTAAAAAGCATCTGTGCCCAGAGCTACAAAAGCATCGAGATCATCCTGCTGAACGACGGCTCCAAGGACGGCACCCTCTCGGTCTGCCGCGCTCTTGCCGCTCAGGACCACCGCATCGCGCTGGTGGACAAGCCCAATTCCGGCGCGGCGGACACCCGCAATCAGGGGCTTGCGCTGGCCCATGGCCGCTACGTCCAGTTCGTGGACAGCGACGACTGGCTGGCCCCGGACTTTACCGAGAAGCTCGTCACCGCCGCCGAGACCCACGCCGCCGATCTTGTGATCGCGCCCTTCTGGATGGTGTATCTGAAGGACTACGTGGAACACACCCGCCCGTGGGAAAAGGCGCTGGGCACCGTGCTCCGGCGCAACCCGCCCCGCACCCGGGCCTACGGCTATCTGCCCGCCGGGGTGTATACCGGTCAGGAGTATGCCCGGCAGCTGATCGAAAAGCCCAATACCTTTTACTACGGTGTGCTGTGGAACAAGCTCTACCGCCGGGATCTCCTTGCCGGGCACGGCATCCGCTTCCGGCAGGAGCTGTTTGCGGAAGATCAGCTGTTCAACACCGAATACCTGCGCTATGTGCGCACTGCCGTTTCCATCCCGGACATCGGCTACTATTACCTGCAGTGCAGCCAGAGCGTTTCCCACTCCAGAGTGACCACCGCCGATATCCTTCGGCTGCGGCGGCGGGTGATGGGCCTGTACAAGAGCATCTATACCGAACTGGGCATCTACCCGGAGACCCGGGCCGCCATTCTGCGCTCCGCTTTTGGCGAGAACGAGTTTACCCTGCCGCCGCTGGACACCCCGCAGGCTCATTCCTGCAGGCTGTAACCGGCTGTTTCCGCGGGCAAAACGGCGCACCGCTTTTCTGAGAACCACACACCCGGACTGCCGCTGTACAGCATCCGGGTGTTTTTGTTTTTATCCGGCTCAGCAGCCGATGGAGGCGCACTTTTCGGCCAGCCAGACCCGCTCTTCCGCGTTCAGGTGCGGGGCCAGCTTTGCAAACACCCGACGGTGGTAATCGTTCAGCCATGCAAGCTCGTCTTTGTCCAGCACACCGGGCAGGATGGGCGAGGTGGCAATGGGCACAAAGGTCAGCGGCTCAAAGCCCAGAAAAGTGCCGTACTGGTTATCCGCCTTGTGGATGCACACCAGCTCGTTCTCGATGCGGATGCCCACCAGGTCGGTCTCGTAGACGCCCGGCTCGTCGGTGACGATCATGCCCGGGCGCATCAGGGTGGTGTTGCGGCCGTTCAGAGCGTGGGGGCCCTCATGGACGTTGCCCACAAAGCTGACGCTGTGGCCGGTGCCGCAGCGGTAGTTGATGAGGTGACGCCACAGCGGCTCCCGGGCGATGGTATCGATCATCTTACACTCGCAGTAATCCAGCCAGACGGCCCTGGCAAGGTCGATGTGGCTCTGCAGGGTC
>OMBL01001120.1_pt1 | contig 10254 bp, 10 predicted proteins | sample 1644871 | NCBI WGS metagenome assembly OMBL01 (sample SAMEA103958115, study PRJEB25191) | human gut metagenome | biome: human-associated habitat [ENVO:00009003]; feature: intestine environment [ENVO:2100002]; material: feces | place: Germany | collected 2013/2015
AAAAAAAAAAAAATGGCAGAAGTAATCAAAAAAGGTATAGTAGTAAATCCTAGTACAGGTAGTGGGGATACTACTTTAAAAGTAAAAGCACAAACACCCAATAGTGGTAACCGTGTTAAACAATCAGCAGAATTTACAGTAACAGCTCCTGGAGTTTCAAAACCCAAGAAATTTACTGCAAATCTATTACCCAAAAAGGAGTTTGTAAGTTTTGATAATAGTTCACCCGCAGTTGATAAAGCTGGTGGAGTAGTTACTATTACTGGTAAATCAAACTCTCAAAAACTTACCTTTAAAAAGGGTGCAGGTGATATAATCACAGAAGATATTTCTTCAATTGAATATCAGGCAAATGGTTCTAATACTGTAAATGGTGTTGCTATTGATGGTGACCCTGGAGCAACTGCTCAGTATACCTTCACTTTAACTTTAAATGCTGTTGAAAATGAGACAGTAGATGCAAGAACCCAACAGATTACAGTAGAAGGAGCTGGTGGTTCCAGTGTATCAGCTACTCTTACTCTTAATCAAACTGCTGGTGATCCGACTTTGGAAGTATCTCCTACTTCTATCGATGTACCTCAAGATGGTTCAGAAGTACAAGTACAAGTTACTACCAATACTACATTCACAGTTTCTTAAAAAGATTAATCAACAATCCAGGTGGAATTCAAAACCCACCTGGATTTTTTCCTAATAAGGATTATGTCAAAGAAAGCAAAAGCAAGTTCCAATATTATTGCAGAAATACCATGGAATGATGGTACTGGGGATAAGGTATATGTTAATTATAATCCTAATGAAAAATCCCAAACCATAAACATAACCTCAGATTTTAATTTTGGAAATCAACCAAGGGATTTAATAATTACAATCCAAACTAATTCACCGAATATAGACCCAGATTTACAAGTAAAATTTTCTTTACTTGTTACACAACAGGTTGACAATACAAAAGTAGTAGCCACATTTGACAGTATAAAATCTCTATATTCCAATATTTCTTCCCAATACGTAAAAGAATCATAATATGGAGTATAAAATATCAATACCATGGGGTGATGGTACTAATCAAAACTTTTATCTGGATTTTTCCAATGTACAGGAAAATGGTCAAATATTAGTTACTTCAGATAAAAATACCCAAGGTATTCAAAGAGTAAAAGTTATTGGATTTAAAGGAATATCAGAAAAAGTTGATAATAATCAACCAATAGCTTATTTACAAGTATTACAACAAACAGATAATAGTATAGTAGCCACATTTGATAGTAATGTGAGTATATATGATGATAATAAAGCTTCCTATAAATATTAACCATAAAAAATAAAATATTATGCCAGAATTTAAAGACATATCAACATTTAACCAAGTAACCCCAGTTGGTACTGAAAGAATCCAGGTATCAGCAGCCAATTGTGTAACTCTAATGGATATTGCTAATCTTGGTAGTGAAACTAATTGGTATACTGAATTAGATAAAAGAATTACACAGAATAAAAATGATACTCTTGCAGCTTATGAATTAGCTAATAATGCTAATAATAAAGCAGTTGAAGCTATGAGTGATGCAGAATCTGCTTTAAATAAAGCATCAAATAATCATTCATCAATAGTTTCATTATCTAATAATTATAAAGCTTTATCAAGTTATAACCTAATTAGTAATACTATTGCTAGTGTTACATTAACTGGTAATAATGTAAGTTTTATAAATAATTCATCAATTAAAACCATAATACTTAATATCACTAATTGGGGAGCGAACCTGGGTTCGCTCCAGGATTCAGTAATATATATTCCAAGAAGTAATGGAGTGGGTGGTATAGTTGAATGGAGTACTCCCAATAGAATAAGTGGTATACATGGTAATCTTACCGAAATAGAAATGATGGTTTCAAGTTTAAATAATTGTTGGGTAAGATATCAAGTAAGTCTAGTAAAAAGTGAAAATGGTAGTGGTATGAGTGGTTTTGAATTAATCATTATTGGTACTGTATTATTATCTAATCCTAACAAAGAAGTAATGGAGTGGGTGGTATAGTTGAAAATATATTATAACTTATGAAAAAGTGGATTAAATCACCATATTTTTGGTTAATTGTCTATTTAATAGCCATGTTTATAGTAATTGCATTCCTTTGGAAGTATCTCCCAATATGGGAATCATTATTACTTATATTATGGTCAACTTGTTCTCTAGTAGCTGGATATTTAGTTGCTAGGTTTTTATATAAGCATTAAAAGTAAAACTCTTCTATGGCTAAAAAAATACCACATTTATCAATACCTTCAATTGGTAACCTTCCAATAGAAATAAAATTATATGGTGATTGGCATAAAGCCATAGAATTAGTTGATAATCTTGGACCCAGTATTAAAAAAGGGTATGATATAGCAGTAAATAAATTTTCAAAGGATTTATTAAAGATTGTATTATTTTCCATAGCTACTGGAACTCCACCAAAAGGTACAGGTATAAATTGGGAACCTCATAGTCCTATCACTACAAAAAAATATGGGGAACACCCAATTTATTACCTTACTGGTACTTATTATAGGGCAATAGGATTATTTAAATACAAGGATAAAACACTTGTTGGATTACCAAGGTCAAAAGGAAGGTCATCATCAGGTGGTATAACTCTTGGAGAATTAGCAAAAATCCTTGAATATGGAACTGGTGGTAAGGGTGGTGGGAAATCCAATGGTACCATACCACCAAGACCATTATGGAATCCATCAATAAAAGCAGTTGGTGGTAAAGAAAAATTAAGGTCCATGATTATAAAAAATATCAGAAAACAATTATATGGTTTTGGTATAAGAGCCAACCAAGTTAAATGGAGGTAATAAATATGATAAATTCACAAGAAATCATAGAAAGGTCAATATATCAAGCCTTGCTTAATGCTTCTATAAAACTTGGATATTCACTAGACCCAAATAATTATTTACCCATAAGTATTGAAAACCAAAAAAGGTTTAAAGAAGACATGGATAAATTAAATAAATATATTTGGGTATTTGGTACTGGGAATAATCAATCCAAGGATAAAAAACTTACTCCAAGGATAGTAGTTAATGCAAGGGGTTTCTATCCTGGTGGAATTGGTTTACCTAAGTTACTTATACAAAAAGAGGAAGGAATAGGATTTACAGCAACGGAAGAACCATACGAAACCATAGACCAATTTATAGATATACATCTAATAGCTAATAACCAAGAAGACCTAAGATTATTACATCAGGTAATGTTTTATAGTATTCCACAAAGGGGGTATTTAAAACCTTATAATGTAGATGAATTTTTATTTTCTGGTAATATATTTTTGGAATTGGTAAACTTCTTTGATATCCCTAATTTAGATTTTGGGTTATTAGAAAAAGTTTACCAATTCATTATTCAGGATTGTGTAATAAATGAAATTACAGAAAAAGCAGACCTTGTACCTATTACAGATATAACACTTCTATTAGAAAATTATGGATATAACCTAATAGAAGTTTCAAAATAGATAATCATTAATCCCAAAATATAAAAAGTATGCCTAATACACCTAGAGTTGAATTCAACTTTCAAAACAACAATGTACAGCAATCTGTACCGTTATTAGGGGTATCCCATGTAATGGCTCGTACTACTAAGGGTCCTTTCAATCAACCAGATGAGGTTTTTTCAACCTACCCTCAATTCCAAAGAGTGTATGGGGAAGAAATAGTTCCTGATGGTTCTATTTCAAATATTATGAAAGCCTTTGAAATAGGTTCAAAGATTAGGGTATCAAGAGTAGCTGGTGCAGAAACTACTGTAGCAAAAGGACAAGCTAAAACCTATACCATTAGTTCCACCACTGGGGAAGGTACAATTGGTTCACAAACCAAAATTACAATCAAATTGGAAGACCCCAATAGTGATGATACAATATCAATGATATTGAATATCAATACTAAAGAAGCTGGTAGTCCAATTATTGATGATACTGGTTATGGTTTGAATAGAAATTTTTATGGTAGATTTTATGCCCAAGAGGGACCCACCACAAAAATTTATTTCCAACAATTTAAATCCTATACAACCATTGATAATGACCCAGATGGTGAACATGATTATAAGATACAGATAGCTACAGAAGATATCCTATCTACTAATCAATTCTTCTCTGGTTCAAAAGCTGGTTCTTCAAGTGTATTTGTAGAATCACAAGTTTTACAGGATTTTATTAATAATACCCCCAATATAGAATTGGTCTTAGCTTCAGATGAATCAACAGCATCATTTGATGATGAGTTTAATAATAAACTTAAAGCTCAAGGTATTAATGGAGTAGTTTCTACTCTTGCTAGTTATTCTAATTGGCAAGGTTCAGTATTATTTGATAATGTTGCAATAAGTACTACTTCGTCACCTCTAGTAATTATAAATGAGGGTGATAATGGAGGTAAATCAAGTGCAGCTACTTGGGTTGAAGCTTACCAAGCTTTGAAAAGTTATTCCGATGGATATCAGTTAATAGCTTCCCATATACATCAAAATGATATGGTTAAAGCTAAAGAATCTGGTTCTGGAGTAGACCCAGACCCCAATGGTTGGAAAACTGCCTATGTAGAAATTGCTAAAGATGTAGTTGCAAATTTCGAAACTGTATTATATGTGGAAGTTCCCAAATATGATTCAGATGGTAATGTACAATCTCCTGATGGTATCCTAAATCAATTAGAAACTTTGGTACCTCAAATTGGGTATGCTAAGAATATTGCATACTATGCTGGTGGTATTAAGTATTATGATGCAAATGGGGCCTTACAAAACTGTGACCTTCTTGGTTCAGTAATTGGGTTAGGAGATGTTTCTGCTTCCCAATATGGTCCTTGGTATTCATTCTCTGGTATGAACCGAGGAGTAATTGCTTCTGCATTAGGTCCAGTAACTGAGAATTTGGGGGGGCCAAGCAAAATAGAAGAACTTCAAAAATTAGCAGAATGGTATTGCAATCTTTTTGTAATAAAAGATACTAGAACCCAAGGAAAAAGAACCATGCTTTGGCATGGATTCACTTCTAATCCTAAATCAGATTCAGAAAAATTCCTTTCAATTGTAAGGTTGAACCTTTATCTCAAAAAGAATTTAAGACCTATCCTTGAAAGTTATTTGGAAGAACCAAATACCTGGTCTACTTGGCAAAGTATTTATTATGAAGCCAAAAAAATCCTTGATGATTTAATTGGTACTGCCATCACTGAATATACCTGGATGGGTGACCAAGATGCTCAATCCTATGATGATTTGGTAGTAAATAATGAAGCTGATGTAAGACAAGGAAAATATCACATTGTATTGAAATACAAAGAGATTGTTCCCTTGCAAGAAGTAACTATGGATATTGTAATTGATTCTGTATCTAAGGATGTAAATATATCAGCAGAGTAAAATTATTAAAGATATAAGATTATGCCAGCTCAAGTAAAAAATCCAAGAAAAAAATTCTTATGGTCCATAGAATTTCCCTCACATCCTATAAATGCTTATCTTTTTCAAAGTGTAACCTTACCTGAGATTACAATAGAAGAAGTAGAACATGGGGATGTAAACCGTTCAGTTAAAACTGGTGGTAGAATTTCTGTTGGTACCATGACTGCCCAAAAACTTGAAACTACTTCTGGTTCTGATACCTGGTTCTGGGATTGGTTATTCTCAGTTCAGGATATGATTAATGGTGGTGGTTTAACCCCAAGTCAATATTGGCAAACCGTAATCGTAAAAGAATTAGCAGAAGATGGAGTATCAGTTCTAAATAAATGGGTATTAACTGAAGTATGGCCCACTAGAGTAAATGGGCAAGAATTAGACCGTATGAGTTCTGATAATTCAATTGAAGAAATAGAGTTCTCAGTAGGTACTTGTGATAAATTATAATATTCCTTTTATGAAAAAGGGAGGGCTCATATATTATTGGGTTCTCCCTTTGTTTTTTTATAACCATTTAAACTCAACACAACATGGAAAAAGAAGAATTAACAGGTTACAATGTAACATTTACAGCACCCTCTGGATATGAATATACCATTAGGGAACAAAATGGAGCAGATGATGATATTTTATCAAACCCATCAGAAGCTTCAACATTAATAAATATTTCAAGATTTATAGCTGGTATAGTAATTGATACCAACTCTACAGCAAATAGAAAATTAACAGTAGAACAAGCTCATATGATGCCCTCATTAGATAGATATGCAATCCTAATAAAATCCAGGATTTTATCTAATGGGGAAGACTTAGAGTTTGAATATGATTGGGGTCCTGATGGGGGTGGAAAAAGTACTTATTGCCAACCATTGGATGAATACCTATTTGATTATTCAAAGGAAATTGATGATGATACTTTGGCTAGTAAACCAAATGCTATAAAACCATATCCTTTAAAAGATAAAACTAAAGATATAGCTTTTTCATTATCATCTGGTAAAGAGGTTAAATTTGATTTATTAACTGGAGCTAGTGAATCTTATTTAGTTAATTTACCATTAGAACAAAGAACCCAAAATAAAGCTCTAGTAGCAAGGAATTTGTGCCTATTAGTAGATGGAAAATGGGAAAAAGTATCTTCTTTCCATTTATTCTCAATGAAGGATATGAGAGAGATAAGAACTAATGTAAAAGCTATAGACCCTGAATTCTCAGGGATTTGTACTCTAATGAATCCTCATAATGGTATGTCAGCTGATATTAATATCATGGCTATCAAGGATTTTTTCTATCCGGGGGAGATTTAGAGAGAGATTTCTTTTACCTACATCAAGCAAAAATAAGAATCAGTTTTACTGAATTGTTATATTTACCAATCAGACGTCGATTAAAATTATTAAAATTGGCGTCTGATTATTTTGGTTCTCTAAATAAAAAATAACCCCCAATATCATGGCTTATGTCACCAGTGGAAGTCTAAGAGGTAATTCCTTGGAAATAGGTATTGCTCTAGTACTTCAAGATAGATTCTCCAATCAAGCTAAAGATGCTTCTGCTGCAATTAGAAGACTTCATAATGAAGCTAAGGAAGCAGTAACAGCAAATCTTCAAACTGCAGATAGTATTCTTGATAATGTATATAATGGTTTTTTAAATGTTGCTACTGGAATAACTAATACAGTATTACAAGGTGCTGAATTTATTGATACCATGACCACTGTATCAGCTATTACTGGTTCTACCAGGGAGCAATTACAAATGCTATCGGAAACTGCTCAATCCTTGGGTCTTGAAACCATGTTTGGTTCCCAAAATATTGCTTCTGGTATGAAATATCTAGCAATGGCTGGTAATACAGTTGAACAGGTTAATGATATGATTAAGGGTGCAGCTTATGTAGCCAATGCTACTGGTATGGAACTTGGTGGTAAAGGTGGAGCTGCAGACTTAATTACCAATGTTATGAAGACCTTTAAAATTGTAGGTGATGGTGCTTCAGAATTAGTTGGAGACCAGTTAACCAAAGCAACACTTTCTGCAAATATATCCATGACAGATTTAGCAGAATCCATTAAATATTCTGCAGCTGATATGGTTATGTTAAAGAAGGAACTTCCAGAAGTAGCTGCAATGATTGGTACTCTTGGTAATGCTGGTATACAAGGTTCAATGGCTGGTACTTCATTAGGTAACATGGCAAGATACCTTATAAAAGCCTTTAACCCAAAAACCGATGCCTATTCATTCTTACAAAGAATGGGATTATCTCAACAGGATTTTGTGGATGCCCAAGGAGACCTTATAGACTTTGGTGACATCATGGAAAAAATAAGCAAAGGGGTTGAAAATTTACCATCAATTGATAGAGGTAAAGCTATTGGTGCTATATTTGGTGTCAGAGGTCAAAGAGCAGCAAATGCTATTATGAATGACCTAGAAGGATATAGGAATCTATTAGACCAAATCCAGAATAATTCAGCAGGATTTGCAAAATCTATTGTTGATAAAAGAATGAATACTCTAGCTGGTTCTATAGATAAGGTATCATCTGCATGGGAGAATTTAAAGGTGGCATTTACAGAACAAATTGGTCCAGCGTTAATGCCAATATTAAATACCATATCCCAAATTATAGAAGCAGTAAGGGAATTTGTAACCACCCCAGTTGGGGCTTTTGCTTCCCAAGTATTTGTATTATCCACATTTATTGGATTAGTTGGAACCAAGGTACTTCAACTAATTACCAAATGGAGGTTATTAAGGAGTGATACCCAGATTGGATTTACTAATATGTTCAGGTTAATCAGAGGTGGTTGGCAAGGAGCTACCCTTGATTTACAGAATTATATGAGATTACAAGGGTTATTAAATGCTCAAACTACTTATGGGTTACCATATTATGCTTCTATGGCTAAACATCTTGGGACTCCAGTTGGTGGTGTAGTATATGACCAAAGAACTAAGAGATGGAGGTCTCATGACCAATCAGTTACTGGGTTAGGTAAAGGAACTTTTATGAAAGAAAGGGATGCTATTAGATATACAGAAACCCATGGTACTGGTAAACAAGTTGTTGCTGGATTTTTTGGTAATAATCCAAATACTAAATCTACATGGTGGACAAAAATTCTAGGCATAGGTTCAAAATTATTTAGTGGATTAAGTTTAGTTAGTCTTGGTCTTACTTTAATAATGCCATTAATAAAAATGGCTGCTAATGCTCTAGACAAAAACACCAAACAAATAGAGAAGAACACTTTTTCAGTAAATACATTAGCTGGTAAATTCCTAACAGAGGAAGAAAGAAAAAAAGCTGGTAAAAATCTTGATTTACCTCAAGAAGTAAAAGCTTTAAATACAACCTTGGGGGCTTTACAAAATTACTTAAAAAATAATAATGCTGTACCAGTTATAAATATTACTGTTGACCAAAGTGGTAATATCCTTAAAAAAGAGATAACCAAATCCAATCAATCAGATATCCAAACACTTGGTGCTAAAAATTAATTGATATGGCTAGTCTAGTACATAATATAGTTGATTCAGCAAGAAATAAATTATCTGCCAAAATAGATAATACTATTGCTGGTATTACAAATAATGGTTTAGGCCCAATAGATAACAAAGCTCTTAGAGCTACATTACTTATTAATAGGGCAAACCCTAAGCTCCCAAAGATAAATTTTCTAGAATATGAATTTGGTGGGGTAATAAGGGATATAAAAAATACCTTTGGTATAGGTTTACAAACAGCTAGGCCAACTTCATCAACTAGTAAAAATGGAGAAACTATTTTTAGAAGAGCAACCACCCCAAATAAAAATTCACTAGTAAATACTTCATTTAAATTAGAAAATAGTAAATCCAATCCGGGTATCTCCATTTTATCACTAAATCAGGGTATAAGAAAACTTCAAAGAGAAACCTTAATACCTAAAAACAATATTATTATTATAAATGATAATGTAAGCCCCCCAATATCTATTGTTATTCAAAATAGACCCAATGAAGTAAATATAAACCCTCAAACAAATTGGGTATCAATAATGTCAATGGGTAGGAATAACCCATTCATGATGTATACTGGTGGAGAAGATACCATATCATTTGATATATCCTGGTATTCTAATGACCCCATGAATAGAGAGGATGTTTTAACCAAGTGTAGATTATTAGAATCATGGTCAAAAGCAAATGGGTATAACCAGGCCCCACCTGTTCTTAGAATTTCATGGGGTACTTCTGGTATATTTGATAATGATTTATTTATTCTTTATTCTGCAAGCTACAAATTAAATAATTTTCAGGATAGGTATAGTGGTAGTTCAATTGATACTGATGAATTTTCAAGAAGTGTAACTAGAACAATAAATCTTGGTTTATTGCCAAGTATAGCAACTCAATCTTTGGTATTTAAAAAAGTAACTGGTAAGAACCTTACCCATAATGATATTTGTTCACCAGAGAAATTACAAAAATTAAGACCATCAGAAGTAATGGGAGTTCAAACAACCATCTCCAATAATATAACTACTTTTGATAGTATTCCAAAAACTACTATACCAACCGAATTAAAACCATTTTAATTTATGGGAAAATCTTTTAACCCCTATGGGGAGGGGTACTTATTAAAATACCCCAATGGTGATATATCATTGGAAAGACCAAGATTAAATTATTCCCAATTTAGTAAAATCCATACTGTAAAAGAAGGAGAAACTATACAAAATATAGCTTTTCAATATTATGGTGATTCTGGATATTGGGTTTATATATGTGATAT
>OMBL01001142.1_pt1 | contig 10135 bp, 7 predicted proteins | sample 1644871 | NCBI WGS metagenome assembly OMBL01 (sample SAMEA103958115, study PRJEB25191) | human gut metagenome | biome: human-associated habitat [ENVO:00009003]; feature: intestine environment [ENVO:2100002]; material: feces | place: Germany | collected 2013/2015
CGTAGTACCAGTCGCCTGAAATCAAATCCGCAAACGGATTATCCTCCCCCAGTACGTCGTTGGGGATAACGGTTTTCCAGATGCCGCAGCCGCATTCTTCCCACTGTGACAGCACTTCTGCCCCGGTAATCACACTCTGCCCCGGTACTTCGGCGCGGTAGATAATCCGGTTTTCTTCGCTGCCGCCGCGCAGAGGGTGTACATCCTCCCGATAAATGCCGGGAGCAACCAGCACTTCATCACCCGGCATGGCAGCGTCTGCCGCCTGTTGAATGGTTGAAAAGGGGCAAGCCTTCGTCCCCATGCCGGGGAAAGGCTGATTACAATTCACATAAATTTTCATGGGCGATTCCTCAGCGCGGCAAAATCACGTTTTTCTGTTCGCCATGCAAGAAAGCATAGAGGTTGTCAAAAACAATTTCAGCCCGCCGAAGTATGGATTCCTCGCTGGCAAAAGCAATGTGCGGCGTCACCAGGCAGTTCTTCGCGTTCAGCAGCGGATGTTCCCGCGGGATGGGCGGCTCCATTTCAAACACATCTACCGCTGCCGCAGCAAGGTGTCCGCTGTTCAGCGCCTCGGCCAGCGCCTGCGAATCAACAACGGGGCCGCGCGACGTGTTGATAAGGATTGCACGATGCTTCATCATGCTGATACGTTCCGCATTCATCAGGCCGCGCGTGCTTTCCACAAGCGGGCAATGCAGGGAGACAACATCCGCATGACGCAGCAGTTCATCCAGCGAAGTTTGCTGTACATAATCCGGCATTTGCGCAATGGGATTGCTGTCATATGCAAGAATCGGGCAGCCAAAGGCATGGAACAATTCCGCCGCACGCCTGCCAATTTTGCCGAAACCGATGATGCCGACCGTTTTTCCGCCGAGTTCACGGCCGACAAGCCCCTCCTTCGTCCCCTGCTGACGGCAGCGCGCGGAGACCGCCTCCACGTTGCGCAGGCAGTCAATCGCCATGCCCAGCGCAAGTTCCGCAACAGACTCATTGGAATAGCCGGATGCATTGCTGACAGCCGCATGCATCTCCTCGGCAGCCTGCAAATCCACATGATCCACGCCTGTGAACGCCACATCAATGAATTGCAGATGCGTGCATTGGCGGATGATGCTGCCCTTCAGCGGCATATTTGCCAGCAGGAGAATATCCGCATCCTTCGCGCGCTCGCAAAGGGTTGCTTCATCCTCACAGCGGGAATACGCGCAGAAGGTGTGCCCTTTCTGCTCCAAATCGCGCGTGTATTTCTGGAGGACTTCATCGCTGACAGCAAGTGATTCCAGCAAAACAATCTTCATAGGCCAACGCTCCTTTTCGCTTTCCGCGATCGTTTGATCACAGTTACCTATTATTATAGAGAAGCTGATGGCTGTATGCAAGTTGAAAAAACATCAACACACGCAAAGCGGACTGTCCCATTGCGCGGAGAGGGAAATCAGGCGCTGGAAAAATTCTTCCGATTGCTGTAGCTATATGAGCGGCTCTTTAATGCATAAATGATATACACTCCACAATTTAGTCGTTGAATGTATGTATCCAGGGAAAGCATCCTTCCCAACAGTCTCCTGTTGCATCTCAATCTTCCAGTGCAAACTTCTGCTTGTCGTGGACGTCGATTGCTTCACCCAGCTGTACTTCGATCAGCTTCAGTTTTGTTTTGGCAATAACAGTATGGCGGCAGCCTGCGGCCATGGTGATCACGTCGCCTACCTTCACGTTCTGCTCTATGCCGTCCACAATGGTCTTGCCCTCGCCTGCAATGACCGTCCACACCTCGTCCCGATGCTGGTGGCTGTGATAGTTCATCTGGTGACCTGCATTCAGGGTTACTTTGATGGTCATGGAAGCCTTGTCGATGTCGATGACCTTAAAGCTTCCCCACGATTTTTCAGCGAACATGACCCGGTGGTCGAGTGTGTTGACGAAGGGCTTGATGTAACTGGACTGCTCCTTATCTGAGACCAGAATGCCCTCCGGGCTGGCAGAGATCACCACGTCCTTCAGACCCATGCAGAGGATAGGCACATCCAACTCATTGACCACATGGACGTTCTCGCACTTCTCATTAAACAGCGCCTCACCTACTGCTTGGCTGTCCATTGCTTCGGTCAGGGTGTTCCATGTGCCGAGATCTTTCCAAGTTCCTGCGAAACGCATGACTTCGATCTCCGGCTCGTGCTCCACCACGGCATAGTCAAAACTGATCTTGTTCAAGGTGTCATATTTGTTGAACAGGTCCTCATAGTCCACAAAATCGATCAGCTCATGGGCGCGTTTCAGCACATAGCCCAGCTTGAACGCAAACACGCCGCCGTTCCAGAGCGCTCCCTTTGCAATGTAGTCCTTTGCCACTTCCTGCGTGGGCTTTTCCTTGAACATGGACACCTTGCTGACCTGCTCTTTGCCGATGGGGATGATATAGCCGTATTTCTCGCTGGGATAGGTCGGTTCAATGCCCATCAGGAGCAGATTTGCACTGCTGACGGCAGCACGGTCGCTCAGCGCTTTCAATGCCTCAAAGTAATCATTCTCCACATAGGGGTCTACCGGGCAGACGACAACGGATTCTTCCTCACCGACGCCCTGCACGTCCTTCAGGTAAGCAGCTGCCAGTGCGATGGCCGGGAAGGTATCACGGCGGCAAGGTTCCACGCTGATGCCAACTTCCTCACCCAGCTGATTGTGGATGGCCGAGACCTGAGACTTGGAGGTGGCAATGGTGACCGTTGCATCCGTATCGACTGCCTTGATCTGACGGTAGACGCGCTGCACCATGGATTCCAGCTCGCCGTCTTCCCGGTGGAAGAACTTGATGAACTGCTTGGAACGGATATCGTTGGAAAGCGGCCATAGGCGCTGACCGGAGCCTCCAGACAATAACACCAGATTCATAATTTTCCTCCTGTCATCTGCAAAAAAGGCCGTGGCCCTGCATGGACACACGACCTTTTTTTCCAATCGCTTATTTATTTTTGTTCTGCGTTTAGCGCTCTGCACGCATCGGGTTGTTCAGGAAGTCCTCGTAGGACAGGCGCAGACCGTCTTCCAGTTCCGTCTTGTAAGTCCAGCCCAGATTGGTAGCCTTAGACACATCCAGCAGCTTGCGGGGAGTACCGTTGGGCTTGGTGGTATCCCACTTGATCTCGCCAGTGTAGCCCACGACCTTAGCGACCAGCTCGGTCAGCTCCTTAATGGTCAGTTCCTTGCCTGTACCGGCATTGACGGTTTCGTTGCCGGAGTAGTTGTTCATCAGGAAAACACACAGGTTTGCCAGATCATCCACATACAGGAACTCACGCAGCGGAGAGCCATCGCCCCAGCAGGTAACGCTCTCTACACCGTTGACCTTTGCCTCGTGGAAGCGGCGGATCAGTGCCGGAACCACATGGCTGTGGGTGGGGTGATAGTTGTCGTTGGGGCCATAGAGGTTGGTGGGCATGACGCTGATGTAGTCGGTGCCGTACTGGCGGTTCAGGAACTCGCAGTACTTCAAACCGGAGATCTTCGCCAGTGCATAAGCCTCGTTGGTCTTTTCCAGCTCACTGGTCAGCAGGCAGCTTTCCTTCATGGGCTGAGGCGCCATGCGGGGATAGATGCAGGAGGAGCCGAGGAACTCCAGCTTCTTGCAGCCATTCTTCCATGCAGCATGGATGGTGTTCATCTCCAGCGTCATATTGTCATACATAAAATCAGCCAGCGCTTCCTGATTTGCCACGATGCCGCCGACTTTAGCAGCAGCAAGGAACACATACTCCGGCTTCTCCTGTGCAAAGAACGCTTCCACGGCATCCTGACGGGTCAGATCCAGCTCCTTGTGCGTACGGGTGATGATATTGGTGTAACCCTGACGCTGCAGTTCACGGACGATTGCAGAACCCACCATGCCGCGATGACCTGCAACATAAATCTTCGCATTCTTTTCCATCATAACAAGATTACCTTCTTTCCAAATTACAGAACTGCCTTCAGCGCCTTTTCGCGCTTTGCACGCTCACGGTCGTGCTTGGCCATGATCTCCACCAGCTGCTCGTAAGTAGTGGACTGCGGATTCCAGCCCAGCACGGTCTTTGCCTTGGTGGGGTCGCCCCACAGGTTGTCCACATCGGTGGGACGGAACCACTGCGGATTCACGCAGACCAGCATCTTGCCAGTCGCTGCATCATAGCCCTTCTCGTCGATGCCGGCACCCTCCCAGCGGATGGTGATGCCATTGGCTGCGAAAGCCTTCTCGGTAAAGTCACGGACAGTGTGCTGCACACCGGTAGCAATAACGAAGTCTTCCGGCTTATCCTGCTGCATAATCAGCCACATGCACTCAACGTAGTCCTTCGCGTAGCCCCAGTCACGCAGAGAATCCATGTTGCCCAGCTCCAGATGATCCTGCAGGCCCTCGGCGATACGACCGGCTGCCAGCGTGATCTTACGGGTAACGAAATTCTCGCCGCGGCGCTCAGACTCATGGTTGAACAGGATGCCGTTGACGGCAAACATGCCGTACGCATCGCGGTACTCCTTGACCATCCAGAAACCATACTGCTTTGCGACAGCGTACGGAGAGTAGGGATGGAACGGGGTGGTCTCACGCTGGGGAACCTCCTCGACTTTGCCGTACAGCTCAGAGGTAGAAGCCTGATACACCTTGCAGGTCTTCGTCAGCCCGCAGACGCGAACAGCCTCCAGCACACGCAGAACGCCCAGCGCGTCTACATCACCGGAATATTCAGGCGCATCGAAGGAAACCTGGACATGGCTCTGCGCAGCCAGATTGTAGATTTCATCGGGTTTGATTTCGCCCACCAGACGGATCAGACCAGAAGAATCGGTCAGGTCTCCGTCGTGCAGGGTAATCGCGTTCTTCTCAATCAGATGGTCAATACGAGCCGTGTTGGAGATGGAAGCACGGCGGACGATGCCGTGGACTTCATAGCCCTTCTCCAGCAGAAACTCTGCCAGATAGGAACCATCCTGACCAGTGATACCCGTGATAAGTGCCTTTTTCATGTATTTTATTCCTCTATGACGTTTGATGTATTGTGCTTCATTTTGTCGCACACTTGTATTTTATCGATTAAGTCACATTCTCTTAAGTGGTAAAGCAGTGCTTTATTAGCATAATATTGGTTTTTTAGTGCCTACGAAATATACGCAACTGTATCCATGCAGTTTTGCGAAAGTCTCGAACACACAATATATCTCTTATTCCCACAACAGCTTACAGTCCGCCACATCCACAAGGCTGTCCATAAACACCTCATGCAGACGCTCTGCCACCTGCTTCTTCGTCACGCCTTTCTTCAGCACGACCTGCAAAAAGCCACCGCCGCCTGCGCCGCAGACCAGCCGGCCATCAATCAGCTCCTCGATGCTGCTGAAGATCTGCTCGATCAACGTGTTGCTGCTTCCGGCATCCACCTTCTTACTCAGCTCCCAGTGGTAATCCAGCAGCTTCGCAAACCCGTCCACGTTGCCGCGCTCCAGTTCAAACCGCATCAGCGCCGCCACCTTCTGGATCTCCTCCAGCGCAAACACACTGTCCGGCTCATTGCCGGCATATCGTCCGATCACGTCACGGAGCAGGTTCCTTGCCAGCCTGCGCTGCCCGGTGTAAATCAGGCAGAAACGCTCGTCCAGTTCCTTCTTTGCTTCCTCCGGAATCTCCACATGTACCACCTTCAGCTTCTGGTCGATTCCCGGCATGGAAGTGATGTACTTCAGCCCCGGTGTGACACCGCCCACCTGATCCTGCCAGCCGCCTCCGGTGGACATGATCTGCTCCATGGCCAGTACATGGGAATACAGTTCTTCCTCTGTATATCCGATTCCAATGAACTCAAATACCGCCTTCACACAGGCAGCGGAAAGGATTGATGAAGTTCCAAGGCCGGAACCCTTCGGCACGTTTGTCACTTCCGAATGCATCACAAAGCCGCCGCCCAGACGCTCCAGTATCTCTTTCAGATTATGCCCTTTCATCGGAATGATCCCGCAGGCAAGCAGACATGCCTTCTGCAGGGCAAATGGATCAAACGGATCTCCGGTGCGCTGTAACTCACCGATTTCCTCAAACTCCCCGTGTACATCCATGTCACGGCTGTCAAAGACTACTTTCAGTTCATCCATGCGTTCCAGCTTCACCACCACCGGCTTCTCACCGTTCAGCAGGATCGCCGCATTCAGCACCGTACCGCCATGCTCATTGCAGTACGGAGGGGTATCGCTCCATCCGCCGCCCCAGTTCACACGCAGCGGCAGTTCCACGGTGTGGGTATCTTTCACAATGTGTGCCGTTTCATTGTAGCTGAGACTGCGCACCGTAGCCTCCAGCACTTCAGACTGGATGGTTCCAAAGCACTTCTGTATCTCGTTCTCATCCTCCAGCACCACACCAAGATAATAATGCAGGCGGAGCTTCTCACTGAAATCCGCCCTTGCAAGGCGCTTTTCCAGCCAGTGTCTCTGGATCTTCGTCAGCGCCTTACGCTTCGGAAGCGTCTGTGCCGGTACCTGTCCGCGGATCGCTTTTGCCAGTTCATCCATCATCACCAGGTCTGCCATGCGGCGATTCCATGCAATAATGGCATCCGGGTCAGCCGCATTGAAGCCGGAACACAGCGACTTGCGCGGACCTTCTTTCCAGTCCTCCAGCCTGCCTTCCCCGGTCACGAGCGCATACAGGTTCAGCGCCGCCGCCACCGCTTCCCTCACGGTGTCCTTCTCTGGATAAAGTTCTGCTGTCCAGAGGGTATGGTTTCCGCCAGTCCAGAGATCCGTACCAAGCTTTTCTGCCACCTCATCCAGATCCCTGCCAAACAGCCGGTTCTCCTTCGGATTATCCTGCACGCCAAAGATGCGCACGACAAACTTCCCGTCACGCTGTTTCAGCCCATGCAGAACCACCCCATCCGGGATCACCTCATCGTGGATATCCACAAAGGAAAGGACACAGTTGTTTCCCACCTTTGCGCGGCTGTGGACATAGGATACCTCCAAATAGCAGTCTTTCCCAATGGAGGCACGGCTGCTCAGCACGCTGTTATACCCGGCCGTGCTGCCGCTGATGCTGCTTGCCACACGGCTGCTCCATCCAAGGCTGGCATACGCATCCACGCCGCCGCACATCAGTGCCAGAATCTCCCTTGTCGTGCCAAAGTGGATGAACTTCGCCGGAGCCAGACGCAGCAGCTTCATCCGGTAAGGACGGAGCACCTTCCACACCTGTTCCCTCGCTTCTGTCAGTTCCTCACAGAATTCCCCTTCCGGCTTTTCCAGATAAAACTGCTCCAGCGTAGAGTCCTCCGCTAACGGATAGAGAAAATCCGCATACAGGGACAGGCGCACCTTCCCGTTGACATACCGGTCATACCCTTCCTCTGTCCCGATCAGGGAATACAGCGAATCCATCATGGCGGTGCTGAAGATCAGCGCACCGGTGTCAATGTCCACACAGCCTGCCTCATTCACCGAACCGGCCTTTCGCAGTTCCTCCTCTGACTTCTTCTGGAGGCAGCATTTCACGTTGCCGTCTTCCCCGTTCACATACACACCATGGTTCTTTCCGACTTCCACGCGCTCCTTAAAGGAGATTGCCGCCGCATCGACATTATTATAGTCGATCTGCAGCGGATTAAACAGAAGAAGCACATCCCCGGACAGCAGCACCATCCCCTCACGGATCCGGGACGGGACCGAACTCATGCAGATCATGAATTCATCGAAAAGCGTAGAGCTGCGGCCATCCGGCAGCTGATGGGGTACCGGTGAGAACAGTTTTCCCAGTGCGGAATACTGCGGCACACGCTTGCTGTCACCACCGGAGTGGATGACCAGAACGCGCAGCTTCCGGAAGTCTCCCTCCTGCTCATGGAGATACTTTAACACCTCCAGCGTCGCACCGCCGGAACCCACACGCTCGCCACCCCGGTCCGGGATCGCTGCAAATCTTGTCCCTGCCGGAAGATACTCCTTGCGCTCCTCGATCTGCCTGCGGAATCCCTCTGCCTGCTGGTCATTGGATGCCGTCAGGATCACATAATCCCATCTGGGGAAGTTTTTCAGTTTCATGGAACGGTTGTAATCATCCCAGCAGTCCTGATAGGCCTGGGATAAAAACATTGAATACAAGCTCTTCATATTTCTTTCTCTCCTCTTTTCTCAGAATTTCCAGCCATCCGGCCGGTTTCTTTGTCTTTCCTTTTTCAAAAAAAGCACAGCGATTTCTCGCTGTGCCTCCATGTCACCACTGTTTCCGATATTCCCTTGGACTGATTCCTTCTACTTTGCGGAACATCCGACTAAAATAGTTTGCATCTGCCATGCCGACCGCAGCGCCTATTTCATCCACAGTCATATTGGTGAAGCGAAGCAGCTGCTTGGCTCTGGTGATCCGCTTTGAGATCAGATAGTTGTTGACCGTCGTTCCGTAAGTCTCTTTGAAGATTTTGGACAGATAGAACTTGTTGATGAAGAACTTCTCTGCCAACTCATCCAGCATAATTTTCTCTGTAAAGTGTTCGTCCAGATGCTCCTTCACAGCTGCCAGTTCCATTCTCTTCCGGCTTATTGTCGCGCTCTCTGGATGCCAAGACTGCTCCATCAGGAGAGTCAATAGACTTCCAAGTTTCTCATTGATCCGCATATCCCGGATGTAATCGGATGAGGAAGCTAAGTTATAGAGGTCTGTCAGAAGTAATCTAAACGGTGTTAAATCATCTGGATGGAACACAGGCCGACCGCCTCGCTCTTTGTACTTCTCATACACAGCCGGAAGGGACGGTGCATAGAAGTGACACCACTGGAGCGACCAGAGGTCATCCGAGGTAGAATGACTGTAGGCTTTTCGGCAGTCTATGAACACACAATCGCCTGCGTGCAATTGATAGGTCTGCCCCTCGTAGGAAAGTTCACCTTCGCCAGACAGAACGATAAAGCAAAGAAACGACACCAGATTCTCTCTCTGAGATATATGCGGGTGAACAGCCTGCAAAGAGCCGACCTCCTGCAGATGGAGCAACGATGTCCGGGCAAAGGTTGATGGGGTGTAAATGATTCGGGAGGAACTTACGGAAGAAGATTGTGGGTTGAATAGTTCTTGGTCCATGAGCTGCTTCTTTCCCATTTTCGTCACATCTCACTCAATTCGCATTATATCCGAATTTCCTGCTTTGCAGAGTTTCCTTCCACCAGCTTTCTCTTTCGAGAATCACGCTGTCATCCACTTTTGCATTATAATTTTCAAGAATGGAATACTGGAAATTTCTCTTTATGTAATCAATGCCTTCTTTATTTACCAGTTCAATCAGTTCTTTATTGCCGCCATGCCCTGAATCAATATAGTTTGCCCATCTCTGCAGCAGCATCCCGCTGTCGCTTGTAGCCGAGCCGACATATAATTTTCCATTACTTCTATCAGTAATTAGATAAACCGCTTTCTGATTCTGCAAGGCTGCCATCCAGTCCTTCTTGTGCTGTTTGATGATAATTTCAAGTTGCTCCCAAGTAAGCCTTACCTCATCGTATCCCGGAAAATCGTAGCCATCAAATGCAGCAGGGAGGAGCTGGTTCACTAACAGTTCATCACATACATTTTTATAGTAAATCCCCTGTGCTTGAAATGTCTTATGAAACTGTATGATCAATCTTCCATAGTAGGGTTTATACTCCGGCAGTTCATCTCCGTCATAAGATATTCCACCTACAATATTAAGATCCTTCGTAATTTTCTTTATCGTGGTCAAAAGCCACTTATCCCAGCCTATTTTCAAAAAACAAACTGCAATCTGGCCTTCGTAAAAATAACGTCTCTGTTCTCTCCAAAATAACCACTGTGTATTGATAATGTCCGGATTCTTTCTATAAAGGTCCAGTGGATCTTCATCCGGGCTCGGCTGATTAAATTTTATTTTAACTTTGTCCATATCACTTTGCGGAATACGCAAAAGATCATCTATTTTTAATGGCATAAAACACTCCTTCTTTTTAGGATACCCCTTATAATTGCGCCCAAACCATCCACATCATCCCCGCCGACCCAAATTTCGAGAAAAAGCGCAGTTCAAGCGCACTGTTTGCACGCGAAATAAACCTCGTTACGCAACCTTCATTCGATTGCGAGCAAGGTATAAATTCG
>OMBL01001143.1_pt1 | contig 10113 bp, 7 predicted proteins | sample 1644871 | NCBI WGS metagenome assembly OMBL01 (sample SAMEA103958115, study PRJEB25191) | human gut metagenome | biome: human-associated habitat [ENVO:00009003]; feature: intestine environment [ENVO:2100002]; material: feces | place: Germany | collected 2013/2015
TATATTTAAACATATGCAGGCTAAACTTGTTTAATGAGGTGAATGAATTGCTTAATGAGAATAAAATCAAAATGATGACCAAGATGGCAATATATGAAAAGAATGAAGGAAAAAGCATGTTGAAAACTGCCAAGTATTTTAAGGGTGATTACATCGCTTTTGGAGTATTAAAGACAGTGATTGCCACTACATTTGCAGGAGTAATTCTTCTGGCGATGTATTTCCTGTGTAACGCAGAAGGAATGATAAGAGATATCAATAATCTGGATTATATAGGACTTGCCAAGAAATTTGCATTATATTATGTGCTTATGCTTATCGTATTCTGTGTAATTGCCGGGTTTGTATATTATTTCAGATATGAGAATACCAGAAAAGGTATTAAGAGGTATTTTTCAAGGCTTAATAAGCTGGAAAGATTCTATACAGGGCAGAAGAAGAAATAATTATTTGGAGGCATAGATGGCGTTTTTATTGGAATTAAAGGAAAGTTTTAAGAAATTTTACAACAGATATAATACATATATAGTACCAGCATCAAAGTTTATTATTGCATTGATATGTTTTATTATGATTAATACAAGTATTGGTTACATGGACAAGTTGAAGAATCCGGTGTTTGCACTGTTACTTTCTGTTATATGTGCATTTCTTCCAGGTGGGTTTACACTGATAGTTCTTTCAGCGTTTATTCTTATACAGTTGTATGTAATAGCTCCAGAATTTGCATTGCTGGTATTGTGTATAATGCTTCTGATGTATCTTCTGTATTTCAGATTTGCACCTAAAACAGCTTATATACTTATTATCACAGCCATGTTCTGCTGGGTGAAGATACCATTTGCACTTCCAGTAGCGGTTGGTCTGTGCTCGTCAGTGGCGGCAGTTATTCCGGTGAGCTTTGGCATAATTATGTACTATATAATCAGAACTGCAAGTGATTATGAGGCTGCTATTTCTGATGATTCTTTGTCGGAGAGTATGAAACAGATATCTTTTCTTATAGAAAGCCTTTTAAAGAACAGACAGATGCTGGTGCTTATTATAACAGTTGCAGTTACTATTATTGTTGTATACATTATCAGAAGACAGAAAATCGATCATTCATGGAAAATAGCTATTATTGTGGGCAGTATAATACAGTTCCTTATTCTTGTTGTTGGACAGATAGCTTTGAAATCAGATTTTAATATTGCTCTTATAATTACTGGAGTTATACTTGGGGTTGCAGCTGCATATATCTGCAATATTGTTTTCTTTGCACTTGATTATAAGAGAACAGAGTATGTACAGTATGAGGATGATGAATATTATTATTATGTAAAGGCTGTACCAAAGATTAACGTTGCAAATGCTGATGTAAGAATTAAGCATATTAATGCTAAAAAGACGAAGAAGACATCTGATATAAGACAGATGAGAGCAGGAGATACAGTTAAAGATAATGGATATGCAGTATCTAACGAGGAAGAAGATGATATTTTATTCTATGATGATGATAAGTAATTATCAGAATACATTTTGCTAGTTTTATGTAGGATTATAAGAAGAACGGAGGCGATAATACAGTGAATAATTTCATAAGGGATTATCTTGTTAAATTATATATTCCGCGTATAACATGGACCGATATTATTGAGATTGTGATTATTGCTTTTGTTATATATAATGTCATGGTATGGATTAAGAATACCAAGGCATGGGTATTGCTTAAGGGAATTATTATTGTTGTTATATTTGCACTGATTGCATATATTCTTAATCTTAAGACTATTCTGTGGATTGCAGGTAAGACAATCAGTGTTGGTATTATTGCACTTGTTATCATATTCCAGCCGGAGCTAAGAAGAGCATTAGAGCAGCTTGGACGAAAGAAGATTCTGTTTGGACTTTTCAGGTTTAATGACGGAAGAGAAAAGGGTGAAAGATTTAGCAGTAAGACAGCTGAAGAGATAGTAAGGGCATGCTTTGATATGGGAGCTGCTTATACAGGAGCACTTATAGTTATTGAACAGGATATGGTTCTGGAAGAATATGAGAAAACAGGAATTGCTGTTGATGGCCTGGTTACAAGCCAGCTGCTTATCAATATATTTGAGCATAATACGCCGCTTCACGATGGTGCTGTTATTATAAGGGGAGACAGGATTGTTGCTGCAACATGTTATCTTCCTCTTTCAGATAATAGCAATCTTAATAAGGCTCTTGGTACAAGGCACAGAGCAGGCGTTGGTATCAGTGAAGTGACAGATAGTATGACTATTATAGTATCTGAAGAAACCGGTAGGGTTTCAGTGGCTGTTGGTGGAGAACTTATTCATGATATTGATGCGGATTCTCTTAAAAACAAGCTGGAATATCTTCGCAGAAGAACTATTGATGTGAAGTCGTTCAAGATATGGAGAGGAAGGTTAAAGCATGAAGGAAAAGATGTTTAAGAACCTGAGCCTTAAGATTCTGTCGGCTATATTTGCAGTCGTTTTGTGGACGGTTATAGTTAATGTATATGACCCAACCACGAGTTATACATTCAGTAATGTGACAGTACAGCTTATTAATACCGAGAGTCTGACTGATAAGAATTACAGTTATGAGATTGTAGAGGGTGGCAAGATATCAGTATATGTAAGCGGTCCAAAGAGTATTGTTACTAATATCAAAGCAAGTGATATTGTTGCAACTGCGGATCTTAGTAAGATAAGCGCATTTGCTGATTATGTTGATATTCATGTATCAGTTGTTAAAGATGGACAGGTTCTTAATAATGTTGAAGCTACACCTAAAACATCTGCTGTAAGATTAAGCATAGAAAACAGAGATACTAAGACTGTAAATGTCGTTTCAGACATTACCGGTTCAGCGGCAGATGGCTATGCAGTGGTAAGAAGAGTGCTTAATCCAACATCTGTTAAGGTTACAGGACCTTCGTCTGTTATCGATAATATAGACTATGCAGGGATATCTTTTGATGTGACAGGAGCGACTGCAGATGTGACGGGAACAGCAGATATTCATTTGTATGATTCTGATAATAATGAAATTAATGATTCTTCTGTTGAACTTACACAGACAAGTGTGGGCTATATTGCACAGGTTGTAAGGACTAAGACTGTAAGTATAGAAGTTAAGACGTCAGGAAAGCCGGCAGACGGATACAGAGTTTCAGGAGTGACGCTTAATCATGATAGTGTTGTTGTATATGGTGATACCAATATGCTTAACAGCCTTGATAAGATTGTTATTCCGGCAAGTAATATTAATGTAGATGGTTTGACTGAAAATAAAGTGTACAAGTTTGGCCTTACGGATTACATAGATAAATCGCTTACAATTCTTGATAATGCAAGAATTGAGGTTACAGTAAGAATTGAGAGTACAGGTAATAAGACAATAACACTTAATACATCAGATATTAAGGTTAGTGGACTTGAAACCGGAATGAGTTACAGCTTCGAGGATAGAACATTTTCAATAGATGTTGAAGGCTCAGAGGCTGCAATTGCTGCATTAGATGCATCTGCTATAACGATGACAGCAGATTTGTCTACATATACTACATCAGGAATACAAAGCATTACATTGTCGGTTAAACTTCCGGATGGAGTTACATTAAAGAAAGCAGCATCTGTTAATGTATTGTTTGATAATATACAGGAGACAGAAACTAATCAGTCGACTCAGGAAACAACATCAGTGACGACTAGAAATTGAGAGGTGATTCATATGGTAAGTGAGAAGATACTAGTTGGAAGTGCATTGGGAATACATCTTCGACCAGCAGGAGCAATGTGTGACACTGCTGTCAAATTTGATTCACATATAACATTTACATTTGGGAATAAGACTGTTAATGCAAAGAGTGTTATATCAATTCTTGCATCAGGCGTCGGCTGTGGCGATGAGATTACGCTTATGGCTGAAGGACCAGATGAAGAAGAGGCATTGAAAGCAGTTTCTGAGAGCTTTAGAAAAGCTTTACAGGACTAATATATAAAGAAAAGAGGTAAAGGGTATGGGTTATATGGATACTTACAAAGCGTGGTGTGAGAATGAATATTTTGATGAAGCCACACGCGCAGAACTCAAATCAATCGCAGGAGATGAGAAAGAGATTGAAGACAGATTCTACAAGGATCTTGAGTTCGGAACAGGAGGACTTAGAGGTGTTATCGGCAATGGTACTAACAGAATGAATGTGTACATTGTAAGAAAAGCAACACAGGGTCTTGCTAACTTTATTATCAAAGAGGGAACACAGGATAAGGGTGTTGCAATTTCTCATGATAACAGAAGAATGTCAAGAGAATTTGCACAGGAAGCGGCTCTTTGTCTTGCTGCTAATGGTATTAAGGTGTATATTTTCCCATCATTAAGACCAACTCCAGAACTTTCTTTTGCTGTAAGAGAACTTCACTGCACAGCAGGTATAATGGTTACAGCAAGCCATAATCCACCAGAATACAATGGATATAAGGTATACTGGGATGACGGATGCCAGATAACAGCACCTAAGGATACACAGATTATCAATGAAGTTAAGGCCGTTACAGACTTTAATGATGTTAAGACTATTGATGAAGAAGAGGCAAGAGTAAGAGGTCTTTATAATATTATCGGATATGATATGGATGATGCATTTATTGCAGCATTAAAGAAGCAGAGCCTTAACGGAGATATTATTAAGCAGGTTGCTGATGATATTAAGATTGTATACTCTCCATTCAATGGTACAGGTAATGTTCCTGTAAGAAGAATTTTAAGAGAGTTAGGTTTCAAGAATGTATATGTTGTTCCAGAACAGGAGAAACCAGATCCTGACTTTACAACACTTGAGTACCCTAATCCGGAAGATCCTAAGGCATTCACATATGCATTAAGACTTGCTAAGGAAGTTAATGCGGATATTATTCTTGCAACTGATCCTGATGCAGACAGACTTGGTGTATATTCTAAGGATACTAAGTCAGGTGAGTACAAGTCATTCACAGGTAATATGTCTGGTATGCTTATTGCTGAATACCTTCTTTCACAGAGAAAGGAGAAGGGACTTCTTCATGAGAACGGTGCATTTGTAAAGACAATTGTATCTACTAACCTGGCTGACCTTATTGCCAAGGAATATAACTTAAAGCTTATTGAAGTTCTTACAGGATTCAAGTATATTGGTGAGCAGATTAAGTTCTTTGAGCAGAATAATACATACGAATATGAATTCGGTTTTGAAGAGAGTTACGGTTGCTTAGTTGGAACTCATGCAAGAGATAAGGATGCAATCGTAGCTGTTATGGCATTATGTGAAGCAGCAGCTTACTATAAGTCTAAGGGCATTACTTTATGGGATCAGATGATTAACATCTTTGATAAGTATGGTTACTTCAAGGAAGGACAGAAGGCTGTAACTATGAAGGGTGCGGAAGGTGCTGTTCAGATCGCTAAGATGATGGATGATTTAAGAAATAATCCACCTAAGAAGTTCGGAGCATGGGATGTTGTAGAGTTCAGGGATTATAAGAAAGATGAGTGTACAGTCATTGCTACAGGAGAGAAGAAACCAACAGGTCTTCCAGAGTCTAATGTACTTTACTTCGAGCTTAATGACCACGCATGGTGCTGTGCAAGACCTTCAGGAACAGAGCCTAAGATTAAGTTCTATATGGGTGTTAAGGGTACATGTCTTGAAGATGCTGATAAGAAGTTAGAAGAACTTACTGATGCAGTATCAGAAATTGTTGGTTTATAATCAGTTCAAATTTAATTAACAACTAAAACACAATATGAACACATTTCGTTGTTATATTACATGTATTGACAGTGAGATGTGTTCATTTGTTATGTATGGAATCTTCACTGTGATAATACAATGGTAAAAGGAGAGAATGATTATGTATAATGACAATAATGAGAATGATTCACAGTACCGTTACAGTGGCAGTGATATACCATATAACAATACTAATAATAACAGTACAGCCAATAATAACACAGCATTTTCAAGTGCACCTTATGATGCTAAGAAGCACAAGAGACACAAAGGCGGATTTGCAAAGAAAGCAGCATGCTTTGTTCTTTCTGCGGTACTTTTTGGCGCAATAGCCGGTTCGGTTATGTTTGGTGTTAATTATGCAGGTGGTAAGATTGTTGGCAGTAATAAGTCTAATGCGACAGGTGTTAATATATCAACAGTAAGCAATAATATTTCTAATGTTGCTAAGACAGATTCTGCAATTACAGAAGATACTGATCTTTCATCATCATCGAAGATGGATGTAGAGGCAGTTGCTACAGCAGCCCTTCCTGCAATGGTTCAGCTCAATGGTACAACAACAGTTAAAAGTTCAAGTTATTTTGGATATGGACAGAGCTATGAAGCAACATCAAGTGGTACAGGTATTATTGTAGGTAAGAGTGATACTGAATTACTTATTGTAACTAATGCCCATGTTGTTGATAATATTGATAATCTTAAATGTGTATTCTCTGATGGCACAAGCGCAAGCTGTTCAGTTAAGGGTTCTAAGTCAGATCAGGATATTGCAGTAGCTGCAGTATCATTAAGTGATATTTCATCTGATACAGCGTCTAATATTGCAATTGCAGAACTTGAAGATTCATTAGATATTAAAGTTGGACAGCAGGTTGTTGCCATTGGTAATGCATTAGGTGAAGGACAGTCAGTTACAACTGGCATAATTAGTGCAAAGGACCGTTCAATTACAGTCAACAATGTAACATTTACAGGACTTCTTATGACAGATGCAGCGATTAACTCTGGTAACAGTGGTGGAGCGCTTCTTAATTCAGAAGGAAAGGTTATCGCTATTAACTTTGCAAAAACAAGCAGTGATGGTGTAGAAGGTATGGCTTATTCAATTCCTGTCTCTAATGTTAAGGATATTATCGATTCATTAATGACTAAGCAGACAAGAAACAAGGTTTCATCAGATAAGGCAGCATACCTTGGAATTGCAGCAGTAGATATTACAAGTAATTATGCATCATATTATGGATATCCTGTAGGTATTCTTATAAGAACTGTAGCCGATGATTCAGCAGCAGACAAGGCAGGATTAGAGACATATGACATAATTGTCGGATTTGATGACCAGACAGTTACTACTATGTCAGGACTTACTAACATGCTTCAGTATTATTATGAGGCAGGTGAAAAAGTAACTATAGATTATTATCATATGGAAGGAAGCGAGTATGTTCTTAAGAGCACGGAGGTAACGCTTGGTTCAAAGAAGGCATCTTAAGGATATATTCCAAGTAGATATTTATGGATAATACCAATGAGAATATGACAGAAGATAAGAATATTAATAAGAATAACAATGGGAATTCCGATGATTATGAGAAGATATGTTTTGTGTGCAGAAGACCAGAATCAAGAGCTGGTAAGATGATTGTTATGCCTAACAACATATACATCTGTCAGGATTGTATGCAAAGAACATTCGATTCAATTAACAGCAGCGGGATGAATTATGAAGATATGATGAAGATGTCAAACATGCCTGGAATGGGCATGTTTGGCAATTTTGGCGTTATGGATTCAGACCCGGTTCCAGAAAAGCAGAAGCTTAAGAAAAAGAAAGAGGATAAGAAGGAGTTACCAGCGCTTGACGTTTCTAAGCTGCCTGCACCACATGAGATTAAGAGAAAGTTAGATGAGTATGTTATAGGTCAGGACTATGCCAAGAAGGTAATGTCGGTGGCTGTATATAATCATTATAAAAGAGTTTCAGCAGATGCTAAGATTCTGGGTGACGTTGAGATTGAGAAGTCTAATATGCTTATGATTGGACCTACAGGAAGCGGTAAGACATATCTTGTTAAGACGCTTGCAAGAATATTACAGGTGCCACTTGCTATTACAGATGCAACAACACTTACAGAGGCAGGATATATCGGAGATGATATAGAGTCAGTTGTTTCTAAGCTTTTACTGGCAGCAGACAATGATGTAGAAAAAGCTGAACATGGAATTATATTTATTGATGAGATAGACAAGATTGCCAAGAAGAAAGAGACCAGAAGCAGAGATGTAAGTGGTGAGTCTGTACAGCAGGGAATGTTAAAGCTGTTAGAAGGCAGTGAGATAGAAGTTCCTGTTGGTGCGACAAGTAAGAATGCAATGGTTCCACAGGTGACTGTTAACACGAAGGATATTCTGTTTATATGTGGTGGTGCATTTCCGGATCTTGAGGATATTATCAAGACAAGGCTTAATAAGTCATCCTCAATGGGATTTAATGCTGACCTTAAAGATAAATATGATGATGAGAAGAACATCATGTCTTATGTGACGGTTGATGATCTTAGAGAATACGGAATGATTCCTGAGTTTTTAGGAAGACTGCCTATCATATATTCACTTGACAGACTGGATGAGGATATGCTTGTCAATATTCTGAAAGAGCCTAAGAATGCAATTCTCAAGCAGTATCAGAAGCTGTTAGAGCTTGATGAGGTGAAGCTTGAGTTTACAGATGATGCATTAAGAAGCATAGCAAGAAAGGCAATGGAAAAAGATACAGGTGCAAGAGCACTCCGTTCTATTATTGAGGATTTTATGCTTGATATAATGTATGAGATACCGAAAGACAGCAATATAGGTTCAGTTACAATAACAGAAGATGTTGTTGAAAAGAAAGGTGCTCCGGTAATAACTATGAGAGCATAATAGTTATAGCAGAATAATACAATACATTTCTGAATACATATAGCACGTACAGTGATTGCTTTATGTTAAGGAGATGTTATGGCATGTGATTTTGATATAACCAAAGAGAATATATATGATTACATAATAGAAGATACCCCAGGGGCTGATGAAGCTATTAAGGCATTGTCAGGGATATGTTCGCAGAGAGCTGATTCGCAATGGATTATAGCTCATGGAGAACTGCCTGATAACCGCCAGCTTAATATAAGCTCTCTGGGGTATTTTACTATTCCAAAGTTATATGGACTCATGGAAGGCGATGCGGATATAAGTGCACTTGATGAAATAGGTGCTTTACGTGTACTTGGACAGGATAATCTGCAGGCAGACGGGAGTAATGTTCTCATAGGGTATGTGGATACCGGAATAGATTATCTTAATGATGTTTTCAAGGACAGACTTGGAAATACAAGAATTCAGGCTATATGGGATCAGACAGATAGAACAGAGACTGATGTTGCAAATACGTATGCACATTTTGGCAGAGTATATGAAAAGGATGAAATAGACAGGGCAATAGAGGCTGACAATAACGGAGAAAATCCATACTCTTATGTTGCACAAAGAGACACGTCAGGACATGGAACGCTGCTGGCTTCAATATCAGCAGGTTCATATACAGACGGATATGTTGGCGTTGCACCAGGAGCAGAACTTTTAGTGGTTAAATTAAAACAAAGTAAACAGTATCTGAGAGATTTTTTTCTGATAAAGGATGACGTTCCAGCTTTTGAAGAAAGTGATATTATGCTGGCTTTAAGATTTCTTGAAGATTACGCTATACGACTTGGAAAACCATTGATAATAATATTTGGTCTGGGAAGTGCTAATGGTTCAAGAACAGGCGCATCTCCTCTGGCAGAAATGATGGAGAATCTTACTAAAAAACCCAATATATCAGTTATAACATGTATGGGCAATGAAGCTAATAATAAATGTCATTATAAAGGGACAGTAATGTCAGCCCTGGTACCTGATGTTATGGAAATTAATGTTGATGGAACAGGAAAGGGTTTTACGATGGAAATATGGGCGGATAGTCTTGATATATTATCCGTGTCGATTGAATCACCGTCAGGGGAATATGTTCCAAGAATACCTGCAAGAATGGGTGCAAGTATGGAGTATACATTTCTTTATGAGGGAAGTACGGTTACGGTAGATTATCAGATAACTGAAAATGTGGCTGGAATGGAGGTTATATTCGTAAGACTTAAGACACCAGTTGAGGGTACATGGAAATTCTATATATATAGTCTCACTAATATAAAAGGAAGTTATAATGCATGGCTTCCATTAAAGCAGTTTTCCGGACAGGATATATATTTTTTAAAATCCGACCCGGATACAACACTTACAGTTCCAGCGGCAGCTGATGGTGTTAT
>OMBL01001144.1_pt1 | contig 10112 bp, 8 predicted proteins | sample 1644871 | NCBI WGS metagenome assembly OMBL01 (sample SAMEA103958115, study PRJEB25191) | human gut metagenome | biome: human-associated habitat [ENVO:00009003]; feature: intestine environment [ENVO:2100002]; material: feces | place: Germany | collected 2013/2015
AAACACCTGTTAACTCTGTTAATGCTTATGTATTAAGTTCAGTATCCTTCAGCTCTGGAAGCTATTCACTTAAAGATGCTTCCGGCAACGAAGTAATAAGCTTCACTGTTGATGGTTCATTTAGCAACGGCTGGATATGCTCTGACACTCTTACAACCGGCACAAGCTACACACTTTACCGTGGTTCAGACTCTGTTGCAGACTGGACTCAGGAATCAGGAACAATGGGAGCTTCTGGCACTGGCGGCTTTGGCGGCGGCAACATGGGCGGCATGGGCGGCCAGAATGGCGGTTTTGGCGGCAGCAGACGATAATAAGATAATTCACATTTACTCTTCTCATTTACTCAAAACAGTCACTGGATTTTTCTGGTGGCTGTTTTTTATATTCTCTGCAAAATCCTATATCCCGCATAGCATAAATTCCTAATAAACCTACCAAACCATTATCCGCCAGAATAATTCAAGAAAAAGACCCACTAAAAAAACTATACACAACTGTTTAGTAGGTTTGCTCCCTCCGTATCAAGTTATAATTCTCTCAAACAAACCTACTCAATCATATAAAGCAGACATAATAGTAGGTATTCCCCAACAGATTTAATATTGTAAAATACATTTGCAAACACTATAATTACCCCTATGAATTATTAAAGGAGGTTTCTTATATGAGTACTGAATATAATAATACATCTGACTGGACGCTTGAGGACTGCCAGTCCTATATAAACATATTGTATGCCAACCGTACCAGTAGTTTCAAAGAAAGAAAAGCCAAGGCTTTCTTTAATTCACAGACAAAGAAGAATAGGAAAACCACAATTACCAATGATGGAATATATGTCGATGGCAAGCCTTTTCTGTCTCCTGCCAATATTAAAAAATGTGTTTCTGTCGGAAGTCTTTATTTCTTCGAAAGAAAAGACAGTATGTTGATAAGGTGTGTAAAAGCTGATGGGGAAAAATTACAGATTATGAAAGATTTCCTGTCTGTAAACAATATAGATTTCACCAGTGATTCACCTAATGAAGCTTACAGACTACGCTATAATGCAAAGCTTTATAAGAAAAGCAACAAGCCACTTCTAATTATTGCAACCATAACATTTTTAATATCGATGTTTGGTTTAAATATTAATAAAAATGTACCTTTTTATGCAGCAGACATAATAAAAGATGCCGGACTTTCTTCTGCTATTTCTGGCAGATACATGGACACAGTTATTGACAGCCTCCCTTCAAGCGAGCAGGCTGGCATGGATGTTTATCAATATAACAAGCTGCTTTCTGATATCCAGAATACTATCCAGAATTCATCTGCCATAGACAGTATTGCCAGAAAATATACAGATGCACTTTCAAAAGGACTGCGTGATGGCAAAACATTTAATGAAATTGACATTGATATAGACGATGAGCTTACAGTTTTATCATCTGTCACATATAACAGCATTAAAGATTATACAGATAACACGGATAGTACTATTACATTGTCACTTTTTGCAGACACTGAATCTGCTAAAAAAGCTATTAATAATTATGCTTCAGGTATATACGCAGACATACAGTATCGTACTGCCGGTCTTGCAGGAATATACCAGACGATTTCATCTGGCACATTTTATATCGTGATGATTGTATTGCTTGCATTGTCACTTATATCGTTAATAATATTCTCTTTACCATTGTCAGTAAGCAGAATTTATCTTCCTATATTATTCGTCATATATGCAGGACTTGAATATGTGGCATTTAATGTAATTCTGAGCAAAGCTGCTATGTTACTCAGCAACAGACTTCTCGGACGAACAGCCAGCCTTAATCTGACATACGCCAATACAGATTTCGTATCTTATGTGTCACTTGGTGTTTTGCTTGCAATAATAATGAATATCGCATACAGAAAGATGAAGAGCAGAGCGTAAAATGTAATCTTAAACCATAAGCTCAACTCACTTTCTCCTTGCCAATCCCACTCCCATATGTTACAATGCATTTATGCTTGCTTTATCAATTTAAAGCGTTACACTTTAAATTCGTGAAGTGAGATATAATACAATTAATATGGGGGTTTTTATGTTAAAACTAGTTATTCTTATTATCTACTTTGCGGTGCTGATAGGCATTGGCTTATACTGCCGCAAGCATGCAACTGATGTTAATGGTTTCGTTCTCGGTGGAAGAAGCGTTGGTCCGTGGCTCACCGCATTTGCATATGGAACATCTTATTTCTCGGCTGTTGTATTCGTTGGATACGCAGGGCAGTTTGGCTGGAAATACGGAATTGCCGCAACCTGGGCTGGTATCGGCAACGCAATTATAGGTTCACTTCTTGCATGGGTCGTACTTGGCAGAAGAACAAGAATTATGAGTCAGCATCTTGATTCAGCAACCATGCCACAGTATTTTGGAAAGAGATTCGGCAGCAATCCATTAAAAATCGGTGCTTCTGTTATAATATTCATTTTTCTAATTCCATACACAGCTTCACTTTACAATGGACTTTCAAGACTTTTCGGTATGGCTTTCAACATTGATTACAGTGTCTGTATCATAATCATGGCAACACTTACTGCCATCTATGTAATTGCCGGCGGTTACATGGCTACTGCAATCAATGATTTCATTCAGGGAATTATCATGTTATTCGGTATCGTTGCAGTTATTGCTGCCGTAATCCACTCTAAGGGCGGCTTCATGTCTGCACTGCATGGTCTTGCAAATGTGTCTGACCCGGCAGTAAGCGATACTCCCGGTATATTTGCTTCATTTTTCGGACCTGACCCATTCAACCTTTTATGCGTTGTAATCCTTACATCACTTGGAACATGGGGACTTCCTCAGATGGTTCAGAAATTCTATGCAATTGATAATGAAGCTTCTATACAGAAGGGTACTGTAATATCAACAATATTTGCGCTTATAGTTTCAGGCGGATGCTATTTTCTCGGAGGTTTCGGAAGATTATTCTCTGACCAGATAGATGTCAAGGCTAACGGCTTCGACTCAATAATTCCTACAATGCTTTCTAATTTAAGTCCTGCGCTTATTGCATTAGTTGTAATTCTCGTGTTGTCAGCTTCAATGTCTACACTTTCATCACTTGTAATAGCTTCAAGCTCAACACTTACTATTGACTTCTTAAAAGATAACTTTATCAAGAACATGAGTGAAAAGAAACAGGTATTATACATAAGAATTCTTGTTGTTGTATTCATTGCGATATCTGCAATACTTGCACTTATCCAGTACAAGAGTTCAGTAACATTTATTGCACAGCTTATGGGAATATCTTGGGGTGCACTTGCAGGTTCATTCCTTGCACCATTTATGTTCTCGCTTTACTCTAAGAAGGTTTCCAAAGCATCATGCTGGGCATGCTTTTTATTCAGCTCAGTACTTATGCTTGCCAACATCTTCTTCAGAGCAGGCTTCCCAACATGGCTCCAGTCACCTATCAACTGTGGTGCATTTGCAATGTTTGCCGGAATGATTATCGTTCCTGTAGTCAGCCTGTTTACACCGAAGCCAGATAAAGAGCTTGTCGACAGCGCATTTGCATGCTACGAAAAAGAAACAGAAGTGCCACAGAAGACAGCACTTGGAAAGTAATTAATATGTTGTTACCAGCCAGCCGTAGGATTATCTGGCAGCAGGCATGTCCGATTTAAGGCAAACCGTGTGGGAGTTATGCAGCTATATACTAAAGATTGCTGCGCGAAAGCTCGTTCAAGCGAAGCGCGTTTGCTTTCGCACAGCATAATAAACTCTGTATATAGCTGCATCTACTCCCACTAGGTGAAGCCGCCATGAGGACATGCCTGCTGCCAGATAATCCTACGGCGTATGGTAATTCGCAACATATCTAATATTTATATACCCTTTACAACAATTCCTCCTTGTGCTATAACAACCAAAGTTATAAAACACAAGGAGGTTATTTATGGCATCAAAGCTTCACAATGCCCTCGCTAAGAAGCTTCCGGATATACAGATGTCCGAAGCCTTCATAAACTGCGTATTCCTTGCCATGTCAGGTGGACTTCAGGATGCATATACATATTTTACAAGAAATGAAGTATTCTCCAACGCACAGACCGGTAATGTGGTTCTTATGAGTACACATTTTATGATGGGTGAATGGTATCAGGGATTAAAATATCTTCTGCCATTCTTAGCATTTGGTCTTGGCGTATTCGTAACAGAGCGGATTCAGGGCAAATACAAAAATGCCACCAGACTTCACTGGCGGCAGGCAATATTACTTATTGAAATTGTTATCTTAATGGCTTCATGCCCCACTCAATGGACATGTTTGCAACAATAATCGTATCGTTCTCATGTGCTATGCAGGTACAGGCATTTAGAAAAGTCAATGGCTATTCCTATGCAAGCACCATGTGCATCGGTAACTTAAGAAGCGGTACAGACGCACTTTCAGTATTTGTGCGTACCGGCAATAAGTCTTCTCTTAAGAAAGCTGGATATTACTTCGGTATAATATTATTCTTTGCAATCGGTGCAGGTATTGGTGGAAACCTTTCAATGATGTTCGGAATCCACACAATATGGATTTCATGTGCTCTGCTTTTAATCAGCGTACTTCTTATGTTTGCGGAGAAGCTTAAAATATAATGTCCGATTTATTCAATCGTATCTTTATTCCATTTCCTTAAGGAGCTGGTTTCTTCTACCGCCCTTTAAGTACATGGCACTATAAGACTTGTATCTGTCACACGGATTTACAAGAAGGAATGATGATGATTCTTTTCCCGTTGTAAGTCCTGTGACAAATATAAGCATTTCCTGATCAAGCTTTCCGATATCTTCCCTTGAAATCTCCTGTTTAGAACCTTCTAAGAAGTCAAATGCATTTTCTAACTTTGCAAGTGTCTGTTTCTCAACACTTTCCAACCTTTCAGCCTGTGCAGCAAATTCTGCTTTCTCCTTATCAATAGCAGCTGCATCCTCTCCTGCTTTAATCTTATCTTTGATAGATTTATACCAGTTGTCAGTATCAGCCTTTAAAGAAGCTGCATATTTAAAATGCTTATTCAGAGTGTCAAGCAGCAGATTTACCACAGTTAGTCTCTCATCATAATCAGCTTCTACCATTCGTCTGTATATATCCGGCGCAGCATTCCCGGTAAGAATATTGTTAATTCCATAATCATCCCTGTACTTATTGTATAGGTCATAATATGCTCCAAAATCCTCCGCAACATCCTCATTATGGAGAAATTCCCCAACAACCCCGGCATTAATGCTGATTCCAACCTCCTCATACACATACATAAGACTGCTCATATCCTCCCAGCCTCGTGCCGTAATGAATTTAAGCCCGTCAACATCTGCCTCTACCCTGTAAAAATTCTGTGGTCTTATATCAAGATATGAAAGAATTGCATTGTGAATCTCGCGTTCTCTTGCATATTCACGCCATACTTCAAGGTCCGCATCAATATTAATTACTCTCAGACGGTCATATGTAACCATATCAAACTCACGTACTGAACGATTAAATTCAGGCGGATTGCCGGCTGCGACAATTATCCAGCCCTCCGGCACCTTCTGATTGCCAAATGTTTTGCACTGTAAGAACTGCAGCATAGTTGGAATGAGAGTCTCAGAAACACAGTTAATCTCATCAATAAAAAGAATCCCTTCCGTGTGTCCCTGCTCCTTAACAGCCTTATACACTCCAGCAATTATCTCGCTCATCGTATACTCTGTTACAGAGTATTCCTTCCCTTCAAACTCCTCTGTCTTAATCATCGGAAGTCCGACAGCACTCTGTCTTGTGTGGTGCGTAATAGTATATGAAACAAGACCGATTCCACACTCTTCTGCAATCTGCTCCATAATCTGTGTCTTTCCAATTCCCGGAGGTCCCATAAGAAGCACAGGACGCTGACGTATCGCCGGAATCCTGTATCCTCCCTCTGCATTTTTACAAAGATATGCTTTTACTGTATTAACAATCTCCTGTTTTGCCTCTTTAATATTCATAGCCATGTCCTTTCTATCTGTCTGACTTATCCAGTCTTATTCTCATCGCCCACGCAGGCACTTTCGTCTCATCGTAATCTTTCATGAATACAAATGCGGTTCTGTAACCTGGCTTTTTCTTCGGGTAAGTTCCTTCTCCATCTGTGAAATACAACATTCCACCGGGATTCTTAATCTTTCCTTCTTCAATCAGTCTGTCTATATATTTGAACGGAGGTCTGAAATCAGTATTGCCGCCTCCCTTTATCTCAAATGTATTGAAAAATCCTTCAAGCTGCTCCCTGTCTTTAATAACATCATCACTCTGTATTACATCATCACACTGTATAATATGGATGCAGCTCACCTTGAAAAATGCCCTGTCGTCCATAATTATGTCAAATGTTTCCTGTAGGAATCTTCTCACAAGCTCCCCACTCGTTGAATAGCTTGTATCGACAACTACCACTAATTGCCTTATCTTGTCAATTTCTCTTGTCTCAAGCGGCTCAATAAGCGGCATATTTTTATATACTGACAATCCATAAGCATAATATCCAAGATCAAATTCATCATCATTAATCTTTAACTCTTCATGATACTCAGCAAATTTCTTAAGAAAATCCCTGTAGCTACGCCGGCGTTTCTGTACACGCATAAGCTCATTTAATGAATTTTCATCCTTACCACTCTCGCCATCGCTTTTCTGCTTCTCCATAGTCATCTGACGCGCCCGCTGCTCCCACTGCTGCTGCACATTATGTGGCTGCTGTATCATGTTCTTTCTGTCATTCTTGTACTGCCATATTGTATGGTCATCTGTATAGAATTCCAGCCACAGCTTATTAAGTTCTTCCTTATTAATATCCAGCAGGAATTCATATATCTGTGCTGACGAAACACATTTATCATCATCCAGCCTTTTATATATATCCTGTCTTCTCCATGTCAGTATCCTTTTCACGCACGGCTTATCAAGTCTGTCAATTATTCTCTCAACAGCAATATCACACGCAAGATTCCACAAATTCTCATCTCTTCCGTCACACAGCCATATGTGGCTGTATACACAATGAAGCACCGAATGTAGATACACCCTCACCAGAAAATTCTCATTCTTTCTGAACACATCCATCGTATGTCTTGTATTCATATACAGATATACTCCGTCTGTTGCAAATGTGGACAATCCCATGTTAGCCCTTGGCACAAGCACATTAAGCACAGGCTCCATAAATCTCATATCAACATATATTTTCCCTGCAAGATAATCTATTATCTTGCCACACATCTCAAGTTCCCATTCGCTCTCTGTCTGAATATGTGCCATGTCACCATCTCCTTTCATGTCCGATTTTTTCAACTTTAAAATTCATATCTGCTCTTTTTAAACTTTGGTGCAAATCTGCTGCCAAGTTCAATAATTGCTGTGCTTCCCATTGTCCAGTCACATTTCCCAGCAAGTTTGAGTGCGGCATCAAGTCCACTCTCATCAAGTATATTATTATCAGCCATGAACTCAATAATATCAATTCTTCGCTCAGCAACTACCCATTCCAGCACATTTGCAGTATTGTCCTTAATGAATTCCATATACATATCTCTTGCACTATCTGTCAGTTTAACTGGATACTGCAGTCTTCCAACCGCCATCTTCGATAAAGTATATGTACTTTCCAGAGCCTTCGCCGCTTCAAATATTGTATCGTATCCAGCAGCATCTACAACCCCATTGTCAAAAAGCTGCCTTGCCCTGTAGCCTTCCCCCTGCAGATCCATGTGGAATATATGTGCAGGTCCGATTTCTTCATAGCTTTCAGTATACTCTGAATAATAGAAACTTCCATATGTATTTCCTTCATCAACATATTTAAGTTCAATTCCCTTATTAAGCTGTTTCAGGAAATACTGTGCCCCTGTCGGCTCTTCTGCCCTGCTTCTTACCACAAGCACAGACAGTCCCATACAATTCATAAATGCATCATTATTAACAATATCTAAACTTCTTCCAAATTCTATACATTTAAGCTTTCTGCAGTTGTAAAATGCGTAACTGCATAATTCATGCACACTGTCTGGCAATATAACCTGTTCAACATAATCTCCGCTAAGCTCATTCATTCCTCTGTCTCTGGCAAGCTTTTCCATCTTCTCCCAGTCATTATCTGATGTCCGATTCTTACAATTATTTCTGGCAGAAAAACAATATTCACCTATCACCTTAACCTCATATCCATCTATCATCTGCGGTATATACACTACAGATGTCTGACCCATGAGCCTCAATATATGTAAACCATCTTTTTTCTCTTCACATAATACAGCATAATTAACTTCCATTCCCTGCTGCCACACACTATACTCTGCGACCATTATCAATCTCCTTGTTGTCTGTCTTGTTTCATTCTAACATAAAATGTCCTGCTCTGGCATAGATTGTATAAATGAATCCTGCGGAGTCCCCACATGCGAGACTATATAGAAGAACGTGCCATACAACTGGCATATTACATAATTGAACATAAGGCTACTGTAAGACAGACTGCTAAAGCATTTAACGTAAGCAAAAGTACAGCTCATAAAGATGTTACTGCCCGACTTATGGAAATCAATCCTGAGCTTGCCAAAGAAGCCCGCAAAATACTTGATGTCAATAAACAGGAGCGTCATATTCGCGGTGGAATGGCAACTAAAGAGAAATACCTGCACGCATGTACCAGATAAAACAGCTACTATAAAATTTATATAAAAATCTTAATTTACTCTTGACGAATGTCATTATATTGTGTACTATCTTATGCGGTAATATTAATTGAATATTTTATATCCCTTATTAAGAGTGGTGGAGATACATAGGATCTATGAAGCCCGGCAACCCCTTTTTAGGAAGGTGCCAACCTGAGCGAGAGAATTCGAACAATGAGAGGATTTCGAGATAAACAATCGGGGTCCCTTAGGGGGCTCCGGTTTTTGCTATTACATTTAAAAAGTCGGAAACACCAAGGATGATAAGTGATATTAATCACAGTGACTAAAGGATTAGATATTAAGAAGGAGAAAGACAAAGAATGGAAAAAAGATTATTTACATCAGAATCAGTAACTGAAGGACATCCTGACAAAATCTGCGACCAGATTTCAGATGCAGTGCTTGATGCACTTTATGCACAGGATCCATATTCAAGAGTAGCCTGCGAGACACTTACTAACACAGGTTTCGTTATGGTTATGGGTGAGATTACAACTAAGGCAAATGTTGATATTCCTCAGATTGTACGTGATACAGTTGTAGAGATTGGTTATGATAGTTCAGAAAAAGGCTTTGATGGTAATACTTGTGCTGTTATGGTTGCACTTGATAAGCAGTCAGCAGATATAGCTATGGGTGTTGATAAGGCACTTGAAGCTAAGGAAGGTGTAGATAAGGAAGATGATGACCTTGGTGCTGGAGATCAGGGTATGATGTTTGGTTATGCTACTAACGAGACAGAAGAATATATGCCATACTCAGCAGCACTTGCACAGAAGCTTTCCAAGCAGCTTACAAAGGTTCGCAAGGACGGTACATTAAGCTACTTAAGACCAGATGGAAAGACACAGGTAACTGTTGAATATGATGAGAACAACAAGCCAATCCGTCTCGATGCAATTGTTGTTTCGTCACAGCATGCACCGGATGTAACACAGGAACAGATTCACGAAGATATCAAGAAGTATGTTATCGATGCAATCGTTGACCAGGCTATGGTAGATGCAGATACTAAGATATTCATCAATCCAACAGGACGTTTCGTTATAGGTGGTCCAAATGGGGATTCAGGCCTTACAGGTAGAAAGATTATCGTAGATACTTACGGTGGAGCTGCAAGACATGGTGGTGGAGCTTTCTCGGGTAAGGACTGCACTAAGGTTGACCGTTCGGCAGCATACGCAGCCCGTTATGTAGCTAAGAACTTAGTTGCAGCAGGTATCGCCGACAGATGTGAAATCCAGCTTTCATATGCTATAGGTGTTGCACATCCAACATCTATATGTGTTGATACATTTGGCACAGGTAAGTTAAGCGATGAGAAGATTGTAGAAATCATAAGAGAGAACTTCGATTTAAGACCAAACGGAATTATCA
>OMBL01001145.1_pt1 | contig 10098 bp, 5 predicted proteins | sample 1644871 | NCBI WGS metagenome assembly OMBL01 (sample SAMEA103958115, study PRJEB25191) | human gut metagenome | biome: human-associated habitat [ENVO:00009003]; feature: intestine environment [ENVO:2100002]; material: feces | place: Germany | collected 2013/2015
ATCCAGCTTGCGCTTGTTCTCTGGCGCCAGCACATACGCCATGGGCTGATATTTTGAAATATCCAGCACCCGATGCAGACTGTAGGGCATATTGAACATATTGGCGTTGTCTACAAAATCAATCACCAGCAGGTCATCTTTTCCCGGACAGCGGCGGGTGCCTCGCCCAAGCTGCTGCATATAGATTGTTTTAGACATTGTGGGCCGTGCCATGAACAGCACTGTGGTATGAGGACTATCCCAGCCCTCATTCAGCAAATCACAGGCACAAAGAACATTCGTAGAACCGGTTTCGTAATCTTTCAGGATCTTATCCCGGATTTCTACCCGGTCACGCCCGGAAACAGCCTCTGCTTTCACCCCATTGTCGCGCAGCAGCTTCGCAATCTCCGCCGCATGATCTACACTTGCGCAAAAAATCACAGTCTTCTTGCCATTCACGTACTTCAGATAGGTATCAACAATCAACTGATTGCGCTCCGGAATGAACAGCTTACTTTCCAGATCCTGCGAGTTGTATTTGATACCATTGATCCGCACATCGGTTAGATCAATGTTGGTTTTGACCCGGATGCAGCGAATCGGCACCAGTACACCGCGCTCCACTGCAGTCTTCAGGTCCATTTTGTGGGCAACATTCTGGAACAACTCCAGCATATCCTCGCCATCACTGCGCTCCGGTGTTGCAGTCAAGCCCAGAATAAACTTCGGATGGAAGTAGGTAAAGATTTTTTGATAAGTATTAGCCGCTGCATGGTGGCATTCATCCACGATCAAATAATCAAAATCTGTCGGGGAGAATTTTTCCAAATCCTTGGAGATGCTCTGCACCGTGGCAAAAATAACAGTCTGCGAAACATCTTTCTGGCTTCCGGTATATTCCCCCAGTGTAGCCTCTGGCCACACTTTTGCAAACGTATCCTTAGCCTGTGAAGCCAGCTTCAGGGCATTGACCAGAAAGAGCGTTCGTCCGCCCACAGCTTTTGCATCTGTGGCGGCTGTGATTGTTTTTCCGACACCGGTTGCATGGTACAGCAGCGCGATAGTTTTACCATCCTCACGCATCTTCTTCAGATTGTCGATGGCTTCCTGCTGGTAATCTCGCAACTCTATCGTCTGCCCCATCTGAACCGGAAGATTCGCTTCAAATGCCTTGAACATGGGACTGCTGCCCAAGAAAGTAATCAGCTCATCCTTGACCTTTTCCGGTTGCTTTTCCAACTGGCTGTAGATCCAACGGTAGACCTTCCAGTTGTCATAGATCAGGCTGTTCTGTTTCAGGAGGTCATCAGCATACTTATTTTCGGACACCTTGCTGGGGTTATGGTAGGTTTCTCCGTCTATTTCGATTGCTATCTTAGATTCAGGAGATTCCAGCGCAAAATCGATATAGCGGTGCCGACCGTAAATATCCACGCAGGGGTATTGAACCTGCAGATTTTCAGTCTTTTCTGGGCCGAACGCCTCACAGAACAGCTGAACAAACAGTTCTTCCGCACGGCTGTTGACACTGGTTGCTTTTAATAGCTCCATGATGGCCCTCCTAAAATTCAGATACGCCCTGTTTTAGTGAATTATAATAGTGCTCCACCAAAATCCTGAATTACAAGATCACTGTCTCGGCCAGAAACAGTCTTTCCTGTAGCTTTCTCAATTTCATTCAAAATGGCAGTCGAACGTTTGATAAAGAAATCATCAAATCGATCTGCGCGGATATCTCCTGTATCGATTAGATGAGTCCTAAGATAGCCATCCAATACACTCGGTGAAACCTGACCTTTCTTTTCAATTTTAGTCAAGTACTGGCTTGGCGCCACTCCACCAATTTCACGGTTAGTAGAATACGTGATAGGTGTCTTGTTCACGACAGAATTCCATTTTGCGCGCGGCAGCCCTTTTTTCTCGCAATAATCTCGCGGGAAGATATGGTGAATGTCTATACTCTCCGCTTTATAAACCGTAAAGTCCATTTCACGACCACTGATAAAATCTTTGCATTGATTTTTCAAGATCCGTGCCATAATGCCTTTATAGGCTGCGCTCAATCTTGACTGCAAAGATAACAGACGCACTGGATTAAAATAAAACTCCTGCACCGTTTTAGGCGTTTTGCTGGCGTCTTCTAGCCACGCCATCACTCCCACTACATCATATACGTAGCGCGTTTCATTTGCACTTCCATACATTTCACCAAAAACGCCGCACCAGTACCATTGCTTTATTTTGTCTTTTACGCTTGTTGTTTTAATGCGATTATGCTCTGCCAGCAGTGTACAAAGAACTGCAAGCGGAATCAATTGCGTTGTATACGGTAAGTCCTTGCTGGAAAAGATCCGTTCTTCCTGCAAAATTTTTTCTGCTTCTACAAATCCATCTGTCAAATCATCTGCATACCGCTGATACTCTGCCAGCGTCAGATTCAAGACATCTTTCTTCTTACAACTTACGGTTCCTCCTTTTTTATACGAAGACAGTAATGTGCAAGCTGTAAGGAAGTCCGTTGCAGAGGTCACCGAAAGAATCTCATCATTAAAATATTTATTCTTTCTCTCTTCCCAGTCCTTACGCAGTTCGAAATTATCCATTGCAAAAATCGCAGTGACTAATTCAAAAACTGTAAGTGATACTCCACCAGTATTTACATTCTCAAAGACCTGGCAAACTGCCTCCTTGGGTGTATCTTTATCCAATGTAATCACTGGAATTGTATACTGTCCCAAAGGAACAATTACTTTAGACAGAAAATCCATATACAACTTTGCCGCATTCGGATCATACTGATGATATTGCATATAATCCATCTGCCACTTGCTGTATTTACTGGGATCTAAAATAATGTTCAGAGGAAACATGTTCTGTGCATACTCCTGCGAAACAGAAGAAAGATCCAACTCAATTTTTCTGCCAAAATCTGAAGTTATTTTTCGATCTTTCGGAACAGAGACAACAGAATCTACTCGATCAATCGTACTGTTAACCGCTTTGACCATATCAATATAATAAAATCGCTCTATTTCCTGTCCTTTGTCTGTCTTTGTCCTAACAGCCTTCTCACTAAAAAGCGAAGAGTAAACGGATGTCAATCGTTGCTGTCCATCAAGAATCAGCTCATCTGGTGTTACTTTGTCTGCAGAAGGTGCCCCTTCAACGACTCGTGATTTGAAATGAATACTCTCATTACCGTATTCCAGAAACATTGCCGCGCCAACAGGATAGCCATTTGTGATACTTGCAATCAGTGCTTTTATTCTACTGTCGTCCCATACCCATCCCCTTTGAAAGTCAGGAAGTTGCGTTTTTCCAGTATGGATCGTAGACATCAGGTCTGTGATTTTTCTATCATTCGTTTTCATAGAGCACGCCTTTCTTCACTCCACACCAAGTGCTTTAAACACCGCATCCTCTGCGCTGCTGTAGAAGATCAAATTAAAACTTCCCACTAATTCGGGAGGTACAGTTCCAAGATCTGCAGCGCTTGTAATCGGCAGCAGAACTTTCTTCGCTCCACTATCAAGGCAAACCTGCAAGCTGTTCGCAAGCTCATCTACCTTTAGAATTGTACCACTGATACTAATTTCACCTAGAACAGCAAGGGTACTGACTGTTGGCCGTCCAAGCGCAATACTGCACAGCGCAATCAGCGTAGGCAATGCTAATTTTCCTGTCATGCCAATACCTTGCAGATCCTGATAATTGATGATGTAGTCTTTAGATGCAGTGCTGATGCCTCCGCTGATGCGTTTTCCATTTGCTTTTAGGAAATTGAACGCCGTATTCGTTGACTCTTTGCAGTCACGGTCACTGCCAAGACCTGTGCGCTCAAACTTTCCGCTACCAGGCAACATCTGACTTTCCAAACGGAATACACCAATCATGCCACTTTTTCCGCGAGATACTGTGTAGACCTGTCCTGGATTGCACATACCATCTGGAATCAACTTGCCACCGCCCTGTTCAGGAACCGACACATAATGCTCCGACATGTCTTCCAAGTCGATATAGGAGAAATTCACATCGTAGAATTCCATCCCGCCCAGCTTTTTCAACTGTTCTTTTACGCGGCGACGCATCTCCAATGAAATCTGCAGAACTTCTTCCAGTTCAGATTTATCAAACACTCCATCTGGGTACATCAGTTTTAGATAACCATCCACCATACGCCGTACAGCAATGGTATCACGCTGATTCAAATTTTTGCCCAATCGGAAATAATGATCCAGCGCATCACCATACTGTTCTTTCCGCAGTTCCCGGATAAACTCAGCCAGATAATCGCTGATGAAACCATAGTCATTCGTAAAATGTTCGGGTCGAAATTTCGGGATCTCCCAGCCGGGCAAATAGCAATGGATACGATCCAGAAATGCAGTGTCCGTTCCCATTTCGGGAGGGAACGGATCAAACAGGCTAGAAGTTTTTAATAGAATATCTACACTCTGGTTGATATTGCCCACAAAGACCATTGAAGCTGAAGCGACCTTTTCTTCTTTACCACGGGCAAAAGACCCAGATGCCATATAATCCTTCATGATCTGGATGCCGTCTTTATCCTTGGACTTGATTCCGGCAACCTCATCAAAAGCCACACAGTCCCAAAGACCAACCAAGCCAACCGATTTGCGCCCCATATTGTAGAACAGGTTTGCAACGGTCGTCTGTCCACCAGAAATCAAAATGCTGTTGGGCGAGATTTCTTTATAAAGATGCGATTTTCCCGTACTGCGGGGACCAAGTTCACAGAGGTTGAAATTGTTCTCCACCAGTGGAATCATTCGTGTGAGCAGGAGCCATTTTTCTCTTTCCGTGAATTCGTCCGGTTCCATGCCGATAGAACGCAGAAGGATATCCAGCCACTCATCCTTTGTAAAAGCTTTACGGCCACGCTTTAATTCGTCGATATCGATATGCGGCATCTGGATCGGTGTTAGTTTACGGATGCTGATTGGAGTAAGGTCCTTCTGCTTTTTCTGGCTGGACTGCAACGGTTCACCGCCCAGATCAACAAGGCCAAAATTATTGTCACCCTCTACTTCATAATCCAGCTGTACAATGCACCAGATGCCTCCGCAGAGCAGCCGATCATATTTTTCCGGATATTCATCCGAAATGGGCACCTTGTCCAATCCCAAATTAGAGAAACTGGCAAAGAAGCAGTTCTTCTTAATGTCAAGATTGACCGTGATCATATCAATAACAGTATGGCTTCCCTTTTTTCGCAGCTGTGACAGAATTTTCTGTGCCTCATCCGGACGAACAAAGTTGTCCGCCAGAATGTGCTTTACATTCTGCACGCCTTTTTCAATAATAGCTTCGTCATCCGAACTACAGTACTGGCCTAATAAAAACTCTAGCACATAAACCGGGACATTCGCACCTTCTTTGATCTTTTTAGTCAGATCCTTGCGAACGATCTTTCCATCAAAATTCTGCCGTAATTTTTCCTTGATTTCGTCTCGACAGCAGCTATTTTCCGCATTCGGCTCCATTTATAGTCCTCCTGCTCCCATCAGTTAAAAAAATCGAATTCATCAATCGCAAATGCAATATCGATCTGGAACTGTTCCCGCTGCTGCATCTGCTGACCCTGCTCATCCGCAATCACCAGATAATAGGTTGCTGTATTGCTGAACTTCATCGATTTGAGGTTGAAGTTGCAATGGAACGTACGATCTGCGCCGTTCTCACTGGTTTTGTCCGCAATGATCTTCTGGGTATCGCTGATAGGCTTTCCGTATTCATCCGTAAACCACACCAGATAAGTAGCAGCCTCACGGTTTGCACTTACCGCATCTTTCTGGTAGAAATCCAGTGAAAAGATCATATTGCTGATCTTCCGACTGGAAGAAAGCAAACTCACTGTTACGGGGAGTGTATCATACTTCTGCTTATTGCGCCGATATTCCATAGAGCCGTTGCGCAGATAATGATATTCGATCACCGGAACCGTCATTTCCTGCAGGCTGATACCGCCATGCACAAAATTCAGCCCGCCACCATTCATCTTGATGCGAATACCTTCCCGTGGAGCAAATCCAGTGTATTCCGTTTTTCCGTCCAGGAATTTTACAGGAAGCAAATACTGCGGATCCGCCTCCTTCCGCATGATTGCATAGCGTCTGCCATATTCCACTTCCATATCATGGAAGCTGGTTTTATCCACTTTGTCATCCTCGGTCAGCGGACTGTAAGTGTACAGGAAGCCATGATCTGCCGTAATCAGAATGTTCGCCCCGCCGAAGTCATTGACGATAATGCGCACCATATTCTTCAGTTCACTGATAGCCCTATCGCATGCCGGGAACACAGAGGTGTCCGAAGTATGGCTTGCTTCGTCAATGGTATCATGGTAGATATAGACTACATCCATACCCTTGACCAGTGCCGCACGCTCTGCACGTTTCATCCCGATGATGTTCTTATACTGCAACGCCACGCTGGCCGGATTTACACCTTTCAGGACCTTATCCCGGTTCGTGCTTGCGGTAGACTGCCCATCGGCCAGAACATTCAATACCTCATTTTTCAGTTCAGCCGTCAACGCCTTATGTGGGAGCAGTGCCGCCATGCCAAATTTCGTGATAGACGGGAAGATGCCCTGCATACTGCCGAGTTTCACATTGCTCTGCGTTTCTCTGCGCAGTTCATCTGCCAGTGATGCCGCCACCTCGTAACGCATAGCATCCGAGATGATCACGAACACGCGGCTGTCTGCCGGACGGATGTGCTCATTGTAGAAATCCGACTGCTGCGGAATTTCCAATACGCGGCCATGCTCTGCCATCTCATCAGCACATACATCCGACCAGTTTTTGCCGAGGCCTCCCAGAAACCAGTAGGAGTACAGTCCCTCTACCTTATCTACAACATGCTTGAACAGGTCGTCCAGTTTGATATTGGAGGTTTCCAGACTTCTCTGGAAGCTCAGATGGAACAGTCGATAATAGGTGTCCATCCTGTAATAGTCCTCCGCATATTCTTTCCAGACCTGCTTTGCGTCCGGAGTATGGAACCCTGCGGAGTGCTCTTTGAAGAACTCTTGCATGTTGGCCACTTGCAGCAGACCCTCGTAGAAGTTGCGGAAGTACTCGTACCAGACACAGGTGCGGCGTTTTTCCACCGTCTTTGTGATCACATCCACATCAATAATATGGTCACTGATCTCCGTCATCAGCTTGCTCAGGACAACCTCGTTGATGCACGGGAAACACTCCGTTGCCGCCAGATCATCAACCGTCAGTTTTTCCAGCCTCTGCGGCAGATGTGCTTCATCTTCCACATAGCGGGCCACGTCATAAAGCTGCTGCAGATCACCACTGTGCAGCCACTCCGACACCAGCTCGTAGCAGTACGCCTGATGCGGAACTTCTCAAGCCCTGCCAGAAATTCCGGGCGCAGTGTGCGCGTAGAAGCTGTCAACAGAAGATGAATTGCCAGCTGCCCAAGATCCGGCTCTTCCTCTGCATAGCCACAGCCCTGCCGAACCATTGCCCAGAAAGCTTCTTCTGCACTATAATCCACAAAACTCTGATAGATTGGATTCTGCGCTTTATCCAACCCGCCACGAAGTACGTTCAGCAAGATTTCATTGGGCTGTGCTTTTTTCATACCGCAGAGCGCCGCCATCACGGCCATGTGCAGCTGTGCCGGAGTGGCAGGTATCTTATCCTGTGCCATGATTTTGGCACGACGAGCCTGTGCACCAAAAAACTTCCGGTAGTGCTTCACCAGCTTGCGCATAGAGGGATTGTCCAAGATATCCAGTTCCTGCATCCAGTTGGAAACAGCATCCGTCCGGTAGCTTTCGCTGTATAGTTCAATATCCAACAGCCAGTCATCCTCCTGCCGCTCGTAGGAAATGGGGCAGTAGACAACATAGTTGCTCGTCAGGTCATCCACCGACAGCATTTTTTTGACCGCAAAGGTATTGCTGCCGGTCAGTGCGACCAGCTTAGCATTTTCAAGCCGGATCTCATCCAGCTTGTCCGCATACTCCTTTTCTTCATCGTGCCAGAAGATGATCCGGCGCTCATAAAATTCCGGCAGCGGTGCCGCGAACCGGCGGTTGAGGTCTAGTACGATTTTATCTGTTTCCATTGTTATAATCCTGTAATTTGTTAATAGCGAACTGGGATTTTCGACTTGTTAATTTGAAAGTTTTCAACTCGATATGGAAGAGATTTCACAAATTGTATAACACCGTTTTTCTTTAGTTCAAAGTTCAAACATGGGGCAATTCCAATGGATGCTACATTCCAAAAAGTTGCTTTCAAGTCTAAGTCGTCAGTTCCCCAAATTGGAACTTTTATATATGGTGTCAATACGCCATCTACTGCCCGAAAATTATACATTTGCACATTTGATCCATTTTCCGTTGTATAGGAAAGAATCTTTATATTTTCTGTAGGGACAACTGCGACATATCGATATTCTTCTTCGGTTGAAAAACTTTCGTGTTTAAAGAACAGTGAATTTAACGAAACCCATGTTTCAAATTCGCCTCGAATCTTTTCATCCAACTTGTCAGAGTATTCATATTGTATCCACGACTCATAAATGTGATTAACGGCTTCTTTAATTTGATAATATTTTTCATCATCTTCGTAAATCACAGAGCCATACTCTATCGCAATTCCCTGTTCTCTATTTATCCAAGTGTCTTGAAGCGCCAGAGTATCAAGTCCAATATTATAGCCATTATAGCTTCCGTTTTTAGCATAGTATTTCCACATACTGAGACTATCAGAATCTTTCGATGCCGACAAGACAAAATACCGACAGGCCTTTCCTTTATAGGCTTTGTCAATTGTGCCAAATCGGTAGTCCTCATATGCATTCACTCGAATATCAGAAAGGACTCTAATGAATCTTTCTTCGTAATCTTTTTTGCATCGTGCCCAGAAACGATTCAAGTCTTCGTTTATATTTTTCCGTTCACTTGCGTCATTTAGAAACTCCGCATCCGTAAAAAAGATTTCACGATTTTTCAGGATTCCCATAAGCCCTTCTGGTGAAGTGTAATGATACGCAGCACATGTATCGCCAATAAAAGCACGCTTATAAGAAATTCTATTTGACAAAACGGTTTTTGTAACATGTTTGGTATGTAGGGAAAGGCTTATTTCTTCTGTTTTTCTCATTTTATTTTCGCCAGCACGTCCTTAAAGATCTCATAATTATGCTTCACACCATCGTCCAGATCAATCTTAATCATCTGATCCGCCAGCGCGTGAACTTTTTCCTCATACTGATGCAGCTCAGTGTCCTGCGCCTGCACTTTGTTCAGTTGCTTCGTCAGCTTGACACGCTCGCTGGTGCTGGTGGCAGCGGCCACCTGTTTTTCCAAACCTTCGATGGCAGTACGGTAGCGCGCCTGCTGCTCGTGGACATAATCGGTACGGATGCGCGCAATGGTATCCGGCTGGTAGCGGTGCAGGTAAATCAGGCACTTGAAGCCATTTTTCTTACCGCTGTCAAACAGCCAGTAGATGGGGCGCTTCTGATAAATCTTGCAGTGGTCGGCATAGAAATCGTTCAGGAAGTAGTTGCGAATGACCTCTTTCGGCTGCCCCTTGCCGCCCAGTGCGTTTGCAATAAAGCGCAGATTATCCTCCAGCGAGCTATCACCGTATACCACCCGCACAAACTCCACAAAACGGCCCACCATGTCATCTTCAAAGTATTCGTCGTCACAGATGGGAATAATACCGTCTGCATCCGGCTTATAAATATTGTATTTGCTATCATCCCATGTACCGCCTGCATACGCAAGGCCATCAAATGTGGGAGAGTAGCGGCCAAACATACAGCCCACAGCGTAGGAGATAAAGGAGCGCACATCCCGGCAAAGGTCCGCTTTGCGCACGGTCACATCCTTATCTTCTACTTCCGGGGTCAATTCATCCTGCAAGCCGTAAATATCAATAAAAATGCGGTTCAGTTCTTCCTCGTTGGCTTTCAGCTTCTCAAAGCGTTCTTCACATTCGCCAGCCCAGATGTCATAGCACTCAGCAAGGTAAATGTTTCCAATATCCATCATGTTGGGGTACTTGGTAATGGCCTTGATAAAGGGGTGGCGGGTAAAGTCCCAAGATGTTTCAA
>OMBL01001154.1_pt1 | contig 10030 bp, 9 predicted proteins | sample 1644871 | NCBI WGS metagenome assembly OMBL01 (sample SAMEA103958115, study PRJEB25191) | human gut metagenome | biome: human-associated habitat [ENVO:00009003]; feature: intestine environment [ENVO:2100002]; material: feces | place: Germany | collected 2013/2015
TATTAATATCCTCGTCAATGACGAGGATATTCTCAATACTGATATTCAATAATTTGCTTAAGATCAGGAGGTTTTCGAGATTTGGCAGCGATTTCCCGGAAAGCCATTTATAGACAGCCTGTGGGTTCTCAAATCCCATGACTTCCTGGACATCTTTCACCGTATACCCATTGCTTTTCAACAGTCTCCGAATGTTTTCTCCTGTTTCTTTTTGCTTGACGGACAAATATATTGGTTTCATAAACGTTCCCCCTTATCTGCCGTTTTAATATGTAGTAGAAGCATTCTAGCACCTTTTGAATGAATCCGCCAGTATTTTATTCTTCATTCTCAGTCACACGGATTCCCAATGCTTCACTTGCCCAGTCGATATAAATTTCTGTGATAATGAAGGATTTTATCTCATCAGGAACCTCATTCTCGTAGCCGAAGTATACCGTTTTCTTATCTTTGTGAACATTTATCATAAAATAGTCATCCGCTGAAGTTATCTTTAAAAAGTCTCCCAATGTCTGTCCCATAATGTAATCCTCCTGCTATATCTGAATGAAAAGTGGTTTCAATAAATGTCTATTTTCATTCACTAAGTTTACAACCGATGAAAGCTTATGTCATTCAACTGATGGTTTAAAGTGTCTTTTATACTCTATATTCAACGTATAGGATCTCATACTACCCATCAGACTACGACTCTATCCGCCTCCAACACTTCCGTATTTCTTAATTATTCTACTGCTTTTAATTTCTTCACATCAACTACAATAGCTGCAGTTCCGGCAATAATAAACAGAATATTCATAATCAAAATACTGGTTGTAGAATCACCAAATGCAAATACCAGAAGCAAACCAATTGTTCCAAGTATTTTCCACTTGATTGCGTTAACTTTTGTCCAAAGCCAAATAAGCGCGGTCACGACAGCATAGATACATAATGGGCTTCCAATCAGATTAACAATCGCTGCTAAAACTCCTACTCTACTTGCATATCCAGGAAATTCTGCAATGCTACTGATCAGAAATACTGCTGCTAATACTGCTTTTACCACCATCATTGTTAATTGTTTTTTGTTTGTGTTGTTCATTTTGTTTTCTCCTTTTCGTTTCCATAATGTTATATTTTTTTTGTTACACTTATTAGACAGTGCCATTTACAAACAGGTTTTAGAAATCTATAAATATTTTTATCCAATGAATATATTTTCAATATCATGCAAAGCTAATATAATAAATAAGGCAACAAATACTAAATTTAAGATCATTGCTGCCACTGTAGCTGTACAGAGGCTCATTAAAAATACCAGTAAAACAAATGCGATAAAAGTCCCCAATAAAGAACATGTCATCAGAAATACCATAACCAGTATTGTCACAACGACATAGATTGATGCTGTGCTGCCGACAAGTTCAATAATAGCAAATATAATAGATCTGCCATCACTGAGACGGTCAATAAAAGTTGGTACTCCCTCAAAAATCAGGAATAATACCATCAATACAACCTTAACTGCTGAAAATACTACTTGTCCTAAGTTTAATCCATTTTTGTTCATAACTTGTTTTCTCCTTTTCGTGTTTGGATTTTTATTTGTTTACACTTATAAGACAGTACGATTAACAAACAGGTTTTAAAAAAATACAAATATTTTAAAAAGTTTTTTATTTATCATCATTATCGCTGTACTCTACCAGATACATACAGAAAAAAAGCCCATCACATGGATGAGCTCTCTTCCGTATAAACCAAAATATTTATAAAAGGTGGAAACAAACTGCCAACAAACTAACTATTTGTGCCCGGTTAATTAGGAATGACTGTTTCACTTTTTTCCCATTTCAACCTTATTATAATCTTATGACTGATAGAGTTCTGTTTCGTAGTACTCTCCTTGAAGCACACCATTATAGTACAACTTCAAAAGCAATTTATCATAGGTTTCCCCGTATATGTCAAGCGTTTCTCCAGACGGTTCCAAAGTAAATGCATATCCGCTGTCTGTGAAATTTGAATAGGAACTGTCTGCTTTCTTCAGATAATAGATCTTGTCACCATAATTGAAGACTTCCAAAGAACCTATTGATCCGCCATTTATGTTTCCGCACCAGCCTTCTACTCCGCCGTCTTCCGTAAACATGCTTAATGATAATGTCTGTCCATCATTGCTTGAATACGAACCCGGTGTATTCCAGAAATTACCGGTTGGCGTATAGTTCGGAACCGGAATATTTCCGCTCTGATCAACGGTCTCCTCTTCTGTTTCCTGTACTTCTGTTTCTTCCGGAGCCGTTTCTGTCGGTTCTTCAGTTGTTTCTTCCACTACTTCTTCGGTTTCTGTTTCCGGGACTGATTCTGTTACAGTGATATGGGATGCATATATGGCATTCATCTCCGCTTCCCCATTTGTAACCCAATCATTGTATGCGTCAACAGCATCCGGAATAAGGTCATCTTCTGTAATGCAGTACCATTCATCAAAACTATAGCCGTCAGAATTGATCATATCCTCAATCGCAACATATTGATTATGTTCATCTTCATCATATGTAAATAAAAAACTATCTGAACTTCTTGCATTAAGATCATTAAATATAGAAGCCATATAAGTATCTGAATCTTCTAAATATAAATCATAATCAGAAGCTTTTGGCACACGGTATAAATTATAACGTAGATTCTCTGTATTAGCTCTATCCACATAATAGATACGTCCATTATATTCTCCAAAATACCAAACTTTTGGATCACATTTCATTCCTTCATATCCTGTATGACCTGGATTGGAATAATACTTAACCTCGCCACGCTCCACCATATCCTTATCATAATCTAAAATTAAACTAATTGGATATTTATAATCTTGAATGCTTACATATTTTAATCCATTTGTACTATCATAAGCCCAGTCAGGTAAATCTGAAATTGATTTTGCAAGTTTATAATGATTTCCGCTCTGCCCCTGCATATGCACAATCGCTGCCGCACCACCTCCAACAACAAGCGTTCCGGCGACAATGCCTGCGATCACCTTTGTTGCGATTCCTTTTCCGGCGCCTGCTGCTACTGTGGCTGCGGTTGTTCCGGCAACGGTACTTCCGGTTCCTGCTGCGGTTGCAACTGCTTTGGTTGCTGAAGACACTGCAGCCGACATTGACGGAATCTGTGTTGCCTGTGCCGCTTTGACGTCCTCTTTAAGCAGCAACAGGAAGAATGGAATCGGAGCAAGACCATAAAGCTTTGTACCTTTCTTTTCGAGGTCTAATACTTTGTCTTTGATCTTTTGTCTGCCATAATTCAGGCGGCTCTTAACGGTATTCTCTGATACTTCAAGCACGGACGCCATTTCTTTTACAGACATCTGTTCCATATAGAACATTGTGACACAGATGCGTTGTTCATCTGTCAAAGTATCAATGATCTCTTTCATTAGTCTCGTTGTCTCATTCTGGTCCATAACGATTTCCGGCTGAACGGATACACGGTCATCCACAAATGTATCACTGATATCCTGTCCGTCTTCGTTTTCTGTTTCTGAAAACAAGGTTACTTTTTTCCGTTTCAGTTCGTTTTTGGCAAGGTTCGACACAATCGTTCCGATCCAGGACGGAAACTTCTCCGGGTCTTCTAAGGTATTCAGAGACTTAAAAGCCTTCACATAGGCATCCTGAACGATATCCTGTGCTGTGTGCTCGCTGTTTAAAAACTTTTTCGCCAGGTAAAAACATTTCGTATACGTTTTCTCATACAGGTACGTATACGCTTCCTGGTCTCCTTTCATTGCTTTTTGTACTGCTTCGGTGTAGCTATTCATTTTTCATCCTCCGTAATATGTACTCTAATATCTTTCTCACTTTCGTTTTGTTTACTGTATATCCGTTCTGGTCTTGTTGTGCCAGCTCCTGAAACCATAACATTTCCCGGCATGGTTCCTCATGAATGATTTCCTCTCTGTGTTCATCCATGCAATCCCTCCTTTCTGTCCGTCTACTTAAAAGACAGTAGAAAACAGAAATCGGTTTTAGGTTTTCTCCAACAATTCAACATTTTATTACTGTTCGCTGTTTTGCACAAGCCTGTTTTCGTATATTCATGCATTTTTGTATATGTTGACGGATGCAAGAAAAAAACCAGGGCTTATTTGCTCTGGTCTTCTCTGTTTCTTTCGCATGCTAATTTATAATCGAAAAATGGATAATATTCAAGATTTGCAATCATAAGCGTATACATATCCAAACTGTGGCATCGGCTGTCTTTATTTCTTAACATATCGAAGATAATCGCATAAGCGCGATATACAGTAGGAATATACGACTCAATATCTGCTTTTAATTCTTTGGCAGATCTCTGTTTTCTGTTATCCTCAATAGCGTGCAAGTACTGATCCGTTATAAGATTATCCAATTCTGAAATCGGTTCGTCGGATATCTCAAAATTGGCACCTAAATAATCCGAAAGGAAAACACGGCACGTATCAAAATCACGTAATCTTTTTATATACAACTTCTTTGAAAACCCAGAATCCGGATTATAGTTATGAAATGCGTCCACGAGTTCAGAAAACGATCGTTTTGTCACTTCCTGTGTTCTATCTAAATAATCCGGATCGTCAAGTTCACAATGAAAATCATACAGATCTTTAACACTGTTGATTCTTGCTTCTAATTCTTCTTTGGTTGGCATATGTTTTTCCAATTGCTCTAACAGATCAATGAATTCTTTGTCTTCTTTCTTATCTTTGAAACTAATAACATTACTCATATTTTTAAGTCCTCTTTTAGTCTAACAATGATGTATCTATGATCTGGAAATTGGCTCTATGTATGTACAATACTTTGCCGTCGATGGATGTATCCCACTCCCTATATTATTCGAATGGTTTAAAATCATCATCCGTAAGCTCTGCTGTCAAATTACAATACGGGCAACAGTATCGGTAAGGTTCGATACCAGCTAAGTCTTTTCCACAAATCGGACACACACCGTCATTCACAAAGTAGCCCATGGAATTCCGTTTTGTATTCATGACAACTTCTCTGGCCTGACCATAAAACTTTTCTCTCGCCTCTTCGGATTTGAATTTTGTCTTTTTCTCCTTATATGTTTGACCGTGGTACATATCAGCAATAAATGCTAAAACAAACACAATGATAAATACTTTAAGTCCGCCAACCGCAGACAATGTTTTTGTGAAGAAACCAAAAACTCCAAATACAATGCTGATAATAACTGATGCATACGATAATGGTTCCACATATTTCAATAACCGGTCGTATTTATAGAAATCACCCTTGCTGTTTCGTGCGGATGATACGGTATATGTCATACAAAAACTCATAACAATCGTGCATACACTAATGATAAGTAATAAAAATGTTAATACTGCCATAACTGTTTCCTCTCTTTCTGTCAATGCATCTGATTGTAATTATATCATATACTATTTAGTATGAAAACAAATTTAGTCACTCATGAATCAGAATCCAACGCTCTCTCCGACTCCTGTTCCAGTATACGTATTTGGCGCAAACTCTCCGGCGGCAACGGTAGCTTGGATTGCTGTGTCATAGCCGTCTTCATTTCCTGTTTCCGGATTGATTGTGACATCATCCATATTGGATGCCAATAATAATGCATTCTCACCAAAGCTTCGGCTCCAGTTACGGAAGATGAATTTCTGACTTGCGTCTGTTACGGTGTCGATTGCTTCCTCATCTGAACCTTCTACATATCCGGCTGTAATTGGTCTATAAATGATATCATAAGCAGCGACGGGATCATTTCGCGGATAAATTGACTGGATACCAGCTGTGGAACCATTACTGAATACCAAATGCTGTCCGCCAGAGTTTCCGTAAAAGATTTCTGTATGTCCTCCACTATAAGAAGAACCATTACTGTCGGTTCCTGTGAATCGACGTACAAGAATGTCTCCCTGCTGCAGGTTATTCCATGGTCACTGATCAATGCTCCCGTTCCAAAGGTACCGGTTGTGGATCCATATACCTGTAAACAAGCGGAAACGTAACCGGAACAGTCTGTACGTACATGATATTTCTGTCCGTTTACCTCGATCCAGATCCATCCTGACTGGTTATACTGTGACTGTGTCTGCGCAATCAGTGTCTTAACCGTCAAGCATACATTCATCCAGTTCGTAACATCTCCGTTTCCGGTTGGTATGATGGTCGCTGCCTCGTCTCCGTACACATCGGACGGTATCTTGCCTTCAAAAATACTGTATGCTAATGTTTCGTTTCTCTGGATATCAACATTGATATGGCACGCCTGCCCTTGTGTTCCATCATCATACTCAAAATAATATGGATGCTCTGAGATGATATGTGTCTGGTCATACAATTGGGCTGCCATGTCCTCAAGTTTTCGAGTACTTATCAGCGAATAATCGTATTCTAGCATTACTTGCATTGCACAGAACAGTTCCTTATAGTTCTCGTTCGAACCATTTGGATACTGAATATCGGCAGCCGCATACTTGGATGCCCTTCTGTTAAGTTCAGCTATCAAGTCGTTATGCTCGTCTTCCAATGCGTGCATGATAGCGGTTCCGTCTTGCATACTGATCGTATATGCCTGGTTCTCTTTCTGGGCAGCGGCATTTCCGTCCCAGAAGCAGCATAATATCATAATGATAAACACAACAAGGATAAAGCCTCCAACTACTGCAAGGATCGGTCCTAACACTGCGGAAATTGCCTGGATCATCTGATTGAGGGCTGCAAAGATCTTCGAAAAGATCGTCTTCTGCCATGCATTCCTGATCGCGTTTCTGATGTTTTTCATCAACAGCTTTACAGGATCGAACAGCTTATTCTTTACTGTTTTCACTGGTTTCGGCGCAATTTTCTCGAAACCTTTGTTGAACCATTCTTTGTAGAGCGCCTTTAATTCAGATTTCGCTCCTTTTCCAACTCCACGGTTGCGGTTTATAATCTCCCGGCGCTGCTCAAACAGTTTGCTCACATGAGTTTTGCTATCAATCATGCCACCAAGCTTTGACTGTTTGAATCCTTCGATCATGAAGTGGCTCATGTGACTGGTCACGAAGTTCTGTAAATCTCTTGTAATCGTTCCGAATGTTTTATGTTTGATTTTAAGGCTAAGTGCGCCTCCTGGTGTTCCGCCGACTTCAAGTGTCTTCATCGCAAGCTGAGCCGAAAGTTTAAACCCATTTCCTGCCTTCATCTGATTTCTAAACGTAATCGCTCTTGAAACCACAACACCAGCATTCCATATGGTGTCCACAATTGAATGTACTGCAATCTTGCTTCCGGTCATTGCCACCTGTTTGCAGGTTTCTGCCAGATGGATTCCTCGCATTGTCTCACTGTTTTCCAATGGAGCGGAACCGAGACGAAGCATCTGTCTGCTCAGGCGCCGAGGAGTTGCGTCAAGACGTTTTGCGAACTTATTCTGACGGGCGCCGAGAAAGGACAGGATGCCGTTGTCTTTCATGTTCTTGCGGCTCTTGTTTAGGTCTTTAAGAATCTCTTTTTTCTCGTCACTCGATAAAACTTTAGTTCCTTTCATGTCCATCTTGAGTTTTCGACGTAATGCAAAATTATCGTGTACAGAAGTTCGAAATGCCTCATAGTTAACATGCTTCATTTCGCCAACGCCACGCTGATGTTTTACGGTTACAATTCCACTGCCATCACTCTGAAACTCAATCGTGGCAACTGTGTTTTTCGCTGATGGAACTCGTTTTCCGTCCTGGTACTTCATACGCTGTATAGTCTCAGAACTAACCGTATACTGTTCATCCATATTGGCATTGAGTTCTTTTCTTACGGTTCCGAAAGCATCAGGTTGATCCCCGTAGCTTTTTGCAGCCATTCCCATCTCGTTAAAGTTAGCCGTCCTGTCATCACCAAGCTGTTGTTTTACTACATACTTATCCGCAACGTTTTGATAAAATTGAATCTGGTGTCTCATATGAGATGTCATCGCCGCAGCCACAAGCGGTGTCGCTACACGTTCCGTATTTCGAAGTACTTTTTTTGTATCTCGGTCTGTCGCTGTATTACTACCCTGACGCTGTACCTGCTTTTTCGTATTCTCAGCAGTGCTATCCAAACGTTTCCCTAATGTTTCGGTTATCGCTTGAGAACGGCTGATATTATTTGAAATTAGTTTTCCTTTTGAACTACCGATAATCATATTTCTGCATATCCTTTCTTCGGAGTTTAGTTTCCGAAATGTGTTTTGTTTGAAATCATTCGTTATCCTAAATATGTTCCTACTCATTGCAAACTAAAAAGCAGAAATATGGATTATTGTGACGAGTTTCTAAGTTTGTGAGCCTTATTAAGAGTAGAAATAATAAACCATCACAAAGATATTTGATTTATTTAGAATAGAAGTTTATAATAACTGAAATACAACAAGGAGGGGCGTTATGCATAATTATGATAAAACTTTCGAGCATTTACGTGATGAAGGTGTAAGAGTTGACGTAAGAAGGGCAAATCCATACGTTTATATTTCATCATATGAACGAAACGAGGCAAAAGAAACTGCAGAAGGATTACTTGAAGCCGCTAAGAAAGATATGGAAATTTACCGAGAAAACAAATACGTTTACCCATTGATCGAACGCGAAACTAATTTTCAGGTAACTTGGAAAACAAAATTAAGCGATCTTAGATGGCATCACCGGATTTTAAATCGCTGCCCAATTGGTGGTCTGGAATTGGTACTCGCTAATTCAGCGGCAACCTATTCCCATGTTCAATGGGTCGTTGCCAGCCATCAGCCAGAAGTTAATGGAATGGATTGCCCAAGAGATCTTGAGCACTGGGAAGATCACGCATTTCACTTTAACGAACAGTATCATCCGCAGTGTTTCGATTCGTTCTGGAGAAAAGATATTCCGGAAGGTCATTTTATTGATGAGTATGGAATCGTTGAGATTGCAAAAGAAAAGATTGCAAGCGGACTTGAACACCAACTTAATTTTCGTAAATACTGTTATTACCTTAATTTCTGGGAAATGTGGGGTTTCCGGTTTGATGAATTCGGACTTAATATTGAAGGCGAAAAAGCCAGAAATGAACAGTCCTATCATGTCAAGAAAGCCGAGAGTTTCATCGAGAAATGTCTCAAAGAAGGAAAACGGCAGCCGTTCCCGTATTATGATAAGTCCAAAGATGAGTACTGGAAATATCGGACACCAAACAGCTGGGAACTGGTACTTGCAGACCGGTTGGCAGATGCTAAGCGTGAACGTGAAGAATACTATTTGAAACATATGCGTTGAAACAAAATTAAGAGGAGCTTGTTAGGCTCCTCTTTTTGTGTACGAGGAATTTGGACTTCGGATGTGGAAGGGACACTTGTTCCGGAAGTTGCAGAATATGGTTTGAGTACTGATTGGAACCGGGTGTAGGTATTCGGTAACAACACTAATGCATGACCCGTATCCCTAACGGAATCCGGATCTTCGAACAAGTTCAATAGATTTGATACGATTTTAGGAATACAGACGATGGGTTCCGAAGACTGCAGAATACGCTTCGATTACTACTTCGGAACCTCACATATGTATTCTATAACAACACTAGTGCAAGTTTTGATACGATTTTTAGAATACGAGGCATAGGTTCCGAAAACTGTAGAATACTCTTCGATTACTACTATGGAACCTTTTGTTGGTATTCTATAACAACACTAGTGCATGACCCGTATCCCTGACGGAATCCGGATCTTCGAACAAGTTCGATAGATTTGATACGATTTTAGGAATACGATTGTTTAGTTCCGAAAGCTGCATAATAAACTTCGATTACTATCTGGAACCGTTCATTAGTATTCTATAACAACACTAGTGCAAGTTTTGATACGATTTTTGGAATACAAAAAGACAGGTTCCGAAAGCTGCATAACACACTTCGACTACCACCCGGAACCGTTCATTAGTATTCTGTAACAACACTAGTGCAAGTTTTGATACGATTTTTAGAATACAAAAAGACAGGTTCCGAAAGCTGCATAACACACTTCGACTACCACCCGG
>OMBL01001161.1_pt1 | contig 10000 bp, 4 predicted proteins | sample 1644871 | NCBI WGS metagenome assembly OMBL01 (sample SAMEA103958115, study PRJEB25191) | human gut metagenome | biome: human-associated habitat [ENVO:00009003]; feature: intestine environment [ENVO:2100002]; material: feces | place: Germany | collected 2013/2015
TCAGAGAACTACAGCCAGTGGTACAACGACCTGGTAACAAAGGCCGACTTGGCAGAGCAGTCGCCCGTGAGAGGCTGCATGATAATAAAGCCCTACGGCTATGCCATCTGGGAGAAGATGCAGCACCAACTCGACGCCATGTTCAAGGAGACAGGCGCCCAGAACGCATACTTCCCCCTGCTCATCCCCAAGTCGTTCCTCTCGCGTGAGGCAGAACACGTGGAGGGATTCGCCAAGGAGTGTGCCGTCGTGACCCACTACAGGCTGAAGGCCAAGGAAGACAAGAGCGGCGTTGAGGTAGACCCTGCCGCCAAGCTCGACGAGGAGCTCATCATCCGCCCCACTTCAGAGACCATCATCTGGAACACATACAAGAACTGGATACACTCATGGCGCGACCTGCCGCTCATGTGCAACCAGTGGTGCAACGTGATGCGCTGGGAAATGAGGCCCCGAATCTTCCTGCGCACGGCGGAATTCCTGTGGCAGGAAGGGCATACGGCCCATGAAACCCGCGAGGAAGCCATTGAGGAAACCCTCACCATGCACAAGGTTTATGAAGAATTCCAGCGGGATGTGCTCGCCATCCCCACCATTCCCGGGGAAAAGACGGAGGCGGAACGCTTCCCCGGCGCGGAACAAACCTACACGGTGGAAGCCATGGTGCAGGACCGCAAGGCCATCCAGGCAGGGACCTCCCACTTTCTGGGGCAGAATTTCTCCAAATCCCAGAACATCTGCTTCGCCGGAAGGGACAACACCCAGCAATTCGCATGGACAAGCTCCTGGGGCGTTTCCACCCGCATGATCGGAGCGCTCATCATGATGCACTCCGACGACGACGGACTCGTCTGCCCGCCCCGCGTCGCTCCCCAGCAAATCGTCATCATTCCCGTCACACCCAAGGAAGAAAGCCGCCAGGCCGTTCTGGACCACTGCGAAGAACTGGCGCGCACCCTCCGTGCGTCTGGAAATAGGCCCCCGGGACCTGGAAAAAGGCTCCGTCTGCCTTCAGCGGCGCGACCGGTCCTCCAATGAAAAATCCTTCGTCCCGGAAACGGAACTGCTCGATACCGCTGCGGATATTCTCCAAAGCATCCAGGACACCCTGCTTCAGCGGGCCATTGCCTTCCGGGACTCCCATATCCGCCCCGCCTCCACTCTGCGGGAATTGGAAGAAAACTTCTCCGGAGAGGGAGATGCAGACTGGCTCCAGGTGCCGTGGGACGGGTCTCCGGAAGAAGAAGAAGAACTGGCTAAACGGCTGCGCATTTCCATCCGCTGCATCCCGCTCGGCGAGCTGGGCCGCGGCGAGCCGGCACCCTGCATCCTCACCGGACGCATGACGACACGCCGCGTTCTGTGGGCCAGAAGCTACTGAGCCCTCTGATTGTCCCTTTCAACGGGATTGTTCCAAGGCAGGCCCAAACGGGCCTTTACGGAACAATCCCGTTTTTATGCGCCCCCACCGTTTTCCCAAAAACGGCATCAACAAGGAACGGAACAACATGTATCGCAGACCAGAATTCTTTCTTCTTCTGTGTCCCCATGCCGGCGGCGACATCCGTATTCCGGGAAAACAGGATTTTTTCTCTAAAAAAATCTTGCCAAGACCGGAAAACCTTATATACTTCTCGGCACACGGACGCCGTAAGGCTCCAATCTTTTAAAGCGGATGTAGCTCAGGGGTAGAGCGCAACCTTGCCAAGGTTGATGTCGTGGGTTCGAATCCCATCATCCGCTCCAACTTTTTATAGCAAAAGACCCGCACAAATCTTGATGATGTGCGGGTTTTATATGATGGCCCGTACAGGAAAAACTGTCCCCCCCTATTGTAAAACCGTCACAGGAAACATTTTCATCTGCCCTGGTGAAGCCCTCCGGACGCTCATCCTTCATGGCAGACGTTACCGGTTTTCACAGGCATGTCCTGCCTTGTTGTTTAATGACTTAGTGTTTATCCTCTGAAACCTAGGCGGACTTATACCCACCGTATCAAGAACCTGTCGCGAACCCTATGATCATGATGGCAAGCCATGTACCCGACAATATAAGCGCAATAAGATCGTCTTTTCTGTTCGAATTCACGATGATACCACACAATCCCCAAAACAGGCTTGTAAATTGACCGATGAACATTGCCAATCCTAATGTTATAGATAGAGAGACAGGAAAGCTAATGTTTTTGCCGAATAGTGTTACACAAGCTATAGGAAACAGCGCTATCCATCCGATGAGTGAAGGAGTGTAAGATTTCATGATTAATGCTGGCGCATACCTGAAATAATTTTATACCGCTTCTTTCATCAGTTGCCGCAGGAAGTTAGCCGGCAACGAGAACATATGGCTCCATCCATCAAGAATCAGAAAAAGATGAACCAAAAAGGGCGATTCCCGTAGAAATAGGGAACATAATTCCGCATTTGTCTAATAGAAAAGTCTCCATGGAAAATATATTTTTTCGCAACAAACCCTGTAAGGCTCTTCTTTTGATTCAGGGGGAATTTTGATTTGCACTTCGATACGGCAGCCTTTCACGAGGTCAGGGTTGTTTAACAGATACTCCTCGACTTCCGGAGGAATCCGGGCATTCGTTCCGTCTTCGACAACGAAACGAAGACCACAAGTTTTACTTCTCCAGGAAGCTCCATCGCCTGTTAATTTCATTCCATGCCGGGCAAATATCTTATGGAGTTCCAAATCCTTTTCCACTGTTTCCAACAGAGTTACACTCCTCTTATAACCGTCTCCCGTATCTATGGCCGACCAGAAGAGGGAGAACGGTAAATAAATGAAGAAGTAAAAAACGACTATTCCTATGACGATCTTCCACATTTTCTTTTTCATCTTAAATAATTTATTAATTCTCTCTTTGTTTATTCGCAAGGCTCTCTTCCTTCGCCATAGCCTCTATGCCCTTGAGGAGCTGGAGCCAGAAGAGGAGTATCAGGGGCAAACGGGGCTACAAAACCAGCTCCTTCCACGATTGCACACGACCATCCGCAGCAATTTCTTGCTCCCGAGTTGTATAGTGAATATTGAGGGACCTTCTTTTCATCTTCCCGGATCTGCTCTTCAACTTTATTTACTGACTCAGGACAGGCTTTATAAGTGTAGGAATTTCCAGAATCGGCATCTCCTTCATTACGGGCATCATCCTGAATTTCTCCGGCTCCAACGCCTAAAGCGCCTTTGTGCCAACTTCCGGGGTAGAGGCCTCTCTGCATATTGGGCGTTTTGACCCAGGCATGTCCTACATTTCCTGACCAGTAGCTGCATGGTTTAACCAGAATAAAAATTTCCTGTATTTCATATTCGCAACATTCCCTTCCTGCGTCATCCGCAATTTTAGAGTATTTTACACCATCCTTGCAACATTCCGTTTCAGCATCTTCAGAAAGGCCAAGCGTATCAAAGTACAGGCATGTATTGTTCTTGACAAAGATATAAAGATTCCATCCGCTCTGTTCATCGACAGGATCTCTGCTGATCCACCTTCCATCTTGGGGATTATAGTAGCGGTAATTGTAATAAACCAACCCCAGCTCGTCATCAGCATATTCGCTGGAGAACCGGAACGGATTCAGCCCCCCCGCATTGCCTTCCATCTTAAGAACATTCCCATACGGGCCGTATTCGTACAAGGCTCGGCGGCCCGCCTTGATGCCGAAGAGCGCCGTCGTGTTCTTCAACGCGTCATGCGTATAATAAAGATCTTCCACATAAGTTCCCGTTTCATCAAAGACGCTCATCGCCAAAATGCGCGTGGCTACCGGTTCCAGGGGATCCCACAGGTACGTTTTACGCAGGACGGGTTCAGCGGATTCCGAAGCGTCCGCAGCATCCAGTTCCGCGATTTGCAGGTAACCCTGGTAAATAAACCGTTTCCTTGACATGAGCGCTTCTCCTTCATAGACGGATTTTTCTACCCTCCTGTTCAGATAATCGTAAACGCACTCAATACGCCTGCCCCCCTGCGTGAAGCTGACCGCCTGATTCAACGCGTTGTAGGCGGCTTCCCATTCTCCCGTGGACGTCTGAATCTTCGTCTGGTTGCCGTCGGCGTCATAGGTGGGAACAAAGGGCGGCTCCGTACCTTCGGTGATATCCGTGTATTGATTAAGCTGGTTGGCAACGTATGTGGCGGGAAGGGAATCCGTTCCCTCCCGGGAGGTTGTGCGGTTGCCGATGTTATCGTAGGCGTAACTGTATATGCCGCCCCGGCTCATCGCGTCGCTCACAAGTTCATTCCTGTCATTGTAGGCGTAGGCGTGGGTGAGGTCGGGCGCGGACGTGTTGAAATAGTCTTTCTTCGTGACGGGACGCCCCAGCACATCGTAAGAGTAGTCGGTTTTGGCCGGGTAGTTGGCGCTGCCGGGGCGCAGGTAGTCAATCTTCACCGGGAGATCGCGCTTTTCTTCCAAAGTACGCCACCGTTTCAGGGTGTTGGGGTAATCAAGAGTGTCCAGCAGGCCGTTTTCCGCATTGTAGCCGTAGGTGAAGGGCTTCGCGACGGCGTTCAGCGAGACGGTGGAAAGCCTTCCGAAGGCGTCATGGCCCCATGCCGTCTGCAAGGCGGCGGCGCCCGCATAGTCCAGGCAGTAGCCCGCGGGCCGCCCCACTCCGTCACGGCGGAGGGTCAAGACGCTTGCCGCAAGGCCAGCCGTCGTTTCCGTTTCCTGTTCGTTATACTGGTTGTACGTGAACGTGCGCGTTCCGGAAGCGTCTTCAATTTGCGTCAGCTGCCCCAGATGATTGTAGCGGCTGCTGATGGAGGGGGTAAAACCGTCGTCATTAAAGGTAATGGAGGTAAGCTCCCCGGTAAGGGGGGCGTAGGAGCGGGAGGCAACGGTTCCCCGCGCGTCCGTCGTAGCGGAAACGCGGTTGAGCGCATCGTAAGCGGTATCCACATGGGTGGCATTGGCATAGGTTTTGCGGACAACCAGCCCCGTAGCGACATCGTACGTCCAGGTGGTGATGTCCCCATCCGTCCGGAGGCGGGGATCAGTAGTGATGACATCCCCGGGATCACGGAAGGTGGAAAGGCTCACTATATGGCCGGCGGCGTCATAAGCGTATACGGCGGGCTGTATGGCCGTCCCCCATTCGGCTTCCTTGCGGCCCCGGATATCATAAACGGAACAGGCCGTTTTACCAAGGGCATTGGTAACGCAGGTAGGCAGATCAAAGGGCTGGGCATAAGCGTAGGTAGTCGTGTTGCCCGCGGCATCCGTGCCGGAAATGATGCGGCCGGCGATGTCGCAGACGGCGGTATAGACGTTACCGCGCACATCTGTGTCCGCATAGGTGATGCCCGTTTCCGTATAAGTGCGCTGCCGGCGCGCCGTCAAAGCCCGTAACCGCCGTCGTGAATCCGTCCACGACGCGCGTGAGGGCAACGCTCCCGACGCCGGGCACGGTTTTCTTCTGCAGGCGGACAGAACCGCCGCCATACTCCGTCCACTCCACGGTATCATGGCCGCGGGGATCCGTCATGACGGTTTTGCCGGCAAGGACAGAACTCAGAGCAGAGAGCAGGGCCGCCCGCTTTTGAAGAACGGGAGTACCTGAAGAAGTATAACTTGTTATGGAAACAAGTCTGTAGATGCCGTCTTCACGGCTCTCGGCCACATAAGCGTAGTCAGTAATGCGGGAGTTCAGGATGGTCGGTTCATCCTCCAGGGCGACGATTGCCCTTGTCCTGTTCCCAAAGGCATCATAGGCATAGAGTGTCGGCGCCATGTCCGCCAGCTGTTCCCTGATAAGGCGCCCCTTGTCATCGTATGCAAGAGTGCGCACGTTTTCCCCATTCAGGGTATTGGCGGCAGCAATCCGTACAAGATCGCCAAAGCCGTTGACGGTGGAGCTTCCCGTCACGACGCGGGGCGCTCCCCCCTCCCCGCCCGGCACAGCCTCCGTCGTGCGGATCCCTTCCGCCGTGGCCTCAACGGTATAAAGGATATCCTGCTGCCCGGTGCCGTAACGCCGCACTACTGCTCCGGAAGGGCTTTTCCGGGTGATGAGCGTAGCGCCGGCGGGCGTGGTAACAGTTTCTACCAGGCCATCCCCGCTATAAGAGCGGACGGTGGTGCGCCCCAGAATATCGGTTTCCCTTATCAGGCGCCCCAGCAAATCGTATTCCCGGCTTTCCACCGTCGTCATGGGGCCTGCATCCCTGCGCAGGGAGGTAATTTTACCGAGGGCATCACGGGAATAGCTCGTGATGGTTTCCGGAGTGATCATGGTTTCCCCGTCCGCAACGGCTGAACGGATGGTTTCCACCAGCTGGCGGGCCGTATTGTAGGAATAGGAAGTGGTCACTCCATTCTCATCCCTCTCCCACAACGGGCCGCAGCAGGTCATCATGCGCTCGTAAACGCGCCCATTGGCGCGGGTGCGCTTTACCCAACGGTTCTCAACGTCATATTCATAAGAAGACGCGTCCGTCATGGACCAGGCGCCATCGGCCAGCCGGGCGTATTGCTCATAACGCATGTTATTGCCCTGGCCGGAGACGTAAGTAACCTTCCGCGAGCTCAGGCCGGGGACGCTCTCTCCCGCTATCCGCGTTTCCGCGGTCACTTTGTAAAGGGCTCCGTACTGGTCCGTCTCTTCATAAAAATAATGCGTCTGAATGCCGTCCATGCCCTGTTTCATCTTCAGGCGTCCGCGGGCATAAACATTGGGAGCCGTGCCGAGCCAGGATTCCTTCACTTCCAGACGCACGTTTCCTTCCCCCAATGCGGTCGTGCGTTTTTCCACGCGCCGCACATGATTTTCCTCAACGTAGGTGTAATCCGCGCGCCAAAGTTCCGCCGCAGTGGCCGTCAACGTCACCCATTGGGTGAGGATATCCGGATCCGCCTGCGTCTGGTCCCGATACGTGGTGTAAGTGACCTTATCGCCGGCTTCCGCCCAGGGGACGCTGGACACGATTTCACGGCCGAAACGGTCGTATGCCCACGTTTTGACACTTCCGTCAGGAGCAGTTTCCTTCGCGATTTTTCCCATGCCGGTGTACTCGTAAGTCGTTTCCCGGGCGTAGTCCGTTCCGTAGCCTTCAATACGGCTGGTGCACAAATTGCCATTGCGGGTGACGGCATAAGTCTCACAGACGCGGGAGATGGGAGCGCCGTTTTCCCCCCGCTGGATGGTGGTGATGAGTTTCCACGTGCCGGGCGAAACGATCTGTTTTTCTTTCAGAGTGAATATGGCGTCTTCTCCTTCCCCCTGCGCCATGTTCCATGCTCCGTCGGCTCCCTGCCAGTAGCGGGTGGTGTAGGGCGCGCGCCCGGCGGTCTGTTCGGTAACGGAGAGTCTGCCCGCAGCCGCGTCCCCGGTAATTGTGAAGGTTTTAAAGGGGTCGCCCGTGACGGAATAAAGGCCGGTGGAACTGTTTTTCCCGCCCACCTGCTCGGGGAGATAGAGGGCGATGCGGTAACCGGACTCCGTGACATTTTCGATGTTGGCGAGCCCGTCCCACAGGTTCCATATCTGCCGGATGCTTCCATCCGAAGCCCGCACAATATCCAGCTTTCCGTCAAATTCTTCTCTTGTGTAAGCCGCGCCGTTTTTAGCGGTGTAGCCGGTGGCGTATTTCAAGGAAGAGGCCGAACCTGCGGTATAGTTAACGGTATTGCCCGCGTTTGAACGGATACTGAGGCAGAATTCTCCCGCCCTTGCCGGAGAAGCGGATCTCCTCCCGAACCACGCCGAGCCCCCGCGCTTGGCGGATCCTGCAATGGGGGCCACGCTGTCACCCCTGCTGCCGTCTCCATCCGCGTAACAGTAGTAGTTAATGGCAGTTCCTCCGCTCCTGATTTGGAAAGCGGTATTCGCCCCGATGCCCGATGATGGCGCGGAGATGATTTCACGAGTTATCGGATGCCAGTAATGAAGCGCACGTGGGGACCAGAGCTCAGCCGAGAATGTGTATCCTACTATTTCCAGCAATCCCTGAGGCAGACCCGTCATGCCCCGGAAAGAGCCGAAATTGGTACGCCAGATCATTTCCGTCTTGAGCGTCCGGGCAACCACGCGCCTGCCGGCGGCCGACGAACCGTAAAGGGTGGAGGAAGAGCGCGCGCCGCGCGCCGAAGAGCTGCTGCCGCCCTCATTGTTTTCACAGGTGCAGGGATCCTCATCTTCACCGTTATCCCCTTCTCCGTTGTCTTCCTCCGGACAGGGAGAACTGGAACTGCTCTGGGAGCCATTGCCGCCAGCAGCCTCCTCCCCGCATTCACACGGCACGTCTTCCCCCTCATCTTCCGTACTTACGGGTTCCGGATAACCTTCATCCGGCTGATAGGAGGATGAGGAGGTTCCATCCGAAACCATGACTTCAATGGAATAATTAAGGATGGCGAGATTAGTCCATTCAGGAGGAACAGCCACGTTCTCATAAGTCATGTGCACGCGGTGCGGTCCCGGTTCAATGGGGAAGCTCAAGCTTTTTTCCCTATAAGACCCTCCATGGTATTTGCCCTCCCCAGGAATGAAAATTCCCTCGCCGTCAACAGTAAGAGAGCCGTTATCATCCACCCCCAGCATCAGACGGCACTCCGCCGTTTCCCCCGGGCCGAGCGGATCAACGACAATCCCCCAGTCCCAGCTGCCGCTGAACGCCCCGGCCTCTTTGTTAAACGGGACCGGCACACCTCCGGACGCTGTGAGGGAATTATCAGGCAGAGAATTCGCATGACGCTGAACCTGTTGATCTTTCATAAAATCCAGATAATTGACGATTGAGGGACGAACATCAAAGAAGACAACGCTTCTCTATATTCACTATTCTTATGTATCTCGGAAAACGGAACAGAGCAATGATTCATTTTTGAATAATTGTTACTAATTACAATAAATTATTATCAATCAATATTACACGAATCAAGTTATGGAGGAAATGTTATGTCAAAGAATTTAACTGAGAATTACCCAATTGTTGACACAATCGAAGCTCTTGAAGAAAGACTTGCCGGTGTACGTGAGGCACAGCGCATCTTCGCAGCTTATACACAGGAACAGGTAGATAAGATATTTACTGCCGCTGCACTCGCTGCCAATAAAGCAAGAATTCCTCTTGCAAAACTTGCAGTTGAAGAAACTGGTATGGGAATTGTGGAAGATAAGGTTATCAAGAATCATTATGCTTCAGAGTACATTTATAATGCTTACAGAGATACTAAGACATGTGGTGTTATTGAAGAGGATAAGGCATATGGAATTAAAAAGGTTGCTGAACCTATTGGCGTTGTTGCAGCCGTAATACCAACAACTAATCCAACTTCAACAGCTATTTTCAAAACTCTTATTTCACTTAAGACTAGAAATGGTATTATCATCAGCCCACATCCTCGAGCTAAGAAATCAACAATTGCAGCAGCTAAGGTTGTTCTTGAAGCTGCTGTTGCAGCAGGTGCCCCTGAGGGAATCATTGGCTGGATAGATGTTCCTTCCCTTGAACTTACAGATACACTTATGAAGGAAGCAGATATTATCTTAGCTACCGGTGGACCTGGAATGGTTAAAGCTGCTTACTCTTCTGGTAAGCCTGCACTTGGTGTAGGTGCCGGTAATACTCCTGCTATCATTGATGAATCAGCAGATGTAATACTTGCTGTTAACTCAATTATTCATTCTAAGACATTTGATAATGGTATGATATGTGCTTCTGAACAGTCTGTAATTGTTGACAAGAAGGTTTACAAGGCTGTTAAAGAAGAATTTGCATACAGAGGCTGCTACTTCCTTAATAAGAGCGAGACAGAAAAGGTAAGAAAGACTATTATTATCAACGGTGCCCTTAATGCGAAGATTGTTGGTCAGAAGGCTCACACTATCGCTGCTTTAGCAGGCGTTACTGTTCCTGAAGAAACTAAGATTCTTATCGGTGAGGTAACATCTGTAGACCTTTCAGAAGAATTTGCTCATGAAAAGTTATCACCTGTCCTTGCAATGTACAAGGCAGAGGATTTTGAAGATGCTCTTTCAAAAGCTGAAC
>OMBL01001164.1_pt1 | contig 9994 bp, 6 predicted proteins | sample 1644871 | NCBI WGS metagenome assembly OMBL01 (sample SAMEA103958115, study PRJEB25191) | human gut metagenome | biome: human-associated habitat [ENVO:00009003]; feature: intestine environment [ENVO:2100002]; material: feces | place: Germany | collected 2013/2015
CCCGCTCGCGGTATCTGTATACAGCTTCGGGGCAAAGAAAACGCTTTCCGCATCCGATTGTGACAGCCCGGAAAGAGGATAGCCACACTCGGCACAGACCAAAGAGCAAAAAGAGTCGCAACTCGCGTATTTAGCGTGGGCTGCGGCTTTTGTCATAGTTTGCGGTCTGGCATTTACAGGGCAATTTATAGGACTTATCTTGCAAAAAAACAGCCCGCGAGGATATCCCCGCAGGCTGATTATTTATATTTACGCTTTGTGGTAGAGCTTCTTGACTTGATAATGCGGCTCGCAGGTCAGGTTGATGCCGAGCTTGCGGTAGACATCCGCGTCGACCTGGGAGAGTATAACCGAGGAGTGTGCCTCGCAGCCGCGCAGGAGCGAGAGCGCGTCGAACGCTTTCTTTGCGGGCTCGCTCTGTATCGCGCTCATGGTCAGCGCGATGAGAACTTCATCCGTGTGCAGGCGCGGGTTGTTGTTGCCGAGGATGTTCGTCTTGAGCAGCTGTATCGGCTCTATAACGCCGGGGTCTATGAGCAGCTGCTCCTTGGGCTGATTGCTGAGGAGCTTTACGGCGTTGAGTATCGCCGCCGAGCTCGCGCCGAGCAGGGAAGAAGTCTTTCCGGTTATCAGTCTGCCGTCGGGCAGCTCGATTGCGACCGCGGGAGCGCCCGTCTCTTTTGCTCTGTCGAGCGCGGGACGCACGCAGCGGCGATATTCTTCAGTGACTCCCGCCTGGTTCATCAGGCTCTCTATCTTCGTCAGCTCCGCGTCGCCGGTCAGACCCTTTTTGTGGTCACACAGCGCGCTGAAGTAGCGGCGGATTATCTCGTTCAAAGAGGCGTCGCGGGTCGCGGCGTCGTCGGAGATGCAGTAGCCCGCCATGTTGACGCCCATGTCCGTGGGCGATTTATAGGGGCTCTTGCCCTCGATTTTCTCAAATATAGCGTTGAGCACGGGGAAGACTTCAACGTCTCTGTTGTAGTTGACGGTGGTCTTGCCATATGCTTCGAGGTGGTAGGGGTCGATAACGTTGACATCGTTGAGGTCGGCGGTTGCCGCCTCATATGCGAGGTTGACGGGGTGCTTCAGGGGCAGGTTCCATATGGGGAACGTCTCGAACTTTGCGTATCCCGCCTTGATGCCGCGCAGGTTGTCGTGATAGAGCTGGGAGAGGCAGGTCGCCATCTTTCCGCTTCCGGGGCCGGGCGCGGTTATAACGACGAGCGGGCGCTCGGTCTCGATATATTCATTCTTGCCGAAGCCCTCTTCGCTGACGATGTGCGGGATATTATAAGGATAGCCCTCGATGGGATAGTGGATAAAGACGCGCACGCCGAGATTTTCAAGCCTGTTCTTGAATGCAAGCGCGGCGGGCTGACCCTTATACTGCGCGATAACGACGCTGCCGACGAAAAGACCGATCGCTCGGAACGCGTCGATGAGGCGCAGCACGTCGCTGTCGTAGGTTATGCCGAGGTCGCGGCGGATCTTGTTATTTTGGATATCGCTCGCGTTGATGACAATGACTATCTCAACATCCGAGCCGATATTTTTGAGCATCTGCAGCTTGCTGTCGGGCTTGAAGCCGGGCAGGACGCGCGAGGCATGGTAGTCGTCGAAGAGCTTGCCGCCGAACTCAAGATAGAGCTTGCCGCCGAATTCCTTGATGCGTTTGCTTATCTGCTCGGACTGCTTCTGGATATAAAGGTCGTTATCGAATCCCACTTTGAACATTGTAAAACCTCACAGTATATTTTTTGCGCTTGACGCGCTTTGTCTCCGCAAAATGCGCCGCCCCTCGACGCGAATTTATCAAAATCAATTAATTATACAACTTCCGCGCCGCCATTGCAACTCTTTTGAAGCATTACCCCCCCGAGCCTTAAAAACAAAAAACAGCCGCAGCATTTTCGGCGGCGCTTTGTATATTAACCTGTCCCCCCTTGACAACCGGCGGAGCGGTTATATAATTAGACTGTTCGTTTTTTTGCATGCATGGGGGTAATTAAATGGAAAAAGATAAATCGTTTCTCGGCACTCAGCCGGTCGGAAAGCTGCTTTTCAAGCTCTCGCTGCCGACGGTCATAGCGCAGATAGTCAACATGCTCTATAATATAGTTGACCGCATATATATCGGTCATATGCCCGGCGACGGCAGCCTTGCGCTGACAGGAGTCGGAGTGTGCCTGCCGATAATCATGATAATCTCGGCGTTCGCCGCGTTCGTCAGCGCGGGCGGCGCGCCCAGGGCGTCGATATCCATGGGCAAGGGCGACAACGACTCGGCGGAAAAAATACTCGGCGGCTGCTTTTTCATGCAGATAATAATATCTGCCGTTCTGACTGCGCTGCTGCTTATCTTTGACCGCGACTTGCTCCTCGCCTTCGGCGCGAGCGAGAACACTATCGAATACGCGGTCGATTATATGAATATCTACGCCATAGGCACCGTCTTTGTCCAGCTGACGCTCGGCATGAACGCATTTATAACGGCGCAGGGCTTCGCGAATATCGGCATGGTGACCGTCATGATAGGCGCTGTGTCGAATATAGTTCTCGACCCGATATTTATCTTTGGGCTGCATATGGGAGTCAGGGGCGCCGCGCTCGCGACGATTATATCGCAGTGTGTCTCGTGCGTCTGGGTCGTGGCGTTCCTCTTCGGCAAAAAGACAATATTGCGCCTGAAGGCGAAGAATTTCTTCGTTTCTCCTAAAATTATCCTGCCGTGCATTACACTCGGGCTCGCGACTTTTATCATGCAGTCGAGCGAGAGCGTTATCTCGGTCTGCTTCAACTCGTCTTTGCTCAAATACGGCGGCGATATCGCCGTCGGTGCGATGACGATACTGACGAGCGTCATGCAGTTCGCCATGCTGCCGCTCAACGGCATCTCACAGGGCTCTCAGCCTATCCTCAGCTACAACTACGGCGCGGGAAACAGCGAGCGCGTCAAAAAGACATTCAAGCTGCTTCTTGCCGTGTGCCTCACCTATTCGTTCCTGCTCTGGGGGCTTATCGAGCTGTTCCCGCAGGGCTTTGCAAGAATGTTCAGCTCCGACGCCGCGCTTATTGGTTTCACCGCGCACGCCCTGCGTATCTACTGCGCCGTGCTCTGCCTGTTTGGCATACAGATGTCGTGCCAGATGGCTTTCGTATCGATAGGCAGCGCACTGTGCTCGATATCGGTTGCGGTCGTTCGCAAGTTCGTGCTGCTCCTGCCGCTTATTTATATCATGCCGGCGTTTGTCGCAGACAAGACGATGGGCGTTTATATGGCGGAGCCCGTAGCGGATGTTATCGCGATAACTTTCACGTCCATACTCTTTACTATTCAGTTCGGCAAGGCAATGAAAAAGCTCGAAGCATAGAAATATGGGAGGCAAAATAAAATGGCCGACGAAATAAAAATCCGCGCGGCAACGCCCGACGACGCGCCGGCGCTGCTCAAAATATACGCGCCCTATGTCAAAAACACCTCGATAACATACGAATACGATGTGCCGAGCGAGGAGGAGTTCCGCAGGAGAATCGAATCTACGCTCAGGAGATACCCGTATCTCGTGCTCGAAAGGGAGGGCGATATCCTCGGCTATGCCTATGCGGGTCCGCTTCATTCGCGCCCGGCGTATGATTGGGCGGTTGAGACATCGATCTATCTCGATCAAAATGCGCGCGGCGGCGGGCTTGGCAGAAAGCTGCACGACGCGCTCGAAGCCGTGCTGCGCGAGCAGGGCTTTCTCAACATGAACGCCTGCATAGCCTATCCAGAAGTTGAGGACGAATATCTGACGAAAAACAGCGCGGAATTCCACGCGCATCTCGGCTACCGAATGGTCGGCGGCTTCACAAAATGCGGATATAAATTCCACCGCTGGTACGGCATGGTTTGGATGGAGAAGCTTATCGGCGAGCATCTTGAAAATCAGACGCCGGTCATCCCGTTCCCACAGATAGGAAATGTCATCCACGAGAAGTACGGAATAGATTAAAAAATATACACGCCCCGAAAGAACTGTGCACTGTCTTTCGGGGCGTGTATTTTTATGAGTTGCAGTTTCCCTTATTCTCAGCCTTGATTACCCTCAGGCCGATTGTAAAAAAATCTTATTTGATCTTTATCTGCCAGTATGCGATGTAGTCTCTCTCGTAGGTGTAGGTGATGTGGATGGTGTCACCCTTGACGACAACTGAGGGATAAGAATACTCAGCGAGACCCTTTTCGAAGGTCTTTATCTTTGTGAAGGTCTTGCCGTCATCGGTCGAAACGGAGAGGACAAGAGGAGTACGGATGCCGGGGAGACCAATGTTGTTATAAGCCAGGAAGATTCTGCCCTGATCGTCGGTGTCGAGGTCGATACCGCTGTTGTTGTTGGGAAGCTTGGTGGCATAAGCGCGGCACCAGGTCTTGCCGTTATCATAGGAATCGCTGCGATAGATCTTGCCGACCTTTGTTCTTGTGAGCATATGGACAGAGCCGTCAGCGGACTGCCAAAGGGTGGGCTGAATCATCGGAACCTTGAACCATGTGCAGTATTTGGAATCGACATTAGCGGTCTTTGTCCAAGTCGCGCCGTCGTCGGTGGAAATGTCAACGAATGCTCTCCACTCGCCGTCGATCTCAGTCGAAGCGGGTGCAAGAACGGTGCCGTCCTTAAGTCTGATGGGCTTATTCTTGACGGGTCCTCTACCGCCGCTGTTGTCGCCGGGGACAAGCTCTCTGGGAGCTGCCCAGTTCTTGCCGTCGGTCGAGACGGAATAGTAGGTCTTCCAATATTCGGTGTCCTTGCCGACCTTGAAATAGAGGGTTATCGTGCCGTCGTCGTTCTGGAAGAGAACGGGGTTCCAGTGGGCGACATTCGGATCGGCGGAAACTCTGATGGGCTCGCCCCATTTTCCGTCCGTGCCGCGCACGCTTGTGAGTATCTTGACATCGTCGTCGCTCTCGGACGAGCCTGCGAACCATGCCGCAACAACTGTACCGTTGTCAAGAGGCAGAACGGTCGAAGCGTGGCAGGAGTCGGTGGGCTTTTCGGTGAATATCCATTCTTTTTCAGCAGAGACGATTATCTTTTTGGGGTTTGTTTCAACCGCTGAGGGCTTGCTGTCGTCCGGCTTGGAGGGGACGGTAGCCGAGCCGCTGTTGTCGCCCGATGCGGGCTTTGTGGTGTCGGCAGCGGGGGTTGTTTTTGTGGGGCCTCTTCTGACTGAGGGCGCGGCGGAAATGGCATCGGTGCCGCTCGTCGCAGGCTCGGTCGTCTCGGGAGCGGCGGTGGTGTCATCCGCCGCAGGGGCCGTTGCCGCATCCGTCTTGATGTCGGATGCCGCGGTGGTGTCGCTGCCGTCGCTGCCGCTCTTGTCAGAAGCGCAGGCGGCAAATGACAGGATCATAAGAACTGCAATGGCTAAAGCTAAAAATCTTTTCATTACGTATTTAATTTTTAAGTTACGAGTGCAAAGTTACGCATTTTTTCCGGCTATCCGGTCCTTTAGATGTTTCGAGGCTGCGGATATTCATTACCTGCGCCATATAAGCGGTAATGGAGATCGGCAGCCACCGTTTATATCGTAATTATTATACATCGTTTCGACAGAAAAAGTCAACTTTTTTTAGTAATATTTAACTAATTTTTATCTGAAATTTCGTTAATTTTATCAATTGAATTACAAAATGCAATTCTCGCACGGCAGATACACAAATTCAGGTGCTTTGCATTAATATTCATACAATATATATGGTCGGGAGCGAAAACCCGCCAAAACGAAAAGAATCCGTGCCGCCGGGCGATTTTACGCTCTGCGGCACGGAAATATATTTATTTGTAGTTTCTCAGAACCTCTTTGTAGAACTCTATCGCCGCACCGATGGCGGAGAGGTCGATGTTTTCATCTACGCTGTGGACGCTGTTGAACTGCTGCATGTTGATATCGATCGGAGCAAAGCGCAGCGTGCACGGGCAGACGTCGCTCATCCAGCGGGCGTCGGTTCCGGCGGCGAGGACGAACGGGGCAACTGCGGCGTGCGGGAACATGTCTCTCGCGCAGCGGCAGACATATTTGAATGCCCTGCTGCCTGTATCAGCCGGTCGGTGGAACTCGTGCCCGTCGGCGGGCTCGGTTATTTCAAGCGCATATTTCTTCGCGAGCTCTCTTATCTTCTCCATGTCGCCGACAAGATCCTCTTCGTCGATGTATCTTATCAGCGCGCTCGCAGAGCACTCGTTGTCGCGGGGGGTCTTGCCCTTCTTTGACTCGATGCTGCCGAAAACACAGGTCGTGCCGAGCATCGCTGCCGCCTGGGAGTTTATCTTCGGCATGAGCTTTATCAGCAGCGGCTCGAAACACCATAGGTTCGCGAAGATAAGTCTCAGCGGGAAGTTCATATAGGGCAGGAGCGCCGTGAACATCTCGCGCACCTGAGCGGGCATTTTTATCGTCAGCTTCAGCGCGGAAACCTCAGCGATGAATTTTGAAACCCGGGTCACGGGATTGTCGCTGAGGGTCAGCCCTTCGGAGTCGCCCTGAACGGCGCGGACATTTATTCTGTGGTAGCCCTTTTCGTGAACAGCTATCATCGCGCACTTGCAGTCTATCCCGTCTATCGGTGCGCTGATGACCCCGCCGCCCTCGTCGATGGCAAATTCGAATTCGATGCCCTGCTTTTCAAAATATTTCACGGCTTCGTGTATTCCGTCGCCGAAAATCTCTTCATTGTGTCCCGAAGCTATATATAAGTTGCATGCGGGTTCAAAATCCTCGGCGAGCAGCTCCTCGACTGCGGAGAGCTCCGCGAAGAGCGAAGTCTTTGTGTCTACCGTGCCGCGTCCCCATATCTTTCCGTCGGATATCTCGCCGAACTTTTCGTGAGTCCAGTCGCCCGTCGCGGCAACAACATCGTGGTGCGACATGAGCAGTATATTCCGGCTCTCGTCGCGCCCGGGGATTTTATAGACCCAGCAGTCCTCGCTGAAATATTTTATCTCGGCGCGCTCGTGCAGCAGCGGAAACAGCTCTTTGACCGCCGCGCGCAGCTTCGCAAACTCCGTGTCGTCATATATTTCGCGGGACGATACGGTCTGACATTCTATCATTTTCATCAGCCGTTCGCCGTTTTCGATATCCTCCTGCTCGGTTGTATAGACCGGCTTTTCGCCTATCGGCTCGGCTTTTTTCGCGGCGAGCGCGGCTCTTATCAGCAGTATACATATAAATATAACAAGAACTGCAAGCACGGCGAGAAGTATATAAAGTCCCATATCGTTCACCCTTTCTCTTTCTGCCACTCATTTTATCATATCCGCGTATTTCATGCAACTTGACTTTTTGGCATATCAGATGATAAAATATAGATACCATGAGTGGCGCATCTATAAGATGCGGCATAATAAAAAACATAAAAACGGAGGGATTCGGTGAGCAAAGAGGGAAATACGGGCGCGAAGATACACTGCGCCGTATGCGGACGCACATTTGACGCGGCCGCGGATAAATGCCCGAACTGCTCGGCTCCGGCGTCGCTTTCACAGCCCGTCTCGGAGCCAAGGGAAGAGAAAAGAGAGCCTGTATTCGTCTGCACGATATGCGGACATGTCCACGAGGGCAAGGCTGCGCCCGACCGCTGCGAGAACTGTGGAGTCGGCGGCGAGCTGATTGAAGAGCGCCGTCCCGCGCTGACAAGAACATGGGTCTGCACGGTCTGCGGGCTTAAAATAAAGAGCGAAAATGCGCCCGAGAAGTGTCCGAAGTGCGAGTCGCCCGCCGAGCTGTTCAAGGCTCAGAAGGACGGTATCGCGCGTATGCGCTGCTCGATATGCGGCTTTGAAATCGAGGGCGACACAGCGCCCGACCGCTGCGAAAACTGCGGCGTTGACGGGGACATGTTCGAGCCCGTGAAAAACTGACGGAGAGACTGATATGAACGTACTTGTTATAGACGGACAGGGCGGCGGAATAGGCAAGCTGCTCGTTTCCGGGATAAAAAGCGAATATCCGGACTTCTTCGTGACCGCCGTCGGCGCGAACAGCATCGCGACCTCCGCCATGCTCAAGGCGGGTGCCGATGCCGCCGCGACGGGCGAAAACGCAGTGTGTGTCGGGTGCCGCAAGGCGGATGTCATAGCGGGTCCCGTCGGCATAGTCATAGCCGATGCGCTGCTCGGCGAGATAACGCCGAAGATGGCGGCGGCGATAGGGCAGAGCGACGCAAAGCGTGTACTCGTCCCGGTCAACCACTGCGACAATATAGTCGTCGGCGTCGGGGACATCCCGATGGCGAAGCTCGTTCAGTCCGCCGTGAAAGAAATCGGAAAAGGGTCTTGATTTTCGCTTGAAATGTGATATAATAATCGCGATCTCATGAAGGGATCGGGCTTTCAGAAGAGAGCGAAGATTTTTTTAAAATAACGTGAAAACATTGCCGCGAGGGTAACTGCGCTTCCAGGAGGGAGTGCCGTACCCCCGCTTTTTGTCTTTTGAAAGGACGATCCCCATGACAAACAAGAATTCAATGCGAATCAGAAAGACGGTCATAACCGCGCTGTGCGTCGCGCTGTGTATCGTGCTGCCCATGGCGTTCCACATGGTCAAAAACGCCGGAACGATATTCCTGCCGATGCATATCCCGGTGCTGCTGTGCGGACTTATCTGCGGCTGGCAGTACGGACTCGTGTGCGGTCTGCTCGGCCCCCTGCTCTCGTCGCTCCTGACCCAGATGCCGCCGATGGCTATCCTGCCGTCGATGATGGCGGAGCTCGCGGTCTACGGCGCAGTGACGGGTCTTATGATGTATGCGTTCAAATATAAGACTACATATCTCTCGCTCTACACGAGCCTCGTTGTCGCGCTCATCTCCGGGCGCGTCGTTTCGGGCATACTCAAAGCCCTCATCTTCTCCGCCGGAAACTATTCGTTCTCCGTCTGGGTGACTGCGTCGTTCGTCACCTGTCTGCCGGGTCTCGCTATCCAGATCGTGATAATCCCGACCCTCGTAAAAGTTCTTGCAAAAGCTAAGCTCCTGCCGCGCAGACAGGCGCAAAAACAGGCTTGACTTTGATTTTTCTTCGGGGTATAATAATCCCATATTATAAAGGCTGTGACGAAGAACACGGATCTTTTCGGGACGATCAGAGAGGGAAATGTTTGCTGCGAGTTTCCTTCGTCCGCAGGGTCTATTCCGCTTTCGAGCCGCAGGGCGATGAGTTCTGCCGCGTGCCCGCGTTATGGGCTGAGAGTTAAACACAAGGTGGTACCGTGCTTATTGCACCCTTGGGACGGCGGGAGCCGTTCTGAGGGTGTTTTTTATTAAATATGATGCAGGAGGATATAAAATGCTGGATCTCAGATTTGTCAGAGAAAACCCCGAAATAGTCAAAGAAAACATCAAAAAGAAGTTTCAGGATCAGAAGCTTCCGCTCGTCGACGAGGTCATTGAGCTTGACAAGCTCTGCCGCGCCGCAAAGGGCGAGGCTGATGAGCTGCGCGGCAGCCGCAACCGCCTGTCGAAGCAGATAGGCGCGCTCATGGCTCAGGGCAAGCGCGACGAGGCGGAAGAGGTGAAGGCTCAGGTCAGCGCGAACGCCGAGAGACTCGCTGAACTCGAGAAGCTCGAAGAGGAGCTCGGCGAGAAGATAAAGAAGATAATGATGGTCATCCCGAACATCATCGACCCGAGCGTGCCGATAGGCCGCGACGACAGCGAGAATGTTGAAATCCAGCGCTTCGGCGAGCCCGTAGTGCCCGATTTCGAAGTTCCGTATCATACAGAGATAATGGAGAAGATGAGCGGCATCGACCTCGACTCCGCAAGAAAGGTCGCAGGCAACGGCTTCTATTACCTCATGGGCGATATTGCCAGACTTCATTCGGCAGTTATTTCATATGCGCGCGATTTCATGATCGACCGCGGCTTCACTTATTGTGTGCCGCCGTTCATGATAAGAAGCGATGTCGTCACCGGCGTTATGAGCTTTGCCGAAATGGACGCGATGATGTA
>OMBL01001183.1_pt1 | contig 9906 bp, 10 predicted proteins | sample 1644871 | NCBI WGS metagenome assembly OMBL01 (sample SAMEA103958115, study PRJEB25191) | human gut metagenome | biome: human-associated habitat [ENVO:00009003]; feature: intestine environment [ENVO:2100002]; material: feces | place: Germany | collected 2013/2015
TTAGGCGAAAGGCAGGTTCTGCTTGACTGCCCAGACTTGCGTCTCGTCCACCAGAGCCACCTTGCCAAGCTGACGCTTGCGCTTGCTGGACTTCTTCTGGAGGATGTGGCGCTTGCCCTGTTTACGGCGCAGTACCTTGCCCGTGCCGGTTACCTTGAAACGCTTGGCGACTGCCTTGCGGGTTTTATTGATACCACCTTTGCGGGTCATGGTGGAAGGAGATTACAGGCTTCTTCCAAATACGCAAGTATTTTTTATGCAAATCTTTTTTTCAGACGATGGCAAATGGGGCCCCTCCTGACCATACATTGCCCGGCGCCTTTGACGCAGCCGGCTGCATCAAGAAATAAAATGGGGAACATAACCGGCAAAGGACGATCAGACAGCTACTGCTGCCAGCCTGGGAATCCTCTGTCATCCGCCATACCCTCTGCCACTTCGGCAAGTGCTTATCATGAGAAATTCTTATACATAAGAAAAGACTGGAACAAAGAGCTCTTCATATACTCCCCCATCGGTGTAAGGCCTCCTTAGAATATTTCACGTTGACAGCGGACTCCGGTCCGGAACACTGACGTCACATCAGAAGAATTCTTTAAGCAATTAACTGTTAAACCAAATATCTAAATCACCGTCAAATGAGACCAAGAATAAGATGGACAAATATCACGGAAAAACAGCATGCCATCCTACCAGAAAGGTCATCCCCAATTCATCACGCCGGATATTATCCCCTGCCTTTTTCATATTCTCCGCGCATTTGTCTGATTTCATCCCGAATCAAGGCGGCGCGTTCAAATTCCAAATGGGAAGCAGCCTCCTTCATTTCCGCCTCCAGCCTGGCAATGCGCTCTTCCAGACCATACCCGGCTTCATCCTCCGCTACGCGGAAGGACTCTTCATCATCCTCTGCGTACAACTTCAATTGCCCCTGTTCGGAACGGCTCACCGTCTGGGGGACAATGCCGTGTTCCCGGTTGTATTTTTCCTGAATACCCCGGCGGTAATCCGTCAGCTCAACCAGCCGTTTGATGGAATCCGTCATCACATCCGCAAACAAGACGCACTCTCCATTCAAATGCCGCGCGGCGCGGCCCGCCGTCTGCACTAGGGACGTCTCATTACGCAAAAAACCCTCCTTGTCCGCATCCAGAATGCACACCAGGGAAACCTCCGGCAAATCCAGCCCTTCCCTAAGCAGGTTAATGCCTACCAGAACATCTATCTTCCTGGCTCTCAAGGCACGTAAAATCTCCACGCGCTCAATCGCATCCACATCCGCGTGAATATAGGATACCTTCAACCCTACCCCTCTCAGGTACTCCGTCAAATCTTCCGCCGTCTTCTTGGTCAGCGTCGTAACCAGCACGCGTTCATTTTTGGCGACGCGTTCATTGCACATGGCGATCGTCTCGTCAATCTGCCCTTTCAACGGACGGATGGTAATCTTCGGCTCCAGCAGCCCGGTAGGCCGGATAATCTGCTCTACAATCAGGGGTGTAGAACGCCTGGTTGGGTCAAATTTTTCTACCGGTTCCGTGGATGGGCTGGGAGTAACGCGAATGTCCTTGGGAGAGGTAAACAAAATTCCTTTGAACCCTTCCGGAGCCTTTTCTCCGGATCTGGCGGCACGGCGCACGGGAATATACGTCTTATTATCCGCACGGCAATTTACCAGTTCAAATGGCCCCGGAGTAGCGGAAGCATACACAATCTGGTTCTGCCTTTCCATAAACTCATGGAATTTCAAAGGCCTGTTATCCAGAGCGCTGGGCAGGCGGAACCCATGCTCCACCAAAATATTTTTGCGGCTTCGGTCCCCCTCGTACATGCCTCCCAGCTGCGGCACCGCCACATGACTTTCATCAATCAGGGTCAATGAATCCTTGGGAAAGAAATCCAGCAGGGTGGATGGAGCGCTTCCGGGCAGGCGGCCGGACAAATGGCGGGAATAATTCTCAATCCCCTTGCAGAAACCCAGCTCTTCAATCAGCTCCAAATCATAATCCGTGCGCAATTTAAGCCGCTGCGCTTCCAGCAGGCGCCCATGCTTCTCAAACCAGCCTACGCGGTCCTCCAGCTCTTCCCGGATAGCCTTCAACGCCGCCGCCCGTTTCTCCGGAGCGGCCACATACTGCTTGGCCGGGAAAAAAGTGTAGCTCCCAAGCCGTTCCCTCACGCGCCCGGTGGCGGAGTCAATCAAAGAAACCCGTTCCACCTCGTCGCCGAAAAACTCTACGCGGATTGCTTCACCTTCCGAATAAGCGGGAAACACCTCCACCACCTCACCGCGCACGCGGAATGTGCCACGGGTAAAATCAAAATCCTGCCGCTCGAACAGACGTTCCACCAGCTGCTTCAAAAACACGTCCCGGTCCATGACATCCCCCTCGCGCATGCGCAGCGTCAGGTTCCTGTAATCCTCCGGTGTGGACAGGCCGTAAATGCAGGAAACGGATGCCACCACAATCACATCCCTCCGTGTCATCAGGGAATTCATGGCATTCAGGCTCAGGCGGTCCAGCTCGTCATTAATGGCGGAATCCTTCTCAATATAGGTGTCGGAACTGGCTATATACGCCTCCGGCTGGTAATAATCGAAATAGGAAACGTAGTAATCCACCGCGTTATTCGGGAAAAAACTCTTCAGCTCCGAATGAAGCTGTGCGGCAAGCGTCTTGTTGTGGGAAATCACCAGCGTTGGTCTGTTCATCCGGGCAATCAAATTCGCCATGGTGAATGTCTTGCCGCTCCCGGTCACTCCCAGGAGCCCTTGGTGCTTGTTGCCCGCCTCCAGAGACTTGAGCAACTTGCCGATGGCCTGCTCCTGGTCTCCGGAAGGCTTGAAGGAGGAATTCAACTCAAAAGACGACATACGCAATGCCGTCAGTATATTGCTCCCGCCCCGCCGGGCTAGGACAATGTTTGACAATTTTCCCCTCCTGACCCAGTATATGCGGCATGTACATTCCCACACAGGAAGAACGGTATGCAAAAAAAGGGGTCGTTTCCCTCATCCTGTGCGTCGTAGTCCCTTCCTGCCTGTATGTCTCTCTTCTGTCCAAGCAGCTGATGATGGTGCGCGGACATGAATGGGAAGCTGTCATGAAACTCTTTCTGGCATTCACCTACCCGCTGGCGGCCCTCTTCGCCATGACGGGCATTCCGTTTTTCTGGTGGTCTGTGGGCATCTCTCTGGCGGTTCATGCCGGCATCGTCGCCTGGCTGAAAATAACGCCTCTCCTGTCCCCTAAAAAAGCCGTCTGCATCGCCCTGTGCCTGGGGATGCTGGACTTTCTGTTCGTGAAACTATTTCCTTTTCCGGCACAAATCATGGGATAAACCTGCCCGGGAAAATATCTGGGATATTCCATTCTTTACCGGCAGACAAACCAAGACGTATTCAATGCCCCCCTTCTAATCCGGAGTAAATGTGCCTTTGGGGAACCAGACATCCGCCCATGAATGGAAAATGCCGCCAGAAAGCAGACACCCAACAGGACAGCTAACTTTCCTATGGGTTCTCACCACAGGTGCTTCCCATAAGCGCGTCAAAGGTAAAAACTCCTGTTTAATCTTGAACGCCAGAGCCTGGTATGGCAGAGTGCGTCCGCCCATTCGTTGCGCCTGTGGCGAAATTGGTAGACGCGCCAGACTTAGGATCTGGTGCCGAAAGGCGTACAGGTTCGAGTCCTGCCAGGCGCACCAAACCAATATAATCCGAACCAAATCTTCTTAATCGGAGATGGGTTCGGATTATTTGTTTTCTTCGAGAAATTCGAGGATACGCATTTCAGAAACGGCGTGGTAAAGCGTCCCGAATCCAAACCCAGAGGTCCGAGAAAACCAAAGCTGGCAAAGGATGCAAAGGATAAGGAGGGCAATTATGAAAACCATCAAAAGCTGTGAATTCAACATGGACACTGGCTGTGTGGAGCTGCGGTTTCAGGACGGTAGCATGATCTCCATCGACTGCACCGCCGTGGAAAACGAAGTGGCGGATAATCTTTATGAGCGGTCGGAGCTGGACTATCTCATCTACAACGACCCGCTGGCTTATGCAGACCTCATTCTGAACGGCGACGTTGAGGCGTATCTGAACGCCGTCACGGAGTATAAGCCCTACGAAAACTGAATAAACGCACAAAAGGGGATGGCGGTCGACCATCCCCTTTTGCCATGCTGTTTTAGGAGTATATATCCCTTGGATTTGTCTTATATCTATCGTCAGGCGACGTTCTCGCCGTTGCTGTCTTTGCCCGTTTTTGCTGCGTCCCGTGCCGCCTTCCATTCGGCAAAGTCCCGCTGCCCTTCCTCACTCTCGTAAAAGGTGAGGATATCCGGCAGCAGAATTCGGGCGATGTTCTCGATCTCATGCTGCGGGATGCCGCTGTTGTTGGTGAGCTTTTTCCGCCTGCTCAAGTTGCACCTCCGAAAAAGTATTTTGCCGCAGCTTTCTCCCGTGCGGCGGAGGAATGGCGTCTTGAGCGTCTTTTGCCGTCTGTGCTTTTTCCCTTCGCATCCTTCCCTTCTTATCCGAAATTGAAAATGCAGCCGCCTGTCAAGCCTTTCGGCCCGTCTGCGTCTGCATGGTGTCCTGTGTCTGAAATTGTGCTTTTATTATAACAGTGTCCAGGTTGCCCGTCAATACCACGGGAACGGAAGCGGCTGACAGCGTAATTTCGGCAGCGGCTACCGAAATTGTTTTGTGGCTTGCAGATTGGCAAGGGCCGTAGCGCAGCAGCCGACGGCCGTCAATGGTCAAGATGAACGCTTCGCGCCATTGACTGCCGCCGCCCGCCGCGCTTTTTGGCGGACAAGGCGGGCAGACACAAGCCGTGCCTGCCTGCCCCCAAAATATAATAAATCCCTCGGCGCGAGCTATGGTCTTTGCAATATCTTGTTGACCGATGCAAAAAAGTATGTTAGTATGTATACAAGCATACCATTGGGAGGCGAAAAGAATGGTTGAAAACGAGCAGAGCTTTGGAGAGTATCTTCGCCAGCTGATAAGAGACTCCGGGATAACGCAGCATAAATTCTACACAGAACTGGGTATCCGGAAGCCATACTTTTATGATATTCTCGCCGGGAGAACTAACCCACCACCATATCCGCTTCAGTTAAAGGCAATGGAAATACTGCAAGCAAGCAATGAAACCAGAGAGAGATTTTTTGACTTGGCGGCAAAAGGCAGAAATGAGTTGCCGGCAGATATAGCAAGGTACATTGATGAAAATCCGGATGCGCTCAAAAGCATTCGGGAAAAAATGAAATTGGCATCATGCCAATAAGCAAAGGAGAAGTAACGATGCCAAGTGAACAGAAGATTATCGTAATCCCGGACGGAAAAATATGTGACTATATTGACGGCAAATTCCGTAACGATACCCCGGAAGAGTACGTTCGGCAAACTATCGAGAAACGACTCGTGAACGAGCATAAGTATCTGCCGGAGCAAATTAGAATCGAATATACCTTGCAGGTTGGTTCAAACAAACCTCGCGCAGACATTGTAATCTGGGAAAAAGGTGCAGACCAAACGCAGGGTACAATCAAGTTGATAATCGAATGCAAAAAAGAGACGGTTGACGCTCGTAATGCCAAGGATGGCATTGCGCAGCTAAAATCATATATGTCTGTTTGCCCAAACTGTGAGTGGGGCATGTGGACCAACAGTGTCCAAAAGTATGTTTTCCGCAAAGCTGTTGATGCCGCCGGAAATATTACATTCATGGAGTACAACGATATTCCCTCCGCAGACGGTAATTTGGATGAGGTCAACCGTCCCAGCAGAACGAGTTTAAAAAACGCTTATGACGACAATCTTTTATTCGTTTTCAAGACTTGCCATAATCACATTTATGTGAATGATGGCATGCAAAAGCAACCTGCGTTCTTTGAACTGCTCAAGGTGATTTTCTGCAAAATTGAGGATGAGCGTAATATTCCGAATCCGCTTGAGTTTTATACGACATCGGAGGAGCGTTCTAACCCCGACGGACAGTTGACCGTTCAAAAGAGAATCGCGGCGTTATGTGAATATGTCATTGACACATTCTCTGTTTCCGGGTATACTTGAAACAGAAAAGGAGGTGACGCAGCCTTGAAAATCATCGGTGAACGGCTGCGAGGTTTGCGCGAAAGCGTCAGGCTCTCGCAGGCAAAGCTGGCAAAGGAATTTGGCGTTTCCCAATCCGCCCTTGCCCGGTATGAGATTGACGATTCCACTCCCTCCCCGGAGGTTTTTCTGAAATACGCCGACTACTTTGACGTATCGCTGGACTACATTTTCGGCAGGACGGACGCCCCCCACGGCATGATCTACAACAACTGCGTGAAGCTCGGCCTGAACAATCCCGAAATGGCGCGGTTCGTGGAAATGTGCTTCGACCCCGGCTCGGCTATGAACGAACGATTGAAGGCAACGCTTGTACAGATGCTCTCGGAGGTGGAAAAGAAATGAAAGCCGTGATTTACGCCCGCTACTCCTCGGACAGCCAGCGAGAGGAATCCATCGAAGGGCAGCTCCGTGAATGTGCCGCCTTTGCCGAGAAAAACGGAATCACGGTATTGCGGCATTACATCGACCGCGCGTATTCTGCAAAGACGGACAACCGCCCGGAATTTCAGAACATGATTAAGGACAGCGGCAAGCGGCTGTTTGATATAGTGATCGTCTGGAAGCTGGACAGGTTCGCGCGAAACCGCTATGACAGCGCACGGTACAAGGCCACGCTTAAAAAGAATGGCGTGAAGGTGGTATCCGCCACCGAGATTATTTCAGAGGGCGCGGAGGGCATCATTCTCGAATCCGTCCTCGAAGGCTATGCGGAATACTACTCTGCTGACCTCTCCGAAAAGGTCGTTCGCGGCATGACGGACAACGCCCTCAAGTGCAAATTCAACGGCGGCATGATGCCCATTGGCTATGTGATCGACGCGGAGCAGCATTTTCAGATCGACCCGCTGACCGCGCCGTTCGTGCTGGAAGCCTTCAAGCGATATGACGGCGGAGAAACCATTTCCTCCATTATGAATTGGCTGAACGAGCAGGGGCTTACCAACACGCGGGGGCGGAAAATGACCTTCAACAGCGTGGGGCATATACTCCACAACCGGCGATATATCGGGGAGTTCCAATACCGCGATGTGGTCGTGCCGGACGGCATCCCCGCAATCGTACCGCAAGACCTCTTTGACCGGGTGCAGGAGAAGCTGGCGAAGAACAAAAAGGCCCCGGCGCGTCACAAGGCCGAGGACGATTATCTGCTGACAACCAAGCTGTTCTGCGGCTGCTGCGGGGCCTACCTCTGCGGCGAGAGCGGCACGGGAAAGGTGCATCACTACTACAAGTGCGTTTCCGTCAAAAAGAAGCGCACCGAGTGCCACAAGAAGCCCGTCAGGAAAGAATGGATCGAGGATTTGGTGGTCGGTGAAACCATGAAAATGGTCATGGACGACAAAGCAATCGAGGCCATTGTGTCCATGCTGATGGACTTGCAGGACAGGGACAATGTGAACGTGCCGCTGTATGAGCAGCAGCTCCGTGAAGCGGATACCGCCATCAGCAATCTGCTCAACGCCATCCAGCAGGGCATCCTGACGCGCTCCACAAAGGAGCGGCTGGAGGAGCTGGAAAACCGCCGCGACGAGCTTGAGAACAGGCTTGCCTGCGAAAAGCTGGCGAAGCCCAAGGTCAGCGCGGAGTTTATGACCTTCTGGCTTCACCGTTTCCGCAAGCTGGACGTGCGGCAGAAAAGCCATCGCAAGATGCTCATCGACGCCTTCATCAATGCGATTTTCCTGTACGATGATAAAATGGTGATCACCTTCAACTACAAGGAGGGCACGAAAACCATCACCTTCGCGGAATTGCAGGAAGCTATCAGCAACAAAAACGGTTCGGATTTGGATTGCCTTGCTGCACCATTTCACAATATAGGCATATCATTAACAGTGATTACCTATATTTCTTGAGGAAAGGGGCAATGAATGCCGTCCCCAGTCCAACCAGGGCAATCAGGGAGAAAGACCACCGGAGAGAGGAAGCATGGGCAATATGACCAATGACCGGCGGCCCCATCAGGAACCCCAGAAAGCCGATGGTAGAAACGGAAGCCAGCGCCATGCTGGGAATCATTTTCCGGGATTTCCCGGCCATGCTGTAGCAGAGCGGGACAATGGAAGAGGTGCCAAAACCCACCAGCAGAAAGCCCAGCGTGGCGGACCACAGCATCGGGAACAGGACGGAGACGAGCAATCCGGAGGCAATAAGGATGCCGCTGGCGCGCAGAACCCGCACAGGCCCGAAGCGCATCACCAGGCGGTCTGCCGTAAAACGCCCCAGGGCCATGGTGCTCATGAATGCCACGTATCCCATCTGCACCAGCCCCGGACCGGGTTTTACCACGCTTTCAAAGTACACGCCGCTCCAGTCAAACATGGTTCCTTCGCTCACCATGCTTCCGAAGGCGATCAGCCCGATGACCAGTACATAAGCATCCATGCTCCGGAACATGCCGCCTCCCTGGGAGGAGGAACGCCGGGCATCCCTCGGCAGAAGAGAGGGGGAAAAAACGGCCAGAATAATCATGCATATCAGGAAAATGGCGATGAAATGCGTTTCCGCAGAAATATGCCAGTCCACCATGGCAGCTCCCAGCAAAGCTCCGAAAAAACCCGCCAGGCTCCATAAACCGTGGAACCGGGCCATGATGCTGCACTGGTACAGCCGTTCCACTCCCACTCCCTGCGTATTGACGGATATATTCGTCAGATTTGCGGCTACCCCAAAGAAAAATAACCCGGCCGCCAGTTCCCAGAAAGACCCCGCCATACCCAGGCATACAAGCACGGCAGGATAAAAGACGGATGCCGCCATCAGTATTTTCCGGCTGCCGCAACGGCCAACCAGGTAACCGGATAGCGCCATGGCGGACATCTGCCCCACCGGGACGGCAAAGAGAACGGACCCCAAGTCGGCATCGTTCAACCCCAATGCACTTTTGATGTCCGGGATGCGGGATGCCCAACTGGCGAACACCAAACCCTGAAGAAAATAAAAGGTACTGACCGACAGACGATAAACACCTTGCGTCGTTTTAGGAAGAGGCATATTCATGATGAATTTCCTGATCGCGCAAACGCTATCCCTATTCCACTCTTCTGGCAAGAGAAATCATCTTTTGTACAATATGATTTTACACGCAAACAGGCATCCGGAAAAAGGACAGGATTTACGGATATTTCTCCCCCGCCATTTTCCAAGGCAATTTTTCTTTCACATAAAAAACGCCGTATTCCTCATGGAACACGGCGTTGGTAAAAGGGAACAAAAACGGTCAACGGGGATCGTGGTGCCAGTTCAGGGCACCCTTGCCCAGCGCATACAGGTAGGCCACCAGCAAAATGCCAATGAAAATGCACATGGCCGTGAACGATTCCGGATTCATCATAATATAGTCCCGGAAATTGACGGCCCAGGGGTAGAGGAATACCACTTCCAAGTCAAAAATGACAAAGAGCATGGCCACCATATAGAATTTTACAGAGAACATGGGGGCACCTTCCCCCATGGGAATCATCCCGCATTCGTAGGGAATGTCCGCCGGTTTACGCACGGAAGAACGCTTGCCCATCAAGATACTGAGCAACAAGATCATGCCGGCCAGCCCCAGGGCGGCCGCCACCTGCACGAGCACTGAAAAAAATTCCTGATTCATGACGTCTGGCACGGGTGTACCACAGACATTGCGGAAAAGCAAAACTAAAAAGGACAACAGCTTTCATGCTGACGGGAGGGACGGTAAAATTCCGTCTCCCGCCCTGTCAAATAGTACAAAGGCAACAGTCCCTTCCATGGGGACGCCCGGCATTTCATATCCTTGGGACTTCCTTTCTGCG
>OMBL01001184.1_pt1 | contig 9899 bp, 10 predicted proteins | sample 1644871 | NCBI WGS metagenome assembly OMBL01 (sample SAMEA103958115, study PRJEB25191) | human gut metagenome | biome: human-associated habitat [ENVO:00009003]; feature: intestine environment [ENVO:2100002]; material: feces | place: Germany | collected 2013/2015
CGATTTAATCAGTGTTTTCCTAAGGAAACTTTGATGTCACATTTTCTGAACCTTGAACCCTTCTCCGGCATGCGATATAATGGAATCAGGAAAGCCTATATTTTCATAATTCTCTCATTTAATAATAAGGAGGATTCAAATGGCAAAGGTATATACAAGAACGGGTGACAAGGGCAAGACCTCTCTCTACACAGGAGAACGCGTATCGAAAGGCTGTCAGCGTGTAGAAACCTATGGCACCATTGATGAAGTAGATTCTGTGCTGGGCGAGGCGCGTGCTTTTGCGACCCATGATAATGTCAAGGAAACGATCTATGCGCTGCAGAAAGAACTGTGGCTTTTGATGGCGGATGTAGCGAGCATCGGCAAAGAAGCAAACATTACGCCCGATCATGTGACGAAGCTGGAACAGATCATCGATACCTATACGGATGAGCTGGCACCACTTGATCATTTCCTGGTGCCGGGGGATACCCAGAGCGCCAGCTTCCTTGATGTGGCGCGTACTGTTGTTCGCCGTGCAGAACGTGACATGTGGCGTCTTTCCGAAGAGGAAGAGGTGCATGAAGTGGATATCCGCTATCTGAATCGTCTGTCTGACCTTTGCTTCACTCTTGCCCGTTACGAAGCTGAAGTCAAATAAGTCATTGTTCAGTGCTGACAAGTGACGGGCTTGTATGTGAGAACGCCAAGTGGCATTTTGCTGCTTGGCGTTTTTGTGACTACAGGAAAACGGATTCAAGTACGAAGCTGATTTCATAGGGATCAAATGGCACGAAGCCTTTATTCGCAGAGGTCATTCCCCGTGCACTCATTACATCCTCATGAGATCTGACAATGGCTGAAATCCGTGTTTCCCTGAAGAGACGAGGCCTGCTTTTCGGCTTCCACGCTTATCATTGAAACTATCGAGCTATTAGTATACAATAAGACGAGTTTATTTATGCTGATTGATCGGAGGCGGTGTTCTCTTGATGCCAAATCGCAAAGACTCTCCCAAGGAGAAGGGGGACGATACGAGAAATGCGATTTGCCGTCACAGGTGACCAGCCACCCATTATATCTAATTCCCAGCTGCCATTCGTTTTCAAAGGAGAAATATCATGGAACTTTTAGCACCAGCCGGATCTCCGGCGCATCTTATCGCTGCGCTCGATGCAGGAGCAGATGCTGTGTATCTTGGTGGGAAACGCTTCAGCGCACGAAAATTTGCGGGCAATTTCTCTGATGAGGAGATGAAAGAGGCCGTCCGTATGGCGCATGGAAAAGGCGCTTCGGTGTATGTGACACTGAATACATTGATCGGCGATATGGAGAATCAGGCTCTCGCAGCGTATCTTCAGTTTTTAGGGACGATTCCGATTGACGGATTACTGGTGCAGGATTTCGGTGTCGTTTCCATGGTGAGAAAGATCGCTCCGCACATTCCGCTCCATGCCAGTACACAGATGACGGTCTCAAATCTGGATGGCGTTCGTTTTCTGGGGGATCAAGGATTCCAGCGTGTGGTGCTTTCGCGCGAGCTTTCTCTGGCGGAAATCAAGGAAATCACCGACCAAACGAATGTGGAGATCGAAGTTTTTGTCCATGGCGCGCTCTGTGTGTGTTACTCGGGGCAGTGTCTCATGAGCAGTTTCATCGGCGATGCTCGGCGGCAGAAGCGGCAACCGCGGAGAGTGCGCGCAGCCCTGCCGCATGCCCTATGAGCTGGTGGATGATGCGGGTCGTCCTCTCGCGCAGGAGAAGGGAAAGTACATCCTAAGCCTCAAGGATATGATGGGGCTTCCTCGGATCCCCGATCTCTTGGCCGCCCATGTGTCCTCTCTCAAGGTGGAAGGCCGCATGAAGAGTGCAGAGTACGTCTATAATACCGTATCAGCGTATAGAAAAGCGATCGATGCAGCAAAGCAGCATCTTCTGATCGATACCGAGCCGTTGAAGCTCGATCTGGAAGAGGAATTTAACCGCGGCTATACGACGGCATATCCGGATGATACCGCAGGACCGTCTATGATCACGGAGTACGCGCCAGGAAATCACGGCGTCGAGGCAGGACGTGTGGAAAGCATCGGGCGCGCCGCCTTTGTGTTTAAAACAGAGGCAGATAGGCGTCTTGTGGATGTGACGGGTATTTCCTATGAGACAGAAGAAAGAACCATCGCCTTTATTCCTGTAGAACGGCTGTCTTCTCTGAAAAAGGGGAAATATCGCGCTCTTTTCGAAAAACGCCCTCTCGCGCATGCACATGTCTACTGGAATGTGAAAATACCGAAAAAGTCACTTGCGATGAAGGATCTGCAGGGAAAGATCCCGCTCTATCTCTCCTTGTCAGCGACTCCCGGGGAGGCACTGTCTTTGACCGCTGCTGATGATAAGGGGCATGCGGTGACGGTTATGTCCGATGTCCTCATGGAAAAAGCCAAAGCGCACGTGACGAGTGCGGAAGAGATAGAGAAGCAGATGAGCCGTCTTGGCAATACATGGTTCACACTGGCAGACATATCGGCATCCAATGAGGGATGCATGGTGCCGAAAAGTATTCTGAACCATCTGCGGCAGGAGGCGGTAGAGTTACTTTGGAAAAAGCGCATAGAGGCACATGAGGCAGGCATCCCGCACCCACTTCCTGTCTCGATGACGCCTGCTTTTTCGAAAGTCCCTTCTGAGGAGGGCGCACATGTGACGGTCAGGACGACGCTTCTTTCTCATGTGAAAGAGGCACTGGCAGCCGGTGTACGTCAGGTGATTTTTGGCGGAGAATCCTTCTCGCATAGGCCGATTCCATGGAAAGACTATGAGGAGGCGGTGCGTCTTTGCCACGAGGCGGGGGCAGAGATCCTCTTCCCCACACCGCGCGTGGTACGAGAAAAATATCAGGCCAGATCGCAGGCGCAGCTGCGAAAGCTTTTGACGCTCCTTCCCGATGGCGTGGTGCTGGAATATGCTGGAGCCATCGAATGGGTAAAGGGGGAGGAAAGCCTCGCTGTCTGGGCGGGACCGTCCATGAATATTTTCAATAGAGAAGCTGAAAAAGAAATCGAAAGGCTTGGCTTTTCAGGCTGCTTCCTTTCACAGGAGCTGACGATCCCGCAGATCCGTCATATTGCGAAAGGATCGGATATACCGCTCGGGGCCTATGTGTATGGACGGACGGAGATGATGATTTCCGAGTACTGCGCGATCAATGCGGTGATGGGAGATAAGGACAAAAAGCACTGCCCTATGTATTGCATGCGGGGGCGCTTCGCCCTGAAGGATGGGGAAGGACGCCGTTTCCCTATCCATACCGATGAATGGTGCCATATGCATATCGCCAACTGCCATGTCTTGGATATGCGTCCGTACTTTGATGAATTGAAAAAAGCAGGCCTTTCTGCGCTGACACTGGACGTTCGCGGGAATGAAGGCAGCATCCTCTCGCTTTGTAAGGATGCCTGTGATATACTCTGTGGCCGGAAAGAGGCCCCCGGAGCAGGCAGGGGAGACGATGTCACCCGTGGTCACTTCTTTAGAGGAGTTTTATAAATGAAACAAGATGTACTGGAAACACTGGAGTTCGACAAGATCCGCGAAAAGCTCGCAGAGCTCGCCCCCTCGCAGCTTTCCAAAGCTATGGCACGGACGCTCATGCCGTCCGTAGAGCTGGAGATCATAGAGAAAAAGCTCACGGAAACAGAAGAAGCATCGATTCTTCTGGTGCGCGAGATCACGACCCCTTTGGGGGAGACGCATGACATCACCGAGACACTGGAAAAAGCTGGGAAAGACATGATCCTGATGGCGAAGGAATTCATTGATCTCGCCGCAACGCTCGAAACGTATAAGAAGATGCATCACTATTTCGAAGGCGAGCGTCATCTGGTCTATCCCGCACTCGAAGAGCTTGCTTCGCTCATCATCCCGCAGGAACAGCTGATTGCAAGGATCCATCAGGTCTTCGATGAGCATGGCGAGGTCAGTGACCGCGCCTCCCCGCGTCTTTCCCGCATCCGCACGGAAAAGGAAATGATTAAGAATCGTATCCGCAAGACGATCCAGCAGATCATCCAGGACAAGGATCAGTCATCCTATTTTCAGGACGCCATCGTGACGCAGAGAAATGGTCGCTATGTTGTACCGGTCAAGGAAGAATACCGGTATAAATTTGAAGGGATCGTGCATGACAGATCATCCACCGGGCAGACGCTTTTTATGGAGCCGATGGTCTCAGTGCGCCTGAATAACGACCTCGCGGAACTCACAGCTTCGGAAAAGCAGGAAGTACAGGAAATCCTCCGCGCACTTACCGAGCAGGTGAAGAAGACACGGGAAGTCACGAAGAACAACTGTCACCTTGCGACCGAGCTGGAGTTTATTTTTGCACGTGCGAAATTGGCACTCTCTATGCAGGGAGTAAAAGCCATCCACTCCGCTCATGCGCTCGACCTTCGCCGTGCTCGTCATCCACTTATTCCTGCGGATAAGGTGGTGCCGATATCTTTGACGCTGGGAATGGATTTCCAGATCCTCATCATTACAGGATCGAATGCGGGCGGCAAAACCATCGCGATCAAAACAGCGGGGCTTCTATCGCTCATGAATCAGTCCGGTCTCTTTATTCCGGCGGCTGAGGGCTCGATGCTTCCGATTTATAAAAATATCTATGCCATTATCGGCGACGAGCAGAGTATCCAGTACAATCTTTCGACCTTTTCTTCCTACATCACACAGCTCACGGCTTTTCTTTCTCATGTGGGGACAGAAGATCTGGTGCTTCTCGATGAACTGGGTTCAGGCACAGACCCTGTAGAAGGAGCCGCGCTTGCACAGTCCGTTACGGAGTATCTGCAGATGCAGGGAGTACCCGCTATCATTACGTCCCATTTTAGTGAAATGAAAAAACTCGCTTACGAGACGCGCGGCATCGAAAATGCATTCGTAGAGTTTGACGAAGAGACACTGACGCCGACCTACCACCTTATCATCGGCGTTGCGGGGAACAGCAATGCCTTCAGCATTTGCAAGCGGCTTGGCATGCCGCCCCTTGTCCTTTCTCGTGCCAGCCAGCTGAAAGAAGGCTCTCCGCTTCACAATATGGAAGAAGTCATGGCACGGCTGAACCGCCAGACGCGTGAAGTTGCGCATGAAAAAGAAGAGGTGGAAGCCCAGCTGAAGAAGGCTGAGGAACTGCGGAACGAACTTAGGACAGAAACGGATGCTTTCTATAAAAAGAAAGACCAGATCTTGGAGAAAACCAGACAAGAAGCGGAGACCATCAAAAGAGATCTTAGAAATCAGTCGGAAGCCATCATCAAAGATCTCAAGAAAAAGGCCTCAGCGATGGCAAAGGATGATCTCCAGCAGCATGTTTCCAAAGTGCGTGGTGCGATCGATGCCATGGCACTCCCCGGAAGAGAAAATCGAAGAAATCCGCTTCCCAAGGAGCAGATCAAAAAAGGTACCTATGTCTATATCGATACGCTGGACAGTGATGGTACCATCACCAAAGTGTCAGGAAATAAGATCACCATCGCCTGCGGTCTCATGCATGTCACCGTGACTCCGGAGCATTGCTTCGAGACGAAGAAACCGGTGAAGAAGGTTAGGAAACCGGTCAGTCGTCCGTTCGCTGCCCGGGGTGCGGCGAGTGTTCGCAGCGTTCATACCACGCTCAATGTCATCGGGAAAACAGTCGATGAGGCCGTCCCTGAAGTAGATCGTTTTCTGAATGAATGTTTCATGGCAGGCGTTTCGCCGGTGCAGATTATTCATGGCAAAGGGACCGGCGCACTGCGTCAGGGGATCCAGGAGTATCTTCGTACGCTGAATTTCGTAAAGGAATTCCATGAAGCTGACTATAGAAATGGGGGCGCGGGCGTGACAGAGGTCTTCTTCTGACGGTAGACTGTAAAACAAAGAGGATATGATTTTCTCTTCATGGAAGCGTCAACAAACATAAAAAAGGAGGAAGCCTATCCTTCATTTCTGATACCCTAAAAACGAGCCTCTCCGGCTCGTTTTTTACGTTAAATTTTGCACTGGGTAAAGGAACGTGATAAAATAGGTAAAATATTTTTGTCAGTACGGTTCAGCTTGGCAGACCGTGAGTGAAATGAGGAGGAGTATCGTGGGCGAGCTCAATTTACTGCAGAAGAAAATTATGAAAGACGGTGTCATCAAAGCGGGAAATGTACTCAAGGTCGACAGCTTTCTGAACCATCAGATCGATGTCCCTTTCATCAGCGAACTGGGGAAGGAGTTCAAGAAACTTTTTGGTGACCGTCAGGTGGATAAGATCCTGACCATCGAAGCGTCCGGTATCGGCATTGCCTGTCTCACTGCAGTATATTTCGGTGTTCCGGTCCTCTTTGCCAAAAAGTCCGCAGGCAGCAATATGGATAAGGATGTCTATGCGACCGAAGTGAAGTCCTTCACACATAATAAAGTGAATCATGTCGTAGCCTCCAAGAAATATCTGAATGCCGGTGAACACATCCTCATCATGGATGATTTTCTGGCAAACGGCTGCGCTGTGCAGGGGCTGATCGACCTTGTCAAACAGGCCGGCGGCATCGTTGAAGGTGTCGGTATCTGTATCGAGAAAGGATTTCAGGGCGGCGGTGATGAGCTCCGTGCTTCCGGTATTGATGTGAAATCGTTGGCTATTATCGAAAAGATGGATGCAGAAACAGGCACGATTACTTTTAGATAATGCGCAAAGATGCAACAAAGCAGTGAATTTCTGTAGGGAGTCCAATAATTATTACAGTTAGGAGTGTATTGTGGAAAAAGATCCGATTTATGAACCCAATGGGAAAATCACAATCAGAAAAGCGGTTCCTTTCGGACTGCAGCATGTACTTGCCATGTTCGTGGCCAATATCGCGCCGATCCTCATCGTAGCCGGTGCTGTCAAAATGGATCCGGCGGAGTCGGCGGCACTCGTGCAGTCTGCGATGATCGTAGCCGGCATTGGCTCTCTTCTCCAGCTTTTCCCAATCTGGCGTTTTGGCAGCGGTCTGCCGATCATCATGGGGATCAGCTTCACCTTCGTTTCCGTAGCCTGCATCATCGGTACCAAGTATGGCTATGGTGCAGTCCTTGGTGCTGCGCTCATTGGCGGCATATTGGAAGGTATCCTTGGCCTTGGCGCCTCCTGGTGGAGGAAATTTATCCCGCCGATCGTGTCTGCGTCCGTCGTGACGGCGATCGGTTTCTCCCTGCTTCCCATCGGGGCCAATTCTTTCGGCGGCGGCTTTGGCAATCCAAATTTTGGTGCCCAGAATTACCTGATCGTCGGCACCATCACGCTTGTTGCCTGCCTTGCGTGGAATCTTAAAGCACACTCTTTCTATAAGCAGCTTTCCGTCCTCTTCGGGCTTGTCGTTGGCTATATCGCCGCGTACTGCTTCGGCATGGTCGATCTGTCTCGTCTGACGGAAGTCCCGCTCATTTCCCTTCCCGGGATCATGCCGATCTCGCTTGAATTCCATGGAGATGCCATTTTCTCCTTTTTCCTGATTTTCCTCGTCTCCGCTACGGAAACGCTGGGGGATACCAGTGCTCTTGCCATGATGGGGTATGGTCGCCAGGCGACGAGCCGTGAAGTTTCTGGCTCCATCGCGGTCGATGGCTTCGTAAGCTCACTGTCTTCCCTTTTCGGCTGCATGCCGATCACATCCTTCAGCCAGAATGTCGGTCTTGTCGCTATGACCAAGGTTGTAAACCGTAAGGCTATCGGATGCGGTGCGGCACTTATGATTCTGGCAGGCATTATCCCCGGCCTTGGCGTCATCCTGGCGTCCCTTCCGGATGCCGTTCTCGGTGGCTGCACGCTCATGATGTTCGGCTCTATCGTTGTTTCCGGTGTCCGTATGCTCGGAGAATGCGGTTACTCGCAGAGAAATATGAGCATCGCTGCCCTCTCTCTCAGCATTGGTCTCGGTTTCACACAGACCCCACAGATTTTCCATATCTTCCCGGAACTCTTCCGCAGTGTTTTTGCGGAAAACTGTGTGGCTGTGGTTTTTGTTGTCGCTGTTATTCTGAACCTCGTCTTCCCTAAAGAAGAAAAGGAAAATCTGATTGTAGAATAATCGAATTTAGAAAAGCCGCCCGGTCTTTGAGGCCAGGCGGCTTTTTGCGGGGGGCGAGAGGCCCATTCGTACCTTCTCTGGTTCAGCTTTTTTTCAAACGAACCCTTCTGTTTTACATGTGTATTCTCATTTAAAATCAAACATAAAAAATGTTTAGATATACTATAGCAGGGTTCCTTGAAAATGTACCGATTTCCTTGAGAATATCGGTATAAAATGGTGCAAAAAACTTGACCAAAATCGGCTTGGGCGATATAGTTAAATACAGTGGATAAATATAAAATCGAATAGGTGATAAAATGTTTAATTTACCAGAAAAATATGTCATGATTGACGGCTTCAAGATTCCTGCAGACAAAGGCGAAGAGTACAAGCGTCTTCGCGACAGCATGGCGAAGGAAGCAGATAAGTTTTTCCATACCTTCTGTGAAGAAGTGAAGAAGCAGAAGCTGGTGGACATCCTTGGCGAAGGCATCGTCGGCTATTCTTCGACCGGTGAAATGCTGGCAAGAATTTCCCTCGATCCTTTTGAGCTGTCTGCGCTGAATGTAGCAAAACAGAGAAAGAAGCTGCATGAATATATGCTTGCGACCAATGGTTACGATGATGATGACTACCAGCAGCTCCTGAAGGAATTTAAGGAACGTCAGGCGGAAAGAAAAGCAGCCAAAGAGAAAAAAGCGTAATGCGTTTCAGGGCATCCATGCATTTGACCGGCATGGATATGTTTGATATGAGAAATGGCATTGTGATCTTGCGGAAAGACGCGGATCGATATGTCACTTCTGTCATGATGCGCTCTTACAGAAGCCTCTCAGCTCTTAACCGCTAACATAATAACAATAGGAAGGAACATACTGCTATGATTCATTTGATTCTGGACAGTACCTCCGGCGTTGGTGCAGATTTTCTAGCCCTTCACCCGAATGTACACTGTATTTCCCTGACCATTGAAATGGGAGAGAATTACGTACCGGAAAGCGAGGCAACCATTAAGGCTGTCATCGATTATTCCGAAGCGACGAAGAAGTCGGTACCTACGAGCCAGCCGAGTACCGGCGATTTTCTGAAGCTGTTCTCCGATATTCCTGCCGAAGACCCGATCATTGTGCTCTGCATTTGCTCCACCATCAGCGGCACGTACAACGGGGCGCTTTTGGCTGCCCGACAGTCGGGACGCAAGAATATCACGGTCATCAATACGAGAACGACGGCGATCGGCATGATCCATCTGCTTGAGGATGGTCTGGATATGATCGAGAAGGGGCTTTCCTATGAGGAAATCGCGAAAGCGCTCGAAGAAGCCTCGATGCGGACGGGACTCACCGTCGCGCTCGATACCATTGACTATCTGAAGCGCGGAGGACGCATCGGGAAGGCTGCCGGTCTCATTGGAAGCATTCTCAAAATCAAGCCGGTGATTTACCTGAATGAAAACAATGAAGTAGATGCTTTAGGGAAGGTGCGCACGACCAAAAAAGCAAATGCTCTCATGATCGATTATCTGAAAAAGCAGGAGCCGCTCAAGAGACTCGGCATCGTACACATCGAAAATGAAGCCGGAGCGAAGGTGCTCTATGACAAAGCGAAGGAAATGTATCCGGACATGGACATTACACTCACGACGGCGACCCCGGTTCTGACAGCCTATCTGGGTCCTGGTCTTACTGGATTCATTTTTGAAAGAGCCAAATAAATGGGGGAGAGAATGATGTATACCGTTATTGATGGGAATTGTTTCAAAAATATGCTGGTAGGAGCGTATCAGCTTTTCCAGAAGAAATATGAAATTATCAATCAGCTGAATGTTTTCCCCGTGCCGGA
>OMBL01001194.1_pt1 | contig 9848 bp, 5 predicted proteins | sample 1644871 | NCBI WGS metagenome assembly OMBL01 (sample SAMEA103958115, study PRJEB25191) | human gut metagenome | biome: human-associated habitat [ENVO:00009003]; feature: intestine environment [ENVO:2100002]; material: feces | place: Germany | collected 2013/2015
TTTGTTGCTCAGGAACTTATAAATAAAGTTAAATTATAGTGTTGCGGAATTAAGGATAGTAAATAAAAATGAAAAGATTTTTTACTTTCTTAATGGCGATATTGGCATTATTGTCCATATCGCAAGCGGCAAAGGCAGCTGAAGTAACTGTCTATTTCCAAAAGCCAGACGGGTGGAGCACTCCTGTGCAAGCCTATGTTTATGACGATGCTGGTAAATATCATAAAGAATGGAAAGATGCCGAAGCATGTACTCCTTATTATACCTCTACAGGTATAAAATTATGGAGTTACACATTCCCTGACCAATTCACGAATGTGATATTTAAAGATGGCACAAACCAGTATCCTGCAAATAATGGTACAAAAATGAAAGTGGTAAATAATTGTGTTTATGTTTATGACACCACAAACCCCACAAACCCCACAGGAACCCCTCTGTCTGAATTTGTGAAGAATAGCGCATTCACATATACATTGAAAGGTGGATATGGAGAAGGAGGTGTCTGGAGCGACGAATCTGCCAATTTCGAATTTGTTGGTGATGGTAAGTACACTTATACCTTCACTGCAGCTCAAACTGGTGAATTTCGTTTTAGAATAAAGACCAGTTATAAAACCAAAGAAGAATTGTGTCCAGATGTTGCTCCTATCACAAAGAGAAAAGAGCTTACTTCAACTCCTGAAGATGTAAAATACGCAAACCCCAACGACAATTCAGCAGCATCTATCAAAGACAACTATTGGTTTTATAGTGTAACTGCTGGAAAAAAATATACATTTACTCTGTCCGAGCAATATCTTCAGGCTACCGATGGTGGTTATTATCATTCTCGTAAGCTCTCTGTTGTTCCCGAAGAGGCTGTCGTTACTAAGGTGATTAAATTGTTCAATGGTTCTTCTGAGCTGACAGGTACAAACGGAAAGTACACTCTCGATCTGAGCAGCGCAACTGATGATGCTCAGATTACTCTTTCTATCGATGACGAATCTTATGGTTTGGCTACTGCTAAAACTATTTCTGCAGCTGGTACTACTAATGTAGATTTTGTTGCAAATGCAACTGCTCCTTTGACTTTGACTAAAGGTTTTATCTATTCTCTGTCTGTAACAGATGATGGAAAGATGACTGTTGTTGCAAAAGAGAAAGGTGTTAATAATGGCAACTATTATTTGGTCGGTAACTTCTTTACTGAGGATGGTGACAAGATAAATCTCGATAAGAAATATTTCCGTTTTACCAATAGTAAAGGTGACGGAACTCTTTCTTTTGACATCCCTGCTTCTCTTGAAATAAAAGCACAGGTTTATGGTGCTGATGGTAAGTGCTATGGCCCTGTTCATGGAGAAACGGGTTATATAATCGGAAATACCCATCCAACAGCCACCGAAAAGTCTGTAGGCGGAGATATGGTTGAAGGCAATTATTGGACTTTCACAGAGCGTGGTCTCGATGAGACAGGTATCTACACGATAACCATCACTGTTGATGCAGCCGGTACTCCTACAAAATGGGATGTTACTTATGACAAGTCTAAGCGTATGGCTTATTTCTTGGTAGACCCGAATGACGATCCTAATGCGGTTGTTCATCCTTCTTATGCTATAGTAAAGGACGACCGTAGCTGTAACAGCAATTTCTATGGCAGCATCTATTTGGAGAAAGGTCAACATTGTTTTGTTGTTGGTAACATAACGAGCAAAAATGCCAACGACGGTACTATTGGAAACCCGCTCAAAACGACATCTAAATTGTATCTGCAAGGAAATGGTGGCTATGACCCGACAACGGACATATCTGACTCTGAGAGAGATAATTACACTAAAGTTTGCCCAAATCGAACAAAAGGCTTTACTTACAACATAACAAAGACGATGGTCTTAGAGTACAATCCAGCGAGAGGAAATAATACTATTGCAAGCCAGTCTGGAAATTATGAAATTTGTGGTGAGATTCTGGATGCAAACAAACAAATCACAGATAAACAAGATCCAATTACCTCTGTCCAGATTGTAGGTAATGGTGTTGTAGGTTCTTGGGAATTAAGTGCAGCTGAGAATATGCACTATAATAAAACATTGGACTGCTGGGAGTACACTTTTAAAACCAAAAATGGTGAGAGTGCTGAAAACAAGTTCCGTTTCATAGCTAATGGAGATTGGAAATATAACTGGGGTGAGGATTCTACGGATCCCAGCAAACAAGCCCGCACTCCTTATAAGGATAAAACCAAGCCAGGCCTTGAGGCTTCATTGAATGAACCAAACGAGTTAGGCTTCACAACTAATGGAACAAAAAGAGGTGGTGAAGGAACATACGGCGATATGATTTTCAACCGCCCTGCAGGCGAGTGGACCATTCGTTTGTTTACCCGTACTTTGGAGACAGAAGATGGCGGTTATGTGGCTAGACATGCATACACCATCACGGGTTCAGAATCTAAAGATATATACCTCACATATCGTGTAGGTAAGTTTATTCGTACTTATAGCAACAATAAGCCTATGAATCCTGTTGATGACAACGTCAAGATTTATGAGGTTTATAGATATGAGAAGCCTGAAGGAGGAAATGCTGATAACATTTATGCAAGAGGCACGGTTTATCTTCGTCGATTGAATTACGTACCTGCTAATGTAGGTGTTGTTCTGATAGGAGAAGCTCCTGATGATGGTAAGACTTATAAAAATAGTGACAAGTTAGCTTTCTCTTTGTTGGAGAGAACTGAAGAGTCAGTTGAGCCTGGTGGCGATTATCGTGATGTTTGGACTAAGGCTACTGAATATAAAAAAGCTGGTGACCAGTGGAATAACTATCTTGTTCCAACTGTAACGGCAGTAAACGATTTGGGTAATGCTAAGGTTGAGTCTGGTAAGATAACCTATCGTTATTTCGGCTTGGGCAATTATTATAGCACAAATTACCATAAGAGTCTTGGAGATAAAGATACTCAAGAAGATTATATCGGTTTCTTCCGTTTTACCGCCAACGGTAAATCAGGAGCCAATAAGGCTTATTTAAGTATTCCAGCCAATGCGGAAGTTGGTAATAGAGTAGGTGCTACCTACGGATTTATTGACTATAACGGTCAGTTGCTGGGCAATGAAGATGGTGAAAACGAAAGCGTTATGCCTGCTCAATTTGCAAAAATGACTTTGGTCTTCGATGATTTGGTTGACGGTAATGAAACTACAGGCATTAAAGAGTTGGAGACAAAGAAAATGAATAATAACAAATATTATAACCTGCAAGGAATTGAGATTGCTCATCCTGTGAATGGTATCTATATCCATAACGGAAAGAAAATCATTGTAAAATAAAAGAAAGAATTTATGAACACTTACATAAAGCCCGAAATAAAGATACAAAACGTTGTGGTGGAACAGCTCCTGGCAAGCGAATCGGGAGGTCAGGGAGATGAATGGGATGCCAAGCGCAACGACTTCTTCTGGTCAGACGAGGAAAACGAAGCTGACGAGATCGCCATCAACGACGTTTGGGAATGAGCATAAGGACGAAAAGTCAATGATAAAACCTTAAGAAAGGGTGTCGCACGACCATCATGGTCGGCGACACCCTTTTTGTTTTGCTTGACATCGAAAAAGAAGAAGAGGCAAGCGACAAAGTCGAGCGCGAGGACGGTTCCACCATCATCATGGGGGACCGCAGGCTTCGCAGCCTTAGGCTGCTCAACCAGCAGTTAAGGATATTCGCCGCCGTCGGCGACGCTTGCTTGAGATTGATGAACACTATAAACATGCAAAGATGTTGTTGTGTATTTGCGAAAGTTCAATAAAGAAAGAAAACAAAAATAAACAAAATTAATAATGAAAGGGAAACAGGAGAAAGAGCGAAAAGAATAAAAAAAATAATAAAAAACTTGTTTTAATAATAATAATTGCTTACTTTTGCACCCGAATTAAAAATAAGAGTTAAAAAAACATCAAAAAGGCTCTTGAAAAAGGGTCTTGAAAAGGAAACAAGAAACCAAAATCAAAATTTATAGGCTTAAATAAGCAACCACAGCGGTGAAAACATTTATTGCTTCATGACCGCAATTTGTTGCAAAACAGCATCATAACGATGCAACATATCACCATTTTGACGCCCCGACGACAAAAACAAAGCCACCCCGATGTAAACAAAACCACCCCGATGTAAATAAAACCGCCCCGACCAAAACACCCAGAGCCCCAAAAAGCGCCCCATTAACCCCATGACAAGTCCCATAAAAAAGGGATTTGAGAAGAAAAGAGAAGAAAAGAGAAAAAAAGTAATTGCAAACAAGCAGACTATTAATTAAATAATCACACCTTTTAATAGCGTATGATAAACATCAATGACAAAAAGAGGAACGCCTTGAACGGCAAAGTACTCACAGCAGCTGTTGCCTGCGCTTTGTTCATGAGCAGTGGACAAGCTACGGCAGCAAGTGTTTCAATGCCGAACGCTATGACAGCAGAAGTTATGTCTGAGACATACAGCACGCTGCCGCAGCAGGCCGACAAAGTGGTCATCACCGTGGTTGACGCAAACGGCGAGCCTATCACAGGCGCCAGCGTTGTAGAACCCGGCACGACAAACGGCGGCATCACCGACATCGACGGTAAGGTAAGCATAAAAGCCGTGACAGGCAAGACCTACCGCGTGTCTTATGTGGGCTACAAGACCGTTGACGTGAAGGTTAACGGCAAGAACCAGCGCATCGTCCTCACAGAGGACATGGGCGACCTCGACGAGGTGGTTGTAGTGGGTTACGGTGCCCAGAAGAAGGTAGACCTTACCGGTGCTGTGGCTAACGTGAACGTCAAGGAGGCCATCGCAAGCCGTCCTATCACCGACGTGGCAAAGGCGCTGCAGGGCATCACCCCGGGTCTTACCATCACCAACAACCTCGGTGGTGTAGGCACCGAGTCGACCATCAAGCTGCGTGGTTCTGTAGGTTCGCTCAACGCAACTGAGGGTACCGCTCCTCTGATCCTTGTAGACAACGTGGAGGTGCCCAGCCTCAACCTCGTCAACCCCGACGACATCGAGACCATCTCTGTGTTGAAAGACGCCGCTTCGGCTTCTATCTACGGTACCCGTGCTGCATGGGGTGTTATCCTGATCACCACAAAGCAGGGTAAGAAGAACGAGAAACCCCGCGTGACCTATTCAAACAACTTTGCTTGGGGCACACCCACCAAGATGCCTAAGCTGGCTTCGGCTGTAGACAATGCCGAGTACACACTGTTGCTGGCTCAGAGCAAGGGTCTCTCAGCTTGTACAAACATCGGCTACACCATCGACGAGTATGCCGTTGGCAAGATCAAGGAGTGGGAGCAGAAGTATGGCAACATGTCGCAGAGCGAGCTCGGCGAGATGCAGGAAGGCCGCGACTTCGAGATAAAGGACGGAAAGACCTACTTCTTCCGTTCGTTCGACCCCGTGAACGAGTTTACTCGCAAATGGACTCCGCAGCAGAACCACAACCTCTCTGTAACAGGCGGTAGCGAGAAGACAACCTACAACATTTCATTGGGCTATCTGCGCCAGAACGGTGTGATGAAGTTCAAGGCCGACAAGTATGACCGTTACAACTTCAACAGTAACATCACCACCGCCATACGCGACTGGTGGAAGGTTCGCGCTAACGTGTTGTTCACACGCTCGGTTAACGACCAGCCTTACAAATATACCTCTGGCCAGTATGACGCATGGTTCTACCTGATGCGTTGGCCACGTTGGTATCCGTACGCACAGTATCAGGGCAAGGACTTCCGTTCTGCCGTTACCGACATCAAGCAGGCTAACCGCGAGAGCGTTACCTCTAACTATGTACGCGTAAACCTGGGCACCGAGCTGAACCCGCTGAAGAACCTCAGCATCAACTTCGACTATACCTTCGCCCTGCTGAACGACGCTCAGAAGCGTAACGGCGGCATCGTGATGGCATATAACATGTTTGCAGGCGCTCCCTTCGACAACTACACCAATATCTATGGTGGCGTTGACAACCGCGTGGTACAGACCAGCAAGTATACCATGACTAACGTGTGGAAAGCATACGCTACCTACAACTTCGACATCAAGAAGCATCACCAGTTTAAGGTGATGGCCGGTTTCGATGCCGAGACACGCGAGCGTCTGGGCCACTACTCAGAGCGCCGTGGCCTCATCAGCCAGGATCTGCCCGAGATTGCACTGGCTACAGGCGATCAGTATTCGTTCAACAAGAACTATGCTTATCATAACGACTTCGCTTCGGCAGGTTTCTTCGGACGTATCAACTACGACTTCATGCAGAAGTATCTGTTCGAGTTCAACGCTCGTTACGACGGCTCTTCTAAGTTCCCCTCAGGAAAGAAGTTTGCCTTCTTCCCCTCATTCTCTGCAGGATGGCGTGCCAGCGAGGAGAAATTTATGGATTGGGCTAAGCCCGCTCTGTCAAACTTGAAGCTCCGCGGATCATGGGGTACCATCGGTAACCAGGACGTTGCTGCCAACTCATTCATCTCTACCATGACATCTACAAACTCTGGTTGGGTAATGGGTGGCAAGAACCAGCTGAGCCTCTTGGCTCCCACAGTAATTTCTGACGGTCTGACATGGGAGCGCGTTTCTACCCTCGACCTCGGTGTCGACATGCGCTTCTTCAAGAACGAGCTGGGTGTGACCTTCGACTACTATCACCGCGTCACTTCTGACATGCACACCGCCGGCGAGGCTCTGCCTTCTACATTCGGTGCATCTACTCCGAAGATCAACTTCGGTGAGCTGACCGCCAACGGTTGGGAGCTTGCTGTCGACTATAACCACCGCTTTGCTAACGGCCTCGGCATCAGCGCACGCGCATCAGTGTCACATGTTGTGGAGCGCATCACCAAGTGGAACAAGACAGACCGCAACATCAACGGCTACTACGAGGGCAAGCGCCTCGGCGAAATCTGGGGTTACGAGTCGGACCGCCTGTTCCAGGTTGACGACTTCAACGTAACTACCGATGCCAACGGCAAGAAGGTTTACACGCTGAAGGACGGCATCCCCTCACAGGCTTTGTACGAGGCTGGCGCCTTCAAGTTCCAGCCGGGTGACATGAAGTATAAGGATCTCGACGGCGACAAGAAGATCACATACGGCAAGAACACTGTTGAGGATCATGGCGACCAGAAGGTTATCGGCAACTCCCTGCCTAACTATGAGTATAGCTTCACACTGGGTGCTAACTGGAAGGGTATCGACTTCAGCGCCTACTTCCAGGGCGTAGGCAAGCGCGACTTCTGGGCATTCGGTAACGTGGCTATCCCCTGCGGTGGATCAGGTTATGGTGATGCTATGTTCGACCACCAGATGGACTACTGGACCGAGACCAACACCGATGCCTTCTATCCCCGTCCTTTCGATAATACATGGACAACCGCTGGCAAGAGCTTCCTGAAGCAGACACGCTACCTCAGCAACATGGCATATCTGCGTTGTAAGAACATCACCGTGGGCTACACGCTGCCTAAGGCATGGGTGAGCAAGGCTTCTCTGGAGAGCGTTCGCGTTTACTTCAGTGGTGAGAACCTCTTCGAGTTTGATAACATGCACTTGCCTGTTGACCCCGAGAGCACTGCTTACAAAACAGGTTATGGTGACAACTCATGGTCATTCGGCCGTAGCTATCCTTTCTCTCGTACCATCTCGTTCGGTATGCAGGTTACGTTCTAAGGCGTAAAACCATTGCATAAAGAGAAATAATAAAACGTGGTATTAACTTCTGAACTTGCAAAAGTTCAGTTACCAAAAGAACAAACATTTATGAAAATAAATTTAAATATTCTGAGCGCGGGCCTTCTGCTGGCCACTGCTGTGTCTTTCAGCTCTTGTGACGACTTCCTCACACGCGACCCCCAGGACACCGTTACTGACGTTCCGTCGTTCTGGAACAACGAGGAGAACCTCCGTACATCGTTCCTCGACTATTATACTTACTTCTTCCCCGGCTACCGTTCGGGCTGGAACCGTGCCGACAACTTTGCCGAGACAAACGTTGCCGACTGGACCGACGACAACGCACAGGAAGTGGCTACCTTGTTCACCAAGGTGGCTCCCACAACTGATGCTGACAACTGGGACTTCGAGAAGATCCGTAACATGAACCTGCTGCTCAGCCGCATTCAAAGCTCTTCTCTGGGCGAAGAGGCAAAGAACCACTGGTCGGGCGTTGCCCGCCTGTTCCGCGCCATGGAGTATGCAAAGCTCGTGCAGAAGTTTGGCGACGTGCCTTACTATGACGCTGTTGTAGGCAGCACCGACAACGAGCAGCTCTACCGTGCCCGCGATCCGCGCACCACGGTTATGGACAAGGTGAACGAGGACCTGGCTTTCGCTTGCGCTAACATTCGTGTTAACGACGGCACAAAGGGTCTTACCGTAAACCGCGCCGTGGCTCAGGGCTTCGCGTCACGCATCATGCTGTTTGAGGGCACATGGCAGAAGTATCACGCCAACAACACAGCCAAGGCAGCCGAATATCTGAAGGCTGCTAAGGACTATGCTGCTGCGCTGATGCAGACAAACGCCTACTCTATCGCTCCCAGCTACAAGAGCCTCACCACATCTGAGGATCTCGCCGGCAACCCCGAGATCATCATGTACCGCTCATACGTTGAGAACGTGGTTATGCATTCGCTCATGAGCTTCCAGAACACTGAGCATGAGATGAGCAGCCCCTCACGTTCGTTCGTCGATGCCTTCCTGACCAAGAACGGTCTGCCTATCCACCAGGCTGGCAACACCGATTATAAGGGCAAGGAATATGCCAAGGAGATCCAGAACCGTGACCCCCGTCTCGCTGATAACATCGACGAGGAGAGCGGTCTGCGTCTGAACGGTGTAGCTGCTGTTTACGCTGCTTCGGGCTACTACGCTAACCGCTATGTGAACAAAGACCTGATCAACAAGCCTGGCGGTATGAGCTCTACCAACACCACCGATGCTCCTGTCATGAAGCTGAACGAGGTGATGCTCAACTACATCGAGGCTGCTGCCGAGTTGGCAGATCTCGGACAGTACACTCTTACACAGGCCGACTTCGACAAGACCATCAACGCTATCCGCGACCGTCAGAGCACACAGATGCCTCACCTCACACTGGCTGGCAACGCGCTGAAGGTGAACGGTGTCGAGATCAACGACCCTGACCGCGATGCTACGGTTAAGCCCATCATTTGGGAGATCCGTCGCGAGCGCCGCGTAGAGTTGGCTTACGAGGGTCTGCGTTTCAACGACCTCCGTCGTTGGGGCAAGCTCGAATATGCTGACATGACCAAGAACAAGAAGCTGAACATGGGTGCCTGGATCAACAAGGCCGACTATCCCGAAAATGCTGAAGCTTTGGCTAAGATCACTCTCTGCGACGAGAACGGCAAAATCGTTACCGGCAACGAGGGCTACATCATGCCTATCACCGAGGTGGCTAAGATGCGTGTAATGGCAGACAAGGATTATCTCTATCCTATCCCTGTAGACCAGATCACCATGTACGAGAACCACGGCTTCAAGCTCACCCAGAACCCTGGTTGGTAAACATGAAAATAAGAACCTGACGGTTGGAAAAGCCTGACGGTTGAACAAAAGACTTGACGGTTGGAAAGACCTGACGGTTAAACAAAAGACCTGACGGTTGAACAACAGACCCAACGGTTGAACAAAAAAAGCGGGAACCTCCTCAGAAAGGTTTCCGCTTTTTTTGGCTTACTTTTTACCATTACAAAACTTTCACGAAAAGACTTATTTACATCGCGCTTCGCGCTCGTTGTTTTTCTTTTAAACATTAATTTCCATTAATTGAACATTCTTGCGCTCCGTAGGTGCTCAGG
>OMBL01001198.1_pt1 | contig 9843 bp, 2 predicted proteins | sample 1644871 | NCBI WGS metagenome assembly OMBL01 (sample SAMEA103958115, study PRJEB25191) | human gut metagenome | biome: human-associated habitat [ENVO:00009003]; feature: intestine environment [ENVO:2100002]; material: feces | place: Germany | collected 2013/2015
CCCCCGCATACGATGTGCTCAACGTAAAGCTCGTCTTGCCGTCAGATGACGAAGAACTCGCTCTTCAATTAGACGGCAAAAAGAAAAAGCTCAAAAGAGAAAATTTTGAGCGCGCATTTACCGCCTTCGGAATTCCACAAAAAGCGATAGAGAACATCTTTAAAAAATTCGCAGAGTCACTTCCGAAAATGTTATCAACTTTACAAGCTTCTCATCTTCCATATGAACTACAAGTTCTATACACGGAAATACTATTCGAACGCTCTAAAAGAGTGTCAATAGGTAGGTAATAAATATTCTATTTGCTACAAAATATTTGTATTGTTTTACGAGATATAAATGTTACTTTCTTTTAAATGTAATAAGGTAATTACATTAAATAATATTAGGTAGATTTCATATGTTTGCGAGACTCTTTCAAAAAGAAATTTCAGATAAAGTTACTTCTCGGATTGTGACAGTAACAATGGATGATCTTGCAATCGAAACCTTCTCTTTGATTTTTTTACGTTTAAGAAAGGCTATCCCTAACGCGACATTAATCGATTTTTTGAATTATGAGGAAGATAATCTTATAGATCTATTAGGACCGCTTCCCCCTCGGGTATTTTTTAATTTCAAAACATGGTTACTGTTAGATGTTCTAAATGAAGACGAATATTATTCCCTACTCCTACAAAAAAATATATCATACGATATATTTGTATCTGCCGACAAAAGATATTTACGTTCTTTAAATGTGTCTAATAGGGCAAAGCATTTGGTAGGAGACAAAACTATTGCGGAAATACTTTCGATTAGTTATAATAAACTAAAAACTATCCCTTCGATGGGGACTACGACAGCAAATGATATTATTTTAAATGTGACAAATTATATTTCAACTTTGTTAGAAAAGCCATCCCAAATTTCTAATGATGATAATAGAATAATAGACACAAAGCCGCTACTTCTCGCATCATACAATAATATAAATCTGATTAAAGAAGATTGGATAGTTATTTCTGATACAATATATAATGCAACTTCTTATAATTTCATAGAGAAACGTGTTTCTGACTTGGCTTGTATTCTAAAATTAAAGTGGCCATTTTTATCTGAGCTAAACGAGGCAAAACTTTTTAGATTTTTATGGAAAACTCCCGAAGATTTACAAGAAATAAAAGGCTTGGGAAGAAATAAAATCGCAACCATTATTGCAATTATATTAAATCTGTACGCATTTATTACAAATCAAGAATCTATGTTCTCGGATTCTGATTTTAATACGGATGATGATCTAACATTAGAAGGAGTCATAGATAAAAAGATAAAACCTATTTTATCTAAAAAAGAAATAGAAATTATAGATTTTCGGTTCGCGATATTTGAAGAAACAAAGGCTCATACATTAAGTGAGGTAGCCCAAATAATGAATCTGGTATCTAGAGAACGCGTTCGCCAAATAGAAAAGAATGCGAAGCGGAAAATCCGTGAAAACAATCAAATTTTTCAACAACTTCAAAAGGGATTAGAATCAAGAATACCTCTAATAGAAAAAAAACTACTACACGATAACAAATGCGTATTTCCAATCAATAAAATTAGAGAAAGCGATCTTGATTCAATGCCATATGAACATCTAGCAATCGAGATTATTTACGATAGTATCCGAAATTTTATTTACAGAACATTTAAGAAAGTAGGAACTCAATATCTATCATCGGATTGTCGATACGATAAGCTTCCAGAGCAAGCAAATATTTTAAAAGACAAAATTAGAAACAATGAATTCATTTCTATAGCCGATGCTATTCAGCAATTATCAATAGATGAAAATAATCTGGAAGTTATCTTAGAATATGATCAAACTATAAGTTTGAACAAGTACGGCTACCTTTATATCAGAGGAGAATCTTCAACAAATGCGAGAAGGTTTGCAATAGAAGATACTCAAAAAAAATTGATTAAGAAACAGGAAGAAAAAGGTGAGAGTAGCTATGTATATTCTGACAAAGCTCAATTTCTATTTGATTTTCCAGAATTGTGCGACGGGACTTATCCTGTAGAATGTATAATAAAAGAGAAGTCAATAAGCATACCCGACAAGAAATGGTCTTCATTATTAATAGCACTAGTAGAGTATTCCATTTCGAAAAACATGCTTACAAACATTTCCCCAGATTCTGATTCAAAAATTTCTCATTTCTTCCTTGAAGATAATCCGTTATCGGATGATTTTGTTGAACTATCAAATGGTAAATGGTTCCCTGTTGAGAGAAACACTAGAAGAGCCATAAGAATGGCACGTGACTTTTGTTCGCATTGTGGGCTTACTCCAGATGATATTACAATTTACTACATCTTAGATCCCAAATATAAGAGAATCAAACGCCCAAGGAAAGTCCATAATGTAGAAACGGAAGATACGGATACAGTTTCGCTCGATGTTGAAATAAAGTCTCAAATAATAGATATATTGCAATCTAGTTTTTCTAATGGGTTTCGATTAAGTTCTCCAATAGAAATGTTGCGCTTCAGGTCCTTTTATGAGAATCATTTTGAGCATGAAATTGAGTTAGATGATAACGATATTAAGCTTTATATAGAAAAATCTGGAGTTCTTTTCGATGAAAAAGTATATATAGTTTCATCGGAAACAAAACGAAAACTTTTTGAAGAAGTTGAACACTATTTCGAATCTGGTAATCAAATTATATTTTACGAAGAATTTTATGCCAAAAATGAAGAATGGCTGTTTCCAGAGAAAATAGTATCAGATAAGATGCTTGCTCAAGTTTTAGAAGGCGTATTCCCCGATTTGTTTTTTACTAAGTTATTCTTCGGTAAAGAACGGGGAGGTCTTATGCCTATTTTAGAAAAAGAGATTCTTCGGGTTTGGGGTTCAGAAACAGTTTTAACTTACGCTCAAATAGCGGAACGCCTCCCCTATGTCCCGTTGGCAAGAATAAAAAACGCGTTGGGGCAAAATAGTAATTTCATTTGGAACAAAATAGAAGAATTCTCCCATATATCAAAAATAAGAATTTCGGATAGCGAAAAAGAAAACATACGCTTACAAATCACACAAGCTTGCGATAGAAATGGGTATGCTTCTATTGCATGTATAGATTTAAATTCAATTTCTGAAGAGAATCCAGAACTTTCAATAACAGGGTTGCATAATGCGGTATTTGAAATATGTTTATCCGATATTTTTGAGAAAAAAGGCAAAATAATAACTCCAATAGGTGCAACTCTTGATGTAGTCGCCATAATGAAAGCCCACTGTGAAGGCATATCAAGCATTTCATTAGATGAACTTGCTGATTTGGAAGTAGAGTTAACGGGATATACCTGCCGTTGGATATTTCTCGAGGCGGCTTACGCTAAGATGATTCGGACTGAAAAAGATCGCTTTGTGGCAGACAAATATGTAAATTTTGACATAGAAACCATAGATAATGCAATTGATGCCATTGTAGAAAATGAATACATGCCATTGAAAAGTTTTTCTTCTTTTGCGACTTTCCCTTACTGCGGACAGCAATGGACATTGTTTTTACTTGAAAGTTATTGCCGACGTTTTAGTCTTAAATTTCGTTTTGATACTCCATCTACAAACTCTCGAAACGCTGGGGCTGTTATCAGAAAAGATTGCCTCAAAAGTTATGTTGAGATAATGACAGATGCGGTATCAAAAGCGGACATTCCACTTGATAGGGAAAACGTAGTTCGTTTCTTATTCGAAAGTGGTTATATCGGTAAAACCACAACAAGTAGTGCCGCGGAAATAATAAGAAATGCAAAATTAATACGTGAGAATTTATATTAGATATGTATTCGTATACCTATGATAAAGATACGGGTGGATTGCTTTTAAATTTTACTAAAAATGATTTTTCAAAAGAACCTCGTCCCGTTTATGCGCAAGAACTAGATGTATTGGGCTTTGATAAATATTGGAAATATGACAAGCAAACAGAATTTCCATATATGTGGGCCGAAGCTAATTGCTACTACTATAGAGGAACTCTTGTCGCGAAGCTAAAAGGAGGAAACGTTTTCACTGCTCCTGAAATTATAATTCCTAATGACGAAAACGGAATACCTGTTACGCCAGAACCAAATGGACTACCTCTCCGACCTGTAGATATCAAAGCTATGGTTTCTGCAAATTCCGAAATAATGGAAATTTTAGAGCAAACTACTGTAAAGAAAATATTGGGTATTTATTCAAAATATAAAGACAAGTTAGATTGTTTTCATGTAGCTTTTTCGGGGGGGAAAGATAGTTGCGTTCTACTTGATCTGGTAAAAAAGGCATTACCGCGTGGTAGTTTTATTGTTGTATTTGGTGACACGGGAATGGAATTCCCAGATACTTATGACCTCGTGGAAAAAACCAAAGCACAATGCCTTGAAGAAGGCATACCTTTTTATATTGCAAAGTCTCACTTCACTCCGGAGGAATCTTGGAAACTGTTTGGACCACCTTCTAGAACACTTAGATGGTGTTGTTCTGTACACAAAAGTACTCCTCAAACGCTGAAATTAAGAGAAATTACAGGGAAAAACAACTATACGGGACTAGATTTTGTAGGGGTAAGAGCCCAAGAAAGTATTGCTAGAAGCCAATATAAATATGAAAATTACAGCGTAAAACAAAAGGGACAATATAGTCACAATTCAATTCTCGAATGGACATCTGCAGAAGTTTGGTTGCACATATACAAGAACTGTATTGAAATAAATAAGGCTTATAAAAAAGGAAATTCTAGAGCTGGTTGTTTATTTTGCCCAATGTCCAATGGATGTAGTAGTTATGTTCGTAGAGAAAGTTATCCTAAAGAAGTTGAGTCTTTCTTGAAAATGATTATTGATTCAAACGAATGGGACAGAAATAGTGCAACAGCGTTACAATCTTATCTTACAAATGGAGGTTGGGAAGCGCGTAAAAGCGGTAGAGGTATATCCGAAAATATATTACGTTACAAAGAGTCTAGTGAAAATGGTACTATATCATTTAATCTTATTTCACCATCTTCCGACTGGAAGGAATGGATAAAAACCTTAAGTAATAAAGACATTCCATACACATACGAGAGAACTCCTGACGGATGGTCGATTCATATTCAAGAATCGTACATGAGAAATAACCCTAATATTGCAAAATTATTTAGGATTGCTATAAAAAAATCGGCATACTGTGTTGGATGTAAAGTATGCGAAAGTAATTGTAAAAATAATAGGCTTCATTTTATAAATGGAAAATTATCAATAAAAGATTGTTTGCATTGCTACGAGTGTTACGATATTCCTAGTGGGTGTCACGCTTATAATTCATTAAAAATACCACAAGAAGAAAAGAAAATGAAATCTATAAATTGTTTTGATGATCATGCTCCAAAAAAAGAATGGATTGAATCATTTTTTTCTGCTCCCAATGACTTTCTGGAGGAAAACACATTAGGGCCAAATCAAAAAAGCCACTTTAAACGATTCTTAAGAGATTCTAATCTTATACAAAAAGACAAGCCTACTACTTTAACTGAAATAGTGCAAAACATAGGATGGGAATCTAGTACATCTTGGGCTATCATTCTTATAAATCTTGTTTGCGAAAACACTCAAATGTCATGGTACGTAACTACTTTAGATATAGATTATAATTATAAGAGATCATGGGTAGAAGAGATGCTTGTTGCCAAGGAAACACCACTAAAAGCTGCAAAATCAATTGCTAAATCTTTCAAACGTTTAGTTGAGACTCCATTGGGAACAAGTTTAAATTGGGGGTTTGTAACGGATGAGGGAGATCTTGTTCGTACGAAATGTACAATAAGCGATCCACGCGTCATTTTATATGGATTATTTAAATTTGCTGAAAAATGTAACGACTACAAAGAATTCACTTTAGCAACCTTGTTAAATGATAGTATTGAACGCGATGGCGTAAGCCCATCTCGAATCTTCGGTCTTAATAGAGATGACATGATCCCTATTTTATTGGGATTATCGGCAAAATATCCCGATTTCATTTCAGCTTCATTTACGCATGATTTAGAGAAAATAATATTAGCTAACAATAAATCATCGCAAGATGTACTGAATTTATTCGAAGGAGATTTTTAATTATGCCCTCAACCTATCGAGAATATTTTGATATAGATCAAAGATACTTTCCCTGCATAGACGCTGCAGCAATAGATGCGGGAGCATCTTGGGAAAACACATACCCACACGAAACATTCATAAATATGTTGTCTGAAATGGAGCGCGCATTAGCTCGTCAGAATAACGGAAAAACACTATGGATAGAAGGTGCGTATGGAACGGGAAAATCTCAATGCGCTTTTGCTTTAAAGAAAATACTTGAAGTACCAGAAGAAGAATTAAGAGCTTATTGGAATCGCTTTGATGCTCTTAAAACAAAAAGAGATTTGTGCGAAAAATTAATTGGACACAAAAAGAATGGTATTGTTGTCGCATATCGTTACGCATCTGGCGATATAAACTCAGCTCGCAATTTATTTTTTGCAATCCAAGAAAGCGTTAAAGAAGCTCTATTGCGCAATGGAACAAACTATCTTGGAGAAAACACGATAAAAGAAAGCATTATAGCGTGGTTGGACGATAGTGATAACAAAGCACACTTAGATAGATTACTGGCGAACCCCGAGAAGGAATGGAAGGCATTGTTCTCTCAATCTACTGCAGATGAGGTTATAAAAAGCTTAAAGAGTAATGGGGATGTAAAACAACTAGTAGACAATATATTCACACTTGCAGACAAAGAAGGAATTACCGCTTTATCTATAAATTCAGATAAATTGATAGCATGGTTAACTGATGTTATCGACGCTAATTCTATTAAAATAGTCTTAATTTGGGATGAATTTTCTGATTACTTTAAGAACAATAGAGAAAGTCTTTCAGAATTTCAAAAAATTGCTTCATTGGTCCAAAGTAAACCATTTTACTTTATTGTAGTAACCCACGAGACGCAATCAATGTATGTGTCGGAAAATGATAGAGGCAACCAATCTAAAGTCAGTGATAGATTTAAATCTATTCCGATAACATTACCCGATAATATTGCCTTTAATTTAATCGGACATGCATTCAATGTAAAAGAAGCGGCAAAAGAACGATGGAATCTGTTTGCTGATGATCTGAACGCCCGCATTACAAATTCAAGAAATAAGGTGATGGCCGTAGCTAAAATAACAGATCCCAAGATTATAAAGGGTATAATGCCTATTCACCCAATGGCAGCATTAATACTTAAAAATATTGCATCGGCATTTAAGTCGAATCAGCGAAGCATGTTCGATTTCATCAAAACAAATAACGATGAAGAAGTAAAGGCTTTTCAATATTTCATAGATCATACTGGTCCTTTGGATTCTCATCCATTACTTACTGTAGATATGTTGTGGGACTTCTTTTATGAAAAAGGTAGAGATAATTTAACCGCAGACATACGATTAATCTTAGATACGTTCCAACAGCAAAAGGATTTAAGGGATGATGAACAAGCCGTGCTAAAAGCGATCTTAATAATGCAAGCTATAGATCAACGCTTAGGTGGAACTATTGACTTGTTTAAAGCAACGAATCAAAACCTAGAATATGTTTTCGAAGGAATTGATGGTTTAGATGGCTCAAAACCCGCAAATATAGCAAGAGGTTTAAGAGATAAGGGGATACTTGTATCTACTCCAATTAATGGCGGAGAATATGCCTATTCAGTAGCTGTTTTAGCTGGAGATCAATCTAAAATTGATAGTTTAAAGAAAGAGATAAAAAAATCTTACACAACATCAAGGCTTGTGGTAGAAGGTGAATTAAATTCCCTGTTGCAGCTCCCGCCAGCATTACGCCTACGATTTGAAAGTGAACCGGGAACAGGGCAAATATTATCCGTAACAACTTCCGATTTTAAACGCAGAATAAATGAACTAAGTGATTCGGATTCGTATTGGAAAATTAATGCAGTAATTGCTTTTGCAAAAGATGAAAGAGAATCTTATGAATTGCGTGGTTCTATTAAAGATGCACTTGCGGACCCTAAATATAAAAACATTGTTTTTATAGACGCACTATCAACTCCATTAGGAGACGACGCATTTGAGCAATTTGCTGAGCTCTCAGCTTTATCTTCTTATCATCAGGGGAACCAAAATGCGGCTGCACGCGAATATTCTGCAAGGGCTAAACATATATTAGCTCAAGATTGGAGAAATCGAATCTATAATGGAACATGTATTGTATACACTTTTGATAACCCAGAAGGTGATAAACAAAATACGGCGCAAGGAGTAGCAAGTGTATTGCAAAAAATAGTTACCAACAAACATCCATATGTTTTTGATTTCGCTAAGGGATTGACAGAAGCTCAGCTAAAACAAACACCTGCAATAAAACAATCAGCGAAGTGTGGAATAAATCAACTTACAAGTGGAGTGGTTGTAAATATTGAGAAAAATACAATTCCAGAAGTTTGGAATGTAGAGAATTATTGGACACTCCCTGCTTATAATACATTGCCAATATCAAAGATAAAAATTAAATTAGAAAGACTTATTTCATCTAGATTTGAAAAAGACGGACAAATTTCAATCGCTGAAATATATAACTTTTTAGAGAAAGAATATGGATTTGCGCCATGTAATCTTACCGCGTTTATTCTAGGATTTTTGCTCAAGGAATACAAGAGCAATCCTTTCCGTTTTAGTGATTCAATTGGTGGACATGGCGCCATGACAGACGATAAACTCGCGGAAATAATTGCAAACCATATCAAAAAGCCTTCAGCAAGTTCTACGTCTATTGTAAAGATGACTGCTGAAGAAAAATCCTTTTACACCCTTACTGAAAAATGCTGGAATATACCGGAAAATTCATGTGTATCCGTGAGCCAAGCAATTACAGCACTCTCAAACTCTATGCGTAAGTTACTTCCAGTATGGACATTATCTGAAATAGATACTCACAATGTTTTCCCTATAGTAAATAGATATATAGAGCTAATCCAGAAAGAGGGAAATGAAGCCCACAAAATAGCAATAGAAATTGGAAAAATTGCCATAGAAAGACCTTCTGTTTCCGACAATTTAAAAACTTTAATTTCATCAGATAATTGTAGAAAAGGAATGTTAGAGTTCCTTCAAACATTTGAAGATGGTAAGATCATTAAGCTTGCTAATATTATTGGAATAGAACACCAAGAACTCTTAAGGGATATTGGAAGTCTATTCAGCGTAAAGCATGCAGGGATTTGGGGTAAAGAGATTGGTCAAGACGAAATACGCAAGCTGGCAACACGATATGGAATAATTAAGGAAAGTAACACTATATTAAATTCTGCAACTCATTCTTTTGACGATATTTGTAACAAATGGAATGAAAGATTAAATTTCTTGGCAATATCATGCGAATATTTACAGGAAAACTATAAAAATATAGAGACACTTTTATCTCTTCTTTTAAGGATATTCAAAAGAGAAGATCTAATGCCAGAACAACTGGTTTCTTTATATAAAGAGCTACTCACAAATGGTTATCTATTAAAAGATATACTTAATAGTGAGAATTCTATTTTTGCTGACGCGTATGCGCCATACCTTGAAGAATTAAGTATCGAAGAAATAAGAGAAATAAAAAATACTCTTGAAACAGGGTTATTTGCCTTGCCTATCACGGAGTGTAATATTAAGGTAAAAAATTGTGCAGAAGAATTCCGAAAAAATCAGATAAGAACGCAGTTGATACGTACATGGAAAGAAAAAACGGGAAAGAAAAGTCCAACAGAATGGTCTGAGCACTATAAGACTCCAATCTTATCAATGATTCCGCCCG
>OMBL01001200.1_pt1 | contig 9839 bp, 4 predicted proteins | sample 1644871 | NCBI WGS metagenome assembly OMBL01 (sample SAMEA103958115, study PRJEB25191) | human gut metagenome | biome: human-associated habitat [ENVO:00009003]; feature: intestine environment [ENVO:2100002]; material: feces | place: Germany | collected 2013/2015
TGCCGAGGCTGATGTCCCCATCGAAATGATTGTAGGACCGGAATACGTCACCGGCAGCTCGCGCATGAAGTCGGGTACGGGACAAAAAATGATTCTGAACATGATTACTACTTCAGTTATGATCCAACTGGGACGCGTCAAAGGCAACAAGATGGTCAACATGCAGCTGAGCAATAAGAAGCTGGTGGACCGCGGCACCCGTATGCTGGTCGAAGAACTCGGTCTGGACTACGGAAAAGCCAAAGCCTTGTTGTTAATGCACGGTTCTGTAAAGAAAGCCGTAGATGCCTATCGCGAAGGAAAACAATAACCCAATATGCATGACCTCATGAAAACTCTTTGTCTGATTCTCTCCTGCCTGTTGGGATTTGCTGCCGTTAGTGCACAACCACTCCAGCGTGTAGTTCCCGAACAGGTCGGCATGGACTCGCAACGGCTTTTGTGGGCCGACGAAGCCATCAACCAGGCCATCGCCCAAAAAGAAATACCGGGAGCTGTGCTGGCTGTCGTACGTCACGGCAAGATGGCCTATCTGAAGGCCTATGGTAATAAGAGCCTGGTACCTAAGGTAGAACCGATGACCACCGCCACCGTATTCGACATGGCTTCGTGCAGCAAATCCATGTCTACTGCGATTTGTGTTATGATTCTGGCTGAACAAGGTAAATTGCGTATGCTCGACCCCGTAAATCTCTATCTCCCCGACTTCCAGAACTGGCAGAGCGAAGACGGCAAGGAAACGCAGGTCATCCGCATCCAGGACTTGATGACGCACACTTCCGGCCTGCCACCCTATGCTGACGTACAGAAATTGAGCAAGGAACACGGCATCCTCAACCCCGGGGCGCTGATGGAATACATTGCCACCTGCCCGCGCGATTTCCGTCCGCAGACCGACTTCCAGTACAGCTGCCTGAACTTCATCACCCTGCAGCACATCGTGGAAACCGTCAGCGGGCAATCGCTCCGGGATTTCGCCCACGAACACATTTTCGACGTACTGGGCATGAAGCACACCGATTACCTGCCTTGCACACAAGATAAAAAAGGCAACTGGGTGAATACCGAGGAATTGCCGGAATGGGCCTCCCTCATCGCTCCTACCGAACAGCAAGCCAACGGACAGGTATTGCGCGGACAAGTACATGACCCACTGGCCCGCATCATGAACAGAGGCATCAGCGGCAATGTCTTCTCCTGCGCCGAAGACATCGCCGTGCTCTGCGCTGCCCTCCAGAACGGTGGCGAGTGGAATGGCCGGCGCATCCTGAGTCCGCAGGGTGTGAAAGCCATGCGCACTGTTCCCCGCGCCGTGTCCTCCATCGGCCGCACACTGGGCTGGGACAGTTTCACCGCCTACGCATCGAACAACGGCGACCTCTTCAGCCCGAACACTTACAGCCACACAGGCTATACAGGTACCAGCATCGTCATCGATCCTGACACGGACACGAGCGTCATCCTGCTCATCAACGCCGTGCATCCAGAAGACGGACACAGCGTGGTACGCCTGCGCTCGCTGGTATCGAACGCCGTGGCGGCCTCCATCCTCGACCAAGAAGGCATGGCGCCCTACCACGCCCACTACTACGAACGTTTCCTGCAATTCATGGACGAGCCGCCCATTACGACGGAAGATATCGTAATGCTGGGCAACAGCCTGACCGAAAACGGAGGCGACTGGGGCAAACGGCTGGGACGGAAACACGTGGTGAACCGCGGTATCATCGGCGACGAGGTGATGGGCGTCTACCGACGCCTCCACCAGATTCTGCCCGGACAGCCGCGCGAACTGTTCCTGATGATCGGTATCAACGACGTGTCCCACGGACTGACGGCCGACAGCATCGCCGACCTCATCCGTCTCACCGTGGAACGCATCCGCCGCGAGTCGCCGCAGACCCGGCTCCACCTGCAAAGCCTGCTGCCCATCAACGAAAGCTTCGGCCGCTACCGCCTGCTGACGGGCAAGACCGAAACGGTTCCCCAGATCAATGCCCTCCTCCGGGAGCTGGCCTGCGAGCAGCAGATCGACTTCATCGACCTCTTCCCGCTCTTCACCGAGAAGGGAACGAACGTCCTGCGCAAGGAGCTGACCACCGACGGCCTGCACCTCAACGAAGATGGCTACCGGATATGGGTGAAAGCGCTGAAAAAGACATAAATAGCCCTGTTCTGGAACAGTTCCTCAACGAAGGAGTGCATTCTCCACGCAAGAAAGAAGACTCTAAAATACCAGTCATTTCTGTGTGAAGAATGCACTCCTTACTATCTATTCTTTAACTATAGAATTATTTTTGCAACTGATTATAAATCTTCAGGTTTGTAATGCGGCTCTTGAATTTGCCAGCCTGTTCCAACGGGAATACCAAGGTACGTATATAATTCATAGAATCCTTTCCACCATTGTAATAACGCTTTTGAATATCAAGTTTCTCAACCAACCGGCCATTGACAAAAAGAGAAGTAGACAAAGGATCACCTTCTATCCGTATATTTACTTTTTCTTTCGGATAGGGCGTAAAGCCGAAAGTATTCAGATAACCATCCCGGGCAAATCCCCAAGAACCATTTATTGGATTAGAAAGATAGAACACTGCATTGGGAGAACGAAACAGTACTGTTCCCCATTCTTCGGCCTGCGCCTCCAAATCAAACGACACCGCATAATCATATCCGATTTCCGAATAGGGTAACCGGGAACCCGGAAGCACTTCAGCCGTTTCATAAACTAATCCTGGCATTTTGTTGATACGTCCCAAAAGATTCACCCCAGGCGCCTCACTCAAAGTCATCCGAGCAGCATTGAAGTCCACATAAGACATCGTCGGACGAGCATTCCATGTCTTTACAGCCATAGTCTGCAAACTGGGATATATGCGATAGTGAATATCCTTTACCGATATTCCATTACCGACAAGATCATTCCACACGGCAAACAATCCTCCCAAAATTGCAGGGTCCCTTTCATCAAAGACCTCATCAGCCACATGGGCAGGTGTCCATTCATTGTACAAATATTCATTATCCAGATGATCCTGATAATAAGGTGCTAAAGGTACAATATACACTTTTTCATCTGGAATACTTAACAATTTATATCCCAACCGAGCCATCTCACGGGGATTGGCAAAATGATTGTTCCAGATAAACATATCCACCTGGTCAACTTTTACGGGAGTTTTACCGGATGCATGCGTCAATGCTCCCCATACACACGCTCTTTTGCCAAAGCTCTCAATATACTTAATGTAACGGTCTGTAAATGCCCGGAACTGTTCAACGACCTTCTTATCTGTATTAGAATACTCATCTGTTCCAATGTGTACCCTCGGCCCGCGAAAGACCGGATTATCCCCTCCTAAATATTCCTTAAAAAGTGCATCGAGGAAAGTATAAGTTTCCGGATTGGAAAGGTCCAAATGGTCCATACCATATTCCTTACTGCCAAGTTCTGATTTGTAATGACTGAAAGCAAGAGCATGAGCCGGGACATCTATTTCCGGAATGATTTCTACAAATCGGGCAGCCGCTTCCTCCTGAAAATCTATAAATTCTTGTTTTGTATAATAACCGTCACGGGCAGCTAACCCTGGAAAGGTTTCACACTCCAAACGAAAAGCGGCATAAGTCTTATTCCAGTCATGATTGAAAAACTGCTTAAAACCATTGTCATTCAAGTGGACATGCAAGACATTCATCTTATAATAAGCCATTACTTGAGTCAAACCGCGCAAATAGTCCATCGGAATATATTTCCGACCACAATCAAGCATGAATCCACGCATTGCATAATCGGGGAAATCGCGTATAAATCCCTTAGGCAATTTTCCATTTTCATCTTGTTCGCTCATTTGTAGCAGCGTCCTCGTTGCCCAATAAGCTCCTACGGCTTTTGGCGCTGAAATTTTCACACAACGATCCACTTCTATTTCATACCCTTCTCCTCCCAACTTTTCGTCATTCTTCAAAGTCAGAAAGAAATCGCCTGTTTCAGCTTTTCCACGAACCACTTCAGGCATAATGCCGAACAGGGTTTGGTAATCTGCGGCAAAAGCCTCAGCAACCGTCTGCAAAACAAGGTCATCATAAACGACACGTAACGACGTATCAGGAACAAAAAATCCCCTTCCGCCTTTCCACTCCTTCAGCTCAGGAATAACAAACGGCTTCCCGTTTTGAGCCCACACTCCACCCATTGCACACAGCAACAAACATAACAAAGCACTGATTCTCTTCATAATCGACACGGTTAATGTAATTTATAAACACACAGGAATAAGAAAAAGGGGCCGAAACCAACTGAACGCTTCGGCCCCATGAAATTATCAATTGAATATACCTACTGACAAATCTACTGAATCTGGTTACTTCACCAAATCTCTATTCAAATTCGGATTCTTTTCGACTTCCGTATCCGGATAAGGAATATAGATACTATTGTCTCCCGCCCAAGTCGACTTGACTACAGTGACACTTTCTTTTGCCTTAAAGCCGGGAGCTACTTCTATTTCCGGATTAGCAACGCGATAATCAAAGTTCTTTTTCAGTTCGTTCATGCGGAACTCATCAGAACGACGTGTAACCATAGCAACCCAATAGCCTGCCACTTCCCAACCGTGTTCCATGTAACAAGCCTCAGCCAACTGACTGGCGTTCATGTCGTCTATCTTCACCACACTGCCATCACTCAATGCAACACTTTCATAATCTGTAACCGCACGCTGACGAACCCGTTTCAGACATTGCTTGGCCAGATTAAGATCGGATTCACCCGCACGAGCCGCACTTTCTGCATACCACAGCAACACTTCCGAATAACGGATAACACGATGCCGGTGACCATTGCACATGCCTGTATAATTGGGTTGAGTATAGTCATAAGGTTGGGCCAACTCTGCACCACCTGCATCACAATTCGTTGTAAAGATTGTAAACATCGGATGATATTCTGATACAACCGGCTTTCCGTCATTGTCCAATTCCCACCAATCCACAGCTTTTGTTATTCTATAATTTGCATCCTGGAAGGTTATTTTAGGAGCATACACTGCATTTTTGCGCGGACCTTCCGGAAAACGTTTCCAAAAAGCAATTTCTCCCCAGGAGTCGCCCCAACCAGCATCTCCCAGACTCTCAAAACGGTTGCAGGAAGACAACTGCGAGTCGGTTGCCCAGTCCACTACCGGTGAATAGTCAATGCCCAACACGGTTTCCTTGTTGTAATTATGTCCCATAGAATAAACATGACTCCATTCACTATCCAGATAGAAGCCGTACTGTGCCTCCTTATCAATCACTTCCTTGGCCTTGGCTGCAGCCAAAGCGTAATATTCGGCCCCCTTGTTCAAGGGATAACCGGCCATGGACATGTAGACAGCCGAAAGAGTAGCCTGCACAGCCTGTTTGGTCACATAAGCATCTACCCCGTCATGATTGCGCGGAGCCGTTGAATAGCTGGTGGGTAGCATACCCTCAGCCGCCTTCAAGTCATCAACAATCAGCTTATAGACATCTTCCACAGAAGACAATTGGATGTCATTGCTCAATTCATCAGCCGTTTTCACCAAAGGAAGAGGACCGAAAATACGAACCATATAATAATATGCATACGCTCTCCAGAAATGAGCCTGTCCCAAAGCAATATTAACTTCTGTCTCGCTCACCGGTGTATCGCCGGCATTATTCAATATAAGGTTGGCAGCCTTGATTACCGTGTAATGTTTAGACCATGCATCCTGTACACCCTTATTGTTGTTATTGGCACTGAATCCGTCCAATTCGGCCACAGCCTGCTTATTGGAACCCGGGTTGGCCGTCATGTCGTCCCCCTGCCATTGCGGGTACATCATGTTGGTATATGTTTGGGTGCCATTTACTTTAGCATAAAGAGAATAGACACTAGCATCCAAAGCATCCTGCGACACAAAAAAATTGGAAGGCGTCAGTTGCCCCTTGGGATCTTCCGTCAGGAAGTCACTGCACGAAGTACTTACCAGGGTAGTTGCCACAAGACAACTCAAAATTATTTTAGTTTTCATATTTGATTCAAGAATTTAGAAAGTTATCATTAGAAATTCATGCGTACACCTACCGTAATCGTACGCGGGTTGGGGTAAGCACCCATATCCATACCATTGTCCACATCGACACTGTTGGCACTAAACGATGCGCCAGCCGGATCAATGCCCTTATACCCCGTAATGGTGAAGAGGTTCTGGGCTGAAAGCGAGAAACGGATATCTGCAAACTTTGTCACTTTACGAGGCAGTGTATAAGCAACACTGATATTCTCGCAGCGCAGATAGTCTGCATTCTCAAGCCATTTGCTCGAATTGCCGTAATTACTGTTCGTCACACCCGGAGTCGGCATCGTCTTGCCTACATTTACAAAATAGTCTTTTGCCGTAACAAACATGGAAGCACCCACCATCGAATTCATGGCAAAATCAACCAGATTGAGGCGTTGAGCTCCAAAGGCTGCGTTGAAGAACACATTAAAGTCCCAATTCTTGTAAGTGATGGTATTGTTCCATCCTAAAGTGAAGTCCGGATTGGAACAGCCCAGAACCATTTTGTCATCGCCGGACGGGTTGGTTGTCACTTGTCCATCTTTGGTATAATAAGAGTCCACAAAATCGCCGTTGTCATTCTTTACCAAACCAGCCCACTTATAACCATAAAATGTACCGATTGCCTCACCTTCCTTAATGATTGTAGCGGGATCTACCGTTCCAGGAGAAGGACTGGCGCCATAGATAACCGGCTCTTCAGCAGTCAGTTTTGTCACCTTGTTCTTCAAATAGCTGCCATTGATGCTGCTGGTCCACTGCAGATTGTCATTCTGGATAATGCGCCCTGTAATGGTGAGATCCACACCCTTATTGCTCACTTCACCGGCATTTACCCAGTAAGTTGTTCCACCAACATAGTTTGGAGCAGTACGTTTCAAGAGGGCATCCGAAGTACGTTTGTCAAAATAGTCAACGCTCAAAGTCAAACGGTTGCTGAAGAATCCCAGGTCAATGCCCAAATCAAACTGCTTCACTTTCTCCCAAGTCAAATCCGGCGTAGCCAGTCCGTTAGCCCAATAGCCGGTGTATGTGGTCCCTGTACCGAAATTGAAGGCCGTACTGGTCATCAGTCCCAAAGTTGAATACGGATCTATATCCTGATTACCGATAATACCATAACTTGCACGGATTTTCAAGTCACTCACAGCCTTGACATCTTTCATGAAGTCTTCCTTCGTAACAGTCCATGCAGCCGCAATAGAAGGGAAATAGCCCCACTTCTGATTGGTGAAACGTGAACTTCCGTCAGCACGGAACGTTCCGGTCAACATATACTTGTCGGCATAGTTGTACATGACACGCGCTACCCCCGAAAGCAAATTCCAATTGCTATAGCTGTTCCCGGCGTCACGAGTCTTGGCATTCTTGACATCCCAATAGCCCACCTGCTCGGCAGAAAGATTCTTGCCGGTAATCTCCATATACCGAGTTTCCGACTTAGTAGCCTCCCATACAGCTGTAGCCGTCAACGAATGCTTGTTCCAATTCCCCGTATAGGTAAAGTTGTTGGTCGACTGCAGTACCATATTGTATGTATCAGTGTTCCCCATGCCGTTCTGGGCCTGTACCCGGGTGGACGAGAATGTGTATCCTTTCCAGTCTGAATAATCAATTCCATTGGTTGTGGTAAAAGTGAGCCCCTTCAGGATATTGAACTTCAAGTCTACATGGCCACTGACCACACTACGTTTGCGGTCATTCTGATTTTCATGAAGAATGCCATAAGGATTGTTCTGGATATTGTTATAGGGGTCTGTATTATAGTCACCATTATCGTTGTACATTTCCATTGTAGGCGAATAATTCAATCCCACCCATATCGGATTTTCCTGACTTTGATTGAATCCGGCCCCCGAACCATTACTCTGAGACAGGTTGACATCGGCCGTCAACTCCAGCCATTTATACAGTTTGGAATGTACATTGGCCTTTACCGAATAACGGGTAAAATCAGTATCCGTAATGACACCTTTGGTATTCATATAGTTGCCGGACACATAAAATTGAGTGTCTTCATTACCTTTCGAAATGGCAACTTTATAATTTTGGGTCACGCCTGTACGCAGCAATACATCCATCCAGTCTATACCCGGATTCGTACCGTCCAAATAGCCTGTCATAGTACTGCCATCCACTCCTTTGTAATCAATCAGAGCCTGGGCATATTCTTTCGTTCCCATCACTTCCGGAATATGGTAAGCATTGGAGAATCCAACCGAAGCGTCAAACACAACCTGAGTCTGTCCCGCTTTACCAGTTTTGGTGGTAACCAGCACCACACCGTTTGCACCACGCGAACCATAAATGGCAGTCGAAGAGGCGTCCTTCAGAATCTGCATGCTCTGGATGTCTTCAGGGCTGATGCCATCCAAACCGCTCTCACGCACAATACCATCTACCACATAAAGCGGATCGTTCGACTTATTGATGGAGCTGGCACCACGTACACGAATCTTCAGGTCACCGCCCGGCACACCACTCGAGGTAACGGAAATACCGGAAACACGTCCTTGCAACGCATCTTCGATACGGGTAACCGGCTGGTCTTTGAACTGCTTGTTGTCCATAACGGCCACTGAACCGGCCAAATCGGCCTTACGGACAGTACCATAACCGATAACCACCACCTCATCCAACGCCTCACTGTCCTCACGCAAAGTAACGGTAAGGCTCTTCTGCCCGTTGACAGGGACCTCTACCGTTTTATATCCGATATAAGAACATACCAATACTGCATTGGGGCCGACATTCAGCTTAAAACGTCCGTCCAAATCTGTAATCGAACCGTTCTGAACATTACCTTTCTCCACTACATTAACGCCGATAAGCGGTTCTCCGTTAGCGTCCTTCACGATACCTGTCACTTGCCCGGTCTGCTGATTGACTGCATACTCATACGAAGAAAGTGCAGGAACAGCCAAGACAGGTCCTCCAGCACAAAGCAATCCCATTGCCAATGGCATCATCCGAAGAATTTTTCTTTTTCCTTTTTTCATAAAGTAAAATATTAAGTTTAACAATTTGTTTTAATTTCCATTCCCATAGTTTGACATTCACTCCAAGGTTCATTGGTAACCCTTCGGTTGAATGCGTCGCAAAAATAAGAAAGAGGCAACCCAAATTCCTTTAAAAAAATGCTATTTCTTTTTCAAAAACGACTAAAAACAGCGTTTCTGACTATTTACAAAAGAATTTTTATCTGTTTTTTTAAGCGTACAGCAGCTCGATTACCTAAAAAATCAATAAATACCTCTTTAAAAACATATCCATCCATGAGCCGATTTCAGAAATGAGACACTATCTTTGTTGCCAAATATAACAATGAAGCTGTTTCAAAAACGGAAAAGGAGTTTCGTTCTGTCATACCGGGCGAAACGAAGCGGAATCAGAGCATTTCATGCACGTTGTTTGAGATTCCTTGATGCTCCTCTTCCCTTCCCTTATTATCAGGGGAGCGCAACGCTCAAGATGACAGAATGTTACTTGTCTATTTTGAACCTCTGCCGAAACAGCCCAATATAAAAAATGAAGAGAATGGAAATGGCGAGACAACTGCTTCCCTTATTGGCATTCCTGATATTACACCTAATGCCTTCCAATGCCTATGGGAAGCATTACCTATACAAACAAATTCTTCTGAATACAGGACTTCCAACGACCCTCAACTGCATATCATCGGATACCAAGGGGTTTGTCTGGACTGGAACCAAATTCGGTTTGGGACGTTTCGACGGACACGAACAAAAAAGATATCTGCATCAGCCG
>OMBL01001204.1_pt1 | contig 9815 bp, 6 predicted proteins | sample 1644871 | NCBI WGS metagenome assembly OMBL01 (sample SAMEA103958115, study PRJEB25191) | human gut metagenome | biome: human-associated habitat [ENVO:00009003]; feature: intestine environment [ENVO:2100002]; material: feces | place: Germany | collected 2013/2015
ACACCACGAAAACTGGCCATGGCTCGCTTAATTTCTTCATCAGTAACCCCATTCAAATGAGCCAATGCCATAGCAGCCACACCATTATCTATATTGATACTGACAGGTACTCCCAATTGAACATCACAGATACGCGTATCAGGCGCCACAAAGTCCACATAAATTTCACCTCCGCCAATACGGATGTTCTCAGCGTGGAAGTCGCCGTGATCGCGGCTGTAAGTATAAACCTTGACACCAGACTGCACATCGGGCTGCAAGGCAAGTCCTTCGTGAAGAATGAGTGCTCCTCCTGGTTGAATAAGTGTTGTGTAGTGACGAAAACTTTCCAAATATGCCTCCCGAGTGCCATAAATATCCAAATGGTCAGGGTCAGTAGCAGTAATGACACTCATATAAGGTGACAACCAGTGAAAAGAACGATCAAACTCATCAGCTTCAATAACCGTATAAGGACTCTCCTGCGACAACAATAAATTAGTACCGTAATTTTTTGAAATACCTCCTAAAAAAGCAGTACAACCTACATGCGATTGTTGAAGTAAATGTGCAGCCATCGTACTAGTTGTGGTCTTACCATGTGTACCAGCTACACAAAGAGCCTTGCTGCTACGTGTAATAATACCCAATACTTGAGCACGTTTGTGTATCTCAAAACCGTTCGTACGGAAATAATTCAATTCAGCATGTTCATTGGGAATAGCCGGAGTATAGACAATCAAAGTTGTAGCTGCATCTCTACACCATTCTGGTATTTGATTAACATCTTCTTCATAATGAATAACCGCTCCTTCTTCCACAAGCCGTGCTGTCAGTTCGCTGGGTGTACGATCGTATCCAGCCACACGTTTGCCCAGTGAAAGGAAGTAACGTATCAAAGCACTCATTCCGATCCCTCCAGCACCCACAAAATAAACGGATTGTATAGTTTCTATATTCATAATAATATGCTTCATTTTATCAATTTCAACACTTCTTCAGCAATAATACGAGCAGAGTCAGGCAAAGCCAACTTTGCAATATTTATACTTAATTGCTTCAATAATTCATCATCTGCAACGGTCTCTAGAGCCGTATCAAGCAACTTTTCCTGCGCTTCGGCATCTTTCACATAAAGAGCAGCATCCTTGTTGACCAATGCCAACGCATTTTTTGTCTGATGGTCCTCAGCCACATTAGGCGAAGGAACAAGAATAACCGGCTTACCCAAGAGACAGAACTCTGAAATAGAACCTGCCCCAGCACGTGAAATAACCAAATCAGCCAACGTATAGGCATTATTCATATTCTTAATGAAGTCCGTCACATACAAGTTAGGAATACTACCTACTCGCGCATTGCGCACAGCTTCTCCCGTAAAAGCAGTAATGGCAGCTTTTACCTGATCTATATATATCTTACCTGTTTGCCAAATAAACTGCACCTCAGGATGTGCTTTCATAAGCGCTAACCCTGCCGCCAACGTCTGATTGATAGTACGTGCTCCCAAACTTCCACCTAATACAAGCACTGTCTTCAAATTAGGATTAAAACCAAATGCAGAAGCAGCAGTTTCACGTGTAATCTGATTATCTAGCAACGATTGTCTTACAGGATTCCCTGTTAATAGAATCTTCTCAGAAGGAAAAAACTTTTCCATGCCTTCATAAGCCACGCAAATGCGATCTGCCTTCTGAGCCAATAATTTATTGGTAACTCCGGCGTAAGAGTTCTGCTCTTGTATCAAAGTTGGTATACCCATCATACCTGCAGTCTTCAATGTAGGACCACTAGCATATCCACCTACACCCACCGCTACTTGCGGACGAAATTCCTTGATAATCTTGCGTGCTTTCCATTGGCTACGCAATAATTTAAGGATCACAGAGAAGTTCCTCCATAAATGCTGACGGTCAAACCCTGCTACCGGTAAACCAATAATACGATAACCGGCATCGGGCACACGTTGCATCTCCATCCTTCCTTCCGCACCTACAAAAAGGATTTCAGCCTCGGGACACAACTCACGAATAGCATTGGCTATAGATACAGCTGGGAAAATATGTCCTCCTGTACCACCACCGCTGATAATAATACGCGGAGCCTTATTATTAATGTAATCCTTCATTTTCACCTTTGTTTTTGGATTCTTCTTCTAATTGAATTCACTGTCACTGTTTAACAGTTTTGAAGTGGGTTCTTCTGCCTCTTCCTGGACCTGAACAGACGCGACATCTGCAACAGCAGCTTCTACTTGCATCGGAATCTGAGCATCATGTTGTTTCTGTTCTTCCAACTGAGAAGTATATCGACTGACACTAAGTATCATACCAATATAAGCACAGTTAATAAAAGTTGAGGTACCTCCTTTACTAATAAGTGGCAACGGCTGTCCTGTAACAGGTGCTAAACCTACAGCTACCATCATATTGAACAAAGCCTGCGTCACTAGCAAAAGAGCTATACCAATGACCAAAAAGGCCGGAAAAGTTCGGTCGCACTTCTTAGCAATACGTCCTACACGTATCAACAGACAAATATAAAGAAAAACGACAACAATACCACCAATAAGCCCCAGTTCTTCAATAATAATAGCATAAATAAAATCAGAATAAGCTTGACTAAGGAAGTCGCGCTGGACTGAATTTCCAGGTCCTTTTCCGATAACATGACTGGTAGCTAGAGCATCCCCATCAATATCAAACTTTGCAGCAGGCACTTCCTTAGCATAAGCAAAATCAACAATACGTGCTTTCACCGTAGTAAAACGATGCCCCATTGGAATTTTTTCCAATGTATCATTAGGTGTAGCCAATAAAAAAGACACAAATAGTACTACTGCACCAATCAAACCTCCTCCCAGTAATATCAGTTTTTTAGCTTGTACACGTCCGATAAACATCATCAAATAAACGGTACCAAAAAGCAATACACCAGTTGAATAATTCTCCGGCAAAATAAGACCACAAACAATACATGTCATGATCATGATGCGCTTAAAAGCTTTAGGAGATGCTCCCGATTCATCTTGTCCATGCGACAAAATTACAGCCGTTCCCATAATGACACCCATTTTAGCCAATTCTGAAGGCTGAAATTGTACTCCCATGAAAGTCATCCAACGGGCAGCGCCATTAATACGGTCACCTGTCACAATACCTGTAATCATAACAAAGAGCAATAGCACAACCGAAACCAACAACAGGGGGTATGGAAGCGCCTGAAACCATTTATAAGGAATATTATGCACAAACACAACAATCAATGCCCCAATGGAAAGCAGAATCGTATGTTGGGTAATCGGTCCCCAATGGTCGCCACTTTTATAAGTAAGTGTAGACGCTGCGGAAAACACTTCTGTAATAGAAATAAGACAGAGCACCAAGAAGATAATCCATATCACCTTGTCACCTTTGAATATGCTTTTTAATAGATCCACGTTATTCTATTTTAAGATGTCCGTATCTCGTTTTAAAACAGTTTATAAACTTCGTACGCATGCTTTGAACTGATCACCACGATCTTCGTAGCTCTTGAAGAGATCAAACGAAGCACAACATGGACTCAGCAACACTGTTTCCCCTTTTTTGGCCAGATGGTAGGCAGCGTTTACAGCATCCTTCATACCAGTCTGTACATCGGCTACCGGCAGTCCCAAACGATCGAAGAAATCGTGCAACTTTTCGTTATGCAAACCCAAGTACACCAATGCCGAACACTTCTCACGCACCAAATCCTCTATCTCCTTATAATCGTTACCTTTATCCTTTCCACCCAATATCAACACAGTCTTGGTCGTCATGCTTTGCAGGGCATACCAGCAGGAGTTAACGTTAGTAGCTTTCGAATCGTTGATAAAATGTACCCCACGTACTGTAGCAACTTTTTCCAATCTGTGAGGAACTCCCTGAAAGTCGGATAAGGCCTTCCGAATGTCTTCATTCTTCACGCCTGCCAGGTTGGCCGAGATGCCAGCAGCCAGCGAATTATATAGATTGTGTGTACCGCGCAAGGCCAGTTCTTCTTGTTCCATGTTGAAAGCGATAGGTGTATTGATTTCCACCTCTCCATCTTCCACATAGGCAATAGCTCCATCTTCCTTAACAGCAGAAAAAGGATATAACTGTGCCCTTAGCCCATGTTTAGCTAACTCGCGACGAATAATGGGGTCATCATTCCAATAAACAAAGGCGTCTTCTTCCGTCTGATTCTGAGTAATGCGAAATTTAGCATCTACATAGTTTTGCATACAGTGATCGTAACGATCCAGATGGTCGGGCGTAATGTTCATTAGTACAGCAATATTAGCGCGGAACTTATACATGTTATCCAATTGAAAACTACTCAACTCAATAACATAGTAGTCATACTGCTCGGTAGCAACCTGCAAAGCCAAACTTTTTCCAATATTACCAGCCAAACCGACATTCATTCCGGCACTCTTAAATATATGATAAATGAGTGAAGTGGTTGTCGTCTTTCCGTTTGATCCTGTAATACAAATCATTTTTGCATTCGTATAACGTCCGGCAAACTCTATCTCGGAAATGACAGGCGTACCCTGCGCTTTCAACTTCAATATCAGCGGAGCATCATTAGGAATACCCGGGCTCTTGATGACTTCGTTGGCATTCAGAATCTTTTCTTCCGTATGTTCACCTTCTTCCCAAGGAATATCATACTTGTTCAACAGTTCTTTGTACTTGTCCTTGATGGCACCCATGTCTGAAACAAAAGTGTCGAAACCTTTCACTTTTGCCAGCACGGCAGCACCTGCGCCGCTTTCGCCGGCTCCTAAAACTACAATTCTGTTCATATCTATATTATCTGATCTTCAACGTAATAATAGTAATAGCTGCCAAAATGATGGTCACAATCCAAAAACGAACGGTAATCTTCGATTCATGGAACAGCTGTTCTGGTTTGGTAAATACAACACGACATCCCGGCTCTATCAGGTTCATACCGGTACGGAAATGATCGTGTATCGGTGTACGTTTGAACAAACGTTGTTTGACTCCTTTCCGCTTACCAACTTTATAATAAACTCTTTGCAAAATAACCGAAAGATTTTCTACCAAAAATACTCCACAAAGAATAGGAATCAGTAATTCCTTGTGGATAATGATAGCAAAAACAGCAATGATACCTCCAATGGTGAGACTACCTGTATCACCCATGAATACCTGTGCTGGATAAGCATTGTACCATAGAAAACCAATAAGTGCACCAATGAAAGCACAAACAAAGATTACCAGCTCTTCTGAGCCAGGAATATACATAATATTCAAATAACCAGCATACTCAATATGACTAGACACATAAGCCAATATACCTAATGTCAATCCTATGATAGCCGAATTACCAGCTGCCATGCCATCCATACCGTCATTCAAATTCGCGCCATTACTTACAGCTGTAACTACAAAGATAGTAACAAGAACGAATAATATCCATCCGGCAGTCTGCGCATGCTCACCTAGAAAACCCATGAGATCAGCATAATCCAAGTTATTACTCTTAAAGAACGGAATAGTGGTTTGTGTGGCCTTGATTTCCTTGGCAGCATGAACAATTTCTATCTGTCCATCCGGTTGTTCCATTTCAATATTCTCACGAATAACAACTTGTGGACTAAGATAGAGAGTTAACCCCACAATCAAGCCAAGCCCCACCTGGCCAATAATCTTGAATTTTCCGTGCAGCCCCTCCTTGTCCTTTTTGAATATCTTAATGTAATCATCAGCAAAACCCAGTGAACCCAACCAGACGGTGGTGATAAGCATCAGTATCATGTAGATATTTTCCAACTTACCCAATAACAAACAAGGAATAAGAGTAGCAAAAATAATAATGACTCCTCCCATACTAGGTACACCTACCTTATTCACACCAAAAGGATCAATGCTAGCATCACGCTGAGTTTCAGTAATCTGCTTTCGTTTCAGCAGATGAATAAATTTATCTCCCCAGATAGTGGAAATGAGCAGAGCCAGAATGATAGCCATCAACGCACGAAACGACGTGTAGCCAAACATACCTGCACCAGGGAAGTCATATTGGTCGAGCCAATGGAATAAGTAGTATAACATGACAATGAATAATTTACAATGTACAATTAGCAATCAATCTTCTGTTCATAATCTTCTTGAGTTCCTCCTTATCATCAAAATGATGTTTCACACCCTTTATTTCCTGATAGTTTTCATGTCCTTTACCTGCTACCAATACAACATCCCCAGGTTGTGCCAGCATACAGGCAGTCTTGATAGCCTCGTGACGATCAACAATACTGAGCGTTTTCTGCATGTCATCTTTATCGAGACCAGCCAGCATGTCGTTAATGATATCTTGCGGTTCCTCAAAACGAGGATTATCACTCGTAATAATGACGCGATCGCTCAAGCGAGCGGCTTCTTTTGCCATGATGGGACGCTTGCCCTTGTCGCGATTTCCGCCGGCTCCTACCACGGTGATAACTTTACCTTTCCCTTCCAACACACCGTGAATGGCATTTAGCACATTGACCAGCGCATCGGGTGTATGGGCATAGTCAACAATCGCCGTAAAGCCTTTGCCAGATGAACGAACGGCATCAAAACGACCAGCTACCGGATGCAAGGTACTTAGCGCTACCAGCACATCTTCTTCTTTCTTGCCCAACAAGACGGCAGCACCAAATACTGCCAACAGGTTAGAGGCATTGAAACGTCCGATAAACTGAACAGCCACTTCATGATTGTTGAAATCAAGCAACATACCTTCAAAATGCGACTCCAATACACGACCCTTGAAATCACTCAAACTGCGCAGCGAGTAAGTATATACATGCGAACGGGTGTTTTGTGTCATCACCAGTCCGTTCTTATCGTCCAAATTAGTCAGACTGAAGGCATTCTTAGGCATGTCGTCGAAGAACTTCTTCTTGGCCTTCAGGTAGTTCTCCACCGTTTTATGATAGTCCAGATGGTCGCGCGTCAGGTTAGTGAAAATACCTCCGGCAAAATGCAGGCCACTGATTCGCTTCTGGGCGATGGAATGCGAACTGACCTCCATAAAGGCATACTTGCAACCGGCATCAGCCATCTGCCCCAAGAGTCGATTCAGCGTAATCGGGTCGGGCGTCGTATGATCGGTAGGCACCGGTTCGTCGTCAATGTAGTTGCATACGGTAGAGATGAGACCTACCTTATAGCCGAAGTAACGGAATACATTATATAATAAGGTAGCAATGGTTGTCTTACCATTGGTACCAGTGACACCCACCAGCTCCAGCTTCGAAGTCGGATTGCCATAGAAGGTCGTCGCTATCTTGCCTACGGCATCTTCGCAGTCCTTCACAAGGATGTAGGTGATATCGGCTTCCTTCTGCTCTGGCATTTCTTCGCAAAGGATGGCTACTGCCCCTTTGGTGATGGCCGAAGGTATGTAGGTGTGGCCGTCGGTCTGCGTACCGCGCATGGCCATAAAGAGATGACCGCCTTCCACCAGACGCGAGTCGATGTTCACCCCGGTTATTTCGATGTCTGTACTTCCGGCCACTTCTACCGGCTGTATAGCTTTCAAAAGTTCGTTCAGTTTCATATATCTTTTCATTCGTTTATTGTCTTAGTTGAAGGGCAACAGTCTGTCCTTTCACCAACCTGCTACCTCCTGCTATGGACTGGTTTCTCACCTTGCCGATGCCGTAAAGCTGTACACGCAGCCCCTTGCTTTCCAGCAGATAGACAGCGTCTTTAGCTCCCATCCCTATCACATTCGGCACCAACCCCGTTTTATCTTCTCCAGCCTGCAAGATAACCGCATTGGGTGATTGCTGTGCATGTCCCCAAGTGGTCTGACTAGCCGACAGCTTAAAATCCTTCTGTACCGGTACCTGCAGACCTTCCAACACCCGGACCGTTTCATTCATATTGCCAGCCTTAACCGCCGGAATAACATTGGTCGTGCTATCTACGGCATTACTCAAGTCAAAATGGAGATTCTTAGCATAGACGCGTTCTGCAATCTTGCCAAAAACACTTCCTGCCATTCCACCACCCGAGGCGATACCTTTGTTGATCTGAATAGAAACAATGCAGCTGTAGCGAGGCTGCTCCGAAGGGAAGTAGCCACAGAAGCTGACCAAGTGGTTGCGCACGCCGCTCTTGTAGCCTGCCGCTCCCTGCGAGATCTGTGCCGTGCCGGTCTTTCCCGATACGTTGAACTGGTCGCTGCCGGCCGGCTTGGCCAGTCCGTGGCCGACGACGTTGCGCAAGATGGTACGTATCTGCTCCAAAGTGCGATCCGAACAGATCTTCTCATTGATAACCTCAACAGGGAATTCCTCCACTATATCGCCGTCCTTCACAGCCTTAGTAACGAAGCGGGGACGAACCATCTTTCCGTTGTTAGCGATGGCGTTGTAGAAGGTCAAGATGTTGATGGGCGGCAACTGCACCTCGTAGCCGATGCTCATCCATGGCAAGGTGGTCTTGGCAAAGTATTTCTCCTTCGGACCCTTGATATTGGGCGTGCCTTCGCCTGGGATTTGCAGGTGGAGCGGCTGGTCGATACTCATGCGCTTCAGGCCATCCACAAACTTTTGCGGATCGTCCTTGTAGTACTTGTCGATGATGCTGGACACTCCGATGTTGGACGACACCTCCATGATGCGGTTCACGTCGATGGCACCATAACCTCCACGATGCCAGTTGTGGTCGCGCATGGCCTGGCCGTACATCATCTTGATGCCGTTGCCAGTATCAACGATGTAGTCGGGCGTGACTTTACCGTCCTCCAGCGCCACCATGATGGAGGCGGTCTTGAAGGTGGAACCCGGCTCCTGCAAGTTGCTGATGGCGAGGTTGCGCATCTCGTAATAGTTGCCGTCCTGTCCGCGCGTCATGTTGACAATAGCCTTCACGTCGCCTGTGGGTACATCCATCAGGATGGCTACGCCAGACACGGCTTCCAGCTCTTTCAACTTGTCGACCAACGCCTTTTCACAGATATCCTGCATGTCGACGTCGATAGTGGTGATGATATCGCAACCATCCACGGGCGGACGATCCACGATGTTCAGGTACTTGTTCATCACCTTCTGTCGGTGGGTGATGCCTTCGCGCCCTTTCAGCAAGGAGTCGAAAGCCAGCTCGATGCCATTCTTCGCACCCTGAGCGGTATCGGCATACACGTCGCCCAGCGTACGTGCAGCGAGTGAACCGAACGGTTTCTTACGCTGGTTGTAGGCCAGTTCATGAAAACCACCTTTGTATTTGTTCAGATTGAACACGGGCAGACGCTTGGCCTCCTTATACTGAATGTAAGAAATGCGCTTAGGATAAATCAGGTAGTTACGGCTTCCTTTCTTGCGACCCTTCAGCAGATGAGACTTGAACTGAGCGACACTCCGATCCGGGAAAATCTTATGAAGACCTTCGCAGATTTCCGTCAGGTGATTCATCAGCATGGTGTCTTTCTGATGTCCACCGGCCTTGAAGTCCATGTAGATACGGTATTCGGGCAGGGAGCTGGCCATCAGCTTACCGTCGGCCGAAAGGATGTTGCCGCGGTTGGGCCTGACAGGAACGCCTTCGCGCACGAAGCGGTCGGCCACGTCTTTCCAGTAGCCCTGCTCGGCAAACATGATGAGGCCGGCCTTGACTACCACCGCTATCCCCGTGAGCGACATCAGCAGCACGACGAAGAAGTAGCGGGTCATTATGTTTTTTTTGTTTACAGCCATGGTGTTCGTTGCGGATTGTGGTTTTACTTTATCAGGTAAGGAGGATTGGTCGCCGTCTGCAAATCGCTTTCACGGGTGGAGATGTACTCCTCGATGCGCGACTGGCGGC
>OMBL01001205.1_pt1 | contig 9812 bp, 7 predicted proteins | sample 1644871 | NCBI WGS metagenome assembly OMBL01 (sample SAMEA103958115, study PRJEB25191) | human gut metagenome | biome: human-associated habitat [ENVO:00009003]; feature: intestine environment [ENVO:2100002]; material: feces | place: Germany | collected 2013/2015
CCAACCCCTACGCCACAGAGCTGGGACCAAAGGAGACGGCAACAAGCCGTCTGAATTTCTCGCAGTCGTTCAACGGTCTGGGATGTATGTTCGCAACGTTTGTCGTGGGACAGTTCCTCTTCAGCTCTAACGACAGCAACGAGGGCGGCAACGTCGTGGTGCCCTACGCCATCATGGGTGTGCTCGTACTCGTCATCGCACTTGTGTTCTCACGCGTCAACCTGCCCGAGATAAAGCATGCCGATGCCGGCAACGAAGACGAGAGCAAGCAGAGCGGCACACACAACCTGCGCCTGCTCTTCGGCAACAAGATGTTCCTCTTCGGTCTGGCTGCCCTCCTCGCCTACGAAGTGGCAGAAATATCCATTAACAGCTATTTCATCAACTTCGTCACCGGAATGGGATGGATGGCAGACAAGTCGGCAGCAATGGTCATCACAGCCGCCCTCTTCGTGTTCATGATCGGACGATTCATAGGCAGCTGGATCATGCGACGCGTGGCAGCAGAAACCATGCTCACCATTTGTGCCGTGGGCAGCGTGGCGTGCATGGTGCTCGTGATGCTCGACATCAAGGGTCTGTCGCTGGCAGCCCTCATCGCCAACTACCTGTTTGAGGCCATCATGTTCCCGACAATCTTCTCCCTGACGCTTGACGGACTGGGACGCCTCACCAAGAGCGCATCGTCTATCTTGATGATGACCCCTGTGGGCGGCTGCGGCTTCCTGCTCATGGGCCTCATCGCCGACCGCACCGACAATTTCCTGCTGCCTTTCTTCATTCCTCTCGTCGGTTTCGCCATCGTGCTTGCCTACGCCATGAGGAAACGGGCATTTCTGAAGAAAGCGTAAGCTTCAAGACTATGGTTCGCTGTGCTGACATTGTGGCGATTTGCCATGTCAGCATTGCAACGTCGCCTTATTATAATAATAAGGTGTGGGTTATTAACAAAAATTGAACAGCGCGAAGCATTAAAATTTGTTTTAACACTTGCTTTTCAAAAAGAAAATGTTAACTTTGCATCGGTATAAAGAAACAGCCGAAAAGAAAAGCACAACATTTTCGGCTGTCAAAAGACAAAAGACATATAATACACGTTTTAAAAATATTTTATAAAACTATGGTAAACTACAAAGAATTGGGCTTGGTGAACACTCGTGATATGTTCGCAAGAGCCATCAAGGGTGGTTATGCAATCCCCGCATTCAACTTCAACAACCTCGAGCAGCTTCAGGCTATCATCAAGGCTTCTTCAGAGCTGAAGTCGCCGGTTATCCTCCAGGTTTCTAAGGGTGCACGCGCTTACGCTAACGAGACTCTTCTCCGCTACATGGCAGAGGGTGCCGTTGAGTATGCAAAGGAGCTTGGCTGCAAGCATCCTGAGATTGTTCTTCACCTCGACCACGGTGACAGCTTCGAGCTGTGCAAGAGCTGTGTAGACCTCGGCTTCTCTTCAGTTATGATCGACGGTTCTTCACTGCCTTACGAGGAGAACATCGCCCTGACAAAGAAGGTTGTAGACTATGCTCATCAGTTCGACGTAACTGTAGAGGGTGAGCTCGGCGTGTTGGCTGGTGTTGAGGACGAGGTTTCTTCAGACGTATGCCACTACACAAAGCCTGAGGAGGTTATCGACTTCACAAGCCGCACAGGTGTTGACTCACTGGCTATCTCTATCGGCACATCACACGGTGCTTACAAGTTCACTCCCGAGCAGTGCACACGCGACCCGAAGACTGGCAAGCTCGTTCCTCCTCCATTGGCATTCGACGTTCTTGACGAGATCATGCAGAAGCTCCCCGGATTCCCCATCGTGCTCCACGGCTCTTCTTCAGTTCCCCAGGAGTATGTTGACATGATCAACGAGTTCGGCGGCAAGCTGCCCGACGCTGTTGGTATCCCCGAGGAGCAGCTTCGCAAGGCTTCTAAGAGCGCTGTTTGCAAGATCAACATCGACTCTGACTCACGTCTGGCCTTCACCGCTGCTGTTCGCAAGGTGTTCCACGACAAACCAGGTGAGTTCGATCCCCGTAAGTACTGCGGTCCCGCTCGCGACCTCATGGAGCAGATGTACAAGCACAAGATCATTGACGTGCTCGGCTCTGACGGCAAGCTCGCTCAGCTCGACTAATAAAGCAGCTGCTGCTTAACGGACAGTTCTTTTTGTAAGATTGTTCTTTTACAAAAGGGTCTATCCTGCAAGCACGACATAAAAGCACAAGGCGCACAAAACGTTCAATAGGTTTTGTGCGCCTTTTCTTTATATAATTTGCGCTTCGCGCATTTTTTACATTAATTTTGCCGCGCGAAGCGCGTATTAATGATAATTAATGGGGCATTAATGAAAATTAATGTTTAAAAAACAAACGAGCGCGAAGCGCTATGTAAATAATAATCCTTGGAAAGTTCAGTATCTTATAAAAATGACAGCTTTCTTGTCTATAAGACAACATTTTTTCTTTTTTTTCGCAATAAACCCCAATCTCTTGCGTTATTATAGCGTGTTTAAACGCTTTTTCATTATATTAGCAACGTTTGCATCAGCCGCAACAGAGGCCAATGCACAATATGACGTGTCGTTCAGCCACTATTTCGACATGGAGCCGACCTTCAACGCGGCTGCCGTGGGAAAGCAACCAAAGCTGAACATCACGGCAGCGTATGCCCTTGACATGGCGGGATTTGAGAACAACCCGAACACCATGTATGCCGCTGCCGACATGCCCGTCAGGTTCATCGGTGCCTTACACGGTGTGGGCTTGCAGTTTATGAACGACAAGATCGGTCTGTTCTCACACCAACGCCTGGCGTTGCAGTATGCCTACAAACACAAGCTGTTCGGAGGAACGATAAGTGCCGGCGTGAACGTTGGACTGCTCAGCGAGAGCTTCGACGGATCAAAGGTCGATGCAGGAGAAAGCAGCGACCCCGCATTGGCGACATCAAAAGTGGACGGCAACGGGCTGGACCTTGGAGCCGGACTCTACTATAACCGCGGCCCGTGGTATGTAGGCGTGTCGGCCACTCATCTCAACGCCCCGCTCATCGAGTTGGGAGAGAGCAACGAGCTGAAGATCGGCCCCACCTATTATCTCACGGCGGGCTACGACATAAAGTTGCGAAACCCGTTCCTCACCGTCAAGACATCAGCCCTCGGACGAACCGACGGCGTGGCATGGAGAGCCGACGTGACAGGACGACTCGTCTACACAAACGAGAAGAAGGTGATGTATGCCGGTCTCACCTACAGCCCCAACACATCGGTGACGCTTCTCATCGGCGGCCGCGTCCACGGCGTGATGCTCGGATACAGTTATGAGTGTTACACCTCCGCCATGAGCCTCGGCAACGGTAGCCACGAGCTGTTCATCGGCTATCAGATGGACCTCAACATGACGAAGAAAGGCAAGAACCGACATCAGAGCGTGCGAATTCTGTAAAGAATTTGTAAAGAAGAGAAGGCGGCTCTAAAAAAACAATAACTCTAAAAAAAGATTTTTTTGACTCTATAACAACGAAGGTTATCAACATAATGATGAAAAGAACAAACATTATATCTGTGCTCTCGGCAGCGGTCATTACGCTCTGCCTGACAGCTTGCTTCGGCAGCAAGTCGACCACATCATCAGGACGTGGAGGCGAACTGGTCGGCGTGGGTGGCGGACGCGGTTTCTCCGAGCCCACACCGTTCGGCATGACAAAAGTGGGCCGCGGCTTCCTACACATGGGTTTGCAGAAGGAAGACAGCCTGTGGGGCATGAAAACACCGAAGAAAGACATCTCGGTGGACGGATTCTGGATGGACGAAACGGAGGTGACCAACTCCAAGTATAAGCAGTTTGTGTTCTGGGTGCGCGACAGCATCCTGCGCACACGACTCGCCGACCCCAACTATGGCGGCGACGAGACATACATGATCACAGAAGACAAGAACGGTGATCCCGTGACACCACACCTCAACTGGAAGAAGCAGTTGCCGCGCAAGCCCAATGAGGACGAGCAGCGTGCCTTCGAGAGCCTATACACAACAAACCCTGTGACAGGCGAGAAGATGCTCGACTATCGTCAGCTCAACTACAAATATGAGGTTTACGACTACACGACAGCTGCGCTGCGCCGTAACCGCTTGAACCCTGACGAGAGAAACCTCAACACCGACGTCACGATAAACCCCAACGAGGTGGTGATGATCTCCAAGGACACCGCCTTTGTCGACGACGAGGGACGCATCGTGAGACAGACAATCAACCGTCCGCTCTCGGGACCGTGGGATTTCCTCAACACCTACATCGTGAACGTCTATCCAGACACCACCGTGTGGGTCAACGACTTCCGCAACTCTGAGAACGAGACCTATCTGCGCAACTATTTCTCAAACCCCACCTACAACGACTATCCTGTGGTGGGCGTGACATGGGAGCAAGCCAACGCGTTCTGCGCCTGGCGTACCGACTATCTGCTCAAGGGCTTGGGGGCCGAGGCACGTTATGTGCAGCGCTACCGCCTACCCACAGAGGCTGAATGGGAATATGCGGCACGAGGAAAGGAAGGCACCGAGTTTCCATGGGAGCAGAACGACGTGAAGAGCGGTGAGGGATGCTTCTATGCCAACTTCAAACCCGACCGAGGCAACTACACACAAGACGGAAACCTCATAACATCGAAGGTGGGAATATACAACGCCAACAGCAACGGACTGTTTGACATGGCTGGCAACGTGGCTGAATGGACAAGCACCGTCTATACCGATGCTGGCGTCGATGCCATGAACGACCTTAACCCGCAGCTCGAATACAAGGCTGCCAAGGAAGACCCCTACAGCCTGAAGAAGAAGAGCGTGAGAGGCGGCTCGTGGAAAGACCCCGAGTCGCTCATACGTTCAGCATGGCGCACATGGGAATATCAGAACCAACCACGTTCATATATCGGCTTCCGCTGCGTGCGCAGCCTGGCAAGTCCGTCAAGTGTTAAACAGAAAAAAAGTAAGAAAAGATGACTAAATACAGCAAGCTAAATATCGTGTACCGTCTGCAGAAGTGGATGGACAGTGTGCCCGGACAGACATTCCTCAACTATGCCTACAGCTGGGGCGCATCAGTCGTTATTCTTGGAACGCTTTTCAAGCTTACCCACCTGCCGGGAGCCAACATCATGTTGTTCGCGGGCATGGGCACAGAGGTGTTCGTGTTCTTCCTCTCAGCATTTGACCGCCCCTTCGACAAGACAGCCATAGGCATGGATCTGCCGACTCATCTTGACGGTGAGGAGGACGACGAGAGCGGAAACAGCGAAAGTCAAGAGGGCGAACACGCCGAAGGTGTTGTCGTTAAGGGTGCGCCCGTAGGCGGCACAATAATAATAGGTGGAGGAGCCGTAGCCGCTAACGGAGCTACAGGAGCAACAGCCGCTACAGGAGCAACAGCCGCTACAGGAGCAGTTGCTACAGGAGCTGCCGCTTCTTCAGGAGCAGCTGCTTCTTCAGGTCCGGTTGTTGAAGGAACCGGCGCAGCAGGTGCAGCCGTCATCGCCGCCCCCTCATGGGTGGAAGCACAGCAGCAGGTATCGCCCGAGCTGGCAGAAGCACAGAGCCGCTATGTGGAAGAGCTGAAGAAGCTCACCGAGACCCTGCAGAAGGTGTCGGAGCAGAGCGAGCGCCTGACACGCGACAGCGAAGAGATGGAGAACCTCAACCGCACACTCACAGGCATCTGCAAGGTGTACGAGATGCAGCTTAAGAGTGCCAGCCAGCAGATCGGCACCATCGACCAGATAAACGACCAGAGCCGACACATGGCACAGCAGATAGAGCAGCTCAACAGCATCTATGCCCGCATGATTGAAGCAATGACCGTTAACATGAAAGGTGTAAGCAACGCATAGGCGCAGACCTATAAAGCTCCTCACCTCCATTAAAACAACAAACAATGGCAATAAAGAAAAGACCGGTATCGCCACGCCAGAAGATGATCAACCTCATGTATGTCGTCCTCATGGCCATGCTCGCTCTCAACATCTCTACCGAGGTGCTTGACGGTTTCTCTATAGTGGAGGAAAGTCTGAACAGAACAACCGCCAACTCATCGAAAGAGAACGAGAGCCTCTACAGCAACTTTGCCGACCAGATGAAGACCAACCCACAGAAGGTGAAAGAATGGTTCGACAAGGCTACAGAGGTGAAGCGCATGAGCGATTCGTTATACAACTTTGCACAACAACTGAAGGTTGCCATCGTGCGCGAAGCCGATGGTGCCGACGGCGATGTGCTGAACATCAAAGGCAAGGACAACCTTGAGGCGGCAAGCCATGTCATGCTTGCGCCTGGCACAGGACAGGGAGGAAAACTGTTCCGCGCCATCAACTCGTTCCGAGAGCGCATCCTGGCAATGGTGCCCGACGCACAGCAGAAGGCCATCATCGCAAGCAACCTCACCACGAAGGTGCCTCACAAGGAGAACACGCTGGGCAAGAACTGGCAGGAGTATATGTTTGAAGACATGCCCGTGGCTGCTGCCGTGACGTTGCTCTCAAAGTTGCAGAGCGACGTGCGCTATGCTGAGGGCGAGGTGCTCCACACCCTCGTGGCAAACATCGACATGAAGGACATCCGTGTGAACAAGCTCAGCGCGTTCGTCATTCCCGAATCAAGAACCGTCATCAGCGGCGACCTGTTCAAGGCACAGATCGTCATGGCTGCGGTAGACACCACACAGCAGCCCGAAATCTACGTCGGCGGACGTCGCATAAGCGGCAGCCAATATCAGTTTACTGCTGGCGGCGTGGGTGAGCACAGCTTCGGTGGCTACATCACCATGCGCGACGGCAACGGCAACACCATACGCCGCGAGTTCACGCAGAAGTACACCGTTGTGGGACCAAGCGCCACCGTGTCGGCAGACCTCATGAACGTGCTCTATGCCGGCTACGACAACCCCATAAGCATCTCCATCCCCGGCGTGCCTCTGAGCAGCGTGTCGGCATCAATGGACGGCGGCTCGTTCCGCTCCATAGGCATGGGCCGCTACATAGCCCGACCGTCGGCTGTAGGCAAGGACGTGACCATAAACGTGGCAAGCAACGACAACGGACGCTCACGACAGATGGGCAAGTACACCTTCCATGTGCGTAAGTTGCCCGACCCGACAGCCTACTTGCAGATTGGCACCACACGCTTCCGCGAAGGCGGACTGTCAAAGCAGTCGCTCATGTCTATCAACACGCTCAACGCCGCCATCGACGACGGCATCCTCGACATTCAGTTCCGTGTGACAGGCTTCGAGACCGTGTTCTTCGACAACATGGGCAACGCCGTGCCTATGGCATCGAACGGTGCACATTTCTCTGACCGCCAACGCGACACGTTCCGCAAGCTCTCACGCAACAAGCGCTTCTACATTGCCAACATAACAGCTGTAGGCCCCGACGGCATCTCCCGTAAGCTGACAGGCTCTATGCAGGTGATTGTTAAATAATGACAAAGGGTAGCTTAAGAAACTTTTCAAGCCCCCTATTCCCCATCATGCAACAAAACAACAAAACAATGAAACGACTATTTATCATATTGCTCACAGCCTGCATGTTGCCCAACATAGCATCGGCACAGCCAGCAGCGCGTCGCCAGCAACAGCAGCAGGCGGCACAGCAGCAGGCAGGACAGTTGAGCGTGCGTGCTCAAATCTCGTTCCCCACACAGATACCCATGAGCGAGGACGTGGTGTGGCGACGCGACATCTACCGCGAGATAGACATCACGCAAGATGCCAACGCTGGGCTCTATTATCCTGTAGAGCCAGTAGGCTCGCAGATGAACCTCTTCACCTACATCTTCAAGCTCGTGATGCGTCGTGCGGTGCCCGCTTACGAGTATCGTCTTGACGGCAACGAGGTGTTTGACAAGTCGGCACAGATAAACCTCAAGTCGTTGCTCGACAACTACCACATTTTCTATGAGCGCACAGACAAGGGCATTCATATCGACGACAGCGACATCCCGTCGAAAGAGGTGACGGGCTATTACATAAAGGAGAGCGCTTTCTTCGACCAAAACTCGGCAACCTTCCACACGAAAGTGCTGGCGCTATGCCCCATCCTTCGCCGCGACGACGATTTCGGCGATGCCGCCACATCGTATCCGCTGTTCTGGATCAAATATGACGATCTCGCACCCTTCCTCACCAAGCAGAACATCATGACAAGCAACGTCAACAACGCTGCCGTCATGAGCATGGACGATTTCTTCACAAAGAACCTCTACAAAGGCAAGATCTACAAGACAAACAACATGCTGGGCAAGACGCTTGCACAGTATTGTCCTGACGAGGCTGCCATGACGAAGGAGCAGAAACGCATCGAGAGTGAGCTGCAAGCTTTTGAGAAGAACATGTGGGGCGACCAGGCTCGCAAAGATTCTCTCGACAGCATAGCAAAGCTCGACAAGAAAGAGCTGAAGCTGCAAAAGAAAAAGAAGAACCGCCGTGCAGGCTCGTCGGCCTCAACAACGTCAACCGTGAAGAAGACCCGTCGGTCTTCAAGCTCTTCTAAAAGCTCGTCGGGCTCGGCACGAGTGACGGTTAGAAGAGAGAGACATTAAGGTCCTTGAAAGGACAGCTGACCATGGCTCCGTGAAGGAGCAACTGTCGTTCGGTTGTGAAACGCTAACAGAAAGGGAAACCGAATGAGAAGAAACGAAGACATAAAAAAGAGAGATAACAATAAAGAATAGTATTCTTCAAAAAAGGAAAAAGAAAAGGATTATGAAAAAAATTTTTACAACACTGCTCGTTGCTGCTGCCCTGATGATAGGCATAACAGCAAAGGCACAAGTGAAGTTCGGTGTGAAAGGTGGCGTTAACGTCACAAGCATGTCGTTCAACAACAGCGTGTTTGACGCAAGCAACCGCACAGGTTTCTTCATTGGCCCCACCGTTAAGATACAGCTGCCTCTTGTGGGGCTGGGCATCGATGCTTCTGCCCTCTACGACCAGCGTGAGGCAAAGGTGAAATACACAGGCACAGGCACCAGCTACACAACAGACAAGACGCTGCGTTGCCAGGCAATCAACGTTCCAATCAACCTCCGTTACGGTTGGGGACTGAGCAGCCTTGCCAACGTGTTTCTTTTCGCAGGTCCCCAGTTCGGCTTCAACGTCGGCAAGAAGAACCAGGACCTAATAGAGAACACGTCATGGAGCGTTAAAAACTCTAATTTCAGCGTCAACGTAGGTGCCGGCTTCACCGTTCTCTCACACCTTCAGATCTCTGCCAACTACAACATTGTGTGCGGCAAGACCTCAGATGCCAGTCTTCAGAACGTAGGTGAGCAGATCGTCAACAAGGAGGCACGCAGCCGCGCCAACGCTTGGCAGATTGCTCTCGCCTACTATTTCTAATAGGCTTAAGACAAGCTTCTAAAAGGCTTAAGACAAGCTGCTAATAGGCTTAAGACAAGCTTCTAATATACTTAAGACAAGCATAAAACAAAAATATTCTTTTAAAAGCAGGTGTGTCATCTTTCTTTTGACACACCTGCTTTTTTATTTGCTTTCTTGACCATAATTCTACTTGTTTAAGATGTTATATCTTCTTCTCTTATATGATTTTTTTCTTCAAAATAATATCACTATTGTCACCACGCAAGACAGCTAACTGACAATCAGCCATTTACGGGTGACAATAAGGGCTTTTTCTATTGTCACCTAATGTCACCAATGTCACCCAATGGTAAGCATATCCTCGATGCAGCAAAAAGAATAATCTGGAACACTACTGTCCACGAAAATCCGTTAACATTTGCTTAAATACCTTGTAGATAAAGA
>OMBL01001209.1_pt1 | contig 9771 bp, 8 predicted proteins | sample 1644871 | NCBI WGS metagenome assembly OMBL01 (sample SAMEA103958115, study PRJEB25191) | human gut metagenome | biome: human-associated habitat [ENVO:00009003]; feature: intestine environment [ENVO:2100002]; material: feces | place: Germany | collected 2013/2015
GAAGGTAAGGTATGGCGAAAGCCATCATTTTGGGGAGCAAAGGCCCTTGCGTAAGATTGATTCCGGTCATAGGATCCTCTTTGTACAATGAATAGCCTGCCGCCTTTCACACAGGCTGCTGCTTCATGGAGACAATCATATCACAGGCGAGGCGCTTGCGAAATATGGCTTTTGCAGGTGGTCTTCTGCCTGCATTTGCTTTTTTCCCCTCTCTGCTATAAGATGAAGGACAAATGAGGTGATTGGTATGTACATGACAGCACAGCGCAAGCGTCTTTTTCAATTCTTCAACGATCATCCGGATGCTTCCTTCTCCGCCAGAGACATACAGGCTCTGCTGAATCGCTCAGAAGCGTCTGCGATCAGTCTCAGTGCGGTGTATCGCAATCTGGCTTCTTTGGCAGAGGCCGGGCTGATCTTGAAATCGGCGGCCAGTGATGGACAAGAAACATTGTATAGGTTCGTCGGGGCGGATGCCTGTCGGGATGAGCTTCATATGACCTGTCTTTCGTGCGGTCAGACGACCCATGTAGACCATGCGACCGCGCTTGCTCTCGCGCAGGCCTTGGCGGGCAATGATGAGTTTCAGATGAATCTGGGGCAGACCACCATTTACGGCTTATGCAAAAAATGCCGGGAAAAATAATTTGTTTCTTACACAAAGAAGGACCCGTTCGGGTCCTTTTAAATTTGAGAAAATTTCGCAAATCTGTTGACGGAAGAGCGGGAAGTGATTATAATGGGGTTCGTATTTGCGAAAATGTCGCAAATCTTTATGATGGTTTCTGCTTTCGAAAGAGGGGTGGCCGGAGGGGCTGCTATTGATTTTGCGGATGCAGTATGCTGCCAGATCATGGCGGAGCGCATTGCCTGTCACAGGCAATGCGGGAAAGAAACCTTTTCCTCTCTGGTCACATGTCATCCCTGCTTTCAACCGTAAAGGAGTTCTTACTATGAAAATGAAAAAAATAGGTCTTTTCATAGCGACGCTTGCCGCTTGCCTGATAGGCGGCGTTGCATTGACAGGCTGCACGCCGGGTCAGAAGTCAGCAGCTTCTCTCCCGCCGGAAAAGAAGATTCAGATCGTCTGCACCAATTTTCCCGGTTATGATTTTGCAAGGCATATCGTAAAGGATCATGGCGAAGTCACCATGCTGGTGAAACCCGGTACGGATGTCCATAGCTTTTCTCCCTCGCCGAAGGACCTGAAAGCGGTGGCTGACAGTGACCTTCTCATTTATACGGGCGGTGACTCTGATGAATGGGTAGGGAAGATACTGGATGCGACCGGCAAGAAGCCCGGGAGTGTATTTCGGATGATGGATGCCGTGAAGCTGTCAGAAGAAGAGCATCAGGAAGGCATGCAGCCCGAAAAGGAAGCAGAGAAAGAGGCGGGCCCGGAAATGGATGAGCATGTATGGACCGCTCCTGCCAATGCCATTGAAATTGTCAAAAAATTGAATGCTTCTATTTCCAAGCTGGATGGTGCGCATGCGGAGGAGTATCAGAAGAATGCAGATGCATATATGAAAGAGCTCAGCGATCTGGATCAGAGCTTCCGTGATGTGATCGATCATGCAGATAGAAAAGAGATCATCGTGGGAGATCGCTTCCCCTTCCTGTACTTTGTGAAGGAGTACGGTTTGACATATTATGCGGCGTTTCCGGGATGCGCCAAGGATACGGAAACCGATCCGAAGACCATTGCCTTTTTGATCAATAAGGTCAAGGCGGATCAGATTCCCGTGATCTTCCATATCGAATTGTCCAATCAGCAGATGAGCCGCTCCATTGCAGAGGCGACAGGAGCCAAAGAGAGACAGCTCAATTCCATTCATAACGTCACGCAGAAGGATTTTGACGCCGGCGTCACCTATGTGGATCTGATGAGACAGAATGTCAAGACCTTGAAGGAGGCATTGAACTAAATGAGCGTATTGGATTGTCGGGATCTTTCTTTTGCATATGAAGGAAGACCGGTGCTGTCGCATGTAAATTTTTCTTTAGAAAAAGGGAGCTATCTGGGCATCATCGGTGAAAATGGCTCCGGTAAAAGTACTCTCATCAAAGGGATCCTGGGACTCAAAAAACAGGCGTCAGGTGAGATCCGTCTCCATTTGCCGGATGCGCAGAAGGGGATGGGCTACCTGCCGCAGCAGCAGACCATGAAAAAGGATTTTCCGGCCAGTGTGTGGGAGGTCGTATTGTCCGGCAGGCTGAGCCGGCTTTCCTTTCCTTATCGATACAGAAAAGTAGATCGGGATTACGCAGAGCATATGCTGCAGTTTCTATCCCTTTCCTCTTTGAAGAATCATGCATTCCGCGAATTGTCGGGCGGACAGCAGCAGAGAGTGCTTCTGGCGCGGGCACTAGCGGCGGGCAGTCAGGTGCTGGTACTGGATGAACCGGTGACCGGGCTGGATCCTCGCATCACGGAAGAGATGTATGCCATGCTGGAACGATGCATTCACGAGCTGGGGCTGACCATCATGATGGTATCCCACGATCTGCCCCGCGTGTTTCATGAGGTTCATCAGGTTTTGTATCTGGCGAAAGGGAAGCAGATGTTTTTCGGTGAGACAGAAGATTTTCTCAAAGAGCATCCCGAAGTCATACGGCAAGGAGGGATCCTGTGATGTCTGTTGTTCTGGAAATGCTGCAGTATCCCTTTATGGTGCGCGCGCTGGTGGTGGGTGTCCTGATTTCGATCTGCGCTTCGCTTTTGGGAACCAGCCTGGTCCTCAAACGGTACTCCATGATCGGTGACAGCTTGTCTCATGTGGGTTTTGCGGCATTGGCGGTATCTTATGCCTTTTATCTGGATCCGTTGGTGATCTCCATCCCTGTCACGATGGCAGCGGCTTTTCTTCTTTTGGAATTGAAGGAAAGCATGCGCATCAAAGGGGACGCGGCGACGGCGCTTTTTTGCAGCAGCGCTTTGGCTGTGGGGGTTTTGGTCATTTCTCTCACCAGAGGGATGAATACGGATGTGTCCAATTACATGTTTGGCAGCATCCTGGCGATGAGCAGCGCAGATGTATGGCTCAGCCTGACAGCGGGCAGCATCATCATCCTCCTGTACATTCTCTTTTATCATCCCTTGTTTGCTGTGACTTTTGATGAATCTTTTGCCACCGCTTCCGGTGTGCGGAGCCATTTCTATCATCTGGTCCTGGCACTCATGACGGCAGTCACGATCGTGCTCGGCATGCGTATGATGGGCGCGCTTTTGATCTCCAGCCTGATCGTATTTCCTGCCATCACGGCGATGCAGATCTGCCATCGGTATCTGACTACCATCGAGACATCCACCCTCGTGGGACTTGTCTGCTTTCTGGTGGGGATCACCCTTTCGTATGCATTGTCCATTCCCACCGGGCCCTGCATTGTCTTGATCAATCTGATCGCCCTCTTTGCGGCTATCGGCCTGCGAAAATGGAGAGAAAGAGGGCGCTGCGCTTGAAACGATGGGCTTTCTATCTGCTGCTGGGCATGCTTCCCGTACCAGGAGGCTGCGGCGTAAAACAGGTAGCAGGCCATAGGATACTCACGCACAAAACGGTGCAGGCGGGTACGTGGATTTTGAATGCAATTCCCGAGTGGAAAAGATTCCTTATAACGGGAAGGAAACCATCGTTGATGGAGAAAAGTACGGCTCTATGCACGGGAATAGCGATTGGCACTTGCAAGAAAAGCTGCTGCCTTACCGGCGGCGGCTTTTTTTGAAATACGTGTAGTAAAAAGTCTCGTATATATGATAAAATAATATAGTTATTTTCTTGTTCATGAATATTTTACAAGGGTCATCAGAATGAAACAGACAGATACAAAATCATCCAAAGACATAAAGCAGACAGATAGTCCTGGCCACTGGAAGATCTGGTGGGCGATCGCGACGCTGGTGCCTTTTGGCTTTTCCTTTTTTCTTTCCTGGTATTTCGGCGCGCCGGGCGGATTTGAGCTTTCTTCGCAGGTGAAGGTCTTCCTGCTCTTCCTGCAGGTCGGTTTTGTGACGGCCTATTTTATCCGGTACCGCTTGACGCGGGCAGCCGTGCATCTGTGGATCACGATCGGCTTTTTGTGGCTGCTCTCACTCATCGTGCCGTACCTTTCGACGCAGACGGACGTGGTGCTCGACATGTCGGATATGTCAGGCGAGCTCTCTGCGCCGCTCTATCTGTTCATCTCCTGCCTCTCTGCGGCATGGATCCTGCCGGGGAAATGGCGCATGATCGCGCGCATCGCGTGCGTCGTCCTGATGCTCCTTTATGTGGGCATCCAGTTCACATATGTGGGCTACTACTTCATCACGCATTCTCTGATCTCCATCAATATGCTTTTGGCGCTCGCGCAGACGAATCTTGCCGAGACGAAGGAGTATATCGATGTGAATATCCCGTATGCCGAGCTTATCCTGGGGACGCTTGCGATCCTCATCCTCGCGTGGCTCATCTTCCACAGCAGCCGTTTCTCCTTCAATGGCCGCCTTCCCGTTTCCCGAAAGGCGTGGTGGGCGATGGCGCTGCTCTTCTTTGTGAATGTCGGTCTCTGCTGTCTGTCCATCGGGGCGACGCGACTTGCGCATGTGTATTATGAGACCTACGAGACGCTTTCCAGCTTCTCCGATTTCCAGACGATGGTGGAGAAGCGCCGCCACATGTCGATCAAGGATCGCGTCTTTGCCGCGCAGCTCAAAGCGGCGCCGGACGGTGTCTACGTCCTCATCATCGGCGAGGGTGTCTATGGCTATCACAGAAATACCACGCCTTTCCAGACAGAGGCCGCCGCTGACTCTCACTATACCTTCTTCAATCATGCCTATTCCTGCTACACACAGACCGTTCAGGTCCTGACCGAAGCCCTGACGGAGAAGAACCAGTACAATGATATGGAGCTGGTCGATGCCTACTCCATCATTGACATGGCAAGGCAGGCCGGCTTCCATACCACATGGATCTCAAACCAGTCCCGCTATGGTGTCTGGGATACGCCGATCGGTGCGATCGGAAGCGCTTGTGATGATCAGTACTGGATCAACCAGTATGTCGGCACAGATGTCGTGACGAAGGACTTCGATACCGCCCTCATCCCCTATCTGCGGAAAGTCGATCCGAAGAACCGCCGCCAGCTCGTCGTCGTCCACCTCATGGGCAGCCACGTCAGCTACTGGGACCGTTACCCGTCCGAGTTCTATCACTGGCCGGAGAGCATGGGAAAGGCACGCTCGACGGCTGACGTCATGAATGATGAGTATGACAACTCCGTCCTCTTCAATGACTACGTCGTTGAAAGCATCATGAACGAAGCCGTGAACTACATGAAAGCGGACAGCGTCCTCTACTTCTCCGACCATGGCGAGCAGGTCACTGAGCGTCCGGGGCACAATGCAGACCAGTTCGACTACACGATGGTACACATTCCCTTCTGGATCTACACCTCGGATGACTACCAGAGGAGCCACCCGCGCACCATGAAGACTATGTGGGAAAGAAGAAATATGCCATTCACCAATGACATGCTCTACGATACCTTCATGGGTCTCATGGGACTTACGGCGACTCGCTACGATGAAAAGTCCGACATACTTTCCCCTGACTTTGATAAAGATGTGACGACGCTCATGACCATGTACGGCAATGTAATGGTCAGAAACGATACCGAGCAGCTCGGAAGCAGCAAGGAAGCAGAGGACGAGCGCTGGAACAATGATATCCATCGCCGCCGTCTCTTCGCTCCGTCTTTCGACTGGAGCCGGTATCAGCCCGTCAAGATCGCGGGAGAAGAGATCCCCGATGTACCGAATGCGGGAGCAGGGCAGTAGAAATAGGTTTTGAGGGTTCGCCCTTTGATTCCGCTTGACAGCTTCACTTGAATGAGAAATTAGAAATGAGAAATGCGAAATGGTGGTGCGGCGCAAAAAATAATGAAACGCCGCAGAATATAAATAGGGCGATGCCCGCTGGAGATGTCAGACGTCAGATGTCTAATGTCTCCCAGTCTTCTAGTCTAATCTCCAGTCACCAGTCACTCCTAATCCCTAATCCCTAGTCACTTTACTTTATCCCCGAAAGGAGTCTACCATGCGTCTCAGACGTAAACCCTGGATCGAAGAAGCCATCAAAAATTACACCTCCATCCTCTTTCTGGAGGAACCGACCGACATGAAAGGCAAGTGGGAGACACAGTTTCCCCGTCCGGAGCAGCCGCTCCATGTAGAATTCGGCACCGGCAAAGGCCAGTTCATTTCCGGTATGGCCGCGCTCCATCCTGATGTGAACTACATCGGCATGGAGGTGCAGGAAGGCGTCATCTACTATGCCGCACAGAAGACTGCGGAGAAGGATCCGCCGGTAGACAATGTCCGTCTCATCTTAGGCGATGTGAGCGAGATCCTGAATATTTTTGACGAAGGCGAAGTCGATGTGATCTACCTCAATTTCAGCGACCCCTGGCCGAAGAAGCGCCACGCTAAGCGCCGCCTCACCTATCGTGATTTCCTGAAACGCTACGCCGTCATTTTAAAAGAGGGCGGTGAGATCCGCTTCAAGACGGATAACAAGGACCTTTTTGATTTCTCCGTCGAAGAATTTGAGGCCATGGGCTGGCAGCTTTCGGACGTGACCTATGATCTTCATGCCGCTCCCGTCCCCGGGGATGTGGAGACAGAATATGAAGAGAAGTTTTCCAGAAAGGGGAACCTCATATGTCGTCTCGTAGCGAGACGTCCCTGAAGGATACGAAGTATGTGCCCGAGTGTCTGAAATGGATGCTCATCGCGGCCGCCATACTGATCGCCATCGGGGCGATGAATGTCTATAATGCCACCTACTATATGAATATGGCGGCAGGCGATGGGCCGTATACCCACTTTGTGAAGCATGTCGGGGTCTTGGTGCTCGGTCTGGCCATCGGCGGCCTCGTGGCTTGGCTGCCGAAGGGCTTCATCCGCGGTGGGGCTGTCATATGGGTCGGATTCACCTTGGTGCTGCTCCTCCTCGTTGTTGTAGCCGGGCATCGGGCGAATGGGGCGACCCGCTGGATCATGCTCGCGGGCTTCTCTCTCCAGCCGTCTGAAGTTGCGAAAGTGACCGGCCTGATCTGGGCGGCATCCTTTCTAGCCAAGCGCATACGGAAAGGAGAGAAGATCACGCTCGTCAAACGCTTCTTTCGTCCGGTCTTCCATTTCGCGGATCGGAAGAAAAAGGAGAATACCTTCTGCTCTATGATCTGGTACTATCTGCCGCTCTATGGACCGTTTGCGATGGCGATTCTCGTTCTGGCACAGCCGGACATGGGGACAGCGGGGATGATCGTGCTCTTTCCGCTGCTCCTCTACGTTTTGGCAGGACTGCCGATTTTTGAGATCTTCCTTGGCGTGGGGGTCGCTGTATTCACTTTTGTTCTTCTCGTCATTGCAGAGCCCTATCGCATGGACCGTGTGGTTGTACTTTGGGATCCCTTCTCCTATGCGGCGAACCGCGGCTATCAGACGGTGCAGAGCCTCATTGCTGTCGGCTCCGGCGGCTTCTTCGGGCAGAGCATCGGCGAAGGCATGTCGAAATTTCTCTACCTGCCCGAGCAGTACACCGACTTTGCCTACGCCGTTTTCAGTCAGGAATTTGGCTTCATAGGCTCTGTTTTCGTCCTTCTTCTTTACCTCGTTTTTCTTCTTGCGGGATTTTCCGCAGCCAGAAAGCTGAAGGAGACCTATGCGGCTCTTCTCGTCTACGGACTCACCATGCTGATCTCCGTGCAGGGCATCGTCAATATCGCGATGGTCATCGGCTGCTTTCCAGTCACCGGCATCCCGCTGCCCTTCATCTCTTATGGCGGGTCCTCGCTCCTCATGAATATCATCTCTGTTGCACTCATCTACGGCACCACGGTGCAGAGCCTTCGTGAGACAGATCTGGAGGAGCGAAAGCGCCGGATCGCACAGATGGAAGGGAGAGGGTGAGCCTCTGGTGTGCTGTCCCTTGATTGTGGATGAAAGCTCGATCCAAATGAGAAATAAGAAATGAGAAATGGTGGTGCGGCGCATAAAAATAGAGAAGCGCCGCGGAGGTTTGAAACTAGCGGTTTTCTCGTATCGCATACCTCATCCCTAGCCACTCATCCCTAGCCACTTGTTACCAGTCCCTAGTCACGAGTCACCTGACGCCATTTATCCTTACATCGCTCGCTAGTCGCGCCTTGTACTCCTTGCCTTGCATGAAAATACAAGAGTAAAATCAGACAACGATTTAATCAGTGTTTCCCTAGTCAGAATTTCCCGGAGGCTGGCATGAAGTATAATGAAAATGACACGCTCGATGTGCTGACCCGGCGTCTTTCCTTGGCCGCTGCCGAGGGAAAAGGGATCTGTTTTCTTCCTGTGGGCTCCGTGAAGGGGGAGGGAGTGACAGCTCTTTGCCGGGCGGTAGAGGAGATCCGAAAGAGAACCGTGAAGCCTCTTACGATCCTTGCACTGACCATGGACATGGTCGCTATGGGGCGTATGGCGCTTGCCATCAGGGCTTGCGGCTTCGAAGGCGCGGCGATCTGTAAGCAGGACGGGATGCGCTTTCTGGCCGCCGTGCATGGCGGGAAGCTTTCCGCGGAGCGGCTTTCCCCGTCTGACCTTGCATTTCCCGAAGAGAACGAATGGACACCCTACCATGAGATGGCTTTTTATCTGGGGATCACGCTCTATGCGGCGGGGATGGAAGAGGCGCTCCTTCCCGCGATGGATCGGGCAAGACACATGGCGAAAGAGCTTTTGAAGGACAAAACGGTTTGATTTTATGGGATAATGAATGAAAATAAAGAGTAAGCAAAAGCCATGAGAAACGGCGATTCTCATGGCTTTTGGTTTGCTTACATTCTCTTTACAAACTTTACTGTACGATGATAGATGGATTCCCGCTTTTTTTATATAATTTATTTATAAACAGGACTCGTTTTGCAAGGGGTTCGTATGTCTATCAAGGGAAACACTGATTCAATCGTTGTCAGATTTCATTCTTGGATTTTTATACAGAGCAAGGAATCATCTGACGCGAATAGCGAGCTATTTAAGGAGGATGATGACGAAGCTATGTATAAAAATCCATATGAAATTCGACTCTGCGATTGAATCAGCGTTTCCCAAGGTTCATATAGGTAAGGAAACGCTGATTGCAGCGCAAGACGATGGAGTCCGTGTTTCCTTGAGAGGAGCACGGAATGAATGAAACAGTCAAGATCTGCTTTGGCCTGATCGGCGGCCTGGCGCTTTTCCTGTACGGCATGAATACGATGAGTGATGCTCTGCAGAAAACTGCCGGGGAGCGCATGAAAAAGATCCTCAGCTTTTTGACAAAGAATCCGATCATGGGGGCGCTCGCCGGAGCGCTGGTGACGGCAGTCCTGCAGAGCAGCTCGGCGACCACCGTCATGGCGATCGGCTTCGTCAGTGCCGGACTGATGACACTGCCGCAGGCGATCTCCGTCATCTTCGGTGCGAACATCGGGACCACGATGACAGCACAGCTCCTAGCGTTCAAGCTCAGCGACTACATTTATCCCATCATTTTCATTGGCTTCATGCTGCAGTTTGTCGGCAAGACAGAGAAGCTGAAGAATATCGGCATGGTCATCTTCTCTTTCGGACTGCTCTTTGAAGGGATCGAGATCATGGGACATGTGATGAAGCCGCTCGCAGGCAGCAGCGTCTTTGTCGACCTGATGGCAGAAGTCTCTTCGACACCGGTCTTGGGCGTACTCCTCGGCGGCGTGATGACGCTGGTGGTA
>OMBL01001224.1_pt1 | contig 9697 bp, 9 predicted proteins | sample 1644871 | NCBI WGS metagenome assembly OMBL01 (sample SAMEA103958115, study PRJEB25191) | human gut metagenome | biome: human-associated habitat [ENVO:00009003]; feature: intestine environment [ENVO:2100002]; material: feces | place: Germany | collected 2013/2015
TATAAAAGGATTGCACTATTTTACATAATATGGTAAAATTATAATAGTTTTAAATTAAGGAGAGTTTTTATGGAAAAAATAATTTTATTATATTCAGATTTAGAAGGTACAATATTAAGGGAATCAGATAGCAAATATGATGATACTGATATGTATAATTTTTTAAAACAGCTATCTAAGTTACAAGAATTGATGGATGCAAAAGTAAGAATGCATATCGTTTCACCAGTTAGTCAAAATCAAATGACAGATATTTTGGAAAAATTAGACAAAAGTTTTACTAGTTTTAATAGACTTCAAAAAGAGCCAATTAAGAAGTTAAGATATGTAGAAGGAGCTGCTGCATCATCAAAAGACGAATTTGTGGCTGGACCAAAACAAGATACTTTCTTTAATAAATTTGTTAAAAAAATGGATTCAAGAATAGTGGATTTAAAAAGACCTAGCAATCCTGATGATAAAAACCCTGCAGGTTTTGGTAAGCTTAATTATGTTAAAGGGTGGACATCTATGGCACAGGAAAGATATGATGTAGCAATGATTATATATTGTGGTAATGGAATGAACGATTTAGCAGCAATGGACTATGTTAATTCTAAAAAAGGTGGTTTTGTTGTTTGCCCTAATAATAGCAGGCAAAAAGCTAAAGCTAAAACAAAATTGGTTGGAAGGAAAACAGATTTACAAGGACTTACAGAAGGAATAGCAAATATTAATAAATTAGTAGAAAAAAGATTAAATCCCAACAAAGAAGAGCCAGAAGATAATGACCAACAATCATTATAAAATAATTTAGTATCAAATTAGACTTTTAGAGTATTCTAACAGTCTATTTTTTATGTTATAATACAACCATAAATTAAAATAAAGACTAACTATATGAAAGTCAAGAAATTTTATGAAAAAAAATAAAAATATTTGAATAATTAGTACATTGAAAATTGCATGACAAATAAGCATTTTTCAAAATGCTTTTAAAAAGGATATGAAAACTATCAACTAAGTTACTTTTTGAAGTTCATAAGTTGAATTCGTTTTTAGCAGATGATAAATTACTCTAATTAACTTTTTCGCAGTATGACTAAGTGCTACAAAATAATGCTTACCTTCAGCAAGTTTTTGATTTTTGTAATCATTAAAATTTTTATCGCGCATACAAACCAATCTTGTTGCAGTAAGCAATGCCCAACGTAGATACTTAGAGCCACGCTTAACCATAACAGAATGAGTAGAAGTAAATTTGCCAGATTGATATGTAGAGGGCTCAAGACCAGCAAATGCTTGTAGTTTAGATGGTGAACCAAAGTTATTGATATCACCAATTTCAGCTAAAATAAAGGCAGAAGTCACATAAGATATTCCAGGAATAGAAAGAATAGGACTATTAAGTTCAACAACTAATCTTTTTAATTCTTTGTCAATATCATCAACTTGAGATTGTAAAAATAAAATAGTTTGAATAACTTGTCTCAACTCGAATGAAATTGAAGGACTATGAGTACCAATTGATTTTTTAGCTAAATCACGAATTTCAATAGCTTTATCTCTAGAATATTTACCACAAGAATGTTTTTTCAATAAATTTGTAAGATGTTTTAAATTACATTCAGAAATGTCTTTTACAGAAGGTAATTCATAAAGGAGATAAAGTACAGAATTTTGAGAAATAGACCAAACTATCTTTTCAAGTTCAGGAAAGATAATTGTAACAAGTCTAGAAAGAGAAACTTTGAATTTAGAACGTTCCTCAATTAAACGAAATCTATGTCTAACTAGTGACTTTAACTCAGAAATATGGTAAGATAAATTAGAGTAGGGCTTTAAGTTATTTGAGATAAGCATTGTAGCAATAAAGCGAGCGTCTAACTTATCTGTTTTAGTCTTTCTAAGGCTTTGACCTTTTCTGAAAAGATTAGTTTGTAGTGGATTAATGACGAACACATTAAATCCTTTAGATGTCAGAAAGTTAAGAATGTTATTGCTGTAGTGACCAGTAGCTTCAAGTCCTACTTTAATATTTTCAAAACTTTCATTAAATTGAGAAATAGAATTGAAAAACAAATTAAAACCATCAGAATTGTTTTGAAATGAAAAGTTTTCAATTAAGATTTCTCCATCAGAATTCATTGCAAAGCAATCGTGTTTATCTTTTGCAACATCGATACCAACATAAATCATAATGGTTGCTCCTTTTAAAATAAATTTAGACAATGTGATCCACAAAATGTTTGTTGAATGTAGCCTCGTTCTAAATAAAACGTCATGCGTTATCTAACTAATTAACAATTTAACAAACAACTGTGGTTGGAGCCTAAAAAAATCGTCAAGCGATAGGAGGAAACACCAATCCACAGAGTCTATATAGATATTATATAAAATTTTTAAAAATAAAAAAATATATAATGGACTATATGTTCATTATACGAGGAGGAAACATGGAAAAAGTAGGATTTGTAGGAGCTTTTGATAAAACTGATTTGTTAATTTATATTGCTAAAATTCTAACTGTATTAGGAAAGAGAGTATTAATAGCAGATGCAACGATTACACAAAAGGCGAAATATGTTGTACCTGCATTAAATCCTACTTTGTCTTATATAACAGAATTCGAAGAAATAGACATTGCAGTTGGATTTAAAAATATAGAAGGAATAGCAGAGTATACAAATAGAACTGTAGATACGTTAGAATATGATTATATATTATTAGATATAGATAATGCAGAAAGTGCAATGAACTTTGGAATAGATAAAGCAGTGCAAAATTTCTTTGTAACATCTTTCGATACATATGATATAAGAAGAGGGTTGGAAATTTTAAATGAATTTCCAACTCCAATAAAAATGACAAAAATATTATTTTCAAAAGAAGTTACAAAAGAGGATGATGATTATTTAAATTACTTATCATTAGGCTCAAAAGTTATGTGGGAAGATGATAGAATATATTTCCCTTTAGAAATGGGAGATAAAACAGCAATTATAGATAACCAAAAAGTATCAAAAGTTAGATTCGAAAATTTAACTAGTATGTATAAAGATGGAATGGAATTTGTAGTTGCTAAAATAGACCCAAAACTTCAAGGACCAACAGTAAGAAAAATAATGAAAGAAATTTAAGCTTAGAAGGAGAGTAAAATGGCTATAATATCTTTTTGGACAGAAGACGATAAAGAAACAGGACAAACATCAACAGCAATTGCTGTGGCTACCCAAATGGCAATACAACACAATAAGAAAGTATTACTAATTTCCACATATGAAAATAATAAAGAAATAGAAGCTGCATATTTAAAGCCACAAGCACAAAAAACGAATTTATTATCTTTATTAAATTTAACAAAAAAATCAGTAGGAATTGAATCTGGAGTTACAGGTCTAATGAAAATTAAAGGAAGCAATAAATTATCTCCAGAATTAATAAAGGACTACACAGGTATAATTTTTAAAGATAGATTAGAAGTATTATCTGGATACGATGGAGTAGAAACACCTACGATAGATGCGTTTTATGTATCTTTAATAAAAAAAGCAAGCATGGTATATGATATTGTACTTGTCGATTTAAAAAAAGGAATAAATCAATTATCACAAGATATATTAACAGTTTCTGATGTTATTGTTTATGGAATGACACAAAAACGTCATTCCATAGAAGGATATGCTAAATCAAGAAGAGAAGGATATACTTCAAAAATGTATAATATTGTCGGTTATATTGGAAGATATGATAAATTTTCTAAATATACGCAAAAAAATATTATAAGATCTATAAAAACAAAAGACTCATTATTTCCAATAGTTTATAATACATTATTTTCTGATGCATGCGATGAAGGTTTAGTTGTAGACTATTTCTTAAAAATGCAAACAATATCGGACAAAGATAGAAATGCAAAGTTTTTAAATAATGTAAAAGATTTAATACAAGGAATTTTATATAAGATAGATGAAATGCAAATGATGAGATAAGTTAAGGAAGGAGTTTCAAAAAATGATTCTTAATATTGTATTAATATTAGCTGTTGCCTTAGTATTTGTATATTTAGTTTATAGAAATATACAAAAGAAAAAGAATGCGGAAGTAGAAAAAATAGTAGATGTTGATGATCAAACATATACTTTACAAAAGATGACAGATTACATTAAGAAAAGACTTGATGAAATCACAAAAATAAATTTATATGATTTAGGGCTAACAGAAGAAGAATTAAAAAGAAGAAAGAATAAAAAGTATGAATTAAAAAAGGCTTTGAAAGGCTGTACATATGGAGATGTTAATGATAAGAAATATGTAAAAGAATTAATCTATGATATTCTTTCAAAAGAGTATGGAGTAGATGAAACTAATATATCAAAGTCAATTCCTTTTGATATTCCTTCATTACTTACCCCACAAGACAAATTTGACATAATTATATATATGTATAAAAAAGAATTTGGCTATGAGGCTTTAACAGAGTTAATAAAGAAATATGAATTAGATACATTAAAATATGTGGCAGGAGATGCTAAGCCTTGTTATGTAATAACAGAGGATGAAATAAATGATATTTTCGAAAGAGAAGGTTTTGTGCTTACTTTCTCAGACAAATTAAATATTGTTGTACAAAGAATATATCAACACTATAAAGGATACAGCTCTATAGATGAAGTAAGAGACATGAACATAGATGGTGTATCTGGAGGTGTATCTGGACTTCCAGAGAGTTTCTTAAGCCAAGTTGCACAAACAGATGGAGATTATTTAAATGAAGTCATGGAGCACAAAGTACCACGTGCGTGTGATAGTATTTGGATATTCTTCCAAGGTAAATCTATTCGTTTAGCTTTCCTTTCTTTTGGCTCAGAAGCAGAACTAAAAAGAGTTTGCCAAAATATATATAAATATAATAACCCTGGACAATTATCAGATACAAATGGTTATAAGATTAACGAAATGAAAGATGGTTCTCGTGTCGTTGTTGTTAGACCAAGTTTCTCTGAAACATGGGCATTCTTTGTAAGAAAATTCGACGTAAAACGTGCAACTCTAGAACAATTAATTACAATACCTGGAAAAGATGATGCAATAGCATTATTAAAATATTTAGTAAAAGGAGCTCGTATAATTTCGCTTACTGGTGAGCAAGGTTGTGGTAAAACAACAATGCTTATGGGTATGATAGAAAATATTTATGAAACAATGAACATAAGGGTTCAGGAAACTGCATTCGAGCTTCACTTAAGAAAAATATATCCTACAAGAAATATTTTAACATTTAGAGAGACAGAAACAATTTCTGGACAAGAGGGATTGGACGTTCAGAAAAAGACTGATGGTTCTGTTAATATCATCGGTGAGGTTGCAACTGACCCTGTTGCATCTTGGATGATTCAAGCAGCTCAAGTTGCTTCTAAATTTACATTGTTTACACACCATGCTAAAACATTCCCAGACCTAGTTACAGCATTAAGAAACTCAATGCTTAGAACTGGTGTGTTCACAAACGAAAAAACAGCAGAAGAACAAGTTGTTCAAGTTTTAAACTTTGACATTCACCTAGTAAAAGACTTTAGAGGTAGAAGATACATAGAAAGAGTTACAGAATGTATACCTGTAGAAGAAAAGAATGAATATACATTTGATTTTAGAAATGAAAAAACATTAGAAGGAAAATTTGAGAAATTCTTTGATAATGCAACACATTATTTTACTAAAATAACAAATAAACAATTATATACATATAGAAACATTATGGAATATCATGATGGTGAATATGTTATAACAAATAAAATTACAGACCATAACATACAAGAAATGAGACTAAATATGGATGACAAAGATTTAGCAGAATTTGATAAGTTTGTAGAAGACCATTGGGGAACTTCAAAAACAACTTCAACAAATACAGAAGAAATAAAAACTGTTAGAAGAGCAGGAAGACCAAGAAAGACAAAAGAATAATAAGAAAGGGGTGTAAAAACCTTAATGTCAGATGATGTATTATTATATCTACTTATAGGGATAGGTGTTGTTTTTCTAATAATAATCATTGCTTATTTGCAAATTAGAAAAAAAATGCAAAGTTCCCAATACAAACAATTACAGCAATTAAGAAGAGGAACACAGAAATCAGCGTTTTCTGCAGATATTATATTTCAAAGGCTATATTTACAATATAGAAAAATACCACTTGTAAAGCGTTATTTGTTAAAACTACGTAGAAGATTGGAAATTTTAAATATAGATGATGAATATTTAACAAGAAAACAAGCTTCACAAATATTAACAAAAGGTTTATTAATTGTTATACCTCTTACTATTGTTATTATATGTCTTACATACAGTAATGTACTATTATTAGGTATTTTAATAATCTTTGAAATATTCATAATGGACAGTATGATAGATGGAATGGTTGATAAAATAGATAACAATTTGTTAAAGCAACAGATCAATTTCTTTGGAGAAATAAGACATGCTTACCACGAATTTAATATGGTAGAAGAAGCTATATATCAAACTGCACAAGATAACGAACTAGAAGTATCTAGACAAGCAGAAAAAATCTATGAAATACTAATTTCTGATGATCCAGAAATGGAATTAGAAAAATACTATGATGTAGCACCAAATAGTTATTTAAAGGAGTTTGCAGGAATTTCTTATCTAACAAAAGAATATGGTGATAGAAAACAAAATGGAGCTTCTTTATATCTAAAGAACTTAAATAACATAACACAAGAAATGCAACTTGAAATATTAAAAAGAGATAAATTAGATTACGTTTTTCAGAGTTTATCTGTAATTTCTATCGTGCCAATGCTATTTTTGGAAATGATAAAGAACTGGTCTGTTAGCCAATTCGCATTTACAAAAAGCTTTTATATGGGAAAAGCTGGTATGATAGTGCAAATTTTAGTAATAGTTTTAACATTTATATGTTATACACTTACTAGAAAATTAAAAGATAATGGTTCAGTTAATACAAAAACGCAAAACACAGAAAATCCATGGCAAGAAAAATTATATAGAAAGAAACCAATTAAGAAATTTGTTGATTTATTTATTCCTAAAGAAGGAACAAGAGATTATAGAAAACAAAAAGAATTATTAAAAGATGCAGCGTCACCACTTAAACTTTCTTGGGTGTATGTAAATAGAATTGTATTATTTATAGTTGTATTTATAGCATCAATAATAATTATGATATACTTACATAAATTGCAAGTTGATTATATATATACAGAGCCAACTACTGATTATGATTTGATGGGGGCTATGGATGAAACCGATGAACAAAAAGCAATGGAAACTACACAAATAGATAATGTGTTCTTAGATATGTTTAGAGGAAATTTAAAAGCTACTCAAGATGATATATTACGTGCAATGAAAAGATCTAAATATTATGAAGGGGCTACAGATGATACATTAGCAACAGACTCTGAAAGAGTTTATGGAAAACTGCAGACAGTTAATGGAGAATATCTAAAATGGTTTGAAATATTAATTGGATTAGTATTTGGACTGATTGGATATGCTTTCCCAATATTACTTTTAATATTCCAAAAGAAAATGAGACAAATGGAAATGGAAAACGAAGTAATGCAGTTCCAGACAATTATATTAATGCTTATGAGAATTGAAAGAGTAAATGTTGAAATGATTCTAGAATGGTTAGAAAGGTATTCCAATATATTTAAAGAACCAATTAGTAAATGTGTTAATAACTATGAAGCTGGAGCGTGGGAGGCTTTAGAGCAATTAAAGGAAGATATATCATATCAAGATATGATAAGAATTGTAGAAAGTCTTCAAGCAGCAGTAGAAAAAATACCAATTGTTGAAGCATTTGATGAACTAGATACAGAAAGAGATTATTATCAAGCTAAGAGAAAAGAATCTAATGATAGATTAATATCTAGCAAAGGTTTAATTGGAAAAGGTATAGGTTTTGCGCCTATGGTATGTATGTTTGTTGGATATTTGATTATCCCATTAGTATTTATAGGACTAACAAGTATGTCAAGTTCATTCTCTACAATGTCTTCAATGTAAATGAAAAGGAGTATAGTGTATGGAAAATGCAGCAAAAGCGTTATCAATTGCTGGGGGAATCCTAATTGCAGTTATGCTTGCAGTATTAGTATATTATGTATTTACTCATTGGGGAGAAAGTCAAAGAATTAAACAAGAAGATGTTGAAGTTCAAAAAGTAGAAGATTTTAATAAAAGTTACTTATCATATGAGAAAGTTTTATATGGTAGTGAATTATTAGGTCTTGTAAATAAAATGAGTGATTATAATATTAGTGATGATGTAAAATATTCTGGATATAGTAAAATGAATTTAAGTATGAAAATTACAGACAAAACAACTGGAAATTTATTTTCAGAGGGGACTTATTCTTTATCAAGTATAAGTAGTACTATTAATAATATTATGAACGATACAGTAAATTCAAGTAGATATAAAGGGCAGATTTCTGATTCACAATGGGAATATTTAGCTAAATCAAGTACAAGTACAAAATTTGATGATTTATGTACAGAGCTAAAAATTCCAAGTTCTATAGATAGAGGTCAGTTAAAGTCCGATGCAGCAAAATACTATAAATATGTTCAGTTTAAAAGAAAAAAATTCAAACATATAGGAACAGAGTTTTCTAATGATGGTAGAGTAAGTAAGATGTCATTTGAAGAAACCAACTAATTTAGCAAAGGAGGGCAACTAATTTATGGAGAATGCATCAAAAGCACTTATAATAGCAGGTGGAATGTTAATAGCTATAATGGTTGCCTCACTATTTGTATATTTGTTTACTACTTATGGGAATTATGCAGAAAATATGTATGATAGAATAAACCAAAGACAAATAACAGAAGCAAATAATGAATATACAAAATACGAAGGAGCTTCAGATAATACAATTTATGATGTTGTTACTGTTGCTAACAAAGCTAAAGACCATAATACTTCATTAGAGCTTACAGCTGGTGAACGTGGATATATTAGAGTTGGAATATCTGGAGAAAATTCTAATATTCAAGAATTAAGTAATGAAGATATTAATAAATTGCTGCAAAAATATGCCAATGAAACTAGATTTAATTGTAGTGTAGCAGAAACAACAGATGGGCTAATAAGTAGTGTTATATTTACAAAAAGGTAGTAAAATTTTACAATTTTATTATATATAAAATTATTTACAAAACTTGTAGAATAATGGTATAATAGTAGAAAGGGTGCATATGAAAAAAACAATTATAATATTTTGTGTTATAGTAATTTGTATACTAATATCAATTACATATGCATATTCAATGTATAAAAGCGACTTTAATAAAGTGCAAAAATTTAATAATGAGTTTTCAAAATATGTAGAACAAGAATTTTCTGGAACAGATCTTGCAACTATTATAAATTTAGCAATAGATAATAACGAAAAATACAAGATTACAAAAGATGGGACAGGTAAATATCAAGAAGATGATATGTACTCTATAAGAGTAGACGTATATATGACAGATACAGAAAAAACATATAGTATGGAAACTTTAAGCGCAGGAGAAATTTCAAATTTAGTAAATAACTATAGCAATATACAATTTAAATGTACAAAGGTAGAATATCATAAGAAAAGCAAAAGAGTAAGCTATTTATATATTGAACAAATATCTTAAATTTAGTTAATAAGGTTTAAAATATATA
>OMBL01001225.1_pt1 | contig 9696 bp, 10 predicted proteins | sample 1644871 | NCBI WGS metagenome assembly OMBL01 (sample SAMEA103958115, study PRJEB25191) | human gut metagenome | biome: human-associated habitat [ENVO:00009003]; feature: intestine environment [ENVO:2100002]; material: feces | place: Germany | collected 2013/2015
GGGGCGCGCCGAAGGCGGAGGATGGATCCTCGAAGCGGTGTGAAAGCGAAAGTGAGATAGTCCGAAGTGGGTAGCCCCTTAGAGAAGGGGCGCGCCGAAGGCGGAGAATGGAATCCACGAAGTAGAAAGAAAGTCAATGTAGGACAGTCCTTCGCGGGGGGGCTCCTTCGCGAAGACAAAAAAGCAAACTCTCGACAACCATTAAAGCAAAAACAGCTACCATTTTTACAAAATAAAGGAGCGTATCAAAAACCCATGGATCAAAAGGTATTCCATAAACTGCAACTCGAAATCCTGAATGCGATCGATTTGCTATTACTGACAATGACATATGGAATCTGCTGGTACGCGTATTATGGAGATGAGATAGCTACTCCATTCTACGACCTAGGTAATGAGATCATGGTGGCACTCTTTGCGATCCTCTACTACTTCATCTCGCATCTCTACCATGGCTACCGGATTTCTATCAGCCGCATCTCAGAACTTGTTTACAGTCAGACACTGGCAGTCTTCTTTGCCGATGCCATGATGTACGTCATCACTGTCCTCCTCAACCGTCACCTCATCAATCCCATTCCTCTTGGTCTCGTTTTCCTCGTCCAGTTTGCCCTCATCATTGGCTGGTGCACCTTCGCACACCACTGGTATTTCCGAAAATTCCCGCCGAAAAAGACCGTCATTATTTTGGGCGAAGGGCGTGAGGTGAACCCTCTCATCAAGCGCTACGGCATGGACATCCATTTCGAAGTCATCCGCACCCTCACCTCCGAAGAATGCCTTAGCAACTTGGACGAAGCACTTCAGGACGCCGAGTCCATCTTCCTTTGTGGCATCCACAGCCATGAGAGAAATATCATCGTGAAATACTGCGTTGCCCGAGGCATCGACTCCTTCGTTCTGCCTCGCGTCGGCGACGTCATCATGAGCAGCGCTGACAAGATCCACCTCTTCCACCTGCCGATCCTGCGCGTCCGTCGATACTCCCCATCACCTGAGTACCTCTTCGGGAAGCGCGTCATCGACATCATCCTCTCCCTTGCAGCCCTCATCGTCTTCGCCATCCCCATGCTCATCATCGGTCTCCTTATAAAAAGAGACGGCGGCACCGCCTTCTACAAGCAGAACCGCCTCACCAAAGACGGGAAGGTATTCCCTGTCTACAAATTCCGCAGTATGCGCATGGATGCCGAAAAAGACGGCGTAGCCCGACTCTCCACCGGTGAGAACGATCCCCGCATCACCCCCATCGGCCGCTTCATCCGCGCTGTCCGCCTCGATGAACTCCCGCAGCTCCTGAACATCCTGAAAGGCGACATGTCCATCGTAGGCCCTCGCCCCGAGCGCCCCGAGATTTCCGCCCAGTACGAAAAAGAATTCCCTGAGTGGAACCTCCGCCTCCAGGCCAAGTGCGGACTCACCGGCTATGCCCAGGTCTATGGCCAGTACAATACGACGCCCTACGACAAGCTCCTGATGGATCTGATGTATATCTCTGAGCCCAGCCTCTTCGAAGACTTCAAGATCATGTTCGCGACCGCGAAGATCCTTTTCATGAAAGAAAGCACCGCCGGCGTAGCCGAAGGCCAGACCACTGCCATGGGGAAGAAATGACCAGGATACTTTAAATCTTGCCTCCTTATCGTTGCTGGGGAGAGGGGGGGAGCCACATTCCCAAAACCTTGCCTCCCTCCGCTCGCGGGGGGGGGACCACGAAGTGGTGGAAGGGGGAGGCCGCTCCAAGCGGCCGATGTCCGCGAAGCGGGCATAATCGCTAGCTGCTATTGTCTCTACGCTGTAAGGTATCCATCATTCATTATTTACATTGCATTACCGAGGTTACTCATGTCTCAAAATTATTCCGTTCTCATGTCCGTTTACTATAAAGAACATCCCGACTACTTGCGACAAAGCATGCAAAGCATTTATGACCAGACTGTTCCCACAGATAATTTTGTGCTGGTCTGTGACGGATCTCTGACTCTGGAATTGGATGCGGTCATTGCGGAAATGCAGAAGAAATTTGGCAGCCGTCTCTATGTTCATCGACTTGCCAGGAACGGGGGCCTGGGGAATGCGCTGAATGAAGGCATGAAATACTGCAAGAATGAGCTTGTAGCCCGGATGGATTCTGATGACGTGAGCCATAAAGATAGATGCGAAAGAGAAATTCAGATTTTTGAAGAGTGTCCTGATGTGAGCATAGTTAGTGGCGTCATTGAGGAATTTGTGGGAAATATTTCAAACGTTCAATCCAGACGTGTAGTTCCACAAAGGCAGGAAGATATCATCGCTTTTGCTAAAAAACGAAATCCCTTCAATCATCCTTGCGTGATGTACAGGAAAAGCGCCGTGGAAGCAGCTGGAGGGTATCAGGATTTCTATCTGTTGGAAGATTATTACCTTTGGATTCGCATGCTGGAGAAAGGGTTCATTGGATATAATATCCAGACGCCCATCCTTTGGATGCGGGCTGGTTCTGATATGTACAAGCGCCGGGGCGGGTGGAAGTATGTGGAGTCCCAAATCAAACTATTCAAGTATATGAAAGATACCGGTTTTATTTCTGAAGGTGATTATATGATCCAGTCAGGTGTAAGAATGTGTGTGGCTGTGGTGCCTAATGCTTTAAGAAAAGTGATATTTAAAAGCATATTAAGAAGAAAAGTTAACAATACGGGGGGGGTAATACCTGAGTTTCTTCTTTGCCGTCTCAACCGGTTAGATGTTTGGAGTGCTGTCTATGGATTATAGCACTCCGAAATCAAGTAAAAAGCCGGTAGTCAGTATTGTTATGCCGGCATATAATAGCAGTGCTACCATAGAAGATAGTATTGATTCTGTGCTGCATCAGACATTTACCGATTGGGAACTGCTTATCATAGATGACTGTTCTGAAGAAAATATAGAGAAAAAAGTCAGGGGATTTCAGGATAAAAGAATATATTACTACCGGCTTGCCAAAAATCATGGCGTGGCACATGCCAGAAATGTGGCAATCAAAAAAGCGAGAGGCCGGTATCTTGCGTTCTTGGATAGTGATGATTTGTGGCTTCCGGAAAAACTGGAACGCCAGATTCAGTTTATGGAGAAGAATCATTATTCGTTTACCTATACTTGGTATAGACAGTTTAAAGAAAGTGCACAAAAGCCGGGGCGGCTGATAAAAACAAAGACATGGGTTTCCTATGAAAAGCTGCTTCATGGAAATGACATAGGATGCCTTACAGTGATGATTGACAGAAATCAGATTCTGACTGTGTATATGCCGGAAGAAAGACATGAAGACTATATAGCATGGCTGAATATTCTGAAGCAGGGATTTAATGCGTATTCCCTTCCGGAGGATCTGGCGAGGTATCGTTTATCAGGAAAATCAGTATCAGGAAATAAGTGGAAAAGCTTTTCATGGACATGGCAGGTGTATAGGAAAAGCCAGCATTTAAGTTTTATGAAGTCTTGTGAGAATATGTTATTTTATGCTTTTTCAGGTTTGTTGAAGCACTATGGGTGAAGGGTATATGAATAAGAAAATTTGCATTTTTAATGAATCTATAAGTAAAAGCGGTGGTATTGAACGAGTTACTGTCAATTTAGCCAATATGTGGGTCAAAAAAGGGTATGAAGTCGATATTCTAACTATAAGTGATGGAGCCCCATTTTATCCATTAAATGAACATGTACATGTTCATTCATTACATATGACAGTTAAGATGGGAATCAAAGACCAGATGATGCTTTTTGTTTCATTAATTCACAGAGTTAGAAAGTTTTTGAAACAACATAGCTATGACTATTTAATAGCCATATGGACCAGTAGGTGCATTGTATCTATACTGGCAGCCAGGGGTCTGCCGGTAAAAGTAATTGCCTGCGAGCATATTGCATTTGATGAGACAAAATCATACTTCAAGAAGCTCAGAAGTATGACTTATCCATATGCTGATGCTGTGGTATCGCTGACAGATATAGACAGAGAAAAATACAAATTATTGAACAAGAATTCATTTACGATACCTAATGCCATAGATAAAGATTTCTTGGATATAGTAGCAGATTGGAGCCAAAGCAAAATTATACTGGCAGTAGGCAGAGAAACACCGCAAAAAGGTTTTGATCTTTTAGTAGATGCTTGGAATAAGATTGTAAAGAAATATCCGGATTGGAAAGTTCGAATTGTAGGCGATAACTTTACCAATAAAGCCTATGCAGACTTAGTATTGAATAAGATTCATCAGTATCATTTGGATAATTCCATAGACATTATTCCAGAAACACAAAATATAAAAGATGAATATAAAAAAGCAGCATTTTACATTATGTCTTCCCGGTATGAAGGCTTGCCCATGGTACTTCTTGAAGCTATGGCTACAGGCATGCCTGCAGTCAGCTTTGACTGCCCCACGGGACCACGGCAGATTATTAAGGATGGAGAAACAGGGTTGCTTGTTGAAAACGGAAATATAGATGCCTTAGCATCAGCAATGGAAAAAATGATTAAAGATTCAAACATGCGTATAAAAATGGGGGGGCAGGCGAAGAAGGATATTCGCCAGAGGTTCTCCGTAGAATCTGTTTTCATGAAGTGGGAAAGGTTATTCAGTATGATTCATTGATTCAATACTCCTATAGGGGCAAGCTGGGAATTTCAGCTTAATTTTTAATAGGAGCTTAGAACAATGAAATTAGCTATATTACTCTTGTGCCACAAAAATGCAGAGCAGATAAACCTATTCTTGCAGACTATGAAACACCCGGATATTGATTTTTATATCCACGTGGATAAGAAATCACATATCACCAATCAGATTGCAAAGAGACCTGACATACATATATTGTCGGATTCCTTGCGTGTAGATGTGCAGTGGGGTGGGATTTCTATGATTCAGGCCACTTTGAATATGCTGCAGGAAGCATATTGCAGTAAGAAATTTGACTATTACTGGCTCTGTAGTGGACAGGATTTTCCACTGAAAACTCCAAAGGAAATAGTTCTATATTTTCAGAATTATTGGGATAAAAATTTTGTCGGGCTCATTTCCTCAGCTAATTATCTGGATCATAAGAAAAATTCATATGATAAACGTAATGATTTGTATTTTCCGCGGTTTCTTATGGGGAGAAATAAAAAAGCAAGATTGCTTAAAAGGATTCTCATAGAAGTATCAGGCGGCTGGAATCACACTTTTCCGATTTTTGAGAGAAGAGGGAGATTCGGACAAATGGATTTCTACTATGGGCCCCAGTGGTGGGCCATTACCAATGCGTTTGCGGGATGGCTTCTTAAATATCTAAAAGACAATCCATGGTATATGGAAGGATATTGCAACTCATTAACGCCGGACGAGTCATTTTTCCAGACTTTGCTGATGATGTCTCCCTATAAGGATACTCAGCATGATTATCTTCACTATATCGACTGGTCAGAAAGACCTGGTAAACCTAGTAATAGCCCTAATACTTTGACATTGGCTGACTATGATAAAATGATGGAATCTGGCTATTTGATGGCAAGAAAGTTTGATATGGATGTGGACAAAGGTATAATCTATAAGCTGATGAAGGATATTTAACAGGCTGTCATTTGAAAGGAATTTTATGGAACGTAAGATGCGAGTGCTCATGGTTTTATTTAATCTGGCTGTGGCCAATGGTGTCAGCAGTTATGTCATGAATTATTTTAGAACTTTGAACCATGATCGAGTCCAGATGGATTTTGTTATATATTCGAGAGCTGAAACACCGTATGAGCAGGAAATTAAAAAGGCGGGTGGGCATATATTCCTTATTCCATCAATTCGTAATCTAAGAAAATATAAAATGATTAGCGAAGAAGTCATTCGGGAAGGCCATTATGATATTGTTCATGACAACATTCTTATCTTAAGCTATTTTATCATGCATTATGCGAGGGTGTACGACGTACCGGTGAGAATACTTCATAGCCATAGTTCGAAGCTTAGTGGATCCCCTATCAAAGCTGTAAGAAATAGAATCTTTATGCCGCTTCTTTTTCACAATGCAAACCATTTTATAGCATGCTCTGAGTCAGCTGGTAAGGGAATGTTTGGTGAAAAAGAGTTTAGGATAGTACCTAATGTAGTGTCTGCTGATAAACTGTCTTTTAATAAGGATCAGCGTGCAAGAATCAGGAGTGGACTTCATGTAGAAGACAAGTTTATTATGGGATCGGTAGGACGATTGGCTATTGAAAAGAATCCTCTATATGCCTTTAAGCTGGCACTAAGAGTCAAAGAACTCATTCCTGAGTTCGAGTACTGGTGGATTGGTAATGGCGTATTGAAAAGCCAAGCTGAGTTGTTTGTGAAAGAGAACCATGCAGAAAGTTATATAAAGTTATTTGGTAATCGCACTGATGTTCCTAAGCTATACCAGGCGATGGATATGTTTTTCCTTCCTTCCTACTTTGAAGGACTGCCGGTGACTGGGTTAGAGGCTCAGGCAGCAGGACTCCCCTGTTTGGTATCGGACACAGTATCTAATGAATTTGTCTATACGGATCAAGTCATGTTTTTCTCTCTTCAAGATCCGGTGGAGAAAGTATGTCATATAATACAACGGATGAAGTGTGAATCTGATAACTTGCAAAGAGAGAAAAGTAAAGGAAAGTTGCTTTCCAGTCCATTTTCTGATAGGGGAGCAGGGCAGAAACTCATGTCTATTTATGAGAATTTGCTGAAGTAGAAACTGTAAGGAGATAATCATGGAAGTACACTTTCTCTTATTATTACTGGCTCTGATACTGTTTCTATTTAGTGTAGATAAAAATCATATAAAAGCGGGCATACTAGTAAGCGCTATTCTCTTTTTTGGGGTGGCATTTATTCTTGAAACGTTCCGTGCTACATCAGTAGGAAGCGATACACATGTTTATGTAAGCTATTTTGAGGAAATGGGATTAGAAGATAGCTTTTGGCAAGCTTTCAATAATGGACGTTTTGAGCCTGGTTATGTGATGGCCAATTTCATCATATCTAGATTTACAGATAATTATATGCTCTTATTCTTTATTTTTAGTAGTATCAACTTTGGAGCAGCAATTTATTTTTTCCAAAAATACTGTAATAAAAATTTTGCATGGGCTATTTTTTGGCTGATTTATGGAGTTCTCTATTTTCAGTTTTCGGGAGTCCGTGCCAGTTTGGCAGTTTCTTTTTCTCTTTTGTTTTTTGATGCGATTCTTCAACATAAATTAAAAAAAGCCATTCTTCTATATTTGATAGCCATCAGTTTTCATTACTCGGCTATTGTTTGCGGTGCTGTATTTTTCCTAAGAATTCCCATGTTACAACGGATGATGAAATCAAAAATTTTACTGTCCTGTGCATTTGTCATCGTCGGTATTTTCTTAAATTATTTTATGTCCTTGCTCCCAGACTACTATTTGGGTTATTATACGGACTCTGAGTATGCGCAGGGATCTGTCCGTCTTGCCAGCATCGTAGATTTTGCCTTTTTGTCCTTAGGATTTTTACTGTGTCAGACAAGCAGAAATATTTCTCAACTTTGGTGGTATTATGATGATTTTCGTGTTTTTTATATTCTCGGTCTAGGATTTTCTTTTCTGGGGCTCATCTTCAATCCTTTCAATCGAGTAGAAATGTTTTTTATTCCTTTGACTATTGTATATGTTGTTAATGTATTCAAGTACCTTTCGCCATTGAAAAAGTATGGTCTTGAAATCCTATACACTTTATTGGCGGTCTATCAGATAGTGGCTTTTATCATTCGACCTGAGTGGTTAAATTTGTTTCCTTATTCCTTCGGTTAAAGCGTGCTCTGTGATCTTGATTTCTCTTGTTATCTGTCATGAGGCAAGTGCAGCAGGTAAAAGAATTTCTATGTATAAGCTCATAAAATCCTAAATAGTTATAAATGCAGGAGTTGCTTATGATACCTAAAATCATTCATTATTGCTGGTTCGGTGGAAAGGAGAAGCCGGACAGCGTCAAAAAGTATATGAATACATGGAAAAGATACTGCCCTGATTATAAAATTTGTGAGTGGAATGAGTCGAATTTCGACATCTATGAGAATGACTATTGCCGAGAAGCTTATGAAGCAAAAAAATGGGCTTTTGTGGCAGACATGGCAAGACTTGTAGTCCTTGAGAAGTATGGCGGTATTTATATGGATACCGATGTGGAAGTAGTCAAGCCCTTTGATGATTTACTTGCCTATGGTGCATTTATGTGTTTTGAGAATAGAGACTCTGTATCTATTGGCACATTAGGAATGGAAAAGGGAAATCCGATCATCGCCGATTTCCTTACTCCTTATAAAAATAGGCATTTTGTGAGAGAAGATGGCAGCTATGATCTCACTACCAATTTAAAATTTATCACTCCTGTATTAACGGGTAAGTATCATTTGGTCCTGAACGGACAAAAACAGGTGCTGCCTCATGATGTACTGGTACTACCGATGGAAAGTTTTATTGCTAAAGACAGTATGACCGGATGGATTATGGCCGATGAGTCGACTTATGCGATTCACCATTATGCTGCCTCGTGGTATGATGACGATACTCGCAGGTATGGTGAACTGCATCGAAAATATGCCAAGCTGTATATGAAAAAGATCGAGGGTATTGTTGGAAAGGCTGCATCCATCAGTGCGACTAAAGAGTTTTATGGATATGGGGGAGTTATTATGAAAATTAAAGATTATGTTCTGAAAAAAATCGGGGGGGTAGATAGGCCATTTCTTCCTCTTTTCTACTTTCATATTGGTGAACATTATGAGGCTGCAGCCTTTCTTCCCTGGGAGGCGGCAGTATGATACCGAAGAAGATTCATTATTGCTGGTTCGGCGGAAAAGAAAAGCCGGAGGATGTGAAGAAATATATTGCGTCCTGGAAGAAATACTGCCCTGATTATGAAATCAAAGAGTGGAATGAGTCCAACTTCGATATCCATGAGAATGATTACTGCCGGGAAGCTTATGAAGCTAAGAAGTGGGCTTTTGTCACTGACTATGTTCGTCTGAAAGCACTCTATGAAGAGGGAGGCTTTTACATGGACACCGATGTGGAAGTGGTAAAATCGCTGGATCCGCTCCGCGTCTACGACGCGGTGTCGGGATATGAGTCGCAGACTCATATCCCGACAGGCACCATGGGTGCCTGTCGCGATAATGAATGGATTGGCATGCTGTTTCATGACTATGACCACAGGCATTTTCTGCGAAAAGATGGTACCTGTGATACGACGACGAATGTGATCGTTATCACAGATTTGACCGTGAAAAAGTATGGACTTCATCTGCATGGTCAGAAGCTCGTGTTTGGACATAATATGGTACTTCTTCCTTTTGATTATTTATGTGCCAAGGACTTAGATACAGGAGAGATTTGTAAAACGTCCAATACGTATACCATTCACCATTTTGCAGCCTCCTGGCTTCCGGAAGATGAGAGAAACTATTCCAGACTCTATAAAAAATATGATGCTGATTTTCGTAGAAATGGGATGAATCCCAAACTGTCCCACTATGCAAGCCGTATCAGGGCAGCTTATGAAATCGGTGGAATTTCAATGATATTGAGGCGTTTGTTCATTGATTAATTTACGTTTTTTATAAATATTGCTTGACTCTATGGTGAAAAGGATTATGCTTTTGACAGACAGACAGACAGACAGACAGACAGACAGACAGACAGACAGACAGACAGAC
>OMBL01001229.1_pt1 | contig 9673 bp, 15 predicted proteins | sample 1644871 | NCBI WGS metagenome assembly OMBL01 (sample SAMEA103958115, study PRJEB25191) | human gut metagenome | biome: human-associated habitat [ENVO:00009003]; feature: intestine environment [ENVO:2100002]; material: feces | place: Germany | collected 2013/2015
AGTTCGCTGTCTACCTCAATCATCCTATCAAGAAGTGCCGTGAATCCAATAATTGCATTCATAGGCGTTCTTATATCATGACTCATATTAAACAGGAATCTTGTTTTAGCTTCATTGCATTCTGTGCTTTCTTTGCTGCTCTCTCTATCTCATCTGCATATCTGGCATCCTTATAGCGGCGCATCTGTGACTGCCAGAATGCAAGCGTAACCAGAAATGCAAGTACCGCACTTGCAAATGTAGCAACTAATAATTCACTCTTGGAAATCCATCCTCCCTCTGGCACAATATCAAAATACCAGCAGTTATTAGGAACATTACATTCTACTTCCATTGTATCTTTCAGTTTACCTGTTATACTCAATGCCTTCAATTACATTGTTATTATCAAGCATATAACCAGAATAATGGCTGTTTTTATTCTGATATATTTAATGTTCATATTCTTCATATTAAATTCTCCCAGAACGCCTTATCTTTTATGCTGACTTTACCATATATTCTTTCACATTGACAATATCAACATCTTAAGCTACACTTTCTTATACGCTAAAGAATGGAGTATATAACGATGAAAAAAATATATGGTATTATAATTGCTATAGCAGCATGTGTTCTCTGTGTCTGCACATTTTTCGCAGTCAGAAGCCAGATACAGAATCAGAACGAGCTTAATAATCTTGAAAAAGAAGCTGCTCCTTATCAGGATGAAATCAACGACATATACGCCGATCTTCAGTCAAGAAAGCAGAAGCTTGGCAGCTCTGATAACTCCAATGTAGGAGCTACTCTTGCATTCGTTCCTGCTTCTGCCAATGATATTGATACAATCAAAGAACTTATGACTGGTTATGATTTTACACCAACAATCATTGCTGACTGTTCTATCGACAGCAAAGAACTGGACTCTATAATAAGAAAGTCACAGAATAACAATTATGACATTCTGCTTTCAGGCATGACCTTCGATGATGATATCCTTGCATCTGCAATAAAAGTCCGCAATAATCTTGCTAAGAATAATTATAATCTTAAAGAAACATTTTTCCTAAGACATACATATGATACAGACGATGCCCGTAAATCCTTACTTAATAACGATTACAGACATCTCGTCTGCTATAACGAAACATTTACATCTGGTACTGCTTCTAATGGAATGTTATACATTTCCTACAGCTTTATCCGTTCGTCAAATGCTTTTACCAATCTTATTAATCAGGCTATATCGACTAATAATGATGCCGTAATGATATTTGATTTTGCAGATATGCAGGATGGAACTATTGATGATTCTACTATAACAGGCTTTCTTGAAGAACTAAGCAGTAAGATCAGTGAAGGCTCTATTAATTCTTATACCCTTTCACAGGCATTTGAAGCACTCGAGAATGAAGAAACTCTCTCTCAGATTGCCAATGATGAATATGAACAGTATAAAGCAGAGCAGGAATCAAGAATAGCAGAGCTTGAATCCAAAGTTCATGAAATATACGGTTCTCGAAAGAAATAAGCTTCTATAGATTGAATAAACTTAATATTCCGGGTTCATAATTATTACTATGATTCACATCTAATAAGGAGGATTTTATGAGTAATAATATGGATCTGGGATATGATATGTTCTGTTATCAGTGCGAACAAACTGCCGGAGGAAAAGGCTGCACCAAAGTCGGTGTATGTGGAAAGACACCTGAGATTGCCAACCTTCAGGATTTACTTATTTACCAGTTAAAGGGAATAAGCTTTTATGCAAAGCATCTTCTTGATTCAGGACTTAATGTTAAAAATGTCAATATTAAATGCGACACTTTTTTAACTTTTTTCAACTGATTTTCCGGATCTCATCTTCAAACAGTTCGCCCGCTGAATGATAGCCGTGGATCTTACGCGGATAATTATTCACCCAGCTTTCAATCGCAGATATTTCTTCATCCGTTTTTTCATCGAAGTTTGTTCCTTTTGGAATATGTCTTCTGATCATTTTATTTGTCACTTCGTTGCTTCCTCTTTCATAGCTGCTGTACGGATGACAATAATATGTCTTTGTCCTGCTGCCTGCTCCCAGTGCTGACCGTTCAATTCCTTCACAGTCTGCAAATTCACTTCCGTTATCCATCGTAATCGTTTTAAATACTTGTTTGAACATATCGCCCCACTTTCTTTCGATCACATCCAGCGCGTTGACAACTGCTGCCGCCGTATGCTCTGGCAACTTCATCACAATTTCATCGCGTGTTTCAATTTCTTCCGGTCTTTTTTCTATACTTTCACCCGCTGACGCTCTTGCCTGCGTTTTCTTGACCTTTTTGTATGTGCGTTTCTTATTCTTTTTAACCGGAAGATTTTTATTTGTCAGGTGTAGAAAGATCCCTTTATCAATATAACTGTACAGTGTTGTTGTGCAGATCATCACGCTGAATTCGCTTTCTTTTTGTTGTGCCTTAATTTCCCCCAGTACCGCCGCCGGACTGTAATCTTCTTTCACGATCTTTTCTTCAATATAATTTGCCAGTTTGATGTCATTCCCGATCTTCAGACTGCCCCCTTTGCTTTTCAGATTTTCTTCATATTTATCATGTGCAATATCAGGGCTGTATCTTTCTTCCGTTGTCAGATCTGAATTAAGCGCAGTAAAACGTCCTCTTTTTAACTCTCTGTATATCGTGCTTCTATGCACATGTAGCATGTCCGCGATCTCTTTGATTTTTACTCCCGCTTTTATCAATGCTTCAATTCTGATCCGGTCTGCTTTTGTCAAATGTTTGAACGTTCTTTCCATCTCCGCTTTCTCCTTCTATAAAAGAAGCCGCAGGCGATGATCATGATCGTCTGCGGTTCCTTGTAATTTATACAGCCTTATTTATCCCTTAATATTTTTTCGACAATTAGTTTTTCAATATAGTCAGGGCAACTTCTTTCCCCATTTTCCCAGTTTGTCAGCGTTCTATATGGAATTTCTAGCCACTCTGACAATTCTTTTCTGCTCATATTTTTCTGTTTGCGTGCTTCTTCTATTTTCATTCTATCCGCTTCCTTATATTCTGCATCCTTTTTCAATCATTTCATTGATAATGTTTCCGTCATAACCGCTTCCGTAATATTTGAAGATAACGCTTCCATCGTCAAATACTATCCAGTCACAATTAGTATCATTTAAAATTCCATCAAGTGCAACATTGGTCGGCACCTCATGCCCGAACATTGAAAAATAACCAGCAGCTTCATCTATTGATGCAAAACTAAAAACTTCCCCGCCTTCTTCTTTGCATATCATGGTATAATCATGCTTTGTGTATCCTTTTACAGCTTTCATTTTCTTTGCACCTCTTGTCTTTTATTTTTTTCCTGCTATAATCTAATTAAGCACTTGGGGCGGTTAGCAGGAATGTTTAGGTATCCGCCCCCTGTGTGATCCCTTATTCTATTTTATTTTCTTATTTCTTCAAGTATCTTGTCAATATGTTCCACGGTATGTATTTCTCCGTTTGTCCTTGCTACTTCTCTAATTGATACCAACATCGCTATTAAATCGGCTTTGCTCATTTCTTCGTTCTCCATTGTTTTCTCCTTTCCTGCTGTTCCCTTGTTACAATTATATTATATACCCATTGAGCCTATTTGTCAATCTTTTTTTACTCATTGAGCTACTTTTTTTACAAAGAAAAAACACTATGATTCCATAGTGTCATCTTCTTCAAGCAGATCATCAACTGTCACATTCAAAACCTTTGCAAATAGCTTCAGTTCGTAATCGGTCACAAACCTTGTCCCTATTTCAATTCTGCTTATACTGTCGCGTTCCAGTGTTATCCCTTGCAGCTGAATTTTCGCAGCCAGTTCCATCTGCGTCATTCGCTTTTTCAATCGTTCAATCCGAATCCTGTCACCGCATAGATTCTTTTTGCCTTTATAGGTGTATATCTTCATCCTTCATTCTCAATCCCTTGTGTTAATGTTCAGCATCATTCTTGACATTAGCACTTTTTTCACCTATATTTGTGTTAATGATCAGAATTGCAGAAAACTGATCAAATATTATTATATAACGAAGGGGGCTTTTCCTATGTTTGGTAAAAAAGCAGATGACAAAATCGCCAAGAAACAGGCGGAGCAGGAAGCAAAAGACAAGGCGGCTATGGAAAAATTCGGTGTTGATTTCGACAGTTACACTTCGGAAGACATCAAAGAAAAGAATGTCGCATCTCTTAAAGAAATCGCATCCAGTCTTGCAGGTTCAAAAATGTATTCTTTCGGAAGTCTTTTAAGTGGAAATTCAAATGAAACTTTCGCACTGGAAATGTCACGCGCACAGGTTGAACAGAATTTCATTCTTATGCGTCAGAACGAAGAAATCATCCGCCTGTTGAAGCAGATTGCAGAAAAATAATTCTCTTCTTTTTTTGTACATATTGTCATCGCACAGATCCCGATCAGTGTCATGTATTTGATCTGTTTTCGTGATATTGCACAAAAGGCAGCGACCATTCTTTGATCGCTGCCTTTTTCATTATTCCATTTTCTTACCTTTTAGGTACTCGCAAAACAGCTTGTCTTCCTCTTCGTCCGCTTTCTTTGCTGCCGCTGTTATTGATAACATGAAAATAGTTGTCACAGATCCAAACGCCGCAGACACGATTGCTGTGACGATGTATGATACCGGAACCATCGTTATTCCTCCGGAATAAATTCTGTGTGTTCTGGATCTCCTGAAATCCAGTATCCGTCTGTCGTCTTATAAAGTACCCTGTCACCGATCTTTGCTTTCTTCTCGACTTTCTTTTCATCAAACATCGTCACGCCACAAATCGCATCGTCTTCAAACGAAGGTCTTCTGCGAAGGCGAAGTCTTCCTTCAAACACTCTGCGGATCGTTCCATGTACTTCTTCTTCGCTTCTGGCTGCTGCCGCCGCTGCTTCAACGTCTTCTGCTGTGATTTCGTCCATTATTTCTTTCACTTCTTCAGCCGAAACTTCACCAACTTTTTCTCCGGTTTCATCATATGCATTCACAGATCCATCCGGTTTTTCTTCCAGTGCTGCATCATCGGGAACGTCATCTGTCACCTCAACTTTCAGCGGATACAGTTTTACACCTTCTTCATCCCATACTGACAAGCCATCCTTTTCTGCTGCCTTTTTTGCGTTCTGGATTGTTTTGTATCCCTTATTCGCTTTTTCATCGAAAGTGTTTCCAACATAAAACATCTGTTTCCCTCCTTCCTATTTTGCTTTCAGGTAACTGATTGAACTGAATCCGATATACTCCACTCCATCAAGCGTCACAGTAATGTATAACCATTTCGTTCCATTCGATGTATTATAATAGCCGTAATTATGCACTGTGGTTCCTTTCGGAATACAGCACAAAGCCTTTTTGTTCTTTCCAGCGTCGTTTCTGCAATACAGATCAGCTGTTGTGACGTAGGATCCCGCCAGCTTCTTGTCGTACTCTCTCGCATAGCATGTTGACTTGACGGTTTTGCTGATGGTCTGATCTGCTGGCTGTGGCTTCGTAGTTGTTGCCGCTGATCCATTCAGAATTCTGTTTACTTCTTTCTGAATAGCATCCGGATCATAACCACTTGCCGAAAGTGCTTTTCTTCTTGCTTCTCCGTTCCCCCACTGTCCCGCAATTACTTCATGCGCTACGGTTGACACGCTCTTTCCCGGTGTATTTACTGGCTTGCTTTCCGCCTGATCGCTGTCATATTTTGGTGTGATAAATCCTCGAATATATCTTCCATTCAGTGATACGGTTCTTTTCTTAACGCTGTCGCTGTAATTCCCTTCGGTAACGACAAAATATCCTGCTGCCTGATTAACATATGTAACCGTTCCAACATGATCCGGTGTTCCGGTATTATCGCCCACGCCGTTATCCTGCCAATCATACAGCACCGCTTCGCCCAGCTTCGGAACGTGTGCGTCATTTTCTTCCCATACGCCCATCTGCTTCGCTCTTTCAATCAGATAATAGCAGCTGATTTCAATCGGCATAATTGCCGTATATTTCAACGCGACGGCAAGTGCTGACCAAGTGCAAGCGCACCACGCCCATCCATACGCCATTTTTGTCCCGCGCGGGAATGCACCTGTGAAACTATTGTAAATATCAATAATTGATTTATATGATCCATCCGCTTCATTTTTTCCGATCCAGCTTTCTACCAGATCCACAACCGCCTGTCTTGAATACATTTTTGCACCTTCTTCCCCTGATTTATCCACATTGTCCACAACGTACTGTTTAATCCACCGCACGCAACACTGATGTCTGCTTTCAAACTTTTTATCCCCCACCTGATTATCATTGCTTGTATCCTTCTGATCTAAGATCAGCGATGCATACACTGTATCAGGTGTGTATGGCTTTTTCGCTCTCGCAAAAATTCGTTTTACTGGTTTTGAACCACCAAGATGTTCTACTTCGCACCACATCATCTGTGCCTGTATATTATCAACGCCGTATGCTTCAGCTTCAGCGATATATTTTTCCATCAGTTCCTTGAATAAATCATCCTGACACTTCTTTCCTGTATCCGTTGTGATAATCGCAATCAATGCAGCTTTTTCTTTTGCTGTCGGATTCCATCTTGTAGCTTCCCAGTCTACTGACAGTTTCTTTTCGATTCCTGCTGTGTCAGCAGTCCTGAAGGCTTTCGGATCTGCCTTCAGGATCATCTGACACAATCTTCGACCTTCATTCCCATAATTTTGCGCCCAGCCTAATGTACACGTTTTTTCATTGTCTGCATTTGCTGCTTTTCCGGCATACGCACCATATTTTCTTTTTCCGTATGTCTGCCCGCCAGATTCCACGCCGCCGATAATGTTGGTCAAAATTGTCAGATATTCTTTTTTCATTACTGTTCACCATCCTTTGACACAGATGCTTTTCGTGTCAAAACTTCGATTGCATTTTGGATCACTGTCGGAAGTGGAATTCCCATCAGTCCTGCGTTTTCCGTGATGCTGATCAATTCATTTGCCATGAATCCAATGATCACTGCATTGCGAATATAATTTACACCCAGTGCAAGATCCAGACGGTATGCGATCAACACAAACAGCAATGTCACACCTTTTCTGCACAGCCCCTTCCATCCGGCTCTGCTTTCCAACACTCCGTTTTCTGTTTTTCTGCTGTTGTGAAAAATTCCCGCAACAATCAGCCCCGATAAATAATCAATCACCATAAAGATCACCAACGTCACAAGTGCCTGATCCCATCCACCGAAAGCAGCTGCAATCGCGCTTCCCACTACTCCAACAGCAGTGCAGATTCCTTCTTTCATGTCATATCCTCCTTAGTTTCATTTCGATCCTGTCAAGATCATCTTCTGCCTGTTTTCTTTCTTCCGAAAGATCGGCAGGGAAGACCGCGCCCGCGATCCTCTCCTGCTCGATCAGGACAGCCTGTTTTCTGACGATGTCTGCCAGCTTTTCCGTTACGTCGCACATCATGTCGACGACTTCCAGCAGGCTTCGCCCATGTCTGCCCCTCCTTACTGTTCTTCGCTCTCTTTGATCAGATCTTCGCATCCACTTTCGATCAGGATCTGTTCGACCTTGTCTTTCAGAAGGCGCGGCACTCTTTTGTACAGTGCAATCGCTTCTTCTTTTGTTTCCGCATACATGATCTTCTGCGCCCATAACATAGCCATCATCGTTTCGCCCTCCTTTCCGAATAAAATTTTGTATATTGAATGCCTAACAAAATTAAGCATATACAAGCTCCGACATTTCCAGCAGACAGGATTCCAGCATTTCATTCTTTTCCTGAAGTTTCTGAATTTCAACGGTCATTTCTGCCCGCGTCATTCCCCCGCTTTCCGGATCCGGTTCATCATCTTTCATGTCTTCGTCTTTTCCAGCCTGATCAGTCTTCCCGTACTCCCAGTATTTTTCAAAGTCATCTTCGATCTGTTTTGTCGTGATCGTGCTGTCCGCCGGAAGTTCAAACACTACTTCATCAAAACGGTACATCTTCCGATCCTTTGCGTCTTCCTGACGGTATTCCTTGATATTGTCCGCCATCCTGACGGTCATTGCGCCACCCGGAAGATTTTCCATCATTACCTTTTCCGGCTTCTGATCTGCATCTACGTTCAAGTAAATCATGCAATTCCTCCATTCTTTTCTGATATTCCAGTTGTCCATAGAATCCATTTACGCGATGTGCCACCTGAAGCAGTTCTTCCGTGTGGTATCTTTCTTGTAAATGGAATGAATCAGATTGTTCAATATAGCTGTTATACGATATTATCTTCTGTGCCCGTTCACGGCGCAGTGTTCCATCACGCTTCAGCTCTCTATATCCACGGATCAGCTGTCGCAGGTTCCGCCTTCGCTTTTCTTCTTCAATCGGCAACAGCTTGACAATTCCTGTCGTTTCTTTTATTTGCAAGTGCTGATTCTTTGTCATCCACTTGTCCAATGCTTTCACTGCCCTCTGTTCTCCTTTTATGGATCCGGATCCTATCGAAAAATCATCCATAAATGTTCCGCAGCGTATAACATATGGTATCTTTTTCCCTCTTCGCGTCGATCCCAGTGTATACAGATAGCGGATCGCATACGACATCGTAAAATTAAAGAGCCATGCATCAAGATACCCGCCGATGATCAGATGTCCGCCCGGTGCGACGCTCTTTAAATATTTCAGCAGTCCGATCGCATATCTTGCTTTCGGGATTTCCATCATCACCAGATCTATACATACATCATATTGAAGTGAAGCATATGCATGTACAACATCTGTTTTTCTCACATATTCTATTCCCAGCGATTCCTTCAGGAAATAACGCAACATCTGATCTTTCAGCATTGTCTGCCCGTGTCCCGGAATGCTTGCGTGTTGCGTCGGAAGCAATCGCGCCTGAATCAATGGTTCTATCATCAATTTCGTAATATGACCGATCAGCTGATGCATAATGCACAACAGTGCAATGTCCCTGATCTTTCCTGTCATTCCATCCGGACGCTGCCGGATCGTCACTGGTTCCATATCATCCGGTTCTATTCCGTGATCGACCAGATCTTCCACAATCCCAAGCATTACCAAGCCAATCGCTTCAACAGCTTCATTTTTATACTTCCACGATCCGGATAAATCATCTATTTTTATATCGTCGCGTGGAATTCCTGCATACTTTTCAATAAACGTCAGTACATCGTTTCTTCTCCATTTTCCTTTGAAACATTCAACAACTGCCTGTTCGCACAGCTGCCTGCTTAACTTTTTATATCTCTTTTTATGTGCCATCTTATTTTTACTTTATGTGTGAAGCGACTTTCGGTTGCGACAGATCCTTGAATCAGGATTCGTCTTGTTACTACTTGCCGCACGCATAACCCACGGTTATACATGCCAGTTTCCCGGCTTCCGGTTTTACTGATTTTCGCTTATGCGCGGATATACAGACGCATTTCAGCAAGTTTTCACCTGCCTTCATAAATACATAAATTCGCGGACGACTGTTCCAGTTCGAGTTACCCGGCGCATTGTTGCCATTCTCCGCAGCCAGACCAGCATTCCCGCCATTGTTCAAGTTCGCAAAACGCCACGGGCAGCGAACCCCGGCGGAGGAGGTACCGTAGAAAGCCGACTTAAAATAAGTCGTTGAAGATCCGCCGATCAGCTTCGGAAACAGCACACCCAACTTTGACT
>OMBL01001237.1_pt1 | contig 9650 bp, 9 predicted proteins | sample 1644871 | NCBI WGS metagenome assembly OMBL01 (sample SAMEA103958115, study PRJEB25191) | human gut metagenome | biome: human-associated habitat [ENVO:00009003]; feature: intestine environment [ENVO:2100002]; material: feces | place: Germany | collected 2013/2015
TGGGGCTGGTGGCTTTCTGCGTCTGAACGATTCGCTTATTTTGCGAAGAAATATGTGTAGAGGTTATAGTCCCGCTCCCGTGTGATCAAGCGGAGCCAGATATGAAAATGCGCCGTTTCCGCGTACAGATTAAATTCCGTGGGCTCATTTGTCGGCTGGGCATACAGCCGGCACATCCGCGTGACGCGCATTGTAGATACGTTTCTGGAACATGCACGCGTCTGGTACTTCGGTAACGGCGGAAAGCCACAGCTCTTCCTCGGTTCGCCCGACTGGATGCGCCGTAACCTCTACCGACGGATTGAAGCAGTGGTTCCAGTCCTCGACCCTGCTCTTCGGCAGGAGCTGACAGACATGTTGGAAATACAGCTGGCAGACAAACGCAAAGCCTGCTTCGTAGACGCCCAACAGCACAACTGCTGGAAATCCACACATCCACAAAAAGAGAAAGTCCGTTCGCAATACACCTTCTATGAGTATCTGAAACAGAAAGAGGAACGGATCGCCCAATAAAAGCGTATCGACTCATTACGATTTCAGCCTCTATTCCTCCAACGGACAGAGTTGAATGGCCGTTCCGCCGCTACGTGCCTGCCAGATGGAGAGTGTGTCCGCATTTGTCACTTCACGCTCTTCTATTTCAATGGCCGTGGGATTCGTTTCATAATCGGCTTCCGAAGCATCCCGATAGATAACAGCCTTATATTTCCGATTTGCATCGAGGAAGGAAAGACTAATCGAGGTCGTACGTGCTTCGTCACCCGTGATACTGCCTACATACCAGCATCCCTCTCCCTTATCGCGACGGGCAATGGTGACATAGCTGCCGATACATGCTTCGGGCACCACGGTCTTGCTCCAGTCTGTGGGACAGGAAGTGATGAAACGGAAAGGTTTCGGGTTGGCCTCATAGTTTTCAATCTCATCCGAGGCCATTTGTAAGGGTGAATAAAGCACTACAAAGAGTGCCAATTGCTTGGCCAGCGTCGTATGTACACGGGTCTGGGGCATCACGTCGTTGACAAAACGGAAAGTAACAGGTGTGAAATCCATTGGTCCTGCCAATCCACGGGTGAAAGGCAAAACGGTAGTATGAGAAGGAGGATTGCCTCCATCGGCATCCCAAGCATCCCACTCTTGTCCACGTACTCCTTCTTGAGTCATCAGGTTAGGATAGGTACGCTGCAATCCAGTAGGTATTACCGGTTCATGGTTATCAATACAGATACGATGACGAGCGGCGACTTCGATTACCTTACGATAGTGGAGCACCCCGAACTGGCTACTATGACGCTCCTTCCCATCGAGCAAATCGCCCACATAACCCGTCTTTACCTGGTGTACGCCATATTTTTCATAAAAAGCAAAACCGTCCTCCATCTGTTTCTCGTAATTTTCGATGTGGCCACCCGTCTCGTGATGACCTATCAAAGAGACTCCTTTGCTACGGCCATAATCCGTGATACGACGGATGTCGAAATCAGCATAAGGCTTAGTGAAACTGAAATTCCAGGTAGCCCAGTCTTCATTCCATCCTTCTACCAGTACACCGCCAATGTTATGGGCAGCAGCAAAGTCGATATGGCGCATCGTATTTTCGGTAGTTGCTCCATGTTGCGGACCGGCATGCCAAGTGTTGTGTTTCATGTGATAGGCCCACCAGATACCAATGTAACGCATAGGCTTTATCCACGACGTATCTTCTATACGACAAGGTTCGTTCAGATTCAGCATGAGACGGGAAAGCAACAAATCACCGGCCGACCTGGCCACAATCATGGTGCGCCAAGGAGACACACGTGTATCGGTGACACGCACCTTCTCGCCTGTGCTCCAGGGAGTCAGGGCAGCACGCAACGTCACCTTTCCTGTGTTATCCGGCTGTTCGACCGGCTTCAGGTTCATGGCAGCATAATCTGTAAGATTTGCTTCATGAATAGCCAGATACAGGCTGTCGCCTGCTTCAATCGTAACCGGTGTACTCACCCACCCCATCCAGCTGAGAGGCTTTTTCTCGAACAGGGCTTCATAAAATCGTACCCCTTCTACAGGGATACTCCAGGCATCATAATCAGCAGGGAAAACAAATTCGGTCATTTCATCATCGATAAGAAAATTCTGTAACTGCTCCTGACGCGGGAATTCATACCGAAAACCTATGCCATCATCGAAAAGACGGAACACAATGTTTAATTCACGACCCAAAGAAGCTTTTTCCTTCAGGAAAACCTTCAGCTCATTGTAATGATTGGAAATCTCGGATTCCTCTCCCCAAACTGGTTTCCACACTTCCTGATGCGATTCGTGTTTGACATCCACCAAAGCAAAACCCGAAACCAAACTAGGAGCATTCTTCAGAACGAGTCCCAAACGAGAAGGTAACAAAACATCTTTACCAGCTCGCTTTAAACAGTAAATAGGAGTACCTTCTTCATCCAACGTAAATTCCAAGGAAAGTTGTCCATCAGGAGAAGTCAACATTGTCTGAGGCGACTGACAGGAAAACATACACAGCCCTAAACACCAGACAAACAGAATCTGTAACAGTTTTGTCCGCTTCATAGTTCTTACTACTTAAAATTAACGTAATTTCGATATAAGTTAAACAAGTATCAGTCTGCTCGCATAAATATGACAGAAAAACGCCCAGCAGCATCCGACTGGCATATTTGAGCGCTAAAGTTAAAGAGATTTATTTTACAAGCGAACATCTTCTGCCTATTTTTGGCACCACCACAAAGAAAATTCCCTTGTAGAAGTCCGTTAGAACTTTGCGTATATAAACTTCTTCTGCTGCAGTTTTGTAACATGATTGTAATATGTATGACAATTGCCTGTAACACAAACATACGTTCTTTGCAAACTGAAATAAAATACAATACATTTTTATATGGAAACTATCTATTTAGGAATCGTTCTCTTCCTGTTCGTCCTCGCAATTTTCGATCTTGTGGTGGGCGTAAGCAACGATGCCGTCAACTTCTTGAACTCTGCTATCGGAGCCAAGGCGGCATCTTTCAAGACTATCATCTTCATTGCAGGCGTAGGAGTCTTCATCGGTGCGGCACTCAGCAACGGTATGATGGACATAGCCCGACACGGCATCTATCAACCGCAACACTTCTACTTCGCGGAGATCATGTGTATTCTACTGGCCGTCATGTTGACGGACGTCGTCCTATTAGACGTATTCAACACGATGGGTATGCCTACTTCTACCACCGTCTCTATGGTGTTTGAGTTGTTGGGAGGTACGTTCGCTTTAGCTCTGATTAAGGTGTATGGCAGTAATGGTGATTTGGGATTAGGCGACCTTATCAACACGGACAAAGCACTATCGGTCATCATGGCCATCTTCGTGTCGGTAGCCATTGCGTTTTTCTTCGGTATGCTGGTACAATGGTTGGCACGTATCGTCTTCACGTTCAACTACAAGAAGCACATGAAGTATAGTATCGGCATTTTCGGAGGTATAGCCGCTACGAGCATCATCTACTTCATGCTGATAAAAGGGCTGAAGGACAGTTCCTTTATGACTCCCGAATACAACCATTGGATACAAGCGCACACGCTGGAACTGGTGGGTGCCTTTTTCGTGTTCTTCACCGTCCTGATGCAGGTGCTCCACATCTGCAAGGTGAACGTTTTTAAGGTTGTTGTGCTGATGGGTACGTTTGCCTTGGCATTGGCTTTTGCAGGAAATGACCTGGTGAACTTCATCGGTGTGCCTTTGGCCGGTTATTCTTCGTTCCTGGATTACACGGCCAACGGACAAGCCGCAGGTCCCAACGGTTTCCTGATGACTTCTTTACTTGGTTCCGCACAAACCCCTTGGTATTTCCTGTTAGGTTCGGGTGCAGTCATGGTCATTGCCTTAGCTACTTCGAAGAAAGCCCACAACGTCATCAAGACTTCCGTAGACTTGTCCCGCCAAGACGAGGGTGAAGAGAACTTCGGTAGTACGCCGATCGCCCGCACACTGGTACGTTTCAGCATGACACTTGCCACCGGCATCTCAAAAATAACTCCCGAAAGCACCAAACGCTGGATTGATACCCGTTTCCGCAAGGACGAAGCTATCATAGCCGACGGAGCCGCCTTCGACATGGTGCGCGCTTCTGTCAATCTGGTACTGGCCGGACTACTCATCGCGTTGGGTACTTCACTGAAATTGCCCCTATCTACTACCTATGTAACCTTCATGGTAGCCATGGGTAGCTCATTAGCTGACCGTGCTTGGGGACGTGACTCTGCCGTTTTCCGTATTACGGGCGTGTTAAGTGTCATTGGCGGATGGTTCATCACCGCGGGAGCCGCTTTCACCTTCTGCTTCTTCGTGACCTTATTCATCCATTATGGCGGCACAGTAGCTATTATCCTGCTGATAGGTGTGGCCGTATTCCTGCTAATAAGAAGCCAGATAATGTTCAAAAAGCGCAAGGCTAAAGAGAAAAAAGACGAAACTTTAAAACAACTATTGAGCAGTTCCGATAACGCTGAAATCCTGCGCCTGTTGCAGACGCATACCCGTGAGGAGCTTGGCAAGATATTGGCGTTTACCGAAGAGAACTTCGAGCGCATCTCCACTTCTTTCCTACATGAAAATCTGCGCGGCCTGCGCCGCTCCATGGGCTCGGTAAAGTTTGAGAAACAGCTCATCAAGCAAATGAAACGAACAGGTACACTGGCCATGAGCCATCTGGACAATAACACCATCTTGGAGAAAGGGCTCTACTATTATCAGGGAAATGACTTCGCCAGTGAACTGGTATATAGTGTAGGCCGCTTGTGCGAACCTTGCTTGGAGCATGTGGACAACAACTTTAAACCGCTGGATGCTATCCAAAAAGGCGAGTTCGCAGATGTTACGGAAGGCATCACCTACCTTCTGCAAGTATGCCGCAGCCGTATCGAAAATAATAATTACGATGACATGGATACAGATATCCGTAAAGCTAATGAGCTGAACGGCCAACTGGCTCATCTGAAACGCGAGGAGTTGCAACGCATCCAAAGTCATACAGGCAGTATTAAAGTAAGCATGGTCTACCTGACCATGGTGCAGGAAGCGCAGAACGTGGTAACCTACACCAGCAACCTGCTAAAGGTCAGCCGCAAGTTCCAGGCAGAAGAATAAAGGAAACAGTTTCCTTTCCTTAACGAGAGGAAATATCTAAACAGAGCGGAGGATCCGAATACGCATTGACGTTTCGAGATCCTTCGCTCTGTTTTTATATCCTGGAGATTTCAGTATTTACCCTGATCATATTCAGACTGTAAAAACATATCAAAGTAAGAGTTAAGCCCTTGCAAGCATAAACTAAGCGAACAAAACAGAAAGACGGAACAAGCTCTAATACCACAACCGTAAACACCTACATTAGCGACGTAAAGTGGCACTTGAGCCGCGTAAAGAGGGACTTTAGCAGTCTAAAGAGCAACTTTAGAAATGCAACAAAAATATCCTGGATTATGATACAAAAAAAAGAGCGCACATCAAAGATGCACGCTCTCGCAATTTTTATAGAAAGTTTTATCAAGCTTCTTCTGCAACTACTTCGAAAGGAATTTCTACAGAAACTTCTTTGTGCAGTTTAACAACTGCTTTGTAGTGACCAACTTCCTTCACAGCGTCTTTTACAACGATGATCTTACGATCAATATTGTGACCCAATTTTGCCAACTCGTCAGCAATCTGAATGCTTCCTACAGAACCGAAAATAGTACCTGTAGAGCTTACCTTCGTGGCAATAGTCAGAGAAACGCCTTCCAGCTTTGCAGCCAATTCTTCAGCATCTTTTTTGATTTTCTCCAACTTGTGAGCACGCTGCTTCAATTCTTCCGCCAACATCTTTTTTGCAGACGGAGAAGCGATAACGGCCTTACCGGTAGGGATGAGGTAGTTGCGACCATAACCGGACTTTACAGTCACGATGTCGTTCTTATAACCCAAGTTTATTACGTCTTCTTTCAATATAATTTCCATACTATCTCCTCCTTATTATTTCATCATGTCAGTTACATAAGGCAGCAATGCCAAGTGACGGGCTCTCTTAACAGCTTGAGCCACACGACGCTGATACTTCAAAGAAGTACCTGTAATGCGGCGGGGAAGAATTTTACCCTGTTCGTTCAGGAATTTCTTCAGGAACTCAGGATCTTTGTAATCGATGTACTTGATACCGCTCTTTTTGAAACGGCAGTATTTTTTCTTCTTAACGTCTACTGAGGGCGGAGTTAAATATCTGATTTCTGATTGAACTTGTTGTGCCATGATTAATCCTCCTTTTTAGTTGATTTTACACTTCTTCTTTTTACAGCGTATTCGGCAGCATACTTGTCTTGTTTGAAAGTCAAGAAGCGGATTACACGCTCGTCACGACGGAAGTTAACTTCCAGTTTCTCGATTACAGAAGGCTCTGCATCGAACTCAATCAGCTGATAGAAACCTGTAGACTTCTTCTGGATAGGATAAGCCAGTTTCTTCAGTCCCCAGTTCTCTTCATTTACAATCGCAGCACCTTCAGCAGTAAGGATGCCTTTGAATTTCTCTACCGCTTCCTTCATCTGAACGTCAGACAAAACGGGAGTTAAAATGAAAACGGTTTCGTAATGATTCATACTCGTTTGATTAAATAATTTTAGTTGATTTAAAAATTGCGGTGCAAAGGTAGGCATTTTATTTTGAACTACAAACATTTAATATTTTTTTATTCGTCAATGTAGGATTTATCAGGCAAGAAAACTACCTTTGCAAGGTTGTTTAAACAATATTTCATGATAGAACAGTTCAATTTTGACATGAGGCTGATTTTTGCCATCCTGAACGGAAAGGTATCGGCAGCCATCAACCGGAAACTCTCACGTAACTTCCGACAAAACGGAATGGAAATCACACCCGAACAATGGACCGTACTCATCTTTTTGTGGGAAAAAGACGGAGTGACGCAACAGGAACTGTGCAACGCCACCTTTAAGGACAAGCCTAGTATGACCCGACTGATAGACAACATGGAACGACAGCATCTGGTAGTGCGCATATCGGACAAGAAAGATCGCCGCACCAATCAGATACACTTGACCAAGGACGGAAGAGAGCTGGAAACCAAAGCGCGTCGCGTGGCTAATCAAACCTTGAAAGAAGCCCTGAAAGGAGTAAAGCTGGAAGAACTGAGCGTAGGACAAGAATTACTAAAAAAGATCTTCTTCAATATCAAAGACTGAAAGGGGCGGTTCACAGCCCTTCAAACATCACAGAAAAGGGGAAAAAACAAATGAAATTGGACCATTAACAGTTTTTTTGCACAAATAATTTCGCTTGTTAAAGAATTATGCTTTTCTTTGTGACTGAATTGCATGAATATAATAATCTATTAAAAATACACACAAATGAAAGGCTTATTGAAAAACTTGGGATTGATATTAATCCTGGTGGGAGCAATCATTCTGGTAGCATGCTCCTTCACTGGCAATGTTAACAACAATTCTATCTTGGGAGGTGCAGCAGCCGTTATCGTTATCGGCTTGATTACCTACATCGCTATCAACAAGAGAATTGCCGATTAATTCAAAATTCAGACAAAAAATATAAAAGGACGATTGCCAAGCAATCGTCCTTTTATATTTTATATCTATTCTGTCGCTTACTCCAAAGGACAAGCGACAGAATAGCAACTCTAAAATAGAGAAGTCAATTTTCCGGTTCAGGAGTAATCAGTTTGTAGCCCTTGCCATGAATATTTATGATTTCAATAGAATCATCTTCTTTCAGATGCTTGCGCAGCTTCGTTATGTACACGTCCATACTGCGGGCATTGAAATAATTGTCATCAATCCAAATCGTCTTCAAAGCAAAGTCGCGCTGAAGGATCTCATTAGCATGTGCACAGAGCAAGCCTAACAGTTCAGACTCTTTCGTCGTCAGTTTTGTCTGCTTTTCGGCTGTAGAAAGGATTTGCTTCTGAGTATCGAACGTAAATTTACCAATCTTATAAATGTTACTTTCCTTGTTTTTCTTACCACGCACACGACGCAAGATTGCTTCGATTCTGAAAGTAAGCTCTTCCATACTGAAAGGTTTGGTGATATAGTCGTCGGCACCAATCTTGAAACCTTCCAGAATATCATCCTTCAATGTCTTTGCCGTCAAGAAGATAATGGGAATTTCAGCATTGGCCGCACGCACTTCCTGCGCCAGCGTAAAACCATCCTTCTTCGGCATCATAACATCGAATACACATAAGTCATACTTATTTTTCAAAAAGGCTTTATACCCGGCCTCTCCATCGGGAAACAGGTCGGCAGCATAGCCTTTGGCCTGCAAGTATTCTCTCAGCAACATACCGAGATTCTCATCGTCCTCGCACAATAAAATTCGCAATTTCTCGTCCATATCAATCAGTTTTTAATAAAGGTAATGCAATAATAAATTTAGTTCCTACGTTAAGTTCGCTTTCAGCCCGGATGGTTCCCTTATGATCCATAATTATTTTTTTCACATAGGCCAGACCCAATCCAAAACCCTTCACATCGTGCAGATTACCCGTATGCACGCGATAGAACTTCTCGAATATTTTCTTCAAATTCTCCTTCTTGATACCGATACCATTGTCTTGTACCGAAATCATCAGTTTACCGGATTCATTCCATGTCCTTACCATCAAATGCAAGTCTACATCAGGACGTTTGTACTTCACTGCATTATCCATCAAGTTGAAAATCACATTCGTAATATGCATCTCGTCCACAAAGACATGCGCTTCTGCAGCTTCCAGTTCCGTATCAATCTTTCCATTATAACGCTCCACTTTCAAAGCAAAGGTATGAACAACCCCTTTGATCAGCTCGTTAGCATCTACATCTTTAGGCTTCAGCGTAGCCTTTTGTCTGTCGAACATCGACATCTGCAACACCTTTTCTACCTGAAACCTCAACCGCTTCGTCTCATCATTAATCACTCCCGAGATATGCTGGAACATGGCAGGAGACTTACCTACAGCCGGATCGTTCAACATCTGGGCAGCCAACGAAATTGTAGAAATCGGCGTTTTGAACTCATGGGTCATATTATTGATAAAATCGTTCTTCATTTCTGTCAGTTTCTTCTGACGGAATACGATATAAATCGTAAATATGAATGTAATGAGTAGTACAAAAGTAAAAATCATCGAAGGTATCATAAAGCTGACCGAATCGAAGATATAGTCCTTCTTTCCAGGAAAATGAACCTTCACAATACTCATCCGTGCCGGCGGATCGTTCAAGAACAGCGGCTGTGCATAAGAACTCTCACTTCCCTCATCGCTGTAGTCCGAACAACGATACACTTCCCGACCGTCACGATCAATCACCTTAAAATGATAGTCAAAATCTCCAATACCATTATCAATCAATCCAGACTTAATGTATTGATCCAGATTTTTGAAATTGACTCTTTCCTCTATAGGCTTATCGCTGGCATGATAAAGCATATTGAAAACCACATCATCTACCAAAGCACGCTGATACAAATAACGGTTCTTAATCATATCAGCCAACGAACGAGACGTCTGAGGAATGGTCTTCGCACCATGTTTGCGCGAAATCATAGCTCGCGGTAACTCGGATGGTTGGTTGGAGAACGTCTTCAACTCGACCGAAGAACGTATTGT
>OMBL01001254.1_pt1 | contig 9548 bp, 8 predicted proteins | sample 1644871 | NCBI WGS metagenome assembly OMBL01 (sample SAMEA103958115, study PRJEB25191) | human gut metagenome | biome: human-associated habitat [ENVO:00009003]; feature: intestine environment [ENVO:2100002]; material: feces | place: Germany | collected 2013/2015
ACAGTCATCGGGACATCGGAGGACTTGAGCGATATAACAATATTGTCAAAATCGCACTCCTCAAGCAGGCGCACATGTCCCATTGCGCTGTCCACAAGAGCCTGTGCGGTGGGAGCGCCGTATTTGGCGAGAATATCCTTCTCGATAGAGCCGCTGTTGACGCCAACCCTTATCGGGATACCGTTATTGGCGCAGGCATCGGCAACAGCCTTGACTCTGTCTTTCGAGCCGATGTTGCCAGGATTGATGCGTATTTTATCAACGCCCGCAGAGATGCTTTCGAGCGCGAGTCTGTAATCAAAATGTATATCCGCGACTATCGGCACTTTTACTGCCTCTTTGAGAGCCGGGATGAGCTTCACCGCATCCATATCGGGTATTGCGGCGCGGATTATCTGGCATCCGGCTTTTTCGAGAGCCTTTGCCTGCCTCACGCTGCCCTCAATATCATGCGCGGGGATATTGAGCATCGACTGGACGGCTATCGGAGAGTTGCCGCCGATAGTCAAATTGCCTATTCTAACTTCTTTGCTTTTTCTGCGTTCAAATGCCATAATTCTAACCTCTTATCAAACTGACAATATCTTTGAATGAAATCACAGCCATAAATGCGAGCAGAAGTATCATGCCGACCGCATGAACCCACTTTTCGAATTTCTGCGGGATGGGTCTGCGGATAATAAGCTCGATAAACATAAAGAACAGTCTGCCGCCGTCAAGCGCCGGGATGGGCAGGAGATTGAACAGACCGACATTAATAGCTATCAGCGCCATAATAGTCAGAAGCGGAGTCCAATCCATTGAAGTCGACGAAGCCGACGCCGCATCCGCAACATAGTTTATAATGCCTATCGGCCCCGAGACCTCGTTTAGTCCGTATCGTCCGGTTATCAGGTCAAAAAGGCTTATCCAGGCCATGCGGCCTATTGATATACTCTCAAGAAAAGCGTTCTTTGTGACGCTCAAAAATGTCGGTTTAACTCCGACGATAACAAAATCGTAGTGAATGCTTATCAGATTCTCCTGACCCTCTATGGGGCTGGTTTGAAACTTAACATCCTTGAGCTCGACTTTTTTTCCGTCTCTTTTGACGACAAAATCCATAACGCCGTCATCGTCGCGCATCATGAGAAACGTTATATCATATTGGGAATAGACTCGCTTGCCGTTTATTTTGACTATCTTATCCCCCGCCTCAAGTCCGCTCGCGGCGCTCGTCGCGTTGTCATAGAAGGAGCGTATCTGAGTGGTGCCGATAAGATCGGACTGGCAGAGCATAATGGCGACGATAATGACGCCCATGATAAGATTGACGGTAGCTCCGGCATAGTTTGTATCGCCCTTCTTCTTTTTGAAGATGGCGGGACCCATGCCGATAGAGAACTCGTTGACCTTGACCTTGAAAAGCTTTGCAAAAAGGAAATGGCCGAGCTCATGGAACATTATTACGATGCCGAAGAAAAGTATGGCCACAAGAAACGGCCAGACCTTGCTCCAAACTGTCGAAAACGACAGCGCGGTGTTTAAAAACATATAAAATATCCTTTCGACCCGTGAAAATATCAGCAGCCGAACATCTCATGCACTTTTTCTCTTGCGCGGGAATCGGCGAGGAGAATGTTTTCAAGGCTGTCGCACGGTAAAAATTCGGTTGAATCGAGCACACCCGACACTGCGTCGGCGATATCGAGGAACTTTATCTTTCCCTCTCTGAACAGCTTATTTGCAGCTTCGTTAGCGCCGTTTGCCGATGCGGGATAAATGCCGCCCTTTGTTATCGCCTGCCTGCAAAGATTGATGCAGGAAAAAGTATCATAGTCTGGCTGCTCAAAGGTGAGCGTTTTCCACTCCTCGAGTCGGAGCTGTTTTGCGGGGCTCTCGTAACGCTCGGGATAAGTCAGCGCATACTGTATTGGCACGCGCATATCCGGCACGCCGAGCTGGGCTATAACTGAGTTGTCGACATATTCGACGAGCGAATGAACCACGCTCTGACGGTGAACAAGAATGTCTATTTTATCGGCTGGCATGTCAAAGAGCCACGCCGCTTCGATAAGCTCAAGTCCCTTGTTCATCATTGTAGCAGAATCGATGGTAATTTTTGCGCCCATGCTCCAGTTCGGATGCTTGAGCGCCTGCTCAACGGTTACGTCTTTCAGGTCATCGCGTGTTCTGCCGAAGAATGGTCCGCCGGAAGCAGTCAGAATAAGACGTTTGACGCTCTGTTTTCCGGGGCTTCCCTGAAGCGACTGGAATATTGCGGAATGTTCGCTGTCGACCGGGAGAATCGCCACACCCTTTTCTTTGGCGCGGGTTGTGACAAGCTCGCCGCCGGCAACAAGAGTCTCCTTATTGGCGAGGGCGATATCATTGCCCGCCTCGATAGCGGCAAGGGTCGGCTTGAGACCGGCTATGCCGACAATACTATTGAGCACCTTATCGGCATCAAGCTGAGCTGCGGCACATATGCCTTCTTCGCCGCCGAACACTTTTGTATCAGTATCGGCGACTTTTATTCTGAGCTCCGCCGCTCTGCTTTCATCGGCAACAGCCGCTATCTCGGGCTTAAACTCCCGGATCTGCTTTTCGAGCAGGTCGATATTTGAATTCGAGGTCAGCGCTTTGACCGTAAAATTCCGAAGTCTTGCGACATCGAGTGCCTGGGTGCCTATAGAACCGGTAGAGCCGAGAATGACCATGCTTTTCATAGGATCACGCTCCCACGCTGAGAATCAGCGAAATAATGGCGTAGAGCATCGGCATAACGAAGCTGTAGCTGTCGAATCTGTCCATGATGCCGCCGTGACCGGGGAAGATGGTTCCGAAATCCTTTTCGCCGAAGTTCCTCTTGATAACGGACGCCGAAAGGTCGCCGCCGATGCTGATAGCGGAGAGGAACATCGATGTTGCGGGAATCATCCACCACTTTATTGTGTCGTTCTTGAAGAAGAAATAATCAAAAATGAAGAAGAAAGCGAGGTTGAAGAGCATAGTTATAACTATTCCGCCGATTGCGCCCTCAACACTCTTTTTCGGGCTGATATTCGGAGCGAGCTTATGCTTGCCGAACTTTCTGCCGACAAAATACGCAAATGTGTCGTTGAGCCATGCGGACAGCAGCGCCGTAAAGATAATAAAGAACACATGTGACTGCTGGAACAGATCCGGACGGCTCAGGCAGAGATTTCTGAGCAGGGTTATTGTCGACATAACATACGGCACGATAAGGCCGCAGAACATCGACATAACGACATCTTCAAACTTTGTTTTCTTATAGTTGCCGAGCATGATGAACATCATGATTATGACATAGACAATTGCAATGACATATGTCGGGAACGGCAGCTTTGAAAAGAGCTTGTATTCATAGGCAAAGGGCATAAACGCGGCGAGAACTATGTTGATTATCATGAGAAGCTTGTTCTCAATCTTCGCAACATGCTGTATCTCATAGGACGCGATCAGTGATACGGCTGCTATAACTATGCCAAGAACAGGGGTGAACATAAAGGCAAGGACTGCAAGTCCGAAAAGAGCGCCTAAAACTCCGGTAATAACGCGCTGTTTCATCTTTCTCTCATCTCACTATAAAAATTATTTTCAGACCCCTCCGAAGCGTCTGCTGCGGTGTGCATATTCCTCAAGAGCAGCATCAAAATCCTGCTCGGTATAATCGGGCCAGAGGATATCGGAATAGATAAACTCCGAATATGCCGCCTGCCAGATGAGGAAGTTGGAAAGTCTGAATTCTCCGCTTGGGCGGATTATAAGATCGGGATCGGGCTGACCCGCCGTATAGAGATTGTCGGATATATCCTGCTCGGTCAGGCTCTCGGGTGTGCGCTCCCCTCTTGCGCACTGCTCGGCAAGCCGCTTGCAGGCGGACAGTATCTCATTTCTGCCGCCGTAGTTTATCGCGATGTTTACGGTCGTTCTGACCTTGTCTGCGGAACCGCGCTCAAGCTCGTCAACAAGCTCGAGAATATCGTCCGCAAGACCTTCGCGCTCTCCCATATATCTTATTCTGAGACCTTTCTGTGCATTCTCCTGCTCGCGCTCCTCAGCCTCGCGCAGGTACTCACGGAAAAGATCCATTATGCCGCTGACTTCCTCGGGCGGTCTGCGCCAGTTTTCCGTGGAAAAGGCGTAGAACGTCACATAGCGTATGCCTCTGTCTGCGGCGTATTCGCATATTCTTTTGAACACCTTCGCGCCCTGCTTGTGACCCTCGCCGCGTGGGAGTCCGCGCTGCTTCGCCCAGCGGCCGTTGCCGTCCATGATTATGGCGACATGCTTTGGAAGATGTTCGTTTTCAGGTGACTTTGTCATAGCAAAAATCCCTTTCTGTATTTAGGCAAAAAGGCATGACCGCCCGAAGCGCCCAGCCTTTTTGCTTCAAGGATCCGAAACAAATCAGATCGCCATTATTTCCTTTTCTTTCTCTGCAGCTACCGAGTCCGCTTCTTTGACGAACTTGTCGGTTATATCCTGCATTTCTTTCTCGCCGTACTTGAGATCGTCCTCGGTTATCTCGCCGTTCTTCTGCATCTTCTTGAGCTTATCCATGCAGTCTCTGCGGATAGAGCGGATGGCGACCTTGCAGTCTTCGGCAAGCTTCTTGACATCCTTGACTATCTCGCGGCGCTTATCCTCAGTCAGAGGCGGAAATGTCAGTCTGATAACCTTGCCGTCATTCTGCGGGTTGATGCCGAGATCGGAGGTCTGGATAGCCTTCTCGATGGGGTGAAGGGTCGAAGCGTCCCAGGGCTGGATGCAGAGGATTCTCGCCTCGACCACGGAGATAGCCGCAAGCTGATTTATCGGAGTGGCGGTGCCGTAATAATCAACGGTTATCCTATCGAGAACCGCCGCGGTAGCTCTGTTTGCTCTTATTGCAGCATACTCGCCCTTGAGGGAGCTGATGCTCTTACCCATTTTATCGCGTGCTGTTTGAAATACTGTTTCCATAATTTCAATCCTTTCTTGAAGAGAAGATCATATTTTCATCGGTCTTTCGCCGATCATTTTACAACTGTTCCGACATTTTCGCCTTTTATCGCCTTAACGATATTCTGAGGATCGTCGAGGTTGAAAACGAGAATCGGGATAGAATTGTCTCTGCAGAGAGAAGCCGCAGTGCCGTCCATGACCTTGAGGTCGTGGCTGAGAATCTCGTCGAACGAGAGGGTATCGTACTTCTTCGCATCCTCGAACTTGTGGGGATCCTTATCATAGACACCGTCAACATTCGTTGCCTTGAACATGATATCGGCATCTATCTCGAGCGCGCGTAGAGCGGCGGCAGTGTCGGTGGTGAAGAACGGATTGCCGGTGCCGCAGCCGAAGATAACGACTCTGCCCTTTTCAAGGTGGCGAACCGCCTTGTTGCGGATATAGGGCTCGGCTATCTGCTGCATGGCAATAGCGGTCTGGACTCTGACGGGCACCTTGAGATGCTCAAGGGCATCGGCGAGAGCGAGGGAGTTCATGACGGTGGCGAGCATACCCATATGGTCGGCTCTGGTTCTGTCCATATCGCCGCTCGAACGTCCGCGCCAGAAGTTGCCGCCGCCGACGACAAGGCCGACCTGAACGCCCATATTGACACATTCCTTGACTGCGGAGCAGATATTGAGAACGGTATCGTAGTCAATACCCATACCCTTTCCGCCGGCGAGCACCTCGCCGCTTATTTTCAGAAGTATACGTTTATACGTAAGCTCCATGTTACTGCCTCCATTCAAAAAAGCATAATTTTCCGCTACTATTTTACTTTATTTTGCGCAAGCTGTAAAGACAAAAAGACAAATTCACAGCAATTTAACAAAAAAAGAACACGGGAGACAAGATTCGCTTTTGTCTCCCGTGTTTAAGTCTGCGTTACTGCCTGTCGAGCGCCGCCTGAGCCTCGGATGTAAGCTTCGAAGTCTGGCGCTGAGCCATGACAAGATTATAATAAATGCCGCGCTTTTTGAGAAGCTCCGTATGCGTGCCGACCTCGGCAATTCTGCCGTTTTCGAGCACAACGAGCCTGTCCGCATGGCGCAGGGTCGAAAGCCTGTGGGCAATGGCTATTGTTGTTCTGTTCTGAACCAATCTGCCGAGTGCCTCCTGAATATGGCTCTCTGTCTCGGGGTCGAGCGCGCTTGTTGCCTCGTCGAGAATGAGTATCTTCGGGTCGCGCAGTATCGCTCTCGCTATCGCCACGCGCTGTCGCTCGCCGCCCGAAAGATTATAGCCGTTTTCGCCGACGACGGTATTATACCCGTCTTTTAGCTCCATTATGAAGCCGTGGGCGTTTGCCGCCTTTGCGGCAGAGAACACCTCTTCCGGAGACGCGTCCGGCTTTGCATAAGCGATATTGTCATAGACGGTGCCGGAGAAAAGGTACGTCTCCTGGAACACGACGCCCATATTCTCGCGCAGATAATACTGGTCATAATCGCGGATATCCCTGCCATCTATTCTGAGTGTTCCGCTGTCGACATCATAGAGGCGCATGACAAGGTTTATCATAGTGGACTTGCCCGCTCCCGAATGACCGACAAGACCTATCATCTCACCCGGTTTTATCTTCAAATTTATATCTTTGAGCACCGGCTCGTAGCTCTTATAGCCAAAGCCGACGGAATCGAACTCGACTTCGCCCGTTATCGGATATTTGCCGGCGTTTCTTGAATCGCCGACCTGCGGCTTTTCATCGAGAACCTCATAAATTTTTATAAGGCTCGTTGTGACCTCCGCTATCCAACGCGGCATATTGGCAAGCCAGTCGAGCGGCTTATAGATATACGAGAGCAGAAGCACAAAGCTCCACAGCTCGCCTGCGGTCATCGTGCCGTTTATAACCATTCTGCCGCCGAAATAGAGCACAAGGAAGTTGCCGGAGTTCATAAAGAAGCCTATTACAGGAAAGATAATCGCCCACATTCGTTCGTTACTCACGGAGATATCGGCAAGAGCCTTGCTCGCGGAAGAAAACTTTGCAACCTCGCGCTTTTCGCTGCCGAAGGTTTTGACAACACGGATGCCCTTGATTATATCGTGAAGTATCGAGTTCGCGCGGCTGTCATACCGCCACTGCTTATCATAGCGCAGATGGATATAGCGCTTGAAACTGTTGAGCGCGATAATGCAAAGCGGCGCGGGCAGGACTGCGAGAAGAGTCAGCAGCGGACTCATGCGCAGCATAAATATGCCGACGACGATAAAGAGTATAATCTGTTCGAGCGCATAACGACCTTTATCGACAAAGAAGTTCTGCACCGTGTTTGTATCGCGCGTGACGCGTTTTATAAGATCTCCCGCAGTTTTGCGCGACATGGACGAAACGGACATACGCTGGACTTTGTCATAGACAACGGAGCGCAGGTATTTTGAGAATCCGAGTCCTACGCTGTTCGCGGTGCGTCCCGAGAATATCTGGAAGATGTTTTCGAGCAGATAAGTCAGCGCCATGGCGACACCGATAATAATAACATTCTGCTTTGCGGAGAGTCCGCCGGACGAAAACGCCGACGAGAAGCTGTCGACAAGCTTGCCCTGGAGCACGGGCTGCACCGCAGACATAAGATTTGCAAGAGTGACGAGCACGCTCGACATGATAAGAGTCGGCATAAACTGCCGAAGCATTTTAAATGTTCTGCGCCATATGTAGCTCTTATCAACGCAGAACATACAGACATCGGTGCCCTTTGGATAGCGCCTGCCGCATACCGGGCATCGGTCGGCATTGTCGGCGCTGAGCTGCGGTTCTTCGCCTGTTTTTATATAGTGGTTGACTGCCTTGCAGAATTCGCCTATATCCTCCGCGGCACTCATGGAGAAGCGGCAGACGGTGATATTCTCGGCGCTGTCGTAATCCGAGCCGAGCTCATCCGCAAACGGCGATATCTCGATGCTTCCGCATCCGACATCGGTATACTGCACAAGCTCGCCGACATTTTCAAGCGAATGCGAAAACACCTCTTTGCCGTCTTCGAGCGCATAGACTGCGCCGTTCTCATACCGCAGGACACCGCGGCACGGCTTTGAATTCAAGTCAAGGTCATATTTTACCTCGGTCATATTTTAAACCATACGGCGCACAGCCGCTCCTTTCTTCAAAATTCATACAAAAATCAATACAGAAACGGTTCAATCTTCCTGCGCGTCCTCGGTTTGAGAACATTGATATCCGGAATTATAAAACGGTTGCCGTCGGCATCGGTAAGCATGACCGCGCCTGAATCAAGCATCTTGATGTTGCGGCTGATATCCTTGACGCCGAAGGTCTTTTTGAAGCCGTCTATCGACACATCGAAATAAAACGAGCCCATCTTCTCATCTATCGAATATATCTCGGATATCTGCGGGCAATAATAGCGCGCGGCGAGATCCTTTTCGATTATTTCTCTGCTCTCCGGCGGAAAATCGGCGGCGTTTCTTATTATGCCTATCTCATTCTTGTTCATATCGCTGACGCTGATATATTCAAACGGTCTGTGCAGAGGCAGAGTGCGCAGAAGGCGCACGCGGCGATAGTCTTTGTCCTCGGTTTTGAGGGCGGTAAAGCCGTTCGGATTTATATAGAATCTGCACTTTTCAGGGTCGAGGAAGTTTATTGACATAGTATTTAGTTCTCCCATTTTAACCCTCCTCAATCGATTATGCCAACAGCCTTGAGGGCTTCGGCCTGTATTTTATAGAGCTTATAGAACTCGCCGCGCTTTTTGAGAAGCTCGGCATAGCTGCCGTATTCAACCACTTCGCCCTCGCTTATGACCGCGAGCATATCGGCATCGCGGAGAGTCGAGAGACGGTGGGCTATGGCGACAGTTGTTCTGCCCTGCATAAGCTTCGTGAGAGAATACTGAATATTGCGCTCCGTTTCGGTATCCATTGCCGCAGTAGCCTCATCGAGAATAAGGATACGCGGATTCTGGATTATCGTTCTGGCTATCGATATTCTCTGGCGTTCGCCGCCGGAAAGGTCGTGGCCGCCCGCTCCGACGCGCGTCTCATAGGCATCGGGCAGTTTCATAATGAAATCATGCGCGCTCGCCGCCTTTGCCGCGGCGATTATCTCGTCCATTGTGGCATCCGGCTTTGCGTAGCGGATATTATCGGCTATTGTGCCGATAAAGAGATAGATATCCTGCGAAACCAGACCGACATTCTTTCTGATAGTATCGAGCGGCAGGTCGCGCACATCGACTCCGTCGATTTTGACGCACCCGGCTTTCGGGTCATAGAGACGCGCTATAAGATTCGCTATTGTCGTTTTGCCCGCTCCGGTTTTGCCGACTATTCCGAGCATCTGACCCGCATTCACTTTGAGGTCGAGATTCTTTATAACAGGCTGTGCGGGTTCATACTCGAACTCGAGTTTTGATATTTCTATATCTCCGCGCACCTCGCCTATTTCTATTGGGTGCTCTTTTTCGACTATCTCGGGCTTTGCGTCAACTATTTCAAACACGCGCTGAGCCGAGTCGACACAACGCGCCCACCAGTTGGACACCCACGAGAGAAAATCCAAAGGTCCGACGAGCATGGTAAGATAGACG